>JGI12048J13642_10896590_pt1 | contig 23700 bp, 14 predicted proteins | sample ElkSlonscriptome_16_FD_13642 | JGI IMG/M metagenome (IMG submission 13642)
CGCTGCCGGTCCAGCGAGCCGTACCGCGCATCCGCCTCCCCGGAGGACGGCAGGCTCAGGGCCAGGACCAGGACGTCGTCGGGGACGAGGTCTGCCGCCACCCGGGAGACGTTCTCACCGCTCCGCACCACGAACCCCGCCGCCACCAGGAGGCCCACGGTGAGGGCGAGCTGGCCCCAGACCATGACCCGCTGGAGCCTGCCGTCCCGCTGCCCTCCGCGTCCGTGCGCCGACGCCCCGCGGGTCCGGAGCCCCTCCCGGTCCACGCTGGCGAAGGCCGGGGCGAGTCCCGCCAGGAGCGTCGAGACGAGCACCACGCCGAGGATGGCCAGCAGCGTCGGTCCATCCAGCGAGACCTGCCACCAGAAGAGGGAGTCGGGTCCGTGGGGGAGGGCGAAGACCCCGGAGTCCGTGCCCACCCGGTTGAACCAGGCCACTCCGAAGGCGGCCAGCGCGACGCCCCCGACGGCCGCCGTCAGGGAGAGGAGCCCCGCCTCCACGACGAGGAGGCGGAGGAGCGTGCCGCGGGTGGCCCCCAAGGCCGTCCGCACCGCCAGGTCGTGGCGTCGCCGGAGCCCCCGCATGAGCAGGAGGTTGGCGGCGTTGGCGCAGGCCACCAGGAGGACCAGCCCCGCACCCACCAGGAGCCGTTGGACCGTCCGGGTGAACTCCTCACCGACGTACTCCTCCTGGAAGGTCCGCAGCGACGCGGTGATCCCGTCGTGGGTGTCCGGCCAATCCCGCGCCAGCCGCCCGGTGATCCCCTCGAACTCCCCCCGCGCCGCCTCCAGCGACACCCCCGCACGAAGCCGGCCGAAGACATCCAGGCGACCCTGCCCCCGGGGTGTCCCTGCCAGGTCGAGGTACAGGGGCACCCAGAACTCCTCGGCGACGGGGAAGCCGAAGCCCCGAGGCATCACGCCCACCACCGTCCGGGGGCCCTCGTTGGTGGCGACGGTGCGCCCCACCATCCCGGGATCGGCGCCGTAGCGGCCCGTCCAGGTGTCGTGGCTCAGGAGGAGGACCGGGGCGGCCCCCGGCGCCTCGTCCTCGGCGGTGAAGGTGCGGCCCAGCGCCGCGTCCATGCGGAGGAGGGGAAAGGAGTTCGCCGAGAGGGACACGCCCACCAGCCGGTCCGGGGGGGCTCCCTGGCTTCCCGGGAGGGCGATCTCCCGCTCCACGTAGGCTCCGAGGCCTTCGAAGGAACGCTGGGCCTCCTGCCAGGCCCGGTAGTCGTGGGGAGCCACCGGGAGCGAGAAGTCGCCCTCGGCAGGTCGGGCCCGCTCGAAGTGGACCAGCCGATGCGCCTCCTCGAAGGGAAGCCCGGCGAGGAGCGTCCCCCAGAGGATGCTGAAGGCGGTGGCGACGGCGCCGATGCCCAGTGCCAGCGGGAGGGCGGTGGCCAGCGTCTCCAGGGGGCGTCGGCGGAGCGAGCGGAGCGCGTGGCCCAGATCCCGTCCCAGGTCCCGAATCCCGGCCAGGGGCGAACGTGGGACGCCGCCCGGTCCGGGGAGGGGCGCCACCTGGGCCAGCAGGACCTGGCGCCAGTACCAGAGTCGGGCGTAGCGGGGTCGATCCACGGCCAGGTCCCGGAACCGCTCCTCCAGGTCCCCTTCCAGCCAGGTTCGTGTGGGTTCCGGGAGGCGGCGAAGGAGCTTCCGAGCGAGCTCGGGAGGGCGGGGCATCCCTCAGTCCTCCAGCCGGGCGGGATCGGGTCCGGTCAGGGGATGGCCGCGCGGACCTTGTTCGCTGGCGCGCCCGAGGGGATCGAAGGGGAGGCCGGCCCAGAGCCGCTCCTGGACCAGGCGGGAGCGACGGAGTTCGGTGATGCCGGCCTCGGTGAGGGCGAAGACCTTGCGGGGGCGCCCGCCGCGCCCGTCGCCGGCGAGTTCGGCTCCGGCCTCCACGTAGCCCTTCTCGGCCAGCCGGTTCAGGGTGACGTAGACGGAGGCGATGGAGACGTCGCGATGGGTGGCCTCCAGGATCTCCTCGTGGATGCCGGCCCCGTGGCCGTCGCCCTCCAGCCGACCCACCGCGAGCAGGACGATCTCCTCGAACTCACCCAGGTTGTCTCCCTTCCCCATCGACCCCTCCCCACCGTGGTAAACAAAATCAACTCATTTGACAAAATTGGGTCAAACGATGGGCGTGGCAAGGGGGACCCGGGGGTTGGTGGGCAGGGTATCAGACAACAGGGAAATGGACGCTGCTGGAGATCTACCCAGGCAGTCGCTGATTCCTCGTGGAATGCGCCCGCGTGCTCAACGGCCTCCATGCAGGTTGGACTCGCTCTTGCATTGATGACAAGAGAATTGAAGACCCCTCGCCGCGGCTCCACTTGGTGGATTCGTCGGCGATCTACTTGGAGAACCTGATGAACCAACCTTCCCGCCCCGATGCACCGAGGCCAGGCCCGGTGCTCATGCTACTCGTGGTCGCCCTTTCCCTCTTCGGCCTCCCCAGCCTTGCACAGGCCCAGACCATCGGCTACGCAGTCGAGCCCGGTGGCTCCTTCGTCCAGTGGGACGAGGACCTGGGGCTCGAGGACGGGTGGTTGTGGGGAGGGGCCCTCACCTTCGAGTTGGGGTCTCGGGTCCGGCTCAGTCCCTTCTACCTCACCCGCTCGGGGCTGCAGGCCGATCCGACGGGCATCGGGGGCAGCGACTCGCTCTTCGCGGACGTCGATTCCTTCGAATTCGACGCCCGGCATGTGGGTGTCAGCATGGACCTGGATCTGACCGACGGGAACGTCGTTCCCTTCGTGCGTCTCGGCGGAGGTCTGCTCCGCCTGGACCCGGACTCGGGCGACGCCATCGACCGGGTGGCTCTGTCCTACGGAGGGGGCCTTCGGTTCGGCCTCGGTCGTGCCGGCATCCGCCTCTTCGCCGAGGGCACCAGCTACCGGCTGGATGCGGAGGAGCTCTACACCCCCGGGTTGGCGCCGGAGGGGGAGGAAGCCGCCCGCCGCAATCTCGTGGGCGGCGTTCGGGTCAGCATCCCCATCAGCGAGATGCCCGATGATCCGGGCATGGGACTCACAGGCGCGTCGGTGCCCCTGGGCATCTTCGCCGGACAGCTGAACTTCGACTCCGAGTCCGGCCTGGGCGAGCAGCGCCTGGCCGGTGCCCGGGGCGGATTCGCCCTCAACCCCCTCGTTTCGCTGCAGGGGTTCTACTGGCAGGGCGTCAACGACGATCTGGACGCCACGGAGGAGATCAAGGGGTACGGTGCCGAGGCCCAATTCAACCTCGGGTCCGGAGCCGGCATCTCCCCCTTCGTCCTGGTGGGCGGAGGAAAGATCGAGTTCAATGACGACCCCGAGCTCGTCGACGAGCCGCGCGAGGACCGCACGGCCCTCATCCTCGGTGGAGGGCTGACCTTCCCCCTGAGCGACCGGGTGGACCTGCACGCCAGCGTGCGTGATTACCTCCTGGATCCGGGCGAGGCCCTGGAGAGCACCTCCGACCCCTCGGACCTGACGAACAACTGGCTGTATTCCGCGGGCCTCTCCGTGAGGCTCGGTGGGAGGACGCAGGAGGGCCGCGCTCAGGCACGTGCCGACGCCCAGCGTGAGAGCATGCGTGAGAGCATGGAAGAGGAGATGGCCAGGATGCGGCGCCAGGTGGATTCGGTGGAGGCGGTGGCCAGGCAGGCCCGTACCGACGCCGAGGATTCCACGGCGGCGGAGCCTGACCGCGAGGAGGCGGACGAACAGCCCACCTCCAGTGAGGCGACGGAAACCCGCAGCGTCCAGACGCCCGACGGTCGGGTGATCACCCTTCCGGTGCTGGAGGAGGGCTCCATCTACATCCGGTTCGGCTCCCAGGGAGCCGACGTCGGTACGCGGTCCGGCGAAGGCATGGTCATGGGAGAGGCCGAACTCCAGGCCAGCATCCGGAGGGCGATGCGCGCCGCCGGGGCCGACACCCTGACGGAGAACGAGGACGAGCTGAGCGCCCTGGAGGAGCGGCTGCTTCAGCAGCTGCGCCGGGAGAACGCCCAGCCTGATTCCCAGGCTCCGGCCGACACCCAGATGTCGGAGTTCTCCCAGCGGGTCCTGGACCGGCTGGACGAGATCGAATCCCGCCTCGACGCCCAGCTTCAGGCGCAGGCCGCCGCACCGCCTGCGACGCGTGTGATCGAGGTGCAGCAGGCCGCTCCGGGCTCGGGAGCGTTCGATCGGGCCAGTCGGCTGCAGCCGCTGAACACCGTGCCATACGGTGGCATCCACTTCGGAGAAGATACGCAGGGCACCCTGGGCGTCCGGTTCGACTTCGGTCCCCTGAGCAACGGAAGCCCCTTCCGCTTCGTGCCGGAAGCCACCTTCGGCTTCGGTGGGGGAAGCCCCAGCCTGCTGGTGATGGGTAACGTCCAGTTCCCGGTGGCCCGCTTCGGCGGAGACTACAGCGCCGAGCCCTACCTGGTGGCAGGCGCTGGGTTCTACAGTCCCACCTTCCTGGGCATCAACACGGGCGTCGGGGTGCGCTTCGACCTGGACGTCGGCAGCAGCCAGCCCCTCCGCACCTTCGCGGAGCTCCAGGGGCTCAACCTGTACGACGACACCCGGCTGCTGGTGGGGGTTCGTCTGAACCAGTAGAGGCGCGCTGTACGCGCGAATTCGAGCGGTGGCGGGGGTCTCCCCGTCACCGCTCTTCGCGGTTCAGGGGTCCACGTTGCGGCAGGTGCCGGAGGCTAGGACCTCCGGTGGCGGACCCGCCCGCCGCCGGGCTACCCTCGTCGTTCCACCCTCGCGCTCCCACCCGACACCTCCCTCTAGAGCCATCGCCATGGATCGTCGCGCCTTCACCCGGGCCACCGCCGTCGCCGCTGCCGGTTCCCTCGCCGCCCCGTCGCTCCTCCTGGGTCGTCGTACCGGCCGCGCCGACCTGGTGCTGCGGGGCGGCATGGTCTTCGACGGCTCCGGGGGGGTGGGCCGGCTGTGGGACGTGGCGGTGACCGGGGACGTCATCACCGCGGTGGGGTCGGACCTGCCGGCGGGCACCGAGGAGCTGTCGCTGGACGGCCTGGCACTGGCGCCGGGCTTCATCGACATCCACTCCCACGCCGATCTGTCGTTGCTGGTGAACCCCCGGGCGGAGAGCCGCATCCGGCAGGGGGTGACCACCGAGGTGGTGGGACAGGACGGGGGCGCGGTGGGGCCCTGGTCCGACGAAGAGCTGGAGGGCGTGCGGGACCGGTACGCCCGGAACGACGTCACCATCGACTTTCAGGATCCGGTGGGCTTCCTCGATCGCATCGACCGGGAGCGTCCGGCGGTGAACGTGGCCACGATGGTGGGCAACGGCGCCCTCCGGGGCTACGTGATGGGCGGCGAGAACCGGCCGGCGACGCCCCAGGAGATCGCTCGGCAGCGGGCGCTCCTGGCGGACTACCTGGCCGGTGGTGCCGTGGGTCTCTCGTCCGGGCTGGAGTACGCCCCCTCGGGCTTCGCGACCACCGACGAACTGGCGGAGCTTGCCGGCGCCCTCTCCGGGACGGGACTCCCCTACGCCTCCCACATGCGCAACGAGGACGACCGGCTCCTGGGCGCCGTGGAGGAGGCGCTCATGGTGGGACGGCTGGCCGGGGTCCCGGTGCAGATCTCCCACCTGAAGCAGCAGGGCCTCCGCAACTACTGGAAGGCCGACGCGGTGCTGGGCCTCCTGGACGAGGCACGGGCCGCCGGGGTGGACGTCCGTTTCGACGTCTACCCCTACACCGCCTACCAGACGGGCCTCTCCAACCTCTTCCCCGCCTCGGCGCGATCCGGAGGGAGCGAGGCCTTCCTGGCCCGCCTCCGCCATCCGGACACCGGCCCCGAGCTGGAACGCTCCGCCCGGGCGAAGGTGGCGCTCCTGGGAGACTGGAACCGGGTCCAGATCTCCAGCGCCGACGAGGACTGGGCCCAGGGGCGCCTCCTGGGCGACCTGGCCCGGGAGCGGGACATGGATCCCTACGATCTCACCCTCCAGCTCCTGGAGTCCAACGGGGGTGGGGTGGGTATGATCGGCCACGGGATGGGCGAGGAGAACGTGGAGCGCCTGGTGGCTCACCCTCTTGGCATGATCTGCTCCGATGGCGGGGCCTACGCCCCCTACGGTTCCCTCTCCGGCGGATCTCCCCACCCCCGGGGCTACGGCGCCTTCCCTCGACTCCTGGGGCGCTACGTCCGGGAGCGGGGGGCGCTCCCCCTGGGTGAGGCCGTCCGGAAGATCACCTCGGCCCCGGCGGAGCGGCTCGGACTCAGGGAGCGAGGCCGGATCGCCGTGGGGCGGAAGGCGGATCTGGTGGCCTTCGACCCCGAACGCGTCCAGGACCAGGCGACCTTCACGGACCCGCATCGCTACCCGGTGGGCATCCCTGTGGTGGTGGTGAACGGGGTGGTCACCCTCCGTGAAGGCGAGCACACCGGCTCGTTGGGCGGGCGCTCCGTGCGGGGCCCGGGTGGGTCCTGAGGAGGCGCAGGGGCCTCAGCGGCGGATGCCGACGTACTCCCTCATCCCGCTCTGCGACGTGAAGGCCCGCACCACCTCGAAGGGCCGAAGGAGGCGCTCCACCTCGGCGGGAAGGAGGCGGGGCCGGGCCATCTGCTCCGGGCCGTCCGGGTCGTACCGTACGCGATCCACGTCCACAACGGTGAATCGATAGGGCCGGACCATGGTGGCGTCGCTAGCGTCGACCAGGACGTGGACACGGGCGCCGGGCGCCGACCGATCCGCCAGGCGGCCTACCAGCGGCTCCCGTGCCTCCGGCCCCAGGCGGTCCAGCACATCCCACCCCAGGATGAGGTCGTAGGGCCGTTCCGGCTGGGCGGGCACGGAGTCCTCGAGGGCGACGGTCCACATCCGCCGGCGCTCTTCCCGGAGCAGGTCGGCGAACCGGATGCGGCGGGCGTACCGACCGTACACCTCGAGGCTGGCCTCTGCGGCCCGCCCAAGGTCCAGGACGGCGTGGTCCGCGGACGGCTCCACCCCGTCGAAGAGGGCAGCCACACCCAGGGAACGACGCTCGGTCGAGCCGTTCTTCGGCTCTTCGGGCTCCGTGGCTCTCGCTGCCTCGTCGCCCCCTCCCATCCAACGATCCAGCCAACCCATGGTCGTTTGTCCTCTGGACTCAGGACCCCGCTGCGGCGGAGGCGGTGCCCGACGTCGATCGGGACGAGCCGTCCGAGCCCTTGGACTTCGTGCTGCCGGAGGAGGATTTGCTGCCACCGGACGAGGTGCTTCCGGGGCTCGAGCTGCTCGTGCTCTTGTTGTCGCTCTCGGTCGCGCTCTTGGTGGACCGACTCGCGGAGGAGGAGGTCTCTTCTCTCGATGCGACCTTGGTCGGGTCACCCATGTCCACGCCGCCGCGGAACCGGGCTCCGTCCTCGAGGACGACGCGGGGGGCGGTGATGTCGCCTTCCACCCGGGACGAGCTCCGGAGGATGACCTGCTCCTGAGCTTCGATGTCGCCGTCCACCCGGCCCTCCACCGTCACCACGCGGGCGTGGATGCTGGCGGTGACCTGTCCGTCTCCGCCGATGGTGACCGCGTGCTCCTTGAGCTCCACCGAGCCGTCGACCTGACCCTGGATGAGAAGGTCCTCGTCGCCGGTAACCTCTCCGTGGATGGTGATGGAACTCCCGATGGTGGCCGTCCGTGCGAGCCCTGTCGACGCACGGGGGGTCGATCCGCTACCGCCCCGGGAATCCGTCGTCTTCGGATTCGTCCCCTGTGTCGTGTCCTCGTCCTTCTTCCACATGCCAGCGCCCCCCCATAGGGTGTCGATTGGTCCATCACGAGAGATTGGATGTAGCTGCAAGGAACATGCCTGTGCGATGGTGACGAGCGGGTCGACGGAGGGGATGGCCGGCGACCCGCCGAGGGCTGGGTGGTGGACCCCGACTCGGGACGAGGCTACGGGTTGCCGTCCTGGGAGACCCGGATCCGGCTGGCGGGGTGGGCCGGGACCAGCGTCGCGCCGCGGCCCCACTCCCGGACCTGGAGGTCCCGGTGGTTGCGGGCCATGTCGCCGGTGACCTCGTCGGTGACGGTGACGGTGAGCCGGTACCGTCCCTCCTCCAGCGAGGAGTCCACCCGCCGGAGCTGGGGCAGTGAGCCGCCCTCGCCAGCCCGGGACTCGTCGGCGAAGCGGGTGTTCACCGTGCGGCCGTCGGTGGCGGGCTCCCCGAACTCGTCCAGGTCCTGGACCGAGATCTCGGTGGAGTACGCGTGCCCGGGCGGCAGGTTGTAGATCTCGTAGTAGACGTCGAAGGCGTTGCCCGGGAACTGGCTGGTGGGGAGGAGCGCCAGCGTGCGGGTGCCGCGATCCCATCCCTCCTCCATGCCGGGGAGCCCCAGCGCCACGTCGCTGAGCATGAGGTCGGGCCCCGAGTAGTCGGGGACGGCGAAGTCGCTGCCGAACAGCTGGCCGATGCCGGGCTCGGTGGCGTCGGTCATGATCACCCGTTGCACCGTGGACCGCGAGGGAGCGGCGGCCACCTCCACATGGGTGTGCAGGAGGTGGCGGCCCGAAAAGGCCCGGGGGACCCGCACGAAGACCGAGTCGTCGGTCCGGGTGACGGACCGGAGGGCGGTGTCGGCCAGCACGAGGCTCACGTCGAACCGGTACTGGACCTGGCTTCCGGCCCGCTCCCTCTGGAGCTCCCCAGCCCGGACGGCGAAGGCGGCCACCACGTCGGTCTGCCCCTCCTCGCCCCGGAAGCTGTAGAGGTCGTAGAAGAAGGGCAGGGGCTTGAAGGCGAAGGCCGTGGCGGTCGTCTCGGCGCCCGGTGCCCCCGCAGGTGCCGGGTCCACCCTCTGGCCGAACACCGCGCCCCACAGCCCGACGACGGCCAAGAGCGGGAGCAGTGCGGAGGGGCGAAGACGGGGACGGCGCATGGGACCACCTGGTGGAGGAGACCGGCTATTGAACACGGCGAGCCTCGGCGGCGTTCCCCTGCGCCCTTGGTCAGGCTGGAGCCCCCGGAGGTCGCCTCCTCGGGTCAGCGGGCGCCGGGCGTCGAGCCGGCCGCTCGCATCAACGCCTCCCTCAACTCGTCCAGGGTGAAGGGCTTTCCCAGGATCTCCGGCTTCCGGTCGAGGTCCTCGTCTTCCAGTACCTCCTGGCTGTACCCCGACATGAAGAGGGTGGGGAGGCACGGAAAGCGCTCGAGCGCCCGCCTGCGGACCATGGGGCCGTCGGCGCCGGGGAGGACCACGTCGGTCAGGAGCAGGTCGGGCTCGTCCAGCGTGGGAAGCTCGCCGAAGAAGCTCTCGCCGGACTCGAAGGTGCGGCACTCCATTCCCATGGACGACAGAGCTCGCCCAAGGAGCGAGCGGACAGCGTCGTCGTCCTCCACGACGACGATCCGATGCAGCCCGTCGAAGCCATCGTCGGCCCGGGAGGGCACCGGGTCCGCCAGGCCTCCCTGCACGGCGGGGAGGACCATCCGCACCAGGAAGCCTCCTCCGTCCGCGGTGCCCGCTTCGATCTCCCCGCCCATCTGACGGATGGCGCCATGCACGCTGGGCAGGCCCAATCCCGTCCCCTGACCTACGATCTTGGTGGTGAAGAAGGGCTCGAAGACCTTGGGCAGGAGGTCCTCGTCGATGCCGGGTCCCGTGTCCCACACCTCCAGGCGGATGGCCGGTGCGCCGTCGTCGATCTCCGCTGGACGGGTGCGGACATGGATGGTGCCGGAGCCGTCCAGGGCGTCCTGGGCGTTCATCGCGAGGTTCACCAGGACCTGCTGGAGCTGGGATCGGTCGGCCTTCACCGGAGGCAGCTCCGGCGCCAGGTCCAGGTGCAGGGCGATGTCGGCCCGAAGGAGTCGTCCGTAGGTGTCCTCGAACTCGTGGACGGACTCGTTCAGGTCCACCGGCTCCATCCGGAGCGTCTGCCGACGCCCGAATGCCAGGAGCTGGCTCACCAGGCCGCGGGCCCGGTCGGTGGAGCGAAGCACCTGGTCGAGCCATTCCCGCTGCTCGGTATCCTCCTCCGTCTCGTCCCGGGCCATCCGGGCATAGCCCAGGACCGGCGTAAGCATGTTGTTGAGGTCGTGGGCGACGCCGGCGGCGAGTCGGCCCACACTCTCGAGCTTGGAGGTCTGCAAGAGCCGGTCCTCCAGCTCCCTGCGGTCGGTGACGTCCTGCGCCACCTGGAGGAAGTACGGCGTCTCGGCGCGGTCCTCGAAGTGGGAGACGAGGACGTCCAGCCAGCGACCCGGCGCATCCTCGGGGCGGAGCTCGACACGGATGGCCTCGGAGCCCTGGATACGCACCTGCTGCAGCGCTGCTCGCTCCTCCGGCCGGTGGTCTGGGTGGGTGAGGTCGACGAGCCGGACCCCCGCCAGCGACTCCCGCGAACGGCCCAGGAGCTCGGCATATCGCTCGTTGATCAGGACCACGTGGCCCTCCACGTCCAGCAGCGCCAGCCCGGCTGCGGACTGCTCGAAGGTGGCGCGAAAACGGTCCTCCGAGCGCTCCATGGCCTCCCGGCTGAGCTCTCTGGCCTGCACCACGGCCGCCACCATGGCCCGCAGGTTGCGTCCGGCGTCGGAGAGCTCGGTGATCTCCGCCTCCACGAGTCCGGCGAAGGCGAGGTCGGGTGGCGTCCGTCCGGCCACGACCTCCTCCGCCACCGACGCGACGGCCTGGAGCGGCGCCGCCACCTGCCGCGCGATGAGCCAGGCCGTGACGATGACCAGGACCTCCGCGAGCAGCAGGAGGAGACCGATGCGGACGGCCACCGGCCGCATGGCCCGATACAGCTCCGTCGAGGTATTCTCGTGGAGCACCTGGAGATCGAAGAGGGGCACCTCCCCGGTCGAGGCCCTGCGTACGTTGATCTCCAGGCTGTCCAGGCGGCTCTGGGGAGCCGGAGGCTGGAAGTCGAAGGCCGCCGCTTCCGCCGGGGCCTGATCCAGAATCGCCGAGAGGTCCATGCCGGGCGGACGCTCCTCCAGGCCGGACCACACGACCCGGTCCTCTTCGTCCAGGATGGTGGTCCAGGCCGCCTCGGCGGGTTGGGCGGCCTCCAACGCCGCGCCGAGGGCGGCGACGTCCAGGGCCCCGTAAGCCACGCCGTCGAAGCTGGACTCGGGCCCGAGGATGGGTACTGCCAGGATGAGGATGGGCTCCACACCCTCCCTACGGATCCCCAGGCTCCCGAGGATCAGCGGCGAGACGGCCGGAGCCATGCGATCCCGAGCCTCCTGGAAGTAGTCCCGGTCGCCGACGTTGAACGGGGCGACGGAATCTCCGGCCTGGTCCAGAGCCGGGACGTTCACCCGCATGGTTCCGGCGGCGTCCAGCACCGTGACGTTGATCAACTGGGGATGCTCGGCGTGGAAGGGCTCCACCCGACCCGCCAGCTCTTCGGCCCTCGCATCCCCGCCGAGTACCGAGAGCTGGACCGCCAGACCCTGGAGGGCGAGAGCATCGGCGGAGAGGGTCTGCAGCACGACCTCCTGCGCCGACTGCCGGGCCGTCACCAACTCCGCCCCGAACTCGACGGCGGCTCGATCGAATCCGGAACGGGTGAGGATGAGGCCGCTCAGGACGGCCAGTGCCATGAAGCCCAGGGCGAACCGGCCGAAGAGCACGGGGCGCAGACGGGCGCGGGGATAGGGGTCGGGGAGGAGACGGCCCGTGACGGGGAGCGCCAGGAGGAGCTCTGCCAGGAGCGCGTTGAGGGTGCCGTTGAGGAGCTGCTTGAGCCAGAGGATCCCCACGTAGTCGTAGGGGATGCCCGCGATGCCTCCGTAGAGGATCAGGTCCAGCGGTCCGCCCAGGAAGACCCAGAAGAGCGGGGGAGCCAGGACCAGACTCCGCCAGCGCAGGGCGAAGGACGCGACGAAGGCCCACTCCACCAGGTAGAGGGCGGTGGCCCACCCGGGAGCGTCGAGGTTCGCGAAGTAGCCCAGCAGGGCCAGGGTGCCCGAGAGGAGTCCGGGTCCCGGTCCCAGGCGGACGAACGAGATCAGCACGAAGACGCCGCCGAAGAGGAACCGGGGCGTCTCCGTGGTGAGGATGTTCGGCAGCCACAGCGTGTTGACGGCCAGGCCCAGGAGGCCCAGGACGACGGCGTAGGTCCAGCGCCGACCGTGGGAAATCCGAGCCTGTGTGGTGCGAACCATGCCAGAGCCCTGACCGGAGGACATCGAGACGGTCTGGGACTACCTTAGCGCAGGTCTCGCCGGCGAAACAACGCCCGCGATGCCTCCACCGAGCCTCCCAGTCCCATCGCCCATGCACCCCGCCGCCCACCTCTTCGCCCGGCTCGACGCGGTGGAAGCGCTCCGCGAGGACCTTCTCGACGCGGTACGTCCCCTGGACGCGGACCTACTGCGGGTGCGGCCGGAGCCTACCTCCTGGTCCCTGGTGGAGATCCTCGAGCACCTGGTGCGTGCGGAGGAGACCGTCCTGGGGCCCGAGGGAACCGGTGTCGAAGGGGCGGCCAGGGCGGGACCGGGGAGCCGGATCCTGTACGGCGTGGTCTGGGCGATCCTGCGGCTGGGGATCCCGGTGCAGGTGCCCGCGGCGGAGATGCGGCCTCGCGGCGAGGTAGGGCTCGCCGATCTCACCGAGGAGTGGCGGGCGCGGCACTTGGGGCTACGGCGCTATCTGAAGGGGCTGGACCCTGGGGGGCTTCGTCGGCCCGTCTTCGCGCACCCCGTCATCGGGAGCCTCCGGCCCAGGGAGGCGCTGGTGCTGGGAGAGATCCACCTCCGTCGGCACCAGGGCCAGCTCCACCGCACGCGGGCCGCCGTCCTGGGGGGGGGCGCGGCCACCTGAGGGGGTCGGGCGTCAGGACCCCACCTGCAGCTCTCGAACGCCGAACACACGCTCGCCGTCGCTGCGGAGGACGATGCGGTAGGTCCCGGGTCGGATGGCGGCCACGGTGGGGCGCAGCGCATCCCACACGCGAAAGCCCCCTGCGTGGGCGATGACCTCGATCTCTCGGGTGGTCCGAACCGATTCCCCATCGAGGATCCACTCCATCGAGACCAGGGTGGGGAGGGACGAGGGAGCGAAGACCTCCGCCAGGACCACCAGGCCTCCCTCCAGCCGGGACGTCGACACCCCGTCCGACACGGTGTCGGTGAGGGTGAGGTCGGACCGATCGATGTCCACGGCGAAGTGCGCGGCGTCCAGTCGCAGCGGGACCGGAGGGACCAGGCGCGGGATGCCGATGGCCACCAGGAGGATGACGCCCGCGGCCAGGGCGAGCCGGAGCCGGGAGCCCTGGCCCCCGCCGGTGGTGTACCATGCCAGGATGCCCGCCGCCACCACCGCCACCACCGCGGCTGCCGGGGTGGCGCGGTCCGGCGGCAGCGACGCCACCATGGGCAGCACCAGGTTGAGGCCGGCGAAGGCCACCGTCCCGAAGAAGACCAGCCCGAACACCGGGCTCTGCCGGAGCCACCGGTCGAAGATCAGGTCCATGCAGGAGAGGAAGGCCAGGACCGCCAGAAGCCCGGTGAAGAGCACGTTCGGCGATCGGACGACGGTGGAGTAGGCGTAGAAGGGGAGAAGGAAGAAAAGGGTCTCCTGATACATGTTGCGGGTGGCGAAGGAGGTGAGTTCCTCCATGAGCCCCGGCGTCCTCATCGCGTCCTCCTCCTCCTCCTCTTCCTCCTCCTCTCCGCCCAGGCCCTCCCGGGTGGCGAAGAAGAGCGTGGAGGCCCAGGTCAGCGCGAGGAAGGCCATGACCCAGGGGACGAAGCCGTAGCGCTCCCGGGCCAGGATCAGGACGACGGTACCCGCGCTGAGCCCCCACACCGAGTGGAGGATCCAGAAGAGGCGCCGGTGCCGGGCCCAGAAGGCCCGAAACCGGTCCATGCGACTCTCTCCCTCGACGTCCTCGTCCTCGGCTCGTGCCTCGGACGATTCGGAGTGGCCCTCGGGCCCCGAGGCGTCGCTCATCCCCCGGGTCGGTAGGTCCGCTGGGCAGCGCCCTCGACCTCGTCACGGTAGAAGTACACGTCCCGGAGGTTCCCGTTGGCGTACCGCTCGGCCTGGTCGTTGAAGTGGGGCGACGAGGGCTGGTTGCTCAGCCCGCCGGCGGTGACCGCCCGGGCCTGGACCGAATCCCCGAACTCCACCACCGCCACGAAGCTGTTCCCGCTGGTGCCATACCAGCGGCTGGTGCCCGGATAGGCCCTTGCTCCGAAGGAGGCCAGCGAGCCCCAGCGCCCGCTCACGAAGCCCACCGGAGTGGAGGGCGCGTCGTCGTCGAAGTCCTGCTCGATGTCGCCGGTGAGGCGCTGGAAGCGGTTGATCTCTCCCCAGGGCGTGCGCCAGTCTCCGAAATCGTTCTCCAGCCGCTCCAGCGCCGTCACCATCGACTCCAGCCGGAAGGCCCGGGCGTCGGCGGATTCGAGCCAGGCGTCCTCGCTCATCCCCTGGGGCGGTTCGGCGGAGCGCTGCAACTCCGTGCCCCAGAAGACCGCCACCGAGGTGGGGACGGATGCCACGCCCCAGCGGAGATCCCAACCGGCCAGCAGGCCCACCGGCTCCTCGAGGTCGGCGCGGAGGGGATCGCCGTCGGGGAGGGCCTGCCAGTCCGCCACCAGCGCCGGCACCACCCCCTCGAACCAGGGCATATAGGGGTCGTAGGCCGCCTCCACCAGCCCGTCCAGTGTCCAGCCGTCCGAATCGGTGAGGAGCATGAGGGCGTGCTCGCCCCGCGCGTTCTCCGCCCGGTCGCGCTCCATGTAGACGGGGTAGTCGTCCGGGTCCGGACTGGCCGGGCCCGCCGCCGAGTAGGGCCAGTTGTTGGTGTTCTGCACCCACCCCACCGACGGGTTCACGGCGTTGGGGGTCTCCTCCACCGTGTGCACGCCCTGCCAGTCGCTGGCAGGGTCGCTGCCGTCGACGGGCTGGAGGTAGTCGAAGCGGGTGTCGCGGATGGGAATGAAGTTGGAGTGGAGGTAGGCGATGTTGCCGCTGGCGTCGGCGAAGACGGTGTTGTTGGAGGAGTTGGTGTGGGATTCCATGGCCTCCAGGAAGGCGTCCAGGTCCGCCGCCTTGGTGCGGACGTAGGACTGGATGAGGGCGTCCCGCGGCTCCTCCATGAGCGCTGCGCTCACCCAGCGCCCGTCCACGGCCCGGACGATGGGTCCGCGGTGGGTGCGGTAGGTGGTGAAGCTCCGCTCGTCCATCCCGCCGTCCCCGGTACGGTAGCGCACCGTGACCTCCTGGGTCTCCAGGGACCGCTCTTCGTCTCCGTACACATAGAAGAGCTCGCCGTCCCGCTCCACCACGGTCTCCAGGAATTCGTCGATGTTGTCCACGCCGCTGGAGGTGTGCATCCATCCGGCGGTCTCGTTGAAGCCCTGATAGATGAAGAACTGCCCCCAGGTGAGGGCGCCGTAGGCGTTCAGCCCCTCGTCGGAGACCACGTGGGCCTCGTGGCGGAAGAAGAAGGAGGTGTGCGGGTTGATGAGAAGGAGGGCGTGGCCGTTCTCGGTGAGCTCGGGCTCGATGGCGATGCCGTTGGAGCCGGTGGGCTCGGCATGGGGGTCGGGCTCTACGAGGGAACTGGTCACGCCGGCGCCGGCGGCCACGAGTTCTACAGGCGCGTGGGCGGGCGTGTCCAGGACTGGATCGGCCGGCTGCACCGCCTGCATCCGCGCGTCGGGGTTCTCGTAGAAGGCCTCCAGCTCGCTCGTGTTCACCCGCTCGATGTCCCCGCCGATGCTCCCCTCGCTGAAGGAGAGAGCCATCCAGGGCTCGAAGCGGTCCAGGACCATGGGCTCCACCTCCGGATGGGTGTGGAGGTAGTAGTTGAGCCCGTCCGCCCAGCCGTCCATCAGCTCCTGGAGCCATCCGGGGGAGTCGGCGTAGAGGGCCTGCATCTCCTCCGGGTCGATGAAGAGCCGCATCCGCAGGTCGGTCCAGAGCTCCTCCTCGCCGAAGGCCTCGGCCAGCCGTCCCTGACTGAAGAGGAAGTTGCGCTCGATGCGGGGGAAGTCGTCCTCGGCCTGGGCATACATGAGGCCGAAGACGGCGTCGGCGTCGGTGGGCCCGTAGATGTGGGGCACGCCCCAGTCGTCGCGGATGATCTCGACCCGTTCGGCTCGGGCTTCCCAACGGGTCACCTCGGCGGGATCGGCGCCGGAGGCGGTCTCGACGCCAGGACCGGATTCGGGGGCGCAGGCCGGGGCGGCGAGGAGGACGAGGACGGCGGCGAGGAACGTTCTCTTCATGGATGCGGCGCGGGGCTCGGGGCACGGAAGAAGGAGAGCCACCATGGTACGGGCTTCTCCCTCCTCCGGCGACCTCGAGCCCCGGCCGACCCGTGCGGGAGGGACCGCAGCTTTCCGTGGGTCAGGGGGTGCCCGGGCCCAGCGCCGGAATCCTCAGTCGCGCCATCAGCCCGGCATGGTCCGAGAGCCAGAGGCCGGAGTTCAGGCGGTCGTCCTGCTCCTCACCCACGACCTCCACCCGGACGAAGCCCGGAAGACGCCGCCACGACCGACCCCTCCGACCCCGGAAGCGCGCCAGCACGAAGTCGATGCGCTCCTTCAGGAGGGTGGGCCCGTTGCGGAGGTCCGGAGCCTGGCAGCAGGTGAATCCGTCTCCCGCCCAGGGGCCCCTGGGGCTGCGGAGCCAGGTGTCGGTGAAGCGGGCATCCAGGGCCGCCTCGTAGGTCGGCGTCCAGCTCGGATCGCCCGGCTGGGCTGCGGCGTCGGAGTTCAGGTCGCCGGCGATGACGGTGAGGCCGTCCAGCCCCGCGGCGACGGAGCCCAGAAGCTCCTGGGCCTGTGCGTCGTGGATGGGACGGATCCCCTGGGTCTCGAGGTGGGTGGCCACCACGTGGTAGCGCGCTCGGCGCGCGGAGGCGGTGAGCCGGATCCAGCCCCGGCGCACCACCACGTCCCCGATGGGCGGCGGCGCCGACGCGAGCAGGAGCTCCGCCGCGTAGCGACCCTGCTGGATCTCCTCGACCTCCACGTCCTCGTGGACCAGGACGGCGATGCGGTCGGTGAACTGCACCAGCTCCGTGGGCGAGACCGGGAGGGTCGCAGCGGTGCCGCCCTGCACCGCGGCGGTCCTGTAGGGGAGTCCGCGCCGGGCGATCTCCGCTTCGATTTCGGTCATCCAGTCGATGACGGTCCCGCCGGTGGAGGCGAAGCGGACAACCTCCTGCAGGCTCACCACCATCGGTCGGGTGGCGTCGATCTCCGCCACGATGGCCTCGGCGCGTCCGGGGACATCGCTGGCCAACACCTGGCCCCAGACGGTGGCGGCGGCCTCGGTCACCGCCACGGGATCACTGAAGTCGGCGCCGAATACCAGCCCGGTGTTCCCGCCGAGGTAGACGTTGCGGGTCAGCACGGAGAGCGAAGGGGCGGGGAGGATCGGCGGACCGTCGTAGCGGCCTTCGGCCACCGCCGGGTCCGGGAGATCCGGTTCGGGGGGAAGGGTCAGGTCGGCGTCGCAGGCACCGAGCGCGAAGACCAGCGCCGCCAGGATGAGACGCTGCCAGGCACCGAGCCAGCCATCGCTCGAGGTACCGCGGCAGCTGCCATGGGGAGCGCGGCGCAGGGGGTGGGTAATCGGGGAAGACATGGGATCCTTTCCTCGGAAGGGGAACGGGTGGATGGACGCCTCAAACTGACCCGGGTCCCCTCATCCATCCGTCCGTCATCCGACGCACACCCTTCTTCCCGGCGACGTAGCCTGGAGCGCCGCAGGGGGCCGCACGTACCTTCTGGGTTCCGCCTTCTCCTCGTCCCCTCCCTTCCGCGCCCATGGACCTCCCCGTCCGGACCCTCCCCGAGCTTCACGACGCCCTCCGCGCCCGACGCGTCTCCGCCGCCGAGGTCGCCGAGGAGGCGTTGGCGGCCCACCGGCGGGAGTGGAATGCCTACATCCGCCTCGAGCCCGACGAGGTCCGCGCCGCAGCCGCCCGCGCCGACCGCATGCTCGCCGAGCTGGACGAGCCGCCCCCCCTGTGCGGGGTGCCCGTCTCGGTGAAGGACCTGTACGGGATGGACGGCGTGCCCACCATGGCCGGCACCTCCCGGGTCCTCCCCGATGCCTGGTCCCGGGACGCCTGGCTGGTTCGCCGGCTGCGGGAGCAGGGCGCCGTCTTCACCGGCAAGACCCACACGGTGGAGCTGGCCTTCGGCGGCGTGGGAATGAACCCCCACCACGGCACGCCCTGGAATCCCCGGGATCGGGCCGTGCATCGCATCCCCGGGGGCTCCTCCGCCGGGGCCGGGGTGAGCCTGGTGGAGGGCTCGGCGTGGGTGGCGCTGGGCACGGACACCGGGGGATCCATCCGCATCCCCGCCTCCATGACCGGGACGGTGGGGCACAAGACCACGCAGGGGCGCTGGCCCACCGACGGGGTGGTCCCGCTGAGCAGCACGCTGGACACGGTGGGGGCCCTCACCCGCTCGGTGGAGGACGCCGCCTTCTTCTTCGGGGCGGTAGGGTGGGGGGACCCGGTGGGCTTCCTGGCGAAGGACTTCGGTGGGGCCACCGGAGAGGTGCGCTTCGCACGGCCCGACTGCGCCCTCTGGCGGGACTGCCAGCCGGACCTGGTGGCGGTGCTGGAGGACGCCCTCACGGCGCTGGAGGGGGCGGGGTGGACCCCGATGGAGACCGACGGGACGCTCCTGGACGAGGCTGCCGACTTCTACCTGGCCAGCGGGATCGCCGCGGCGGAATGCAGCGCCTTCCTGGATCGGGAGCTCCCTGAGTGGTGGGAGCTCCTGGACCCCACGGTGAGTTCCCGCCTCCAGGGGGCTCCCTCACTGGACTCCCAGGCGTACCGGCAGGCGCGGGTGGAGCGGGAGCGGCGGGCGGGTCAGGTGGAGACGGCCTTCGGCGGGGCGGACCTCCTCGTGCTCCCCGGCCACCTCGTGACGCCGCCCCCCGTAGCGGAGCTCGCCGAGCTGGCGCGGTACAAGGAGGTGAATCGGGCCACGCTCCTGCCCACCTGCTGCGGGAGCGCCCTGGGGCTCTGCGGACTCACCCTGCCGGTGGGCACCGACGCGGCGGGGATGCCGGTGGGGCTCCAGTTGGTGGCGCGGAGCCGTGCCGACGAACGGCTACTGGAGTGGGGGCGGCGGGCCGAGGCGGTCCTGGGACGGCCCACCTCCTGAGCGCAGCACGCCCCCCGGCCTGGATGGGCCGGGGGGCGTGAGGAGCGTGGAGCGTCCGGGGTCTCAACGCCCCGGGTGCGGCCTCAGCAGCTCTGGCAGTTGTGGTTGTTGGCCGAACCGAGCTGCTCCAGCAGCGCCACGGTCTCGGGGAAGGGGGAGACGCGCTGCACGGGGCCGTTGGCCATGTCCGCCGTGGTCTGTCCGTCCCGGCTCACCGGAGTCACGTCGGCTCCGAGCTCCACCAGGTACCGGATCATCTCGTTGTCTCCGCGGGAGGCGGCGTGGTGGAGGGCCGTGTAGCCGTTCACGTCCCGGGCGTTCACGTCGGCACCCACCTCTTCGACGAGGTAGCGGACCGCATCCATCCAGGCGTCGGGGACGTGCCGGTGGGCGTTGCCTGCGAAGCCCTCCCCGTACCCCACGCCGGAGGCGGCGTGGATGGGATAGACCGCCGCGTCGCCCTCCTCCACCGGGGGCAGCCCGGAGGGGTCGGGCTCGGCCTGCGCCACCGAATCCTGGTGCTGCCAGGCGGCCAGGACCTCAGCGTGGAAGTCCTCGGGCGTGGCGTTGAGCACCGAGTCCGGGTACTGCTCCTGCAGGGAGTCCGGAAGCTCGTCCCGGGCCATGCGGAGCGCCTGGGCCTTCCCTTCCTGGTCCCGACCCTCCCACTCCTCCTCCAGAGCTTCCAGCACCTGGAAGCGACGGTAGTCGTCGAAGTCCATCATGTTGCCGGCCTTGGTGGGGAGGTGGGGATCCGCCCCATGCTCCGCCAGAAGGCGCATGGCCGGCACGTCGGTGGCGTAGGCCGCCCGCCAGAAGGGGGTGGAGCCCTGCATGTCCACCAGGCCGCAGTTGCCGTTCCCGCAGCCGGTGTACACCAGGTACCAGGGGTGCATGTCGATGCGGTGGTCCGGGTCGGCTCCGGCATCCAGGAGGAGCTCCATGATCTCCAGGTAGCCCGTCTCCTGGAGGTGTCGCTCCTGGGGCTGCGGGTATCGGGTCCGCGGCTGCCACTGGGAGTTCACGGCGGCCCAGAGGGGCGTCACCCCGTTGAGGGTCGCGGCGAGGTTGGGGTCGGCGCCGTGGTCCAGGAGGTAGGCGGCGGCGTCGAACTGCCCGTTGATGGTGGCCAGGAGGAGGGCGCTGGTGCCGTCGCTCTCCGAGACCTTGTTCACGTCCGCTCCGCCTTCCACCAGGGCGTGCATGCTCTGGGTGTTGCCCTGTCGGACCGCGTGGAGCAGAGGCGTGAGACCGCCCTTCTTCAGGATGGTGGGCGGACCGCGGAAGCGGTCCATGGCGCTCTCCTCCGGGGGCTCCGGAAGCTCTCCGGAACGGATGATGTCCCGGGCGGCCTCCACCGCGGCCTTGAGCTCCGAGGGGGTGGGCTCTTCCTCGGCCCCTCCGATGAAGGTGTTGAGGATCTCGTCCCGGCGCTCCGTGGCGGCCTCGTAGAGGTCCTCCTGATGCTCCAGATCCACCACGTCGGTGGAGGCGTCCGGGTCGGCGCCGGCCTCCAGGAGGAGGCGGATGGCGTCGGCCCGATTCCAGCCTGCCGCGAAGATCAGCGGCGTCTGGCCCCACTGGTGCTCCCGGGCATCCACCTCCGCACCGGCATCCAGGAGCGTCCGGAGGGTGGCCACGTCGCCGGAGGTGGCCGCCAGGTGAAGGGAGGTCGCGCCGGACTCCGCCGCCCGCACGGACAGGTCGGCGCCGGCGTCCAGAAGGACCCCCACGACGTCGGCTTCACCCTCGCGGCTGGCGACGTGCAGCGGGGTGTAGGACCCGATGCGGGTCACGGCGTCCAGGTTCGCGCCGGCCTGGACGAGCATCGCGGCCAGCTCGGCGTTGCCACGCTCCGCCGCCCAGTGGAGCGCCGTCATGCCGTCGCCCCGAGGAGCGTTCACGTCTGCGCCGTTGGCCAGAAGCTGTTCCACCGCGGCCACGTCGCCGCGCATGGCCGCGTCGGCCACCGGGGACTCCGGCGGGCCCAGCGTCGCGAACGCGGCGAGGCCTGCCAGGAGGGTCAGGCCCGGAGCGGAAAGGAGCCGCATTCCTCAGCCCTCCATCTCTTGGGTGACCTCGACGGCGGACTGGCGGAGCGAGAACTCGCCGGTGGAATCGCCGAAGTGGTCCATCTCCATCCCCAGCCCGTTGAGCACGCTCAGCATGGCGTTGGACATCGGCGTGCCTTCCTCCGCCTGGAGGTGGAGGTTCCCCTCCAGCATCCCGTTGCCCCCGCCCAGCAGCATGAGGGGGCAGCGCCGGTGGTTGTGGACGTTGGCGTCGCCCATGGGCGAGCCCCACATGACCACGCTCTGGTCCAGAAGGTTGCCTCCCTCCACCTCGGTGTTCTTGAGCTTGTCCAGGAGGTAGGGGAGCTGGCCCACGCGGTACTTGCAGATCTCGTTGAAGTCGAGGATCGCCTCTTCCCGGTTGCCGTGATGGGAGGCCGGGTGGAAGGGGCGGTCCGATGCGCTCTCCGGGAAGACCCGGTTCTGGGAGTCGCGGCCCGTCTTGAACGAGATGACGCGGGTCATGTCGGTCTGCAGCGCCAGCACCTGGAGGTCGAAGAGGATCTCCATGTGCTCGCTGAAGGAGTCCGGTACGCCTCGTGGAGCCTCGGGCATGGCCCGGGGGTCGCCGCTGGTGTTCTGGGCCTCCACCATCTCGATGCGCCGCTCGATCTCCCGGACGTTGTCCAGGTAGCGGTCCATGCGCCGCTGATCCTCCTGACCCAGGGAGCGCATGAGGGAGTTGATGTCCTGGGAGATCCAGTGGAGGATGCTCCGCCGCGAGGACCGTCGCTCTGCGCGCTCCTCGGCGGTCGCGCCGACACCGAAGAGCATGTCGAAGGCCACCCGGGGATCCCGCACCATGGGAAGGGGCTCGTTGGGCGAGGCCCAGGAGAGCGAGTCCGTGTAGGCACAGGAGTAGTTGTAGGTGCAGCCGCCGGCCTGATCGAGCTGCTCGATGCAGAACTGCATGGACGGGAGCGGCGTGTCCTGGCCGAAGCGCTGGGCGTAGAGCTGATCCATGGACGTCCCGACGAAGATGTCGGAGCCCTGGGTCTGCTTCGGGTGGGACTGGGTCAGGAAGACCGCGCTGGACCGGAAGTGGTCCCCGCCGATCTCCGAAGGCGCGAAGGCCTCGGCCATCCGGACGTCGGTGTTGCTGATGATGGTCAGGTAGTCCTGCCATTCACGCAGCGAGGAGAGGGCGCTCTCCTCCAGGATCTCGAAGTCCTTGCCCGTGGTGGACGGCGCGTAGAGATGCTGGGTGGCTCCCCAGTCGTTGCACCCGGCGAGGCCGTGGACCTCCTCGATGGCGATGAAGCGCGTGGCGCCGGGCTGGAGGAGCTTCCGGCTCTCCGCGCTCAGCTTGCCCGCGGGGACCATGGCGTCCAGGAGCGGGAGGGCGAGACTCGCCCCCATGCCCTGGAGGAAGTGCCGCCGGTCGATGTGGGTTCCGGTGATGAAGTGCATGGTCCTGGGTTCTCCTGGCTGAAAGTAGGCAGCCTGTCGTGCTACGCTCGTCGAATGAGCCCGCTCAGCGGGTGTCGTCCATGGTCTGCTCGTCGGTGGCCGCCGGGGCGGCCCGCTTCATCCGGAAGGCGTCGCTCTCGACGACTCCCAGGATGAGGTCCTGCATCCGCCAGCCCTCGGCTTCGGAACTCTGCGAGATCTTCCGGACGGTGGGCTGGTCGTAGAACTCCACCCGGCGCCCCAGACCGTAGGCCATGAGGTTCTCCACGAAGGTCCGCACCAGCGGCAGCGGCCGCTGAAGCAGAGCCGTGTTCAGGTCCGCCGGGGAGTGGATGGGTGTGCCGTCGTAGAAGTCGCCCTCGGTGTCCAACGGCGCGCCATTCTCCCGCTCCCGCCACTTGCCCGTGACATCGTAGCTGTCCATGGCGAGGCCGATGGGATCGATGAGGGAGTGGCAGGAATTGCAACTCGGGTTCTGGCGGTGGATGGCCAGCTTCTCACCGGTGGTGAGAAAGCGACCGCCCTCGTTGCCTGCGACCTCTTCGAGCTCGGGCACATTCGGGGGCGGCGGGGGCGGCGGCGTACCCATGAGCACCTCCATGACCCACTTCCCCCGAAGGACGGGAGAGGTGCGGTTGGCCAGCGAGGTGAGCACCAACACGCTGCCATGCCCCAGGATTCCCTGGCGGCGCCCGCCCGGATAGTCCACCCGGACGAACTCGGCCCCGGACACGCCGGGAATGTCGTAGTGCGTCGCAAGCCGCTCGTTCACGAAGGTGTAGTCCGCCGTGTACAGGTCGAGAACGCTCCGGTTCTCCTGGACCAGGCTGTTGAAGAACAGCTCGGTCTCGGTGTGCATGGCGTCGGCCAGGTTCTCGTCGAAGTTCGGGTAGAAGTTCGGGTCCGGCCGGACCTTGTAGAGGTCCTGGAGTCGCAGCCACTGGGCGGCGAATCGGGAGGAGAGGGCGTCGGCCCGCTCGTCGGCGAGCATCCGGTTCGCCTGTGCCAGAAGGCCGTCGGTGTCCTGGAGTTCACCGGCAGCGGCGGCCCGGCGCAGCTCCTCGTCCGGGGGCGCGCCCCAGAGGAAGAACGAGAGTCGGGAGGCCAGGTCGA
>JGI12048J13642_10108355_pt1 | contig 23659 bp, 21 predicted proteins | sample ElkSlonscriptome_16_FD_13642 | JGI IMG/M metagenome (IMG submission 13642)
CCCGAGGCCGTGGCCGAGGGTGTGTCCGGCGTGCTGGTCGAGCCCGGCGATGCGGCCGAGCTGTCACGCGCGCTCATCCGCCTGCTGCGCGACGCTGACCTGCGGGCGCAGTATGGCCAGGCTGGCCGCGAGCATGTAGCCGCCTGCTTCGGATCGGAGGCGATGGTGGCTGGCAACGCGGGCGTGTACCGTGATGTGCTGGAGGCAAACCGCGCATGAACGTCAACAACGTGCTGGTCGAACGGCTGGCCGCAGCGCTCACCGCGACATCCGCAACGGTCGCCACGGCTGAGTCCTGCACCGGCGGCTGGATTGCGAAGACGCTGACCGACCGGCCCGGCAGCTCGGACTGGTTCGGTTATGGCTTCGTCAGCTACAGCAATCAGGCGAAAATGGATTTGCTGGGTGTGTCGGCGGAACTGCTCGACACGCACGGCGCGGTCAGCGAACCTGCCGCGATGGCGATGGTATCCGGTGCCGCGCGGCGCGCGAACGCAGAGTTCGCCGTTGCGGTCACCGGCATTGCGGGCCCCGAGGGCGGCACGTCGGACAAGCCGGTCGGCACGGTCTGGTTCGCGTGGCACCGCCCTGCTGCGCCGCCGGTAACCGCTCGTCACGTATTCGAGGGCGACCGGGACACCGTGCGGCGGCAGACCGTAACCACGGCACTGTACGGCCTGGTAGAGCAGGTGGAGGGTGACCGCTGACCCCGGTTTTTGCGCATCCGCAGCGGCGCCTCGTCCGGTTGCGCCAAGGCAGCGATGACAAGCGGCTGCAACAAGCTGCCGCAGGCATCTGAGCCACAAGGGAATGCCTCGCCCGGCCCCGATTCCCGGGCTCTGAGGCGGTTAATCGAGCTGCCTCGCTCGACCTACCTGTGGAATAATCTTAAGCATTGGGTTGTTGTTGCAAAGGCGACCGGCGTTGGCCGGCGCTTCGTTCAGGCGAATTTTCAAGCGGGTGTGCAAGCATGGATGAAAACAGAAAGAAGGCTCTGGCGGCCGCTCTCGGCCAGATAGAAAAACAGTTCGGCAAAGGCTCGGTTATGCGTCTGGGCGATGCGGGACCGTCCCGCGACATCGAGGCGATCTCCACGGGCAGCCTGGGGCTCGATGTGGCGCTGGGGATCGGCGGCCTGCCCAAAGGCCGCGTTGTTGAAATCTACGGGCCGGAGTCGTCGGGCAAGACCACGCTCACGCTGCAGGTGGTAGCCGAATGTCAGAAAAACGGCGGCACGGCTGCGTTTGTCGACGCCGAGCACGCGCTCGACCCGGTGTACGCCGAAAAGTTGGGTGTCACGCTCGAGGATCTGCTCATTTCGCAGCCGGACACCGGCGAGCAGGCGCTGGAAATTACCGACATGCTGGTGCGCTCCGGCGCGGTCGATCTGGTCATCGTCGACTCGGTTGCGGCGCTGACGCCGAAGGCTGAAATCGAGGGCGAAATGGGTGACACCCATGTCGGCCTGCAGGCCCGGCTGATGTCACAGGCGCTGCGTAAACTTACCGGTAACATCAAGCGCTCCAACTGCATGGTGGTCTTTATCAACCAGATTCGCATGAAGATCGGCGTGATGTTCGGCAGCCCGGAGACCACCACAGGCGGCAACGCGCTCAAGTTCTATTCGTCGGTGCGCCTTGATATTCGTCGCATTGGCGCCATCAAGAAAGGTGACGAAGTCGTCGGCAACCAGACGCGGGTCAAGGTGGTGAAAAACAAGGTGTCGCCACCGTTCAAGATGGCCGAGTTCGAGATCCTTTACGGCCAGGGCATTTCCCGTGAGGGCGAGCTGATCGACCTGGGTGTCGCCCACAACCTTGTCGAGAAGTCCGGCTCTTGGTACAGCTACGATGGCGATCGCATCGGTCAGGGCAAGGAAAATGTCCGCCAGTTCCTGCTCGACAACCCGGAGATCGCCGAAGACCTGAACACCAAGCTGCGCGCGATTCTGCTGCCAAAGAAAGCGGATGCCGGGGAGCAGGACATCGCCGTCGGCGAATCCTGAGCCCCCGCGCCTGCCTTGGCGTCGCAGCGATCGCCGCGGCATATGGCCATGGACTGGCTGTCTCGCCGCGAGCATTCGCAGCTCGAACTGCGCGAGAAGCTGGCGGCCAGAGACGTCGACCCCGGGCTGATCGACGCTACGGTCGAGCAGCTCGTCGCCGACGGCCTGGTCAGCGATGCACGATTTGCCGAGAGCTTTGTGGGCGCCCGAATGCGCCGCGGTCAGGGGCCGGTGCGCATCCGGGCGGAGCTCAAGCGCCGGGGCGTGGCGGATGCATTGATCGAGCAGCACCTGTATGACCCTGAGCTCGATTGGCGGGGCTGCGCGGCGGAGGTGCGCCGCAAAAAATTTGGTGCCGATCTGCCCGCCGATTTTCCCTCGCGCGCCAAACAACAGCGTTTCTTGCAGTACCGTGGCTTTACCGGCGAGCAGATACGCGCGGCGATGGGGGGCCGGTGCGCGGACGACTGAAGTCGCTGCAGCCACGGTCTGGCTCCGCGGCCTGCTTTTAGTCGATAATGAGCGTTTGCGCGGTGTTTCGGCGGTTGTCGGGGCATTGTGCTGCACTGAAGCCCGCTGATTGAGTATCCGATGGACGCTGCCCGCTTACGCCAGGTTTTTCTGGACTACTTTGCTGCCCACGGTCACAAAGCTGTGGCCAGCGCGCCGCTCGTGCCCGGTAATGACCCCACGCTATTGTTCACCAATGCCGGCATGGTGCAGTTCAAAGATGTGTTTCTGGGTGCCGAGAAACGCAGTTACAGTCGCGCCACGACGGCGCAGCGCTGCGTGCGCGCCGGCGGCAAGCATAACGATCTTGAAAACGTGGGCTACACCGCCCGGCACCACACCTTTTTCGAGATGCTCGGCAACTTCAGCTTCGGCGATTACTTCAAGCGCGAGGCGATTGGCTACGCGTGGCAGTTTCTGACCGAAGAACTTGGCCTGCCGCCTGAACGATTGTGGGTCACGGTGTATAACGACGACGACGAAGCGGCCGACATCTGGCTGAACGAGCTGGGCGTCAGCGCCGAGCGCTTTAGCCGGCTGGGCGAAAAAGACAATTTCTGGTCCATGGGCGACACCGGCCCGTGCGGACCCTGCAGCGAAATCTTCTATGACCATGGTGCCGATGTGCCCGGCGGCCCGCCGGGCTCGCCGGACGACGACGGTGACCGGTACGTAGAGATCTGGAACCTGGTGTTCATGCAGTACGATCGCAGTCAGGATGGCAAACTGACGCCCTTACCCAAGCCTTCGGTCGACACCGGCATGGGTCTGGAACGCGTTGCCGCGGTCATGCAGGGTGTCAAGAGTAATTACGACATCGACCTCTTTCAGTCGCTGCTCAAAGCGGTTGCGGAGGTCACGGGCACCGCCGACCTTGCCGACAACTCGCTGAAGGTGATCGCTGATCATATCCGCGCGACCGCTTTCCTGATCGTGGACGGCGTGCTGCCCGGCAACGAGGGACGCGGCTATGTGCTGCGGCGGATTATTCGCCGGGCGCTGCGCCACGGTCATAAACTCGGCTGCGACGAAGCCTTTTTTTACCGGCTGGTATCCCCGTTGATCGAGCAAATGGGTGAGGCCTACCCGGAGCTGCAGGAATCGCAGGCGCACGTAGAAAAAGTGCTGCGCACCGAAGAAGAAAAGTTCTCAGTCACGCTCGCCAGTGGCATGAAGCTGTTCAGCGCCGAGACGTCTGCGGCGCTGCCCGCGCTGCGTAAGCTGCAGGCGGAGCTGGGCGGAGAAGTCGGCCTGGGCTGGCAGTCCAGCGATGGCACCAGCCTGGACGGCACGCTGATTTTTCCGCACGAGCGCATTGCGGTCGAGGTCGTGCAACCTGGTGAGGTCTCGCAGGCGCTGGTCCGCGACACCATTCGTGCATTTCGCCAGGCGCAGGAAAGCGAGAACGACTACCGCAGGTTAGTCATTGTGGGTATTGATTTTCCGGCTGACTATACGCTCGATCCCGAGCTGCAGGCGCTGATTCAGGCGGCGGACATCAACGTCGAGTCGCGGTTTTATTCAACCGCGAGCCTGCAGCCCTACCGCGTCGTATTCGGTGAAACCGCGTTCAAACTGTTTGATACTTATGGCTTTCCCGTAGATCTCACGGTTGATGCGGCGCGCGAAATCGGCTTCGAGGTGGACACCGAAGGCTTCCGCAAGTCCATGGAGGCTCAGCGGGCGCGTTCGCGTGCGGCGTCGCGCTTCGATGCAGCCGCAACTGAAGTGCAGCTGGATGAATCGACCAGATTTACCGGCTACGACCGCACAGCTGATGCCGGCCGGGTCGTCAGGCTGCTGCAGGCGGGTACCGAGGTCGAGACCCTGAGCGCAGGGGAGACGGGTGAGGTGGTCCTGGTGCGTACGCCGTTTTACGCCGAGAGCGGCGGCCAGGTGGGCGATACCGGTACGCTTAACTGCGATGATGCTCAGTTTCGGGTAGAAGATACGCAGATGCGCGGCTCGGCACACGTGCATATCGGTCAGGTGGTCAGCGGCAGTCTGAGCGTTGGCGATACGGTGTCGGCGGCAGTCGATGCCGACAAGCGCACGGCCACCGCGCTGAATCACACTGCTACACATTTGCTGCACGCGGCGCTGCGGACGGTGCTGGGCACGCACGTTGCGCAGAAGGGTTCGCGGGTGGATGCCGAGCGGTTGCGCTTCGACTTCTCACATTACGAACCCCTGACCGAAGACGAGCTGCGGGCTATCGAGCGGCGCGTGAACGCCGAGATTCGCGCCAACGCGGCCGCCAAAACCGCTTTGATGAATTACGACGACGCGGTCGCGTCGGGTGCAATCGCGCTGTTCGGCGAAAAATACGGCGAAGAAGTGCGCGTACTGCGAGTCGGCGATTTTTCTGTCGAGTTGTGCGGGGGGACGCATGTATCGCGGGCCGGCGATATTGGCTTGTTCAAAATTACCGCAGAAACCGGGATCGCCTCGGGTGTGCGGCGTATCGAGGCCGTGACCGGCGCCAACGCCATCGCGTGGATCGACGAGCAAGCGGCGCTACTCGATGCCATTGGCGGCGTGGTCAAGGCCGGCAAGCAGGAGCTTCCGGCCAAGGTCCGCCAGCTCGCGGACCGCAACCGTACCCTCGAGAAAGAGCTGAAAGCCGCCCGCGCCAAGCTGGCCAGTGGTGCCGCGGGCGTCGATCTCACCGCCGGCGCCACCGAGGTGGGCGGCCTGAAAGTGCTCGCCACGCGCTTGCCCGACGACACGGATGTCGATGCGCTGCGCAGCACCGTCGACCAGATGAAGCACAAGCTCGGCAGCGCGGTGGTCGTGCTGGGAGCGGCCACCAGCGATGGCAAGGTACGACTGGCTGCCGGGGTCACCAAGGGTGTTACCGGGCAGGTCAAGGCCGGCGACCTGATCCGCGACGTCGCGCGGCAGGTGGGCGGCAAGGGTGGCGGGCGGCCTGACTTCGCCCAGGCCGGCGGTTCCGATCCGGCCCGGCTCGATACCGCCCTGGCGAGCGTAACCGGCTGGGTTCAGACGCAGCTGAGCAGCTAAATCACTGTAAAAAAAGAAGAAATAGCTGGGTTGTGTCGCCTTGTGCGGAGGGCTGAGTGCTCTGCTGTCTCGCTGTAAACGCGGTTGATATTCTGGCTATATCTGTGGAATGATATGCGCTGGAGCACGTAAGCCACTAAGGCCTAACAATAAATCTGCGGTTCCAGCGCCCAGGACGATTTCCCTGCATCGACTTCGGCTCCCTCCGCAGCGCTAAACATGGCCCTGTGTGCACGGCTCGCTACAAGGACGACATCTAATAACAAGGACAGGGGGAGAAGACAGCTATGCTGATCTTGACCAGGCGAGTGGGCGAGACCGTGGTGATCGGTAACGATATCGATATTACCGTTCTCGGCGTCAAAGGTAATCAGGTGCGGCTGGGCGTGAAAGCGCCGCGAAACGTCAGCGTGCATCGGGAAGAAATATACAAACGCATCAAGGACGAGTCTCAGGATCGTAAGGTCGCTACTCCGCCCGGCCGTCGTGGTGCAAACGGCCAACACCTGCACCGTCCCGCCGCCAACGAGTAACGCCTCCGCCGCAGCTGTGCCAGCGCCCGTTGGCATTCAGTCTGCAATCGAATTCGTTTATGCTATGCGACTTCTCGTAGCACCGAGATTGTCCGCAGCCCGCAGTGCGGTGAGCGGAGCGAGCCGTCACTCCCGACACACGGCTGCCACGGTGTTGACGAGCCTGACAAAGAGTTCAGGAGAAGTGGCTGAGTGGTCGAAAGCGCTCCCCTGCTAAGGGAGTATGGGTTAAAAGCCCATCGAGGGTTCGAATCCCTCCTTCTCCGCCAATACAGACCCTGGCCGCTCGCTGCAGCGGCCGGGGCTTTTCAGGTGACCTGAACGCGCGCGCCTCACTCCGCGTTGCTGAGCAGGGTCGTTTCTTTCGGCTGCAGCGTTTGCAGATAGTCCCAGATCGCACCCAGGTCTTCGTCGCTCATCCCGGAAAACTCAACCCAGTTCATCTCAGAATTGTCTTCTTCGCTAACCGGAAACGGTTCGGTCGTGACGCGAAAGCGCTGGATGAACATGTCTTTGGTCCAGCGCCCCATGCCGTCCTCATGGGGCGTCAGGTTTTTGGAATAATGCAGTTCGGTGCCCATAAAGAAGGGCACGCCGCCTGCCATCAATCTGCCAGGGACGGGGTTCACGCTGCGTTTAATACGCGGCGTGTGGCAAAACTCGCAGCGCGCGATCTTGCTCAGGTAGCGGCCATAGGTAACCGTGTCGCTCTTGTCCATGGGCGGTATCGGTCCATCCAGCGGCTCTGGATACAGCCGCGTGAGCACGTTCAGCGGGAAGTTCAGCGTTCGCTCGGGCCGGAACGACTTGACCGGCGGAATGGTGCGCAGATACGCAATCACGGCCGACACGTCCTCGTCCGTCATTTCCGTGTACATGAACCATGGCATGATAGGAAACAGTGCCTCGCCGTCGCGGCTGATGCCCTCGCGAATTGCACGCGCAATTTCGCCGTCAGACCAGGCGCCGATGCCCGTTTCCTCGTCCATGGTGATATTGCGGATGCACAGCCGCCCGGGAAAGCCGCCCGACCCGAACTTGATGCCGACCGGCTTGCTGCTGTCGTCGATACACGGTCGCCCGGCACCTAGCGGCGGTATCGCGGGGCCACTGTACTGGGACCAGTCGCGCGGTGAGTGGCAGTCGAAGCACAGCAACACTTCGTTGACCAGGTATTCGCCTTTGGCTTCGAGTTCGGGCGTGTAAACAATGTTCAGGTCCGGCGCGGGTCTCGAGCGCGGCAGGTAGCCCCAGACATACAGAACGGCTCCGGCGGCAATGACAATGGCGCCCAGGCCAACGGACATGAAGAATTTACGCACGGGCGAGATCTACCGTATCAGCGCGCGGCCGGAACAGCGGCAGCAATACCGTACGCCGGGTTGCGTGCAGCGATGCCGGGCTGTTGTCATCAGCCACGCGCCACACTGCCCTGGCTTGCCTCGCGCTCCTCCGCCACGGTCGCCACTTTCGGTTTGGTGTAGTAGGCAATGGCCAGCGCCGTGCCGAACTGCAGCACCACTTCGCCCCCATTGCCGAGCGTAAAGCCGCGAGTCAGCATCGGGCCCAGACCGGCGGCCATGAACATGAAGAGACCGCTGAGAAAAAACCACGGGAACCGGTCACGGATCCACATCTGCATACCGATAATCAGGGCCATCAGGCAAGCCAGCACGGCCGGTATCGGCGGGCCGTTGCTCGTGCCCGACACCTGACCCTCGTAACAGAACTGCGCAGGCGGCGTGCTGGATGCATAGCGCTGAGTGCCTTCAAAGCACGCTTCTTGCAGCTCCAGGTCGAACAAGTGCAGCCCGCCCCGCACGGAGAAAGCGATCGCTGCCGCCCACAGGAGCAGCCTCACATTCCGGTGTCCGCACCAACTCAAGCCCGCGCGCTCACCCAGGGCAGCGGTCGCTACCAGCAAAAAGGGCGTCACAGTTTCGTGGATGCAGAACCGCGGGTAATTCAGCGAAAGCAGCAAGTCGCCAAAACCGATCAGGTGGCCGAATGCAATCATCCAGTTGTCATAGATCAAGGTGACCCCCACCACCACATAAAGCCCGGCGAACCACACCTGCCGTTCGAGGACCATCTTGATGAGCCAAATTGAGATAAGGGCGTGAGCCACGCCGTACAGCGGGAACATGATGTTGGCACTCATTGCCGCGAGCCTCCTTTCGCAAGCACAGTTTAGCCGGCCTCGCGAACCTGCACCCGCTGATGGTTCGCGCTGAGCGGCCCGGCAACGGTCTGGTTCTTGCCCGAGGGCCAGCGTACAGTGATTTTGTCCACCTGCGCGGCATCCCCCAGCCCGAAATACATCGGCATATCGCTGTGTCCCAGATAGCCCGAGTTACCGTCATTCACCTGCGTGTACTGTTTGCCGCCCGCCTCGACCGTAACCGTGGCGCCGATGCCGCTGCGATTGGAGGCAGTGCCGGTGAGCTCGACCTCGATGCTGTTGACGCGGGCGCGGTCGCTCAGGTTGCTGATCAGTACCTGCGGCGGTGAGTTGAACTCGGAGGTGATGATGTCCAGGTCGCCGTCGCGATCGAAGTCAAAAATAACCGACGAGCGTGATCCGAGGGCCCCGTTTACCGTGACCTTGCCGGCTTCAAATCCGGTCGGGCAATCGGGGTGCTCCGAATCTGCGCCGGCGCAGTCGAGCGTGAACCAGCGGGTGAACTCGCCGCCGGCACGCGGCTCCACGCCCAGCGCAAATTCTGCGTCTACAAAGCGCCCGCCGTCATTCAGCAGCACCGAATTAATACCGTAGCGCCAGGGGTAGTTCATGCTGGAGGCAATAAACACGTCCTCAAAACCATCGGCATTCAGGTCGCCGGTGCTGAGGCCCCATGGCCAGAAATTCTCGGCGTTGATGTTGTCGGACACCTCGGTGAACGTGCCGTCGCCGTCGTTGCGGAAAAACGTGTTGCCCCACACGCCGTTACCGTCATCCAGATGAAAATCCGGGTTCCGGGCAACGTTGGCTTTGCGCTTCTCCTCATTCAGCAACGGCCGCACCTGCTCGGCCATGTCGGAGTGCATGTCGGTGACATAAATGTCCTGATCGCCATCGTTGTCGAAATCGAAAGCCTGCACGCCCATGGCGCCCCATGATGTGCGGGGGAACACCTCGGCCGTCTTGTCGGTGAACCCTGCGCCCGCCTGATTCTCGAAATATCCGTCCAGGCCCTGCATGTTCAGCACGTAGAGATCGACCCAGCCGTCATTGTTGACATCGGTTGCCACGGCATCGCCGGACCAGCGCAGGTGGTCGACGCCCATCTCGGTTGTCACATCGCCGAAGCGATTGTCGCCCAGGTTGCGATACAGGATGCTGCCCTCGAAGCGCTCCGGCATTGTATGGCCTTCGAATGCATCGCCAAATCCTGCGTAGGCGCCGTCGGGGCCCACTTCGTCGCTCGTGTACTGGCCTACGTTGGTGACATACAGGTCCAGCAGACCATCGTTGTCGTAGTCGAAGAACACCGCGCCCGATGAGTGACCCACATAGTCAACCCCGGCCGATGCGGAGATATCGGTGAAATCGCCGGTGCCGTCGTTCTCGAACAGTTTGTTGCCGCCTTTTACACTGGTAACAAACAGGTCCGGATCGCCGTCATTGTCGATATCGCCGAACGCGGCGCCCACGCTGATCTGGTCGGCCATTCCGACGCCTGCCAGTGGTGTGATATCCACCGCAGTTCCACGGCCAGTGTTCAGCCACAGGCTGTTGGCGCCGACCTGGTTGGTGAAGTACAGGTCGCTGTCGCCATCGCCGTCGATATCGGCCACCGCAACGCCGGTGCCGTGATCGTAGTGCACGGCTTTGTAGGTAATGCTGGCATCGTTGACCACGCGGTGCTCGAAGTCGATACCGCTTGCCTTCCGTTCATCACGGAAACGAAAGTCGTGGAACACGGCCTCGCCGGCCAGACTGGCCTGCTGTTGCTCTGCACGTTGGTTTAGCCATGCGGTGTCTGCTGCCCACCTGGGCACGGTGATCTCGAAATCGGCCGGCCCGCCGGGATAGCTGACCTTGTCGGCGACGGCTGAGTCATCGGCCTCCTCCGGCGCGGGGGCGGAGTCACAGGCCGCCAGCATGACGGCAATGGCCAGAGCGGGCAGGGGGCTTATATAGGCTCGGATCATGATGATGCCTTGTGTCTGAGGTGCGGGCAGTCGCCCAAATCGGCTCATATTCTTCCACAGGTTTGGCGATATGTATCCTTCGGGCGACCTTTTCATTAATCTTTATCCATGAAGTGGCGCACGCGCAGAACGAGCAGCAACGTCGAGGATCGGCGCGGGCAGCGGATGCCCGGCCGAGCGCGGCTGGGGGGCGGGCTGGGCACGATTGCGGTGATCCTGCTGGCCGCCTATTTTGGTGTCGATCCGCGGCCTTTTCTTGCGCTGCTGGACGGCGCGGCCCCGCCGCCGACGCAAACCGGCAGCGAGCTGCAGGTGGACCCGGAGGATGATCCCCTGGCCGAATTCGTGTCGGTCGTGCTGGCCGACACCGAGATCACCTGGCAGCGGCTGTTCAGGGAGCTGGGACGAGATTACCAGGAGCCCCGGCTGATCCTGTTCAGCGGCGCCACCCAGTCTTCGTGCGGCGTAGGTCAGGCCGCGATGGGGCCGTTTTACTGCCCGGCCGACCAGCAGGTGTACATCGATCTGAGTTTTTATCGCGAGATGCGCGAACGGTTTCAAGCGCCCGGCGATTTTGCGCAGGCGTACGTGATCGCGCACGAGGTGGGCCACCATGTGCAAAACCTGCTGGGTATTTCCGGGCAGGTGCAGCGGCTCCGCCGGCAGGTGAGCAAAACCGAGGCTAATGGGCTGTCCGTGCGCCAGGAACTGCAGGCGGATTGTTTTGCCGGCCTCTGGGCGCACGAGGCCGACCGCTTGCGCGACGTGCTGGAGCCGGGCGATATCGAAGAGGGGTTGAACGCCGCCTCGGCAATTGGTGACGACCGTCTGCAACAGCAGGCCGGCCGGCGCGTGTCGCCCGATTCGTTTACTCACGGCAGTTCGGAACAGCGCATGCGCTGGTTCACCATCGGCTTCGAGTCCGGTGAACTGGAGCGCTGCGATACTTTTGCTAAAGGTGTCAGTCTGTAACTGAGCTGACAGTATATAAATGCACATTCCGTGCGGGGGGCAAGGCTATGAAGAGTGTTTTTTGGCTGGTGAGCGTGATGGTACTGTTCGCTTCGTTTGGTGCGGTGGCGGAGGACGTGGACGGTGTTACCGAGCACCCGTTGCTCAAGCGTTACCCGGGTCAGGAGATTCGCTGGCAGCAAATCGAAAACTACATGCCGTATACGGTGCCGGTCGGCCCCGTGACGGGTTATCGCTGGATTGGCGACACGGTCAATACCGAGGGTCGGGTTACCCGCACCTTTTACCGGCTAAAAGGCACCGAGCGCTCGTACTCTGAGGTTTACAAAAATTACCTTGATGCGCTGCGGGCGGAAGACTTCGAGATCCTGGCGGATGGCCTGGTGCCTGACCGCAAAGGCAACGGGGTTGGCAGCCGCAGCTGGATCGAAGTTGCCTACCGGCTGAATCCGACGACCAAGCCCGGCGAGGTCGGCACGCTGTACTCCGGCACGTCGTCTTCCGGCGGCGCCGGGTCGATTGTGGCGCGGCGCGACCGCTTGGCGGGCGAAGTTTACGTGGTGCTGACGGTGGAGCAGCACTCGGCCAAGTACGTGGGTACGCTGGTCGATATTATCGAAGTCGCGCCGGCGGAAACCGGGCTGGTGGTAGTCGACCCGGAGGCTATCGGCTCCGACATTGTCGAGTACGGCCGGGTCATTCTCGACGGCCTGTTCTTCGACTTCGATCAGGCGACGCTGCAGGATCGTTCTGCGCCGACGCTGACAGCGATCGCTACCTACCTCAAAGCCAACCCCGGCAAGCGTTTTTACGTGGTTGGCCACACTGACTCGGTGGGCACGTTTGCCTACAACTCGAAGCTGTCTGCCGATCGGGCACGCGCGGTGGTCAGCGCCCTCACCGGGCAGCACGACATTCCGACAACGCAAATAGAGCCGCACGGTGTCGGGCCGCTGGCGCCCCGGTATTCCAACGGCAACGAGGCCGGCCGCGAGAAAAACCGCCGCGTCGAGCTGGTCGAACGGCAGCGGTCCGAATGAGTGCAGCCGGATGTCAAAAGCGAGCCATTGACCTGAGTGCCGCGTTCGACAACCATCGGCGCACACTCTCAACACCAGCAGCATGCTGCAAGGACAGACCATGAAACTCTACGGCGCAATCGCTTCTCCCTATGTAACCCGCGTGCTGATGTTCGCGCGTCTGAAAGGTGTAGATTTGGAACTGCTTGATCCGCCCGGCGGCTCGCGTTCCGACGAGTACCGTGCGATGACGCCCATCGGCAAAATTCCGAGCCTCGAGGCGGACGGGCACATCATTCCCGAGTCCGAGACAATCTGCGAGTACATCGAGGATGTGCATCCCGAACCTTCCGGGCTGCCCGCGGACGCGCAGGGGCGCGCAACCTCGCGCACGATTTCTCGCATTACCGACCTGTACCTGGCGCCTCACGTCTCCACGATCGTGCCACACATCAATCCGGCGAACCGCGACGCGGACGTAGTGGAAAAGGTCGGGGGCGAAATAGCGAAAGGGTTCGTCTACCTCGAGCATTTCATGGGGCCGGGCCCCTTTGCGGTCAGTGACCAGCCAACGCTGGGCGACTGTTCCGCGGGTCCTTACCTGATGCTGATGAGAAAGCTGGTGTTCGATCACTTTGATGACATTGCAGACCCGACGCAGACGCCCGGAAGACTCGCGGACTGGTGGCAGGCACTTGAAGGCCACGAGGTTTGCGCGTCGACCATTAATGAGTACGCGACGGCGGTTGACGGCTTCCTGAAATACTTGCTCAAGCGCTAGTCGGCGACGGAATCAAACGCGGTTTCAGCGCACCAGCACACGCTCCACAAACTTCCGCGTCAACGCATTGGACTCGGGTGTCTCAGCGGCATCGCCCAGTACCTGCTGCAGCTGCTCGTCTCCGTGGGTGTACTGTGTTTTGAAATGAGTCAGGCGTTCTACCAGCGTGGCGCGGTCTACTTCCGGATGAAACTGAAATGCCCAAAAGCGCTTTCCGATCACCCGGAAGGCGTGGGGGCACGCGGTTGTGTACGCCAGCAGTTCGCAGCCTGAGGGCAGCGCCGGCGCGCGCTCCTTGTGCACCGATACAGCGCGGAACGGATCCGGCATGTCGCGGAACAGCGGGTCAGTGGCGGCTGCGGAAGTCAGCTGGATAGCCGGCGTACCCATCTCGTAATCACCGTGATCCCGAACAATCTCGCCTCCCAGCGCCAGCACCGCGAGCTGGAATCCGAAGCACGAGGCAAACACCGGGAGATCAACTGCAATGCAGTGCTGCAGCAGCTGGATGCTCGACGCGACAAACGGGTAGCGGTGTGGTTCGAGCACGCTGGCATCGCTGGCGCCGCCGACAAACAGGGCGTGATAGTCGTGCAGCACGCTGGCGTCGAATTCCGGCGTTGCAAACACATTCAGCACGTCGAGCTGGCTCGCCGCCAGCCTGCCGTGAGTCACGAAGCTGGCATGCTCCTCGGCCTGCACCTGCGGGTCGCGACGAATCTGCAGCAGCAGCGCACGCGGCATTGCTGCGGACGGGCTGGTCATTCGCCTGGCTGCAGCGGTACGGTTTTCATCACCCAGTTTTTGGAAGTGCGACGCGCCGGACTTGGAATCGCAAATGCCCGGTCGCCCGCCTGCTCGCGCAGAGCTTTTAAGTCGATTCGCCAGCCTTTGGCGTCCCACTTTTTCAGCCACTCGCGGTAGCGGACCACGGCGCCGTCGGAACGCACGAGTATTTCCTCGGACGGGCTCGTGGGTGTGCGCACCGGGTCGAGCTCTTCGAGAATGTCGATATCCTCCTGCGCCACAACCAGGTTGACCTTGGCAATCCGTTCGTCGTGCTGTGGCTCGAGGAGCCATGAGCGCATGTTCACAAAAAATACGCGGGTACGGCCTTCATCCACCGGCGCTTCAAAAAAGTACTGACTGAAGCGATTCTCTGCCGAAAAGTTGATCCAGGTGATCATCTGATTGGGCCCCACGTGGCCTGATCCGGCTTCCACTTCGGGCACCAGCGTGTCCTGCTCACCAAGCGCCTCCGTGCCGGTGGTTGCGTTGTCGAACCCTACCAGAAATTCGCTGCCCCACGGGACGTCGCTAATCCGCATCGGCTGCTTTTTCATTTCGTCGTTCATGACGGGCGAGCCTTGCGCCGGGTGCACAAACTCGTTGTGCGAGGGGTCCAGCCCGTTTTCCATCGAGCGCTCGTAATAAGTGCCAACTTCGAACACCGTGAGCTTGTTGGCACGCCAGCCGTCCTGGCCCCACTCGGGCACATCCCGCAGCGGCGGCCGCTCGGCTTCGGGCAGATCACCCAAAAACGCAAACACGATGCCGTACTTTTCCCGCACCGGATAACTGTCCACCTTGGCCCGTGCAGGAACTTTTTCATCGGAAGCGAGTGTAGGAATCTCTACGCAGGCACCGTCCTTATCGAAGCGCCAGCCGTGATAGGGGCACACCACGCAGTTGTCTTTAATCCAGCCCTTGCCCAGCGAGCCACCGCGGTGCACGCAGGTGTCCGCCAGGACGTGGGCGGCGCCGGAGTCGTCTCGATAAGCCACCAGTTTGACGCCGAGCACCCGCGTGCGGTGCGGGTTGTCGTTGGTCACTTCGTCACTTGCGGCGATCGGATACCAAAAATTGATGTACATAAACTCTGCCTGCTGAAAAACCGGACTCTATGGTGGTCGTCTGCGGCAATGGGCGGCAGAGCGGAAAATACTTATGCCCCCCTTATTGACCGCCTGTTGGTCTGGGCGGTCTGTGGCGGTCCTCCGCGCGCCCCCGCCAGCGTTCAGCGCGCGCCGGCAATTGAAATGTTCGGCGTTCTTGGTCACGCTTGATGACTGGGGCACCGTCGCGGTGCCGGGCAGAGTCGTCTGGAGATGTTCATGAAATGGTTGTTGCGCATCGTAGGCGTGTTGCTCGCGCTGATTGTTGCGGCGGTAGCGTTTGTGTTTGTTACGCTCCGACCCACGCTGCCGGATTCGGAATTCGAGCTGCAGCCGCCCGCGAGAGTCGGTGACAAACACGTGTTGCTGTTCGGCGCGACTGGCAAGTTGGGGCTCGAAATCGCCGCTGACCTCACCGCGCGGGGTGATCGCGTGACTGCATTTGTGCGCGACGTATCGATGCCCGCCGAGCTGGCCGACACGGTGCAGGCAAACCTGAACGCCGATGATGCGACACTCGACTCGCTGGACAAGGCCGCTGCAAAGGTCATCGGCAAACTGCGCACGCGGGACGCGCTGGGGGCGATGGGCGTGTTGTTTGTGTCGGGCGATGCAATTAACGAGACCGACGTGCAGGCGGCTTTCGCGCAGAGCGAATACGATGCCGCGATCACCACGATTGGCGCGATCAATGCCAACCCGCCACCGGATTACATCGGCAACGCGAACATTTTCGATGCCGCAAAAGCCAGCGGTGTCGAACGGGTGATTCTGGTAAGCACTATCGGCGCGGGTGACAGCTTCGACGCGGCGCCACTGCCTGCACGGATGGGGCTCGCCGCCGTGATCCCGCTTAAAACCCAGGCTGAGGACCACCTGCGTGAATCGGGTCTGGACTATACGGTGATCAGGCCCGGCGGTCTGCCGTTCCGCCCCGGCACCGGCAACGGCCTGCTCAGCGAAGACCGCAAGACGATGGGTTTCATCACCCGGGCCGATCTGGCGCGCCTGATCGTGGGCGTGCTGGACGACGACCGCACCATTGGCAAGACACTGGCCGCTATTGATCCCACGCTCGAGAGTCCGTTTTGATGAAGGCTTATATACAAATGCTTGCGACCGCGCGAAACACGCTGTTTGCTGTGCTATTGATGGGCCTGGCCGGCTGCAGCACGCTACAGATCAGTCTTCCGCCGGTCACCGAGGCGCCGACCAACAACCGGCTGGAAGGCAAGATTATCTGGCACGACCTGCTGACTAACGACATGGAGGGCTCGCAGGCGTTTTATTCGGGTCTGTTTGGCTGGGACTTCGAGCCGGTGCCGCTGACGCTCGGTTTCGGTCGCAGCAGCGAGTATGTGCTCATTCGTCATAAAGGGCGTCTGATCGGCGGCATGTTCGACACGCGGGACGCGGGCGAACAGGTCAACAGCTCACAGTGGGTTGCGGTCATGTCGGTGGCTGACATCGATGCGGCAGCCCGGACAGCGGAGACTGCGGGCGGCACTATCCTGACACCGCCGACCGACCTGGCGGCCCGCGGCCGCATTGCGGTGCTAAAAGATTCCACTGGCGCCTTGTTTGCCCTGCTGCAAACGGCCGAGGGCGATCCGCTGGACGATCCGCCGCGCGCCGGCGAATTCATGTGGAACGAGTTGTGGACCGATGACATCGAGATGGCCGTCGACTTTTACACCGCATTGCTGCCCTTCAGGCGCGTCAGCCAGCCGGTTGCCAGCGGCGCCTATGTCGCGCTGTCCATCAACAATACCCCTCGTTTCGGCATGCTCGAAAATCCGATCAACGGCTTGCCGCCCACCTGGGCGCCGTACCTGAAAGTTGACGATATGGCAGTGCTCTATAGCGTGGAGATGCTGGGCGGCAAGGTTCTGTTGCCGGCCCGGCCTCGCGAGCTGGGGGGTGAGGTCGCGCTTATTCAGGGCCCTTCGGGCGCCGGCATCGGGCTGCACACCTGGCCAGAGGAAACTCAACAATGAGATCAGGCATCATGACCGTAATCAGGGTAGTACTGCGGGTGACCGCGTTGCTGGTGCTTGCGGCCAGCCTCAGTTCGTGTGACCCGCAGGTATACGGCAGCGTCGGTATCTCGTCGTGGGGCGGCGGTGGCTACAACTCGGGGCCGCGCATCGGCGGCAATATTTCAATCGGCGGATGCCTGACGTGCCGGTAAGAGGAAAGCGAGCGTGAACGTAATAATCAGTAAAACAATGGCCGTGGCAGCACTACTGGCCGTGTGCGCAAGTGGTGCGCTGGCGCAGGAGCGTCTGTCGATGGCCGAGCTGCAGGAGGCCGACTACATGAAAGGCAAGCGCACCTTCCAGGGTCGCTGCAGTGCCTGCCACACCTTGGGTGAAGACAGCGGCGACATTGCCGGGCCGAACCTGTGGGGCGTGTTCGAGCGGGTCGCCGGGTCAAAACCCGAGTTTGACTATTCCGAAACCCTGCAGGCGGCGGATTTCGAGTGGTCGCCCGATCAACTTGATGCATGGCTGGCAGACCCGCAGGGGTACCTGCCGGGCAACATCATGGGTATCCCCGAGCCGGTGCCCGCCCCCGATCGTCTTCCGCTGTTAACGTTCATGCTGATTGAAACCGGCGCGGTCGACTGGCCGCGGCCCGAGACGGCCTTCGCCGACAACCAAACTGACCGCAGTAAGCCGCCGGCGGAACGCTTCCCCAGCTTCTGGAACCACCTGATGTACAACACGGTGCGCTACCGCTGGGAAGACACCCAGACCGGTGAGGAATTCCGCTTCGACGTATACAACAAGACAGACGGCTCGATCGCCAGCAACGTCAAAGGGGTCAGCGGTTTCTGGCACATCACCGAACGCGACTTTTTCTGCTACGCGCTGTCCGGCCTGAAAATTGGCGTCGGGCAGATGGTCGAGTGTTTCCCGGTAGCGGCCATGGCGATTCCGCGGTTCTCCGAGGAGCTGTGGACCTCGAAGCCGCAGAAGGGCGTAAAGCTGCACGGCGGTATCGTGCCTGGCCGTCCCGACTGGGTGGACGGCGAGGAGTCCTGAGAGGGCGCGGTTCGGCCGCTCAGGCCCGTGCGATGAACTCGCGCTGACGCGCACGCAGCCCGGCATCCGGTAGTTCACCGTAGGCCGCTGCCATGTTGTCGCGGGCGTGTGTCGGGCTGGTCATGCCGGGCAGAGCGCAGGTAACGGCCGGATTGGCGATTGCGTATTTCAAAAAGAACTGGGCCCAGCTGCGGCAGCCGAACTCGGCAGCCCACGCTGGCAGCTCGCTCCCCTGCAGTGTTTTCAGTAATCGGCCGTTGGCCAGCGGCCGGCTTGCCAGTACCGCAATGCCGCGTTCCTGTGCCAGCGGCAGCAGTCGGGCTTCGGCCCCGCGCTCCTGCAGGGAGTAATTGACCTGAACGAAATCAAGCGGTGCGCGCCGCATCAGCGCCTCGACCTCAGCATGCTGACTGGTGCGCGTGGCGGTAACGCCCAGATAGCGGATTCGCCCGCTGGCGCGCCATTCGAGCAGCTGGTCGAGCTCTGCGTTGGCGGCACGCAGACGCGGCATCTGCAGCAGATCCATGCGCGCGCGCCGCACCGTGCGGAGGGCACCGTGCAGCCGTTCGCGTCCCGCCGCATGCAGTTCACGATCGACTTTCGTCGCCACGAAAAATGCATCGTCCAGCCCGGCCGCACGCAGCAGTTCACCGTGGGTACGTTCGGCGTTGCGGTAGGCCGGCGCAGTTTCGACAACCCGACCCCCCTGTTCCCTGAAGGCCTGTAGCGTAGAGGCAACCGTGGAACCGTCCAGCCCACTGCTCAGCGGGGTCCACACATGCGTGCCGATGCCAATGACCGGAAGGTGTTCGCCCGTGCCCGGAATCGGCCGGGTTATGAGTCCGGCGGTGGGCGCCACAAGCGCCTGTGCGGCACCGAGACCCAGGTACGCGCCTGCCCCCGCTCCGGATGCTATAACGTGTCTGCGCGTAAGTTTCATGCAGCGGTCCCTTTAAACGTAAGTGTTTGTTATTGCTGTATGAAACAGGTTCGCGCAGCCTTCTGTCAAGCCGTATCGTGGCCACGGGACGGGGTGAGGGTGTACCGACCCCCGCTTTATGGCACAGTTGCATTTTGGGGTCGCAGACTGCGACGGGTATTGTTGATGAAAGCTCCCGGTTTCAACCCGTTGGAGCGTCTGGCAGCTTTGCATAGATGACTGTTTTAAATGACTTTCGCCTGCGTCTGGGCGATGACGAATACCTGCCGATCATGGTCGGGGGCATGGGGGTGGACATCTCCACGTCCAATCTGGCGCTGGAGGCCTGCCGGCTGGGCGGCATTGGACATATTTCCGATGCGATGACCCCGTGGGTGTCCGACCGGCACATGAAAACGCACTTCACCAAGACCAAATCCGGGCGCTACAAGTTTAACCGTAACAGTCAGGACAAGACTCAGGTCAAGTTCAACCTTGACGAGCTTTACAAGGCAACGCTTAGCGTGGTGTCAGCCGCGGTCAAGCGCAAGCAGGGCGAGGGCGGCCTGTTCATCAATGTGATGGAGAAGCTCACGATGGGCGCGGCGGCTGATACGCTGGCCACCCGCCTGAAGGCGGCGCTCGACGCCGGCATAGACGGCATCACGCTGTCGGCTGGCCTCCACAACGGCACGCTCAAGCTGATTAAAGACCACCCGCGCTTTCGCGAGGTGAAGATCGGCATCATCGTGTCCAGCGTGCGGGCGCTCAAAATTTTCCTGCGCAGCGGCAAACGTCTTGGTCGTGTGCCCGACTACTGCATCGTCGAGGGGCCGCTGGCAGGCGGGCATCTGGGCTTCGGTGAGGACTGGGCGGATTACGACCTCAGGCAGATCGTGCCCGAGGTCATCGATTTTGTGAAAGACGAAGAGCTCGACATTGCGGTCATTCCCGCGGGCGGCATTTTTACCGGCACCGATGCGGTCGATTACATGCAGATGGGCTGTAGCGCGGTACAGGTCGCCACGCGCTTTACGATCACCCAGGAGTGCGGGCTGCCGGAACACGTCAAGCAGCAGTATCTGGAGGCGGACGAGGAAGACGTCGAGGTCAACAGCCTGTCGGCCACCGGCTATCTGATTCGCATGTTGAAGAACAGTCCCGCCATCGGCTCAAACATAAAACCGCAGTGCGAGCCGCTGGGCTACACCCTGAGCAGCCAGGGCACCTGTTTGTATGTCGACGCGTATTACCGCACCGGCAACGATGAAAGTGGCAAGAAACTGCCCGTCGAAGACAAGATCTGCATCTGTCATCATTTCGGGCAGCACAACGTGTGGACCTGCGGGCACAACGTGTACCGCCTCAAGGACACCACCAACCAGCTTCCCGACGGCACCTACCAGCTGCCGCCGGCGGAGCATGTGTTTAATGATTATCTGTTCAGCGAAAACCATGAGGTTTCGCTGCCGAAACTCGAGGCCGAAACGGCCTGAGACCCGCCAATGAGTACTGCTTATCCGTGGTGCGAGCCGCCGTGGCCCGACAAGACGTTGCCGCGCCACGAGCTCGAAGACCGCATTCAGGAGCTGCTGGGCCATGTCAACATGATGGTGCTGGCCACCATCAGCAAGGCCGGCAAGCCCATGGCCAGCCCCATCGAGTTTTATGCTGACGGCCTCGACCTGTATTGCCTGCCCGATCCGGGCACGCCCAAGCTGGCCGCGATGAAGCGCGACTCCGATATCTGTGCCGCCATTCACATGCCGTATCACGGCTGGCAGAGTGGCCGCGGCGCGCAGTTCTTCGGCACCGTCGAAATCATTCAGCCGCATGCGCCGGGCTGGGACCACGGCATGGAAGTGTTCAAGTGGCAGCCGTGGATGGAGGATATCGGGCTCGACACCAGTAAGCCCTTTGAGCGCGAAATCGCCAAAATTTCGCCGGACAAGATCCTGTATACTGACGTCTGGCTGTGGAAGCGTGGTTACGGCGCCAAGCAGAAATGGCTGCGCGAGGCCGGGTAAGGTTCAGCGCAGCAACGAATTAGCCGCTGTGCGGCTACTACTGGCGAGGATTTGTGTGTCTGGTTTTCGGTGGTTTTTTTGACAGCACACATTTTCTGAGAAAGTAGTTATATGAATATTTACGTTGGCAATCTGCCATACAGCGCCACTGACGAAGACCTCCGCACCGCATTCGCGGCTTTTGGAGATGTCACCAGCGCATCTGTCATCATCGACAAGTTTTCTAACCAGTCGAAAGGCTTTGGGTTTGTCGAAATGGACAACAATTCTGAAGCCGACACGGCGATCAAGTCATTGAATGACACGCCCATGAATGGCCGCAACATCAAGGTCAATCAGGCCAAGCCTCGCGGCGAGCGCCCGAGTCGTCCGCGCTACTAGCGCAGACGAGCTTTACGCTTGAAGAAACGGCGCCTGCGGGCGCCGTTTTTTTTGCCCGAATAATGCCGGCCGCGTCCGCCTTGCTGGCCTTTCTTCCGTAAGTGGCTCCATTCAGTCCGCCTGTCGCTTACTCGCAGTCCTGACCAGATAGTCATACTGTCGTTGGCGGTAGTCCGTTCTACGCTCGTGTTCCTCGCAATCGTTGCGCGTCAGCCAGGACATCGAGAGTGATGCGATACTTCAATCGACCCCTTATCCGGCCGCCCGCCGTTCGTCTGCTGCTCGGTGCAGCATCGGCTTTGCTTTTACCCGTTCTCGTGCAGGCGCAGACGGCGTCACGCTTCGAGGTGTTCGACCGTTACGATCCGACAGCGTTTGGCTACGATGTGCGGGGCGTCAAGGGCGAACACATCGATCCGCGCACGCTCGGCGTCAGCTGGGAGGTGGAGGATTTCGTGCTGCCCGGCGACGGCGGCCTCGATATCGTGATCAGTCGCTCGTTCAACCGGCTTGCGCACACTCCGTCGCAAATGGGCCACTGGTACTTTGGCGTGCCGCGTGTGCAAATTCCGACCTCGCCCTGGCGCGGACCCTTCGATCCGGCCCTGCCGGCCTACGAAACCTTTAACGCCGCGTGGAATAACCTGTATTTTCGGTTGAACAACGGGCGCGACTCCATCTGCGATCGCGCGGGGCGGTTGGTGGATGCCTCTGTGCGCGGGTCGCTCAACAACAGCAACAAGGGCGGCATACTCTTTGCAGCCCCCATCTCGCTGTACATTCCAGGCGAGGGCAGCAAAGTGCTGCTGGACAAGCTGTCCAGTGCCGGCGAGTTCCCGGCCGATGCGGACTACGTCACCACCGACAACTGGTACGCGAGCTGCCTGGATCCGGCTCCCGAGCGCTCGTGGGGCGGCATGCGCGTGGTCTCGCCGCGGGGCGTGACTTACCTTTTCAACTTCATTCAATACCTCGTGCCCGGCGATTATGGGCTGGCCAGTACCGGCGGCTGGATAGAGCTGGGTATCAGCTCGGTCGAGGATGCCGATGGCAACCGTATCGACTACCAATACGATCTGGCGCCAGGCGGCACGGCATTGCTGCAATCCATTACGGCTTCGGACGGGCGCGTGGTTGAGTTCGAGTATCACCCTGGCTCCAGACTGGGCGTCGACGTGCAGGGCAGCCCGCTCGCGCTGGTCACGGCCATCAACATCCGGGTCAACGGGCAGAACTACCCGATACGCTACAGCTACTGTGATTTCACCGACTACTACCTGCTGAACGCGGGCTGCACGCCTGTCACGCTGGGCTCGGGTCGCGACCTGCCGGTGCTGCATGAGGTTAGCTACCCGAACGGGTTGAAGACCCGCTACCGCTACGTCGCAGATATCTATTCCGCCAATGTCCTGTTCGACTGGGGCGGGTTCAACTTCCTGCTCGACTCGGTCACGCTGCCCACCGGCGGTACCGTCCGCTATGAGTACGACCCGGACTACAGTGCGGTACTGCAAAACTCCGACAGCCCCGCGCCCCGCCTGGCGCGCCGTGTCACCAGCGGCCGCGATATTGAGGAGGGCGAGTGGCGCTACGAGTACCGCTACGCCGACCATCTGGAAACCACCACCATCCGCGGCCCGTCACGGACCGAAGAACGTCAGTTCTACGAGGGCCTCGGCACCTACGAGTTTCGTATAGCCCGCTATCCCGGGCAGCACCAGTGGCCAGGCACCGCGCCCACGGACTACGACGAAGTGATGGGCCGCCTGCGTCGCATGAGTATTCGCGACAACGCCACGGGAACCGAGCAGCTGGTAAAACGCTACCAGTATGCGTTGCCAAACGTCATCGGCAGTTCGCACTACAGCGGCAACTGGCTCGGCTGGCCCACCCTGACGCTTGCACAGCGGCGCCGCATCCTGAGCAGCCGGGTTACGACCACAGACATGACGGGGCCCGAACCGCTCGATTATTCTGTGCACACGCCGGCCAGCAACTTTGATGCCTACGGGTTCCCGGAAGTCCAGCACGAGCGCGGCCACAACGGCGGTTTGGCTGACTCTTTCATCTACCGCCGCCGCCAGCTTGGCTGGCACCACGATCCTGCGGGCTGGTTCATCGGCCAGCCGGCCAGCATCCGGGTAGGAGGCGCGGGTCTCGAATACGAGTACTACGCCGGCAACGGTCGGCTCAAACTGTCACGCGAGTTTGGCAAAGTCACCCGCTACGAATACGACTCGGCGGGCAATCTGAGTGCGCTGCGCTGGCAGCGTGACGGACTCGACTTTTTCACGGAGTTGTCTGATTACCGGCGGGGTATCGCCCAGCGGGAGCGGCGGCTGGTTGATCCGCTGAGCGGTTCCGTCGAGACGATCAGGCGCAACGTCGATG
>JGI12048J13642_10084228_pt1 | contig 23632 bp, 19 predicted proteins | sample ElkSlonscriptome_16_FD_13642 | JGI IMG/M metagenome (IMG submission 13642)
GCACCGGGATGCCGGCGGCGGTCAAGTGCGCTGCGATCTGCGCGCCCATGACGCCGGCGCCCAGCACGGCGGCTTTTCTGACGATGAATCTGTTATTGGACATAGTGTTGATGTTCCTGCTTGTTATCAAAAAATTCGTTGTAACCACGAAGGGCACGAAGACCACGACGGGAAACCGGTCTTATTTCATCCCAAACACTTGCACGCGCGAGCCGGAGTCTGCTGATACACCACCCCCTTAGCGATCGAGTACGCGTCTCGGGATCCCGGATATCGCCTGCGGCGATTCCGGGATGACGGTGGCTCTTCCGCGATTCCGGGATGACGGTGGCTCTTCCGCGATTCCGGGATGACGGTGGTTCTTTCGCGCATCCGAACTGGCCGATTGTTCGGGTCCTTCCCGCCTGCTGTGTGCTCTTGGTATTCTTCGCGGTCACATTGGTTGATCGAGCCTTGAGAGGTCGCCGACCAGGCTTCAGCTTGCCTTGGCCAGTGGCGATTCGGCCTCGCCGAACTGCGACTGGGTAATCGCTTCGGGGTTGAACTCGTCTACTGCTATGAGTTCCGCCGAAAGTCTCTGTGCTTCGATCAACAGCCTGGCCTGTTCCTCGTTGATCAGGCCGGCCTCTACCGCCTCGGCCGCCAGCTTGCCGACATTGACCGGCGTCGGCTGACGCTTCATCGCGTTGACCACGATGCGTTCGGCTTCCTCGGCCGCCAGCACGGCATCGAATGCCTTGAGCGCCACGGCCGTTCCCATGCCTTCATCGGGCTGGTAAACGTCGTGGGTCAGGCGATTACGGGTCTCGTTGTGGCTCATCAGGATCTCCGCGATCTTCTGGCCGGTCCGGTCGTCGGATTCGGCGTGAACCCGACCAAACGGGAAGCAGATCCGCTTGAGAATCCACCCGGCAGGGGGCGATGGGAAGTTCGCCAGCACGCCGTGCAGCGCTTCCTCGACCCGGTGCAGGCTGTCGGACACGGCCCATTCGACGAGCGGCAGGTCGGCTTCCGGTCGTCCGTCGTCCTCGAAACGCTTCAGCGTCGCCGACGCCATGTAGAGATGACTCAGCGCATCGGCGAATCGTCCGGACAGTTTCTCGGCAAACTTGAACTTGCCGCCGAGGATCAGCAGCGTGGTGTCGGCGACCAGCGTGAAGTTGGCGCACAGGCGGTTGATGCGTCGGTAATGGCGAGCCACGGGGCCGGACACCGGTGCGTGACTGACTCTTCCGCCGGTAAGACCCAGGACCAGTGAGCGTACGCCGTTGCCGATCGTGTATCCCATATGGCCGAAGAAAGCGCGGTCGAATTTCTTGCGCGCGTCGGGCGCCTGGCTGTTGGCTGCGGTCATTTCCTTGAGCAGCCAGGGATGGCATCGAATCGCGCCCTGACCGAATATGATCATGGAGCGGGTCAGAATATTGGCACCCTCGACCGTGATGGCGACCGGCACCGACTGGTAGATCAGCCCGAGGTAGTTGCGCGGGCCCATGATGATGCCCTTGCCGCCGTGGATGTCCATGGCGTCGGTTGTCACGCGGCGATACGCTTCGGTCAGATTGGCCTTGAGCACCGCCGACAGCACTGCAGGTTTTTCGCCCTGGTCCAGCGCGACCAGGGTCATGCGGTGCGCAGCGTCCATCCGGTAGGTTTCGCCGGCGATCCGCGCCAGCGGCTCCTGGATGCCCTCGAAGTTGCCGATGGGCTGCTTGAACTGATAACGGACCCGTGCATAGGCGCCGGTGACCTGGCTCAGCATCTTGCCCGAGGCTACCGAGAGCGCCGGCAGCGAGATCGCGCGGCCCGCCGACAGGCAGTGCATCAGCATCGACCAGCCCTGGCCGACCCGCTCTTTCCCACCGATGACCCAGTCCATCGGGATGAATACCTCATTGCCGCGGGTCGGTCCATTCATGAACGGCGCGCCCCCGGGAATATGGCGCTTGCCGTTCTCCACGCCGGGGGTGTCGGCGGGAATCAGCGCGCAGGTAATGCCGAGGCTTTTTTCCTTACCCAGCAGGCCGTCGGGGTCGAAAGCCTTGAACGCCAGGCCGACCAGCGTGGCCACCGGCGCCAGCGTGATATACCGCTTGTCCCAGGAGACACGCAGGCCGAGGACTTCCTTGCCCTGGTACTCGCCCTTGCATACGATGCCCTTGTCCGGCATGGATGCCGCGTCGGAGCCGGCGAGCGGCGAGGTGAGAGCGAAACACGGGATGTCTTCACCGGACGCCAGGCGCGGCAGATGTCGCTTTTTCTGCGCCTCGGTGCCGAAGTAATGCAGCAACTCGCCCGGGCCGAGTGAATTAGGCACCATGATGGTGGTTGCTGCCGCGTGGCTGCGGGTCGCGATCTTGGTCACCACCGCTGCATTTCCCTGCGCCGAAAAATCGAGACCGCCGTATTCTTTCGGGATGATCATGCTGAAAAAGCGATGCTTCCTGATGTGGTCCCAGACCTCGGCCGGAAGGTCCTGATCGTTGTAGATCTGCCATTCGTCCAGCATGCGGCAGAGTTCTTCGACCGGACCGTCGAGAAATGCCTGTTCTTCCTCGGTCAGCGACGGCGCGGGGTGGCGCATCAGCTTTTTCCATTTGGGCCGACCTGAAAAGATCTCGGCGTCCCACCAGGTGGTGCCCGATTCCAGCGCCTCGCGCTCGGTGTCGGACATGGCCGGCAGCACCTTGCGAAACCAGTCGAACAGGCGGTTGGTGAACAGCGCACGGCGCAGCGGCGGAATCGCCGCGACGATCAGTGGCAGCGCGATTAGCGTGGCGACGACGCCAACCGCAGGATGCAGCGCGGCCGAGAACGCACCGACGGCCGCCGCGGTCGTCAGAAGTGCAGCCAGCCAGGCCGGTGCGGCGAAGTATGCGAGCACCAGCGGCAAGAGAATTGTCAGTATCAGGACAGCGATGGTCGTACCGATAGTCATGCGAAGTTCTCCTTGAGCGAAATCTGTTGGGGCGCGGCCTGCGCGGAATCGCGTAGTCCGGCGCAGCCGAAGCGAACCAGTGCGCGCGCGGTAGGTTCGACCTGGTTGTCTTTGGTCTCGGCCATGGTGTATGTCAGCGCACCGATCAGGAAATCGAGCTGCTGACGAAGGTTGTCCGGCGAAGTGCCCAGCGCCTGGCTGACCGCATCGGCGAATGCGCGCATGACGTGCGAATACTGACGCGCGATGGTGCCGTGCAACTGCGTCGCATTCTCGGCCCAGGCACGCATCAGCAGCCGCATGAATCGCCCGCCGTCTCCGGCCGACTGAGTACTCATCAGCAGCGCCGGATAGATGAAGGCCTCGAGCACGTCTTCGAGAGCCGGCGTATTCGACTGGCTCAGTACCTGGTCAAGCCGCGTGAGCCGCTCGCTGTTGAGCTCATCGAGCCGGCGCTGGAATACCGCCAGAATCAATGCATCCTTGGATCCGTGGTGATAGTTCACGGCCGCCAGATTCACCTCGGCGTCGCGTGTGATCTGCCTCAGCGTTGTGGCATGGAAGCCCTGGTCGGCGAACAGCCGCTCAGCCGTATCCAGTATTCGTTGTCGGGTCGAATCCGTCATGCGGCTCCTGGCGACTGCCGGCGCTTCAATAATCAGAGCCAGCAGATTGAAACACAAGTTTCAAACGAGTGTTTGAATAATATCACCCTCGCGTGACTGAAATCAACAAGGAATCGGCAGGGCCGGAGAGGCGAATGGCCCGCGCGGGGATCTCAGAGCCCGTGTTTGCGAAGTATTCCCCGCAACTGGTCGTAGCTCAGGCCGAGACGGGTGCCCGCTCGCTTTCTATTTCCGCCGGACTCCGCCAGCGCGCGCTCGACGATTGCCTTTTCCTGCTGATCCAGCCAGCCGCGGAGGTCGTTCGGAAGCGTCGCCGGAACCGAGCTTGTGTCGTCTGATTCCGCCGAAGGTCGCCAAGGGGATTCGAAAGGGTCCAGATGCAGCGCACGGATCGACCTGTCGGGTGCCTCGTGGCGATAGACGGCGCGCTCCACCGCGTTCTTGAGCTCGCGCACGTTGCCCGGCCATCGGTATTGCAGCATCTGGTGCGTGGCCTCCTCGGAGAATCCCGCGAACAGTTCGCGTCCAAGTTCGCGGCTCATCCGGATCGCGAAATGTTCGGCAAGCGGCACAATATCCTCGCGCCGGTCCCGCAGTGGCGGCAGCGTGATGACGTCGAACGAGAGCCGATCCAGCAGGTCGGCGCGAAAACGGCCTTGTGCGGCCAGCGAAGGAAGATCTTCGTTGGTGGCACCAATCACGCGAACGTCTATCGACCGGGTTGTAGACGAGCCGAGTCGCTCGAACTCGCCGTATTCGATGATCCTGAGCACTTTTTCCTGGACGCCGGCGGAGGTGGTCGCGAGTTCGTCGAGGAACAGCGTGCCACCGTCGGCCTGTTCAAATCGGCCGATGCGACGGCTTGCGGCATCGGTGAAGGCCCCCGGTTCGTGGCCGAACAACTCCGATTCCAGCAGCGAGGTGCTGATTGCCGCGCAATTGAGCTTGATCAACGGCTGATCCCAGCGCGAAGACAGGAAATGCAGTCTTTCGGCAATGAGCTCCTTGCCGGTCCCGCGCTCGCCGACGATCAACAACGGCCGGTTCAGGTCGGCTGCGCGCGAGACCTGCTCCAGCGATTCCAGGAAAGCGCCGGATTCGCCGATCAGCGGCTGCTCTTCGCGTTTCATGCGGTGACCCGGGAATTTGTCCGATGCATACCTCCATTATCCCGCAATCGCCGCTCAATGCCGGCCCGGACAAAACCACTGAGCGCGGAAAGGATTGCGAGCCGAAGATGAACAGCACATCGTCGGCTTCAGGTTCTATGGCTCACTCGCCCGAGGCCGGGAACGGCTGACGTTCACGCCGTCGATTTACCCGACTCACCGGCTGTCTGCGCATCTGCCAGAATGTCGCGATGGCTAAAGCAAAGACGCTCTACGTTTGCGGCGAATGCGGCACCAGCCAGCCGAAGTGGTCGGGACAGTGCCCCGACTGCGGCGCATGGAATTCGCTGTCGGAGTCGGTGGGCGAGGCGGCCGCCTCGCCTTCGCGGCGCGGCGGCTGGACCGGCCAGGCGTCTGCCGAAGTGGTTCGGCTCGATTCGGTCCGCACTGGCGATACGCCGCGTTTCAGCTCCGGCCTGAGCGAGCTCGACCGGGTCCTCGGCGGCGGTCTGGTGCCGGGGTCGGTGGTATTGATCGGCGGCGATCCCGGTATCGGCAAGTCCACGCTGTTGCTGCAGTCGCAGGCCGCGGTCGCCGCCGAGCGCAAGGCGCTGTACGTGACCGGCGAGGAGTCCGCCGCGCAGGTCGCAATGCGGGCGCGGCGGCTCGGACTCGATCCGGAGGTCCTCGAGTGCCTCACCGAGACCAGCCTGGAGACGGTGCTGGCCACCGCTGCGGCGAATCGACCGGGATTCATGGTCATCGATTCCATTCAGACGCTGTGGAGCGAGGCATTGCAGTCGGCGCCGGGGGCGGTGGCGCAGGTGCGCGAATGTGCCTCCAGGCTGGTTCAGTACGCCAAACAGACCGGCTGCACCGTGGTGCTGGTGGGGCACGTCACCAAGGAGGGCGCGCTGGCCGGGCCGCGCGTGCTGGAGCACATGGTCGACGGTGTGCTGTATTTCGAGTCCGATTCCGGCAGTCGCTTTCGTTTGATACGCTCGGTCAAGAACCGCTTCGGCGCGGCCAACGAGCTCGGCGTGTTCGCGATGACCGATAACGGTCTCAAGCCGGTATCGAATCCTTCGGCGATATTTCTTTCCATTGACGAGGCGCCGGCTGCAGGTTCGTGCGTTCTGGTCACGCGCGAGGGCACCCGTCCCATGCTGGTCGAGGTCCAGGCGCTGGTCGCGCCGAGCAGCCTTTCCCAGCCGCGGCGCGTAGCGGTGGGCGTGGATCCAGGGCGCCTGGCGATGTTGCTGGCGGTGATGAACCGGCACTGCGGCATCCAGGTCAACGACCAGGACGTGTTCGTCAACGTCACCGGCGGCATCCGGGTAAGCGAGACCGCCTCGGATCTGGCGGTAGCGCTTGCGATTCAGTCCTCGCTGCGCGAGACGCCGCTGCCGCGCGAGCTTGCCGCCTTCGGCGAAGTCGGGCTGTCTGGCGAGCTGCGGCCCGTATACAACGGCGAGGAGCGCCTGCGTGAAGCGGCCGGGCAGGGATTCAAAACCGCGTTGGTGCCGCAGGGCAACGTCAAGGGCGTCAAGGCCAGGCTGACGATTCGCGGCTGCCGGCGCCTCGAAGATGCGCTGGATGCGGCACGCGAGGCCGCCGGTTGACCGCCCGGGGCCCGCATGAAAGAATCGAGCGGCGTAATCGACCGCGCCGAACCGACTGAAACCTGAGGTAGACCCACCGTGACAGAATCGCACCGCCAGCCCATCGCCAAGGTCGATACCGCCTGGCTGCGCATGGAACAGCCGACCAACCTGATGATGATCACCGGTGTGATCGTGCTGCGGGAAGCGGTCGATTTCGAGAGGCTCAAGGAAGTTGTTGCTTCCAGGTTTCTGGCGTTTCCGCGTTTCCGCCACAAGGCGGTGCAGACAGCGCGCGGCTGCTGGTGGGAGGTCGATGAGGATTTCGAGCTGACCTCGCACATCCGCCGAATCGCGTTGCCGGGCGATGCGGGCAAGGAAGAACTTGAAGAATTCGTCTCCGAGCTGGCCTCGACGCCGCTGGACAAGTTCCGGCCGCTCTGGCAGTTTCATTTCATCGAGAATTACGCCGATGGACCGGCCCTGGTCACCCGCATTCACCATTGCTATGCCGACGGCATGGCGCTGGTGCAGGTGATGCTGTCGCTGACCGACGCCGATCGGGAAAAGTCGACCGCACTGGTAGAGCCGGAGCAGTGGAAGCGCCACCGTGCGCGCGAGTCCAATGTGTTCAAACGGCTGATGGAACCGGCGCGCGAAGGCATTGATGCCGTGCAGCATCTGGGTTACAAGCTGGTCGAGGAAGCCGCGCACCTGATTCGCGAGCCGGCGCAGGCCGCCGCTTACGCCGACAGCGCTTCGGAAATCATGTCCGAACTTGCCACCATGCTGCTGTTGTCGGACGATCCGCAATCTCGCTTCAAGGGCAAGCTGGGTGTGCGCAAGAAAGTTGCCTGGACCCAGCCTCTGCCGTTGCTGGAGGTCAAGGCGATCAGCCAGGCGCTGGGGTGCACCGTCAACGACGCGTTGATCGGCATCATGACCGGCGCATTGCATCGCTACCTGCTTGATTACGGTGAGGATCCTTCGGAACTCGAGATTCGCGCCACCATTCCGGTCAATCTCCGGCCGCTGGAGCATGCGCGTGATCTCGGCAACCATTTCGGCACCGTGTTTCTCGACCTGCCGATCTGGGAGTCCAACCCGCTGGCGCGGGTTTATCGCGTGGCCGAGAATATGCATCATCTCAAGAATTCGAAGCAGGCCAGTGTTTCGCTCGGGCTATTGGCCACGGTGGGCATGGCGCCTGCGGCGGTTCAGCAGGCGGCGCTGGAGCTTTTCGCGCGCAAGGCGACCACCGTGCTCACCAACGTGCCGGGTCCGCGTAAATCGCTGTTCCTGGCCGGCTCTGAAATCAATCAGATGATGTTCTGGGTGCCGCAAAGCGGCTCGATCGGCATGGGCATCAGTATTCTCAGCTACAACGACCAGGTTTCATGCGGCGTGATTACCGACAACAAGCTGGTGTCGGACCCTGAACGCCTGGTAGCCAATTTCGCAATCGAGTTCGGAAACCTCTTGCACCTGGTGATGATGCTGGGTCCCGACATCAACCGCTGTCCCGAAGAAGTCGAAAACCATGTACAGGCCTGGTTGGATCGTGCGCCGGCAGACTGACTGCCGGCTTTCGCTCAGCCCGGACAACCCCGGCGGTCAGGGCAGGGAGTTTTTTGCGTATTCGATGTCGAGTGCCTGCATGGCATCAATCGGCTTCATGCCTGCAGCCTTCTCGTAAGCCTCGTTGGAATCGTCCATCCGCTTTTCTCCGTAGAGCAGGTACAGCCCGTTGCCATACTCGATCCATGCGATCGGCGCATTGGAAATGCGGATGGCTTCCTTGAAGTGTTCCATTGCTTTGTCTGCGCTCGCACCGTAAGTCATAGAGCCGACCAGCTTTCCGACCTTCGAAATCACCTCGGCGTGGTACAGCCCCAGCGCAGTGTGCCCCTCGGCGTGCAGCGGCTCAAGCTCGATGGCGCGGTCCAGTGACTTCTTGATCTTCCCGCCAAGCCCCCGGCTGAGCGCCTTGGCAATCGAAATGCTCTGACTGTAGCGGCCCAGGTGATAGGCGTGGAAATAATGCGAATTGGGATTGTCGGGATCGTCTGCCATCGCTGCCTCGGCGCGCTCGATGCCGGCGGTGTAGATAGCCTGCTTGACGCCGTCGTCCTCTTCCAGGTAATCGGCATAAATTCCCGACGCCTTGTTGGCTACCACGTGCGCCGAATCGCCGTTAGCGAGCGCACCATCCACAGCGGCTGCAAAATCCCCGCGGTGAAAAGACCGCCACGCTTGCTGAACGACCTCCTCCTCCGGCCAGGGTTCGCGATCACCCGAATGCAGGTTGTCCCATGCCTTCTCGAGTTTCTTGCCGGAGTACTCGAAGGCCGTCGAATCGTCGCCAAATTCCGTCCAGTTGCTTGTATCCATCAATTCTGCGTCCTTGAAGTCGTTTAGCCGATTCTACGATTCTTCGGCCAGCAGCGCGCAGTCTCTGGTTTGCCGGCAGGGAAGCTCTGAATTGCGTTGCATGGGCGCGAGGGCGCCTGGGCGGGAGGCTACGGCTTTTCCGACTGAAACGCCCTCGGCGCAGATTTATTCAGAGCTTCCCTAGTGTGACCGCTCTAATTTTGAGGCCTATATTACTGTTCAACAGTCCCGTAGACGGGGCAAACTCGAATCCGAAAAAGGTGAAAAGACATGGCCAAGAAGACCGCCAAAAAGAAAGTTGCGAAGAAAAAAGCAAGCAAGAAGACCGCTCGTAAATCGAGCAGCTCGGTGCAGGATAACGCACACGAAATCTGGCTGGCTGGCCTCGGCGCATTCGCGCTGGCCCAGGACGAAGGTACCAGTCTGGTCCGCCGCGGTGGAAAGCTGATCAATGAAAAAACCGGCCAGGTCATCAGCGAAAGCTCGAAGCTTTTCGATCGCCTGGTATCCGAAGGAAAAAAGCTCGAAGGCAAGGGCCGCAAGATGGCTGAAGATGCCGTCGGCGGCGTCAGAAGCGATGTGGAAGGCCGCGTCGACAAGGTCAGGAGCGATGTAGAAGGTCGCGTCGGCAAGGCCCGCGAGCAGGCTCGGACGAACTGGGACAAGCTCGAAAAGGTGTTTGAAGAACGCGTTGCACGCGCACTGTCGCGCCTTGGCGTTCCGACCTCCGATGAAATCCAGGAGCTGAGCAAGCGCGTCCAGGAGCTCAACGCGCGCGTGCGTGAGCTTTCCAAGGCGCAGAAAGCGCAGAAGAGCGCACCCGCGACCAAGAAGACCAAGAAGAAGACCACCAAGAAGACGTCGGCTTCGAACGCTTCTTCAGGCGCTTCGTCCGACACGTCTTCCAGCTCTTCTTCCTGAGCGGCCTCGAACCGCTCCGAAGAGATCTACCCCGAAGCAGCCGGACTATGCTCCAGTAGTGCTGCTTTTTTGCCCGGGCCCCGTGCCCGGGTTTTTTTATGTTCCGCCTTGTGGCGGTCCGGTTCTACTGCGGAAGCCGCGAGCACCGCGTCTGAAGCGCTTTGCTCGGTCTCGAATCCTCGACGTAGCGCTGCTACGCCTGCGGGTCGAGCCTGTCGCAAATCACTCCAGCCACGTCACCCGCGACTCCCTCGCGACGAACCAGAACGCCACAAGGCGGAAGTGATTCCATAAATACTAAAGTTTGGGTACGGTCGCGAATCCGCGACGTAGCTTCGCTTCCTCCCGCGGCTGTCTGCGGTCGCAAAACGCCGCAGCCACGGCCCCTGAGCGCTCCTCGCTACGAGGTGGTCACGCATCAGGCGGAATTGGTTTCTCTTTTTTGCGACCTTGGTGACCACGCGTCGAATTGAGGCGGGCGCACTCAATCCGATCCCGGATCGAATCCCGCTCGCCGGGCCCTAAAGCACCGATCAGCGGTAGGCGTTGGCGAGGTGTTCGAACTGCTCGCGTGCCGGGCCGCGCAGATAGGGGCTGACCAGGCTCATGACCTGGATTGCTGCGCGATCCGGGCGGGGTTCGAGTTCTGGTTCCATGATCTGGTCGAACGCAATCCAGTAGCTGCTGATCAGCACGATGTTGCGCACCGCCGATCCTCGTTCCGGTAGCTGTGCTTCGAGCTGGCCGCTGCGCTCCAGGCCTTCGAGCAGGTCGGATGCCGTGCGCATCGACAGCTTTAGAATTGCGCGGATGCGGGCTCGCAGGTCGCGGCTCCTGGCGCACAACTCGCTCAGGTCGCGATAGATGAATCTGTAGTCGGAGATGTTTTCGAATACCAGGTGCAGAAACAGCCAGGCATCTTCGACATCGGCTTGCTCGAAGCCGTCCGCGCCAAGAAGCTCGAGCATTCGTTGCTCGTATCGACCGAACAGTTCGTCGATCAGGCTCTGCTTTGTCTTGAAGTGGTAATGCAGATTACCCGGGCTGATTTCCAGCTCGTCGGCGATTCGATTGGTGGTCACGTTCGGCTCGCCGAAGCTGTTGAACAGCTGCAGTGCGGTTTCTGCAATACGATCTGGGGTTCGGGAGCGTGGCATGCACTGGCCGGTACGGCGTCATTCAGTCAGTGAGTCGACCAGCTCGATGTAGCGCTTCATGGCGTCTTGCTGGTCGGTGCCCTGGAGCTTTTCCCACGCCTCATACTTGGCCACGCCAACGAAATCGAAGAATCCCGGGCGCTCCCCGCTGACGTCGCCCTCGGCGCCTTGCTTGTACAAGGCGTAGAGTTTCAGCAAAGTGTCGTTGTCCGGTCGCTGTTCGAGCTGCTTGACCCGCACGGAGGCCTGCTCGAATTCCTGTTTCAGATCGCTCACTGATCACTTCCTTGCATATTCACAATCCAGACGTCCTTCTTAGCATGCGGCGATCGCAAGGTCAACGATTTTGCCCCGTCGAAATGATTTACGGTGCCGACGGGCCGGAACCAGCGGTGGTTCCGCAGGTTGAATTCAAGCTGTTTAGGTGCCGGATTGCACATCGGGGCTGGCGCTCGACCGCCAAGGCCGGTACTCTTGACGACTCTGTCTATGCGCAAACCCAAGGAGAACCCCCAGATGAGCTACTTCGTGACCGGCGGAACGGGATTCATCGGCCGCAACCTCATCGATCAGCTGCTCAAACGACGCGGCAACATTTACGTGCTGGTGCGACGGGGTTCGAAGAAGAAATTCAACGCGCTTGTCGCAGACCGCTGGAGTGGATCGGGCAAGCGGGTCATCGCGGTCAGCGGCGATCTGACCAAGCCGAAGCTCGGCGTTTCGAAGTCCGATCTGGACTCGCTGAACGGCAAGGTCAAACATGTATTTCACCTGGCTGCGGTCTACGACCTCGGCGCCAGCGCCGAAGCACAGGAGAAAGTCAACATCGAGGGCACGCAGAACGCGATGGATTTTGCGGCCGAGGTCGGCGCCAAGTGCTTCCATCACACTTCGTCGATTGCCGCGGCAGGCATGTTCCAGGGTTCGTTTCGCGAAGACATGTTCGAGGAGGCGACCGGTCTGGATCACCCGTATTTTCGAACCAAGCATGAATCGGAGGGCCTGGTCAGGCACCGATGCGAGATTCCGTGGCGGATATACCGACCCGGCATCGTGGTCGGGCACTCGAAGACCGGCGAGATCGACAAGATCGACGGGCCGTACTATTTCTTCAAGCTGATCCAGAAACTGCGGCGCATGCTGCCGCCGTGGGTGCCTACGCTGGGCCTTGAGGGCGGGCGGATCAATCTCGTCCCGGTGGATTTCGTCGTCAAGGCGATGGACCATATCGCGCACAAGCCGAAACTGGACCATACATGCTTCCACCTGACTGACCCGCACCCCAAGCGCATAGGCGAGGTGATGAACCTTTTCGCCGAGGCCGCGCACGCGCCCCTGATGTCGATGCGGATCGATGCCCGGCTGTTCAACCTGATTCCACAGCCGGTCAAGCAGGGGATCGGGATGCTTCCGCCGGTCCGACGAATCATCAATCAGGTCCTTGGCGATCTCGGCATTCCGCGAGACATGCTTAATTTCTTCAACTACCCGACCAGTTTCGATACGCGTGAAGCGGACCGTGCGCTGAAGGGTTCGGGAATTTCGGTGCCGCCGCTCGAGGACTATGCGTGGGTGCTCTGGGATTATTGGGAACGTCATCTGGACCCGGAACTGTTCATTGATCGGTCGCTCAGCGGTCACGTCAAGGACAAGGTGGTATTGGTCACCGGTGGGTCGTCGGGCATCGGGAAGGCGACGGCGCTGATGATGGCCGAGGCGGGTGCAAAAGTACTTGTCGTTGCGCGCAAGGAGTCTGAACTCAAGGAAACCAAAGACGAGATCGAATCAAAAGGCGGAACTGCATTCACATACAGTTGCGATCTGGCCGATTTCGCCGCCGCCGACAAACTTTGCGAGAAAGTGCTTGCCGAGCACGGCGCGGTCGACGTACTGGTCAACAATGCCGGACGCTCGATTCGACGTTCGATCAACCTCTCGTACGATCGGTTTCACGACTTCGAGCGCTGTATGCAGCTCAATTATTTCGGCTCGTTGAAGATGATCCTGGGCCTGCTGCCGGTCATGGAGGAGCGCCATTCCGGACACATCATCAATATTTCGTCTATCGGTGTGCTGACCAATGCCCCGCGCTTTTCCGCCTACGTGGCGTCGAAGGCGGCCCTGGACGCGTTCTCGCGTTGCGCGGCAGCGGAGTTCAACGATACCGGCGTGGCGTTTACCACGATCAACATGCCGCTGGTACGCACCCCGATGATCGCGCCGACCAAGATTTACGAGTCGGTGCCGACGATTACGCCTGAAGACGCCGCCGACATGGTCAAGCAGGCCGTGATCTACAGGCCTCAGCGGATCGCAACCCGACTGGGAATATTCGGCCAGGTTCTGCACGGAATGGCGCCGAAGATTTCGGAGATCGTGATGAATTCAGCCTACCGGATGTTCCCTGATTCCGCAGCCGCGCGGGGCGAACAGCCGGAGAAAGGCGAGAGCAGGGCCACGCAGGAGCAGATGGCGTTTGCCAGCCTGATGCGCGGGATTCACTGGTAAGGCCCGCGAAGATAAGTCGGATCAGCGTAAAATCGTGCGCTGGTTCCCGCCGGAACGTGACAGCAGTGTGCGCCTGCGCGCCGTAGCATTTTCTACTGGCTGATCTTGCCTTGGTGATTGCTCATCGGTCCGCACGGGTCGGCGGCTAGCGAACCCGGGGTTGGCAAGCCCGCCGATCACCGGGCGATAGCGAATCACCTCGGCTTCGCTCCTGAACCCGGCATCGCGCTCGGCCTGGCGCCGGCGTTCGGCCGCCCGGCGTCTTTGCTCAGCCAGTTCCTGCCGGCGCTCATTGACGAGGGACCTGTTGCGTTCGGCCACCTCATCAAGGTCGTCGGATGCGGCAACAATACTTAGGTTTGCGCCCATTCTGAAAGGCTCGTCGCCGTCCGAGCACGGGATGTCGGTGAACACGACGTTGTCGCCTTGCCCGCAGCGAAATACTTCGGCCGTAGCCGGGACGCAAAGCCCCAGCGTCAGGAATAGCCAGGTGATCTTGATCACGTTGCTGATATAGACCGGGCCGGTTGAGTTACGATCGGGCATCGCGAGCACTCTCTTCAACTGCGCTGTCGGCGCAGGGTTCCAGCCGGCGCAGGATTTCACGACCCACCTCCGAGATTTCATGTTTGTGGCGACCGGCAGGGACGGCACCGGATCCCATCCATGCCGCCAGCCCCATTTCTACCAGCTCGGTCTGCCATTCTGCCAGTCCCTTCGGCGGTAGAACCCAGCCTCGATCGATCAGGCGTGCGCACAGATAGGTAATGCCTTGTTGCGGGCGAATGCTGCCGCGCTTGTTGTAGCTGGGCCGGAAGGCTCGCTCGGCGACTCGCGTCGAGAACGTTTTCCAGAGTCGGCTCGAATCGACCCAGGGCACGAGGTAGACCGGTTTGAGGCTGGATAGCGCATCCTGCAGCACGCCGGGCGTCCCGCCGGCCAGCAGCAGGACATTGGCATGCTCGAGCGCGACGCCGTAAGGATCTCCAGCGTCGTCGGGGCGCCAGGCATGGACGGTGACATCCTCACCCGCGAACTGCTTGAGCCATTCGGCATTCCCGTGCGAGTGTCGGGTTGTGACAATCAGGAGACGGGTTTTGCGCTGCCGGGCCCAGTCGGCGGCGTCGCTCGCCAGCGATTCGAGCTCCGATTGCGTCCAATGGCCGCGCGGTTTGCGGCCAACGATCAGGGCACTGCGTCGCTTTGCCTGGAGCCAGGGTTGCCAGCCCGCGGTTTCCACTGCAGGTTGCCACTCGTCGCGGTGGCCGAATCCGAGCAGGCTGGTGATCCGGTTCGGGTGCGGCGGCAGATCGTGATGCTTCATGCTGACGGCCACGCCTGCGTGCTCCGGGACCGATCCGGCGTGGCGGCCGATCAGCACGAGCGCGGGCGGACTGGCACTGCGGACTGCGGCACGACGAGCTGCACGCGTGGCGAGCGTGCCGGAGGCCACCAGAATGGCGGGTGGATCATTCGGGTTGATTACGCGTCGGCCGGTGAGGCTGCGGACAAACGACGCAATGCGACCGGCAGGCATGCCGACGCGCACAATATCGCGGCCGGTTGCCTTTGACAGCTCGGCACCGACGGCCTCGGCCTTGCTGCGTACGCGCGCTCGCGGGCCGGCGAGAACCGCTATCGGGCCGGGCGGCAGCGGGCCACCCCGGATTGTCCGCACAGACCGGCCAACGCGGCGCACGAGCCGCCAGCGTGTGCCGGGATTCAGGCGCTCGGCGAGGCGAAGTTGTTCGATCCAGAAGTGCATGCTGCGGCGCGGTCGTGCGCGACGGATCCAGAGCGGCTCACGGAGCTCGAATTCGATCCTGTCGGAAAGCGCGAAAAGTCGATCGAGCACCCAGGGCAGATCGGCATCGGGCACGACCTCGAGCAGCCCGGCAATGCAACGATTCGATGCGTGCAGGGTCGAGTCGGGTCTTGGGCCCAGAAGGGCGACCAGTTCCGGACCATCGCTTCGGGCCGAAAGCGCAAGCGTTGTATCGGGCCAGCCGGCCGACGGCCGCATGGCTGAAACCGGAAGAAAATGAGCGTGGTCGGCTTCGCGCTCGAGGTCGAACCACAACGAACCGGTAGGATTGTCCTGGTAGACGAACCACTCCGGGAACGGCCGCCAGGGCTGGGTATGCAGCGTCGTGAAATGCACGCAGGCCGATTCGCCCGGGCAATACTCCTTGTCTCGCGCGTTGTACTTGCCCGCCATCTCGCCCCAGAGTCCGGCAGCGCGCGCGCGCGCCTCGATCCGCTTGCGGGTGCTTTTGACGACGGCCTCGCGATTCCAGACGCCCGACATTTTCTGACAATCGATCAGCATCACCGACGTGTCGTGATCGTTGATGGACATGAATCCGGCGCTGCCCATGTTCTTGTCAAAAAGCTCGGCCGGGTCGGTCAGCCAGACCTGATCGACGTCGTTGTAGATCGCGCGGCCCCGGAAATCGCAAAAATAGGGGATGGCGAAACGGTAATTGGTGAAGCCGGTTATCCAGAAGCCGCTGACATAGCCCTTGAGTCCCTTGAGCAGGTGAATTTCATAGATTCGGCTTGGATCGCGATGTTTTTCCACCGACCAGATGAACACGCGCTCGGCCCGAAACTGGCGCCGTTCGGACCCGAGGAAGATTCGCACGGGCGGCTTGTCGCTGGGACGGTGGCCGGGTCGCACGCCGAGGATGATCTTCTCCGGCCGCTGGCGCGTGGCCGGGGTCATGATCGGATCGAGAAACGGCGTGAGTCCGCGAACGATTCTTTGCGCGATCAGTGGCATGGCTGTTTTGAACCCTGGTCTTCAGTCGTCGAAATGATAGCGCTTCCAGCGTCGATGGTGCCAGGCCCACAGGGCGGGATGTCGAGTGATCTGGGCCTGCATCGATTCCAGCATGGCGTCCAGCATCGTTTCCGGAGTATCGGCCATCAGCGACGGGTGGACGCGAAAGCACCATTCGGCTCCGGCCGCTTCGGCATGGACCGGGAAGACCGGCGAGCCTGTGCGCACCGCCAGGCTCGGAATGCCGCTGGGCATGCGCATAGTCTTCCCAAGAAATCGGCGTGCGGCGCCTTCGCCCTTGTTGGCCTGGTCCATCAGAACGTAGATCAAGCCGCCGGATGAAAGAATCTTGAGCATCTGGCGGAAACTGCGAGTGGGATTTTCGCGATCCAGCGGCACCGGCACGCAGCCGGCGCGTTCGATACTGCGGGCCAGTACACCGTCCGGCAATCGCCGTGGATCCCGGAACACGACGTGCACCGGAAACCCGTCGCGTGCCAGCCTGCCGGCCATCAGGATGCCGTTGCCCATATGCATGCCGAGCAGAATGGCGCCGCAGCCTTCCGGAAACCGGTTTTTCAGTCGCTCGGTTTCAACAATGCGCACGGTGTCGACCAGCGCCGTCGGATCGCAGGCCGGCTGAGCCAGAGCGATGACCTCGAATACGGCACGATCGTTAACCTTGAAGGCGCCGTGCAGAATGTCGGCAGCTTCGCTGACCGATACGCCAAGCGCTTGAGCAATGTCTCGTCGAAGTCTCCCATTAAACGGCCACGTCAGCCAGTAGTGCAGCGCGCCGATCAGTCGGCCGATCCGTCTGACCCGTGGCGGACCGCCGCGGCCGGCCAGCCCGGCCAGCGCAATGGCCAGCGAACTGGCGATGTGACGTCGGAATCGGCGCAGCGGGCGAGGGTTCATGGCGCGGATTTTATCTGTCCCTGTGATACCTGGTAGATGGTGTCGGCGAGTTTGAGCATCCCGGGCTGATGGGTCACCGCGAGCATCGTCAGTTCGCCTTTCAAATGTCCGATCGTCGCCAGCACGGCCTGCTCGGAAGCCTGGTCGAGATTGCTGGTCGCCTCATCCAGAATCAGCAGCCGCGGCTTGTGGACCAGCGCGCGCGCAATCGCGAGTCGCTGACGCTGTCCGCCGGAAAGTCGTCCGCCGCGCTCGCCCACTGCCGCGTCGAGGCCGCCGTTCATCTGATTGACGAAGTCGAGTGCATCGGCCTTCTGCAGCGCCCGCACGGCGTCTTCACGTCCCAGTTCGGGCGCACCCAGGGTGATGTTGTTGAATACCGAATCGTTGACCAGCAGCGCTTCCTGGGGCACATAGCCGATGCTGCGGCGCCATAGCCTGTGATCGATCGTATTGAGATCGACGCCGTCTATCAGCACATGACCATCATCCGGACGCAGAAGGCCGGCGACGAGATCGATCAAGGTGGTCTTGCCCGACCCCGAAGGCCCTGTCACGACGGTCAATTGCCCCACGGGAATCTCCAGCGACTGGCTGACGAAAACCGGATGATCAGAATGGGCGAAACTGACGGATTCGAAGCGAATCCCGCGTTCCAGATTCGGTTCGAGCTTTCCGCGCGGCGGTTCGCGCTCGCTGCGCGCTTCCTCGACGGCCTCGTTTAGCGACCAGAAAGCGCTTTCCGATATCGCCATGTGCTGCCAGGCCCGCTGGGCCTTGGACAACAGCGTCAGGACGCGAGCCAGCACGAATATCAGCACCATTGCCGCCGAAAGCGTCATGTCGATCGCCACCAGCATGATCACGAGCCCGATGGCCGCCAGAATGACAAGCATGGCTTCCTGCAGCGCCTTCATCGCCTCTTTCGAAAACACCTGCTTGCGCAAGGATTTATTGAGTTGTTCGGTCTGGCCCGAGATCAGCGAATCGAATCTGTCTTCGCGTGCCATGGCCTTCAGCGGTTTGATCGCGGCGAGTTGGTCGGTCATGACCGACAGGATCATCTTCAGCAATCCGGTCTGACGGCGGCCCGCCTTGCCGGCGATTCGAACCAGAATGTTGAGCCCGCCGAGCACCAGCCCGGCCAACAACAGCGCGCCGATTGTCACCTCCCATGAAATCATCAGCGCCAGCGCGGTGTAGACAACCGCAGTAATGAGCTGCGCCGCCATGATGGCGCCCTGGAGATAGCCCTCGGAGGCACGCTGAGCCTCGGTTGCCATCGCATTGGCCAGGCTGCCGACCGACTTGGACAGGTAGTAGCGCCAGCGGCTGGCGGCGACCGCCCGCACCAGGTCAAGTCGCATATCGGTCGCAACCTGGGCCACCGCGTAGCCCACCTGACGGTTGGCCAGGAGTACCACCAGGGTCTTGGCCAGGATCAATATGATGCCCAGCGCCAACAGCCAGGGAAGGGTGGGTTCGATGCCGACGGCACCGAAGGCGCTTTCAACCAATCGTTCCGGCAGAGATGGATCTTCGGTATCGGACAGTACGGCGCCGCTCTGGTTGCCGAGCTGACTCGAGAGCGAAATCATCGACAGCAGCGTCGACAGGCCCAGCCCATCAAGAAGGCTGGCCACCAGCAAGGCGACCAGCACAACGACGCTGCGGGCCGGATAGCGACGGAACAGACTGACCAGCATGTCTGCGGTGCCGGGATCGCGTTTTGAATCGTTTTTGACCTGACTCATCCAAGTGCTCCGCTGCGCCACATCCGAAACAACAATTTCCAGGCGGCCAGTCGGGGATGGCGTCGCATCGCGTCGGTGATTTCGACCCGGGTGCCGCTGTGGCGCTCGATCTTCCAGCTGAGATAATCGATGCCGTTGGCGAAAGTGCCGGCGGCCTTGAGCAGGCGCAGGATATTGAGCATTTTGCTCCAGACGCGTCGGCGCCTCCAGCGCAGCTTTCCCGAAAACCGTCGGCAGCGCGTGAGCGCGATCCGGAACCGAGAGCCGTCGACGACGACGCCATCGAGTGACGGCAGCAATTCCTTGCTGAGCCCGTCCCAGAAGTTCGTGTCCCTGGCGATCATTGCGGCGGCAGCGCCCGGCGGTTCGGGCCGCAGTTCACAGCCGTAGGAGGCCGCCACCGCGCGCGTCCAGAAATCACCCGAAGTGAGCGTGCCGTTTCCCAGCGAAAGCCCCTGACTGGCGAAATGTGCAGCCGCCGCGGCACGGTATCCGGCAAGTCTGTCGGCGACGTCGGTATCGGTCGTCCAGACCAGTCTGCAGGGCTGGGTGAAGCGCGCCCAGAAATAGCCGTCGAGGCCGCTGCCGGTTCGCCTCCTGAAGCCGGGTTCCGAAATGACGATGTACTTGCAGCGGATGCGCTCGCTCGCGGGGCCCGCTTCCAGGTAGTAAACGTTCGGTGGCAGGACGTGGTTGAGCAGGGCGGTCAGGCCGAACCCGTGCACCGATCGATAATCGCCGACCACCGCCATCAAATCGACCAGACCGTCTCGAAAGTTACCACCGCGGCGAGTCGACCCGTACAAAACGATCGCGCGGAGCGAAGGCCCGCAACGCTCGCGTATGCCTTCGATCAGCGGCTCGATGTCCGCCGGCGTCTCTGCGGCCAGATCCCCGGCCATGTGTTCCCGAACCGGGTTCACGGACGCAGAAACCTGAAGACCGGCCCGGCCGAAATGTTGAGCGGGTGTCTCTTGTCCAGCTCGAATTCCTGTCCGTCGAGTGTCAGCGATTCAATGTTACTTATCATGATAGTATTGCAACGACCTGATATATAACCATTTTCAGCGTTCATTTCAGGGCTGAATTTTCCTCTCGCGACGCTCGATAGCCGCAATGGTAGCCGCTTTGCGCCGGTCCGTATCGCCGTGAGCCGCAGCGGTCCCTCGCCGCGCCTTGCATACGGGTCGACCAGGCTGGCGTCGTGGCTGAGGGAGCTGACCATCAGAAACCGTAATCTGTCGTCCAGCCGACCGAGTGCGTCGGTTTCTATTCCGAGCCGGGGCAGGCCGAAGCGGTGGCGCCTCAAGGCCCAGCGCAAGCCAATGGAGAGCACGCCGGCCGTCGAGGCGGCGTGCCGACGACGGAGCCAGTTGTCGCGCTCGGCCTGCCAGCGGTGGACGTATCGGATCACTTCGTCAACCATGGCGCCGGCCATGAAGAAGCCATGCTGCTCGCCGATCGACGGATGCTGGAGCCTGAGCGTGGGACGGTCGACAGGATGGAGGTTGGCGGGGGCGCTGTCGAGAATCCGGTCCAGGGTCTCGAGAAAATGGCTGCGGGTGCCGATGTCCTCGGCGACGTAGTTGGTTCGTCCTGCGCTGAGCAGGATCAGCGCCGGCATTCGGTCAGGGTCGAAATGGCGCGCCAGATAGGAAACAGCACCCTGGAGCGTTCCGTCGCCGCCGGCGATGACCAGGTATTCGACCGATTGGCGCCTAGCCTCGCCGAGCGCGCGCTCGATCTGCGCCAGATCCGAGACCTTGAAGACCTGCCCCCCCTGATCGCGAATCCGCCGAGCGGTTCGGGCCGCACGGTCGCGCAGGCTCATGCGAAAACTGAGCGGGTTGATCAAGGCGGCCAGCCGGCGTGCCGGGTTTTCTTTACCGCCGGCCGGAAACGGCGATTCCGGCATGCAGTTACCCTGCCTGCCAGCGCCGGTCCAGCAGCAGTTCGAGTACGGCCTTGCTGCCGAAATAGGCCAACAGCAGAATCGCCATTCCAATCAGGCACAGCCGGACCACCCGCATACCTCGCCAGCCGTAGCGCCAGCGCCCTGCGAGCAGCAGGCCGAATACCAGCCACGAGATGATCGACAGGAATGTTTTGTGGGCAAGGTGCTGGGCAAAAAGACTGTCGACGAAGATCAATCCCGTCGCCAGACTGAGGGAAAGTATCAGCCATCCGGCGAGAATCATCTTGAACAGCATGTTTTCCATCGTCACCAGCGGCGGCAGAATCTCGATGATCGCCGCGCCGGTGCGCCGGCGGAGCAGGTTGTGCTGCACCGCGATGAACAGTGCCGTGACCGCGGCGATACTCAAAAGGCTGTAGGACAGCAGCGATGCGGTGACGTGAACGTCGAGCATGACCGATCCGGTCTCCAGAGCCACCGGTGCCGGTGAGATGATCAGCTTGTGCAGGACCATGAAAGCTGCGCCCGGAAGCGCCAGCGGCATGATTTCCACCACGGGGTAGCGGATCATTGCGACCAGAAGAACCAGCATGATGATCAGCGATACGAGTGAAAGCGCGCTGAAGAAATCTGCGCTTGGACCGCCCAGCCGAGCGAATTCAAGCAGGAACGACCATGCGTGGGCGAGTGCGCCGACAATGGCGATTGCCACGCCCGCCCGTTTGAAGACGTTTCGGTCGATGTGGATACCGTAGCCGATGACCCCGGCTGCGGCCAGGTAAAGCAGTATCGCGGCGATTTGAAGCGTGTAAGTAAGATTCAACGGCGTGTCTGCTCAGTGACGTCTGTCCTGTCAGTATAATCGCGACAGGCCCCGAACCCAACAACTACATGTTTGATCAACTCAGCCAGCGGCTTGGCGATTCACTGAATCGTCTCAGAGGCCGCAAGCTTACCGAGGAAAACATCTCCGAGGCGCTCCGGGACGTGCGCCGCGCGCTGCTGGAAGCCGACGTTGCGCTGCCGGCCGTCAAGACGTTTATCGACCGGGTTCGTGAAAAGGCGCTCGGCCAGCAGGTGCTCGCCAGCCTGAAACCGGGCGAAGCACTGATCAAGGTCGTGCATGACGAACTCGTTGAGGTCCTGGGCGGCGATTCAGCCCCGCTGACGCTCAATCGCCAGCCGCCGGTCGTGATTCTGTTGGCTGGCCTGCAGGGCGCCGGCAAGACAACCACTACCGGCAAGCTGGCAAAGTTCATCGCCGAGCGGCACGGCAAGAACGTGATGGTCGCGTCAGCCGACATCTACCGACCGGCCGCCATCGACCAGCTCGAAACGGTTGCGGCGCAGGCCGGTGCCGGGTTCTATCGGCATCCAAGCGCAAACGACGCGGTTGAAATCGCCAACGCCGCGGTGACGGCCGCCCGGCGCGATGTCGCCGACGTGCTGATTATCGACACGGCCGGCCGTCTCGCGGTCGACGAGCCCATGATGGATGAGATCGGCCGCATCCAAAAAGCCGTGAATCCCGCCGAAGTGTTGTTTGTTGTCGATTCCATGACCGGCCAGGACGCGGCCAATACCGCCAGGGCTTTCCACAAAGCGCTGCCGCTGACCGGCGTCATCCTGACCAAGATCGACGGTGATGCGCGCGGCGGCGCGGCGTTGTCGGTCAGGCAGGTCACCGGCGTGCCGATCAAGTTCCTCGGCACCGGCGAAAAACTGGACGGTCTCGAGCAGTTCCATCCCGATCGCCTTGCGTCGCGAATTCTCGGTATGGGTGATGTGCTCAGCCTGATCGAGGACGCCCAGCGTCAGGTTGACGAGAAGCAGGCGAAAAAGCTCGCCGGCAAAGTCGGCAAAGGCTCGCGCCGCTTCGGCCTGGACGACTTCAAGAGCCAGCTCGAGCAGATGGAAAAAATGGGCGGCCTGGGCGCCCTGGCCGAGAAAATGCCCGGCATGGGCAACCTGCCGCAGGCCGCACGAGCCAAGCTCGACGATCGCCAGACGCGCCGGATGATTGCCGTGGTCAACTCGATGACGCCGAAGGAGCGGCGTTATCCGGATACCATCAACGGCTCGCGCAAGCGGCGCATTGCGCAAGGCTCGGGTACCCAGATCCAGGACGTAAACAAGGTGCTCAAGCAGCACAAGCAGATGCAGAAAATGATGAAGAAAGTCGGCAACAAGAGCTCGATGCAGAAAATGCTCAAGCGGCTGCCGGGCGGCGGTGGAATGCCGGGCGGCGGGATGCCGTTCTGAGCGACGCCGGGACGCGTGTTGGTCGCATTCGCGCCGTGGAAGAGTTGTTCACGGCTTTCCTAAACTGACCTGCCGCAAAAAAATGTCCGCGGGCTGATCCATAATGCTGACGGACTGATTGCATGCTTCGGGATGACGGCAATGAACGATTCGATTGATCGGAAGAAACTCACCGACTCCTTTCTCGGCCAGGAGCTCGACCAGGGCGAAAGCGGAACGCTGCAGGGCATTCTCGAAAGCCAGACGCTCACCGACGGCCAGACGCTGGTTTCGGAAGGCGACGATGATTTCCGGCTGTTTCTTTTGGCCGAGGGGCGCCTGGAGGTGCTCAGCGCCGGACACGGCGAGCTCGAACACGTCTACCTGATGAGCCCCGGCGAATTCGCCGGCACCCGCGCATTCGTCGATCGCGTGCCGCGGCAGGCCACCCTCAGGGCGCGCGGCGAAGCCGTCGTCTACAGCCTCGCACCCGACGCGCTTGAATCGCTTCTGGAAACCGAGCCGAAGCTGGTCTACAAGGTCATGCGCGCACTGTTCAGGATTACCCACGTCAATCTCATGCGCATGAACAAGGAAGCGCAGGAGTTGGCGAATTATGTCTACAAACGCGGCGGCCGCTACTAGAAATTCGCCTGAGGCCTACTGCGCAAGCCCCTGTCGGCGTCCGGCGGTGCTCGGAATCCTCATGCACACATGAGTGCATTGCGGTTCCTGCGCGCCGGCGGCCACCGGCAGGGACTCGCTCGCTAC
>JGI12048J13642_10699195_pt1 | contig 23606 bp, 17 predicted proteins | sample ElkSlonscriptome_16_FD_13642 | JGI IMG/M metagenome (IMG submission 13642)
TGTCCGTTGCGGTGAGGATTAGTTCAATCTCTTGGGGATAGAATCCTTCATTCGATGCCGCATAAGTGGGATCGGATACCGAAATGCTCGAAAGCGCCTCATCGAAAGACCAGTTGTAGAGAACCCCGCTCGAAGGCCAGCTACCGATTTGAACGGTATCGCCTGTGCAAATGATCAGGTCTTCTCCTGCATTGACGAGTGGCAGCGGGTGCACCGTGAGGTCTAAGAAGAAGGTATCCAATACGGGGCAAAGCTCGTCGGCAAAATTGGTCAGCGTATAGCTTCCGCCAATGGTCAAGGCTAAGGAGGTGTCGCCGGGAAGGAGGTAAGGGTCTGAGCCGTTTGCGTCATTCAGCTGCAGCTGAAATGGTCCTGATCCGGATGGCGAAAGAGTCAAGAGTGATGTATCTCCCTGACAAATCTCCTCTTGCCAATCATATTCCAAAGCAGGCTCCGGATGATAGGCTATTTGCGCAGTTCCCGTCACCTCGCCATCACAATACTGCGAGGAAGTAAGCAGTGGCTCCACCACACCCGAGTCGGTGAACGCAAGCTCGATACTCGGCGCATTCACGTCTATGGTAGATTCTACTCCATTGAAAGAATAAGCGAAGCTTTGCGGAAGATTTCCTGCGAAATTGAAAGGCACCACAGCCGTGTCAGTCGGGCATATAATTTCATCATAAAACACCGCTACTGCGGGGGTCGGTAAGTAAATAACCGGCTGCCCTTCTCCGATCGAAACTTGGGGATGGTTGAGATCGATCTCATTCCCGGCAGGGTTCCCCACAATCGGAGCAATGAAAAGCACGGTGTTGATCGGTGTTGACTCGTTGGCCACAAAGGAAGGTTCATCCGACCAAGCAAGAATATTTCCAAGGGCATCTTGCGTACCGTCGTGGAGGACGTATTTCAAAACGTCGTTTCCATCGAGAACGGGTGGAGTGACTTGAATGGCCGGAGCAGTATCATCACCGCAGGCCCTGATGGTATCGAGTCCGAGTTCACCCGAGAAAGAAATCACCGGACAATCATGGCTACCCGAAAAAGAATCGGGAACGCAGATGGTATTGTTGCTCAAGGTAAATTCGATGAGCGTTCCTGAAGGGATGGGGTCCGAGAGGAACTCATCAGCCGTGAAAGAACCATCTATTCCAATCACTTCAAAGCCGCTGCCGTAATCTCCCAAAGCGGTGAAAGCGATTTGCCAAGTGGCATCGACACCCGTACAAGCAGAAAGGGTATCGGTGATTTCGGGCGATGGCTCGAAGCTTACCGTAATAGAGTCGGAAGCCGGACACGGTCCGTTTTCTTCAGTCACGATAGCGGTGGCTTCTCCGTAACTAGTTACCGAAAAGTCAGTAGTGGTGGAAATAGGATCAGCGAAAGCCCCATCGATTTGGTTCGTAGTCCAAGTCAAGTCGCCGATCGATGGCGTTGAGCTAATTTCTGCATTCAATCCGCAGACGGAGAAATCAGCTTGTGCCAAAACCTCAGGCTGCTCGAAAAAGCTCAATGAGAATACGGTCGTGTCAAAGCATACCGACTGATTGTCGACCACCAAGCTCACTTCGAAGACGCCTTCCGCGGAAGCGGTAGCCACTACCTGCGGATCGGTAGCCGAACTGAGTTGCAGGTCATCAGACGACCACTCAATGTCAAAATCTTCGAGGGAACTTTCCAATTCGGCTTCGAAGCCGCAGAGGGTATCCGTGACGGAGCTCGCAAGCGTGGGCTGTTCGTAGAAGGTCAGGTTCAGCGTATCAGCGGTGATGCAGCCGTAGCCATTGTCTGCCGTTAGGCGTAACTCGTAGCTTCCGAGGTCGGCACTCACTTCGACCAGGGCTTGTGAGGGGTCACTCAAACTCAGTTCGGGATCGCCATCCCAAAATAATTCACCTGTATTCACCTCTGCCGAAATATCAGCAGACGGTCCGCAAATAGTCGTGTCAGCCATGGGCTGAATAATCGGTTGCTCGATAAATCCCACTTCTATCGTATCCCGATCCTGACAATAGCCTTGGTTGGTTTCCTGCCAGATGAGATCGTAAAAACCATAATCAGTGGTGCTGATCTCAAGGCTTGGGCCTACGGGTGTGCCAAAAGGAATGACCTCATCAGGCAAAAACCAAACACCCGTGCCGACTGAGGCGGTAGCAAATAAATTAATCTCATCGCCGCATACAATAACACCTTCGCCGGCATTCGCTATGGGCATCTCGATGAATTGCACCATAGCCGTATCAGCAGCCACGCAAGGCCCGTTGATGGTTTGATAAATCATCTCCTCGAGGCCTTCGGCATCGGCTGTAGCCAAAACGGTATCGGCCAAAGGATTATTGATAATCACATTGCTACTCAGGGTCCAAGCAGGGCTTCCGTTGGTGCTCGACGTCGCCAACTCGACTTCCAAACCGCAGACCGTGTCGACTGCGGTGACCTGAGCCGTGGGTTGATCAAAAAATTCGATTTGAAGCGTGTCGCTGTCTACACAGCCGTCTCCATCATTCTCCGTCCAAATAAGTTCATAGAGTCCGGGCCCTGATGCCGAGAGTTCAGAAACAGGAGATGCAGGATCGGCAATGGCCAACTCGGGATCAGCAGTAGTCCACAGGGTTTCCCCGAAACTCGGTATCGCTCCAAGCTGATAAGTCATTCCGCAGGAGAAATCATCCCCACCCGCGTTGGCATCAGGAAAAATCAGGTTCTCCAGTTCAAAATTGCGTGTCACGGAGCAGCCGTGGATATTGTCGGTAATGGTAACAGAATATGGCCCCTCGTTGAGGTCGGTTCGCACCAATGCGTTGGTCGGATCGTCAGCCCAAACTACGGTATAGTCACCCGAACCGGTGAGCACCGTTATATCGATGATGCCATCATCTTCAAAGCAGGTTTCGGGAGTGACCTCAATGTCCAGGTTTAAGGGGACGGTCACCATCACCGTATCGGTGGGAGGACAAATGCCGCCATCGTACGCGCCTTGAACGATGTAGGTGCGGGTGGTGTCTGTGCTGATCAGTGGGTCGGCGCAGGGATTACAGGAAAAGTCGGGCCCGGTCGGGATGAGGTTTCCGTCAAGATCAAACCAGGTATACGAGGTATCATTTTCAGCAAAGAGTTGCACGCTTTCTCCCGCGCAGATGGTGGTGTCGGGCCCTGCCGACATGGGTTCGCGCAGAACGAACTGCACGGCGTAGAAAGCCTGTCCGTAGATGGAGCAAAAATTGTCGATGGCAGAAATAACGAAATCGCCTCCTGTAAAGTCATCGGGGATGGTACCGCAAAACTCGATGGTGGCGGGATTGAGACCCGTTTGTACGAATGTGGCACCCGGAATGGCTTGGGCTATATCAGCCGAAACCGTGAGTTCCAAAATAGGATCCGTAGAGACGAAGTCGAGCTCAAGACAGAAATCGTCGCCCGCACAAATGCTGATTTGGTTATCGCTAATCGGATACCCACCTCCGCTCACATGTTCTAAGGTCCCCGGCAAGGGAGTAGGCGGCGGCACTGCGCAGGGGATTACAATTACGTTAAAATCGAAGTATACCGTCCCGATCAAAACCCCGTCGCGGTACTCTTTCACTTCCACCACGATGGTGTACTTTCCCTCGGTAGTGGGCGTCATATTCATTTGCCCCGTCTCGGAATCGAAGGTCAGGTTGTCGATGGGAGCCGTAGGTGAGTAGCCCGGCTCGTAGGGCATATCCAACGGCATATCGGCCTGAACAGATGTAATGGCAGGAGTAAGCGAATAAACCAAGCTATCGCCATCGGGATCATTAAAAGTAAGGTTATAGAAAAAGTCATTGTTCACACAGACAAATGGCAGTGCCAAAAGACCCAACTGCGGCGAACTGTTGCAAGGAGCATCAACATTATTCAGAAAGGCTTCCACGTGTAAGCGACTATCTCCAAAGGGATCGATAAGATTGAGAACGGATGCACGATTTTGCTCGGCAACGATAACCTGCCAATCGGTGCAAGGAGGTAAGTTTACCACCCCACTGAAGACAGATAGATTTACTCCCGGTAAGGTTCCGCCGTTGCAGCTGCTCGAGGGAAGAGAGTCAGGACAGAGTTGAGATACCTCTTGACTGTCCATCAGATCCAACTCTATGAAGCCCAAGGTTTCACAAGTTGATGTGAAGTACACATCGAGAAAGGCGGGCGTAGAGGTAAATTCCGCACAATCGCGAAAAAGGTGGACAGTCACGAGGTAGTCGTTTCCTCCCAGGCACTCATACTGCACGTTGATGCCTTCGTTTCTTCCTCCGAAAACATCGGTTGGGAGTACTTGAATCGTGAGAAAGAAAATGAGGGTGAAAAAGTGAGAAAAGGACTTCACCACGCAAAGATAGGATGAATGAATCTTTTGCCTACAAAAGAGCGGGGAGAATTGAACAGCCCAATCTTCAAAAAGGATTCAAAGGATGAATATTAAGTTAAGATTAAGTTTTAAGGATATGATGAGCTAAGAGATAAAACCGGTCTTTCAAATGGTTACTTTTGCAGCACGAAATTTTAACACTTAACCCATGAGAACACTTTTACTTTCAGCAGCAGCACTAGTAGCGGCTACCCTTACTGCGGAGGCGCAGTGTGACAAAATATTCATTTCTGAATATGTAGTCGGAACAGGTAACAATAAAGCTTACGAACTTTACAACCCGACATCTGAGCCAATTGACTTGAACGGTTATATCTTGGAGAGATGGTCGAATGGTGAGCAAAACGTAACGGATCAAACTAATTTGGCCGGAACAATTGAAGCTTACGGTACTTGGGTAGTTACAAATGGTCAGACAGAAGATATCGACCTCGGAGAATTTGTTTCACCCGCTTGTGATCCGGACCTTCAAGCATTGGCAGACCAATTAGACAATCCATACCCTGCACCAACTTTCATGAATGGTAATGATGCTTTGGTATTGGTAAATTACAATGGTGGATCAGAGGTTTTGGACATCTTTGGAAAACCAGGTGAAGATCCCGGGGTAGCTTGGACAGCCCCCGATGGAACCTTCATTACCAGTAATCAAACGATGGTGAGAAAATTTGAAATAACCGGTGGAGTGATTATGCCCCCTACTGAGTTTGATCCTTTGGCGCAATGGGATACCTTGGGTACCGATACTTGGACAAATTTGGGACTACACGATTGTGCATGTTTTCCACTAAGTAACAATGATCGTGCATCATTGGATGTGCAGGTTTTCCCAAACCCTTTGGTTAACAACACTCCATTGACCGTTACTACAAACAAAAACATTCAAGGAATTGAAGTATTTGATATGACCGGTAGATTGATCGCTACTGAAGTGAAAAATGTCAATGGACAAAAGGCTGAGGTAAGTTTCACTAACCTACCCTCAGGATCTTATATCATCAATGTTAAAATGGAAGGTGCTGTTGGCTTTTCGACACGCTTTATCAAGCAGTAATAAATGTTATTTGCATCCCACTGTCAACATAGGCAGTGGGATTTTTCTTTCCTAATACACCCGTTTTGAGAAGAATTTTGTTTTCGGTTGTTCTGATTTTTATTTCATGGACAGCTATTGCTCAAGAAGGAACCATCAGTGGAACCTTAAAAGACAAAGGAACCGGAGAAACCTTGATAGGTGCTGCCGTTATTTACGATCAAGGAAAAGGTGTCATAACGGATATTGAGGGATCGTATGAATTAACACTCCCTTACGGTACCTACACTCTCACCGCAAGTTACGTTGGTTATGAGTCCACGTCAAAAACCATTACGCTGGACAGCAAATTCAAACAAATTAATTTTGACTTAGGTACCACCACTTTGAGAGAGGTAGAAGTGGTAGCCGACTTAGCAATAGCGGAGGAAACACCGGTAGCTTTTTCGAATATTACGCCGAAGCAAATCAAGCAAGAGCTAGGCTCGAATGATTTGCCACTGTTACTTAATACCACTCCCGGTGTATACGTGTCTCCTACGGGAGGTGATGACGGAGGAGCTCGAGTCTCCATCCGAGGGTTTCAAGACAGAAACATCACCGTGATGATTGACGGAATTCCTATCAATAACATGGATAACGGAAACGTATTTTGGGCCAACACCTTTGGGATCGATGCCGTACTCGCCAATATGCAGGTGCAGCGTGGAATGACATCTTCCAGACTGGCCATTCCTGCGGTAGGTGGAACCATCAACTTCATTACCAAGAGTATTGAAAACGAAGAGAGTGTATTTCTGAGACAGGATTATGGTTCTTTTAATACCCTGAGAACTTCCTTTGGATATAACTCGGGACGGACGAAGAAAGGCTGGGGATTCTCATTAGCAGGGTCATTCAGAAAGGGAGACGGATTTTCTGAGCAACAATATCGTGAGGAGTTTTTTTATTACGGAAAAGTACAAAAAGAGATAGGAAGACATATCATCAGCGCCAGCGTTCTGGGTTCGCCGGTTGAGTATGGTTTAAGACGGGATCAGCAAAAGATTGTAGTTTACGATAAAGATTATGCTTCTAACCTCTTTCAAGGAAACGATGAACTATATTCTCAACTTGCGGAATACAATGTGTTGTATCAGGAATCAAGGTATGCTCCTACGGCAGAAGTTTTGGCAGAATACAACGAGCAACTGGCAGGCCTTCGGGAACAATTTGGATGGGCTGAAGGCGAGTTTCAGCAATTGGCTTCCACAAATGATTTTATAGATACTACAGGCGTTCTGTCAAAAGGATATCGCTACAACAATCACTGGGGATACCTGAATGGCGATATTCAAAATGAGCGCGTACGGCAATACCACAAACCCATTTTTTCTTTACGTGACTTTTGGAGTATAACCGAGAATGTTTATTTATCTAACGTCGTGTACTATAGTTTCGGACGAGGGGGTAGCACCTCCCGAGTTCCATCTTTGGGATTTGGTGATTACACCGATGATCTTCAGGTAGATTTCCAAGATGACTATGATAATAACACGCAAGGTGGACTTTTTGGTCCACCAATTTTCCCTGAAATAGTACCTGACGAGCTAAAAAGCGGAGTAATTCTCAACAAAAGCTTTGACAATCACTATTGGCTCGGTTGGTTATCTACCTTGGATTGGACGATAAGTGAGTCTCTGACTTTTGCAGGAGGGTTGGATTTCAGAACCTATACTTCTGAACAATATCAGGAGGTTCACAATACACTTGGAGGAGATTATTATGTCCCTTCGAATGAGAATTTGCCCTTCGACAGGAGCTTCGAGCCACCCGGAAATGTATTTCGTGAAGGAGATAAATACAACTACTACAATGAAAACCTCATCAGATGGGGAGCCTTCTTTACAGAGCTGAAGTACAACAAAGATGACTGGAGAGCATTTGTAAATCTTTCAGGAGTAGTGACAGGCTACAAGCGGATCGATTATTTTAATCGTCGGGATTTCATAGCTGACGATGAGCGCTTTCCAAATGCCATCGGGTATAGCGATATATTATTCTACAATGGAGAAGATGTGCTGGTGGCGGCCACGGCTCCCAATGGTGCTACACCTACTATTACTACTTCGGGCGATACGACTTTTGTTACTAATCCCTCGAATAACCTGAATGCTTACGCGCCTTCAGGCCAAAACTTTATTGTAGGAGCCAGAGAAGTAAATTATGAAGATTCTGAAGCACAAGTTTCAGAAGTTCCTTGGAAAAACATACCTGGGTTTACCATCAAGGCGGGTGCGAGTCGTACGATTGAAGAAAATCATAATGTATTTATGAATGTCGGGTATATCAGCCGAACACCTCGCTTCAGAAATGTTGTTGATCTCGGTGTCTTAAACACATTTTTGAGAGATGTCGAGAATGAAAAAATCGCGTCGATTGAATTGGGTTACGGATACCGTACTTCAAACTTCACAGTGAATGTAAATGCCTACTACACTGATTGGCAAAACCGACCTATTGACGGGGGTGTTAGAGTATTCTTACCGGATCGTGGTATCAGCGTTCGCGCTAACTTAAATGATATGAGCGCCATTCATAAAGGTATTGAAATAACGTCGCAGTACGTTTTCAATAAAAAGTTGAGAGCAGGTGTTTTTGCCTCCTTCGGAGATTGGAGGTGGAATAGTGCAAAGACGGTTAATTTCTTCGATGATCAGGGGCGACCACTTTCTGTGGTGGATGATAATAATCAACCCACTGATTCTTTGGTAACAATCAGCTTCGATGCCAAGGGTGTTTTCGTAGGCGATGCACCCCAGACCCAAATAGGAGGATCACTTCAATGGGATTTTGTAAAAAATGCATACATCAAGGGTCGCTACACCTTTTTCGATAAGCACTATTCTGATTTTGATCCGCTTCAACTACAATTTGAAAAGAAAGGAAGACAGTCTTGGAAAATACCTGCTTACGGCCTGATGAGTGTGTTTGCAGGATACCGATACAATTTTGACAAGGTAGCTCTTGAACTTAATTTTATCGTTGACAACTTATTTGATATCCGATACATTGCGGATGCCACGAACAATGATGGAGGAGCCTTGGTAACTGCAGATTATCTCCCCCCAAGCAATCCCGAACTGATCGGTACACAAGAAGCCACGGTCTCATTCGATGCCAATTCTACCTCCGTTTACTTCGGTCTACCGCGTACATTCAGCATCTCCCTCAAAGCCACTTTATAAAAACTTAATTCATGATTGATTTCAAATCAGTACTCACTGCAACCTTCCTGGTTTTGTCGGCGATCACATTTGCTCAAGACGACATTGCTGATGCGCGTGAAAACTACAATGTGGGTCAAACCGTGACGGTTACGGGTATCGTGACTAACGGCGCAGAGCTGGGCAGTATTCGCTATATCCAAGACGAAACGGCGGGAATTGCGATCTATCCGGGTTTTGATTGGGGCAATCTTGATTTCACTCCGCAACCAGGAGACGAAATCACCGTTACGGGTGAGATCTCTGAATTTGCCAGCCTTCTCGAAGTTGGACCCACCATAGACAATATGGTGTTGGAAAGCAGCGGAAATGAGTTGCCGCAACCCTTTGTGTTGACGCCCGATCAATTGGACGAATCCTACGAAGGAATGCTGGTGCAAATTGAAAATGCGGTCTTTGCCGATGGCGGGAGTACTTTTGCCAGCTCTACCTACAACTTCACGGCATCTGACGAAACGGGAATCATTTATGTTCCCGCGAGTTCTCCTCTGCAAGGTGAGTTAATTCCTTTGGGGGAAATCGAAATCATCGGAGTACTTTCTCAGTTCAGCTTTGCCGATCCCGACGAGGGTTACCAGCTCTTGCCGAGAACCATGGAAGACTTCCTGTCTGACAGCAATATCAATTTCGGTTCGGAAGTGGAACAATTCAACCTCACCACTACGGGATTTACCCTGACTTGGACCACGGATATAGCTTCTTCCAGCGAGGTAGAGTATGGGCCTACCACCGAGTATGGCGAAACAATAAGTTTGGACGAGGCGGTGGCCGATCACATTGTTGATTTGGACGGTTTGGAACCAGGCACCCCTTATTTCTGCCGTGTCTATTCCGTAACCGGCGAAGACACCGCCAGCGCCACGGGAACCTTCAGCACCGTATCCGAGTCTTCCGGGGACATTGCGGTTTACTTTAACCGATCGGTTGACACTTCCGTTTCGACGGGAGTTGATGCCATTAGCTTATTCAATGCGACGGACGATACCATCATCGCTCAGATAGACCGTGCCATGAGCACGCTCGATATGGCAGGTTACAACATCAACAGCGGAACCATTGTCCAGGCTTTGAACAATGCTTTGGATAGAGGCGTAGCGATTCGCTACATCGCCGAAGGTCAGACCGCCAATACGGCTTTGGCCAATTTAGATGATGAGATTCCCGTCCTGATTCGTCAGAATGCTACGAGCAGCGGAATGCACAATAAGTTTATCATCGTAGATCGCAATAATGTGGACAGCGCCTTGGTGGTAACGGGATCGACCAACTTTACGACGAACAATCTATTCGATGATCCGAATAACCTGATCATCATCAAGGATCAGTCTTTGGCAAGAGCTTACACCATCGAGTTTGAAGAGATGTGGGGTGGTTCAGGGCTAATGCCCGATGAAGAGAATTCGCGTTTCGGTGAGTTGAAAATGCGAAACACTCCCAAGAAGTTTATCATCGGCGGAAGAGATGTGGAACTCTATTTCTCGCCCAGCGATAATACGACTACAGCAATCGTTGAAGCCATTGAGACCACTGAATATGATCTGGATTTTGCCTTGCTTCTGCTTACGAACAACATCATAGCAGATGCCATTGTAGATGCCGCTAACCTTTTTGTGCAACCGAGAGGACTTTTGGAAGATGTAAACGGAACGGGGTCCGATTTCCAATATCTCTTGGATGAGGGAATCACGGTGATTGAACACGAAGGCTTCGGACAGCTTCACCACAAGTACGGCATCATTGACCACAGTCAGCCCGATTCAGACCCGATCGTCATCACCGGTTCGCATAACTGGACTTCATCGGCCGAATCGGTAAATGACGAAAACACCCTGATCATCCACGATGCGACCATTGCCAATTTGTTTTATCAGGAGTTTACGGCTCGCTACAACGAGGCGACGCTAAGCACGGAGGAGGAATCACAGGCCGAAATTAAGTTGTATCCGAATCCTGCCACGGATTGGGTGACGTTGGAATTTGAAGGGCTGGGAGATGCTGCTACTATATCGGTTTATACATTGGAGGGAAAAGTGGTTCAGCAGCTCAACATCCGCTCTTTTAAAGGAGCCAACGGCCTCACGCTGGATGTTTCAAGCCTGCCTGTCGGTTTTTATCTTTTGGAATATAAAGAAGGAAATCGGAAAGGAGTGCAGAAGTTGAGTATTTCCAAATAAGGGTTTAAGAAGGTTATATTGGCCTTTTAGGCGCGAAGTGTTAAGTGAAGTCCCGGCTTAGCGGCTTTCCTGTTAACATGCTAAAAATGTATTCCACGCAAAGTCGCGAAGGCGCTAAGAGTATGATGTGAAGTCTGGAATTCTTGTCTTTGCGGCTTAGCGTCTCTGCGAGAAAATAAAATAGCCTTTTTTCTCAGCAGACTTCGCTTAACCTGACCTATTTTAGGTTGAACTTAGAGAGTTAAGGTGGCATCAATAATACCAATGACAATTTCAGTGGCTATCCTTTGACCTGCCTATTCCGAATAATATCCGTAAATGTCATCTAGCTTGTTTTCCGCAAATTCTAGCCAATAGACGGAAAATTTCACTTGTTATATTTTTCTCGAAGCTCAGCGACCTCGATCATTCGGTTGTTTTTAGAACCTTCCATTGCTTGATCAATCTCATCATTGAATTCTTCTAAAGTCATAGGAGCAATATTCTTTTCGACCACTTCCGCTTTCTTTTTACGCAATAACTGCTCAAGCCCTTCGATAATTTCCTCATTTTGAAGGCGAAGAAATTCCTGAATAAACGAGATTTTACGTGATTCCAAGTCCATATCTTCTTTTTGTAAAGTTATAGATTTCACTTTTGAAGTCATAAGAAAATGAATTCGAATAAGAAAAATGTGAAAATAAGAAAGGGCTCAACTTGCGTTGAGCCCTTTCTACCTTAATCACCAATTAAACCTTATTAATGAAATCCTGCCTCTATTACGGCAGGTGTTTTCAGTTGGTTACAAATTTTTTCACTTCTCGGTAAAATCCTTCGGGATCTTCTGCATGAAGCCAGTGTCCCGCGGGCAAATCAGCGAATTCAGCCTTGGGAAAAATTTCTCTGATTTGATCGAAATCAGCATCGGGAATGTAATCTGATTTTATTCCGCGAATAAAGAGGGCCTTTACATCAATCGCTCCGGGAGGGTGCGCTTCGAGGATTCGATCCATCTCGGCTTCCATCACGCGAAAATTAACTCTCAAGCCATAGCCTCCTTCTTTTTTGCGATAAAGGTTTTTCAATAAAAATTGTCGCACACCGCGTATGGGGAGAATGTCTTTTATTCTTTCTTCGGCCTCAGAGCGTGATTCGAGCGTCTCAGGCTCGATGGCGTGAAAAGCCTTCAAGACCTCGTGGTGGTGAGGCTTGTATGCCTTTACACCCATATCTGCCACGATCATTTTATCGACTTTTTCGGGGTAGAGAGCCGCAAAGCGCATCACCGTTTTGCCTCCCATGCTATGTCCGAGAAGAATGGCTTTGTCAATATCGTGTTCCTTCATAAAGTCATTCAGGTCTTCGGCCAGAATGTTGTAGTCAAACTCATCGCTGTGAGGCGAGCGGCCGTGATTTCGTTGATCGACCAAGTAGACTGAGAAATCTGCGGCAAACTTCTTTCCGAGCGTCTGCCAATTGTCGGAAGACCCGAATAAACCGTGCAAAATAATCATGGGCTCTCCTTGGCCCATTTGCTTAAAGGCAAGCTTCATCTCAATTCTTTTAAGTAAAGTCGTATTGTGTTTTCCAAACCGAGGTAAAGCGCATCGCATACCAAGGCGTGGCCGATAGACACCTCATCCAGATGAGGAATATTGAGTTTGAAATAGCGCAGATTGTCCAAATCGAGGTCGTGACCGGCATTTATTTCCAAACCTGCCTCGTGTGCGGCCAATGCCGCCTCTCGATAAGGCTTTATCGCTTCCTCCGGACTCTTTGGATACCCCGTGGCATAGCTCTCGGTGTAGAGTTCTATGCGGTCGGCACCCACAGCTTTGGCAGCAGCCGCCATCTCAGGATCGGGATCTACGAAAATGCTCACCCTTCCCGCGCTCTCCTTCAAGCGGCCGATGACATCTTGAAGAAATTGCTTCTCTTTGATGGTATTCCATCCCGCATTGGAGGTTAAAACATCCGGAGGGTCGGGCACGAGCGTAGCTTGTTCCGGACGCGTATCGGCCACGAGTTTCTCGTATCGCTCATCAGGATAGCCCTCAATGTTGTATTCCGTAGTGATAATCGGTTTTAGATTGTATACATCTCGTGTGGTAATATGGCGCTCGTCGGGACGCGGGTGAATGGTGATTCCCTCAGCACCGAAATGTTGGCAATCTTTTGCCACCTTTATCAAATCAGGATTATTGCCACCTCGGGCATTTCGAAGGGTGGCAAACTTGTTGATATTCACGCTGAGTTTTGTCATCTTTCCCATATTATTGCAAAGTCGGCCACAAAGGTAATTGTTTAGAAATCCGAAAAAGTTAATCTCATGAGAGCAGCAGATATGATCAGTGACGAAATTCCTACTTTGGATGGCAGCGACAATGCCCTGTTTGCGATGCAGCTCTTGGATGAGTTTAAGATGAAGCAACTACCGGTGGTAGAGGGGAATGAATTTTTAGGACTAATTTCCGACAGTGCCGTGATGGAAATAGAGGATCCTGAAGCTCCCCTGAGAGATTGCGGAAGAAATCTTCAGATGATTTACGTGCAGAAAGATCAGCACGTTTACGATTTGATCAGGGTGGCTGCAGAATTTCAGTTGAGCGCCATACCCATCCTCAGCAATGAAAATACCTACATGGGTGTTGTGAGTATTTACTGCATGGTACGAGAGCTTTCAAATATGGCTTCCGTAAGGCAGCCGGGTGGAATCGTAGTCTTGGAGCTAAACCAAAACGATTATTCGCTGGTAGAGATTTCTCAAATCGTAGAAGGAAATGACGCAAAGATTTTAAGTGCGAATATCACCTCCGTACCCGATTCGCAAAAGCTGGAACTCACGCTTAAGATAAACCTGACAAACATCGATGCAGTCATTCAAACGTTCAATCGTTATGACTACATCATTTCGGCTTCTTTTCACAAGTCTGACTTTGATGAAACGCTGAAAGATCGCTACGACGAATTAATGCGCTACATAAATTTCTAGTCGTTGTCTACCAAGATTCGCTTCTTTTTCTCCTTGTTGGGTTTCTTCTCATTGCTTGGTGCCCAAGCACAACTCGTTGAGTCCATTCAACTCGATACAACGGGTCAGAAAGTTGTTACGGACTTTATCATCGAAGGAAATAAGCTGACCAAAGAGCGAATCATTATGCGTGAAGTTACGCTCAACGTCGGGGATACCCTGTATTGGTCGAATCTACAAGCGGGAATGGAGCAGTCGCAAAACAACGTGATGAATTTAAGGCTATTCAATTTCGTTGAAATTGAGCCCATACAAGTAGACAATGAACATGTAATCATTTTGATAACGGTTCAAGAACGCTGGTACATTTATCCCGTTCCGATTTTTGAAATTGCACAAACCAATTTTAATACCTGGTGGGAAACAAAAGAACTCAGATGGTTGAATTACGGTCTTTCCGTCTCACATTCCAATTTCAGAGGATTGAACCAAGACCTTTCCCTGACTTTGCGTTTTGGCTACACTAAAAAGTACAGCGCCAGCTGGTCCATTCCCAACTTGAATAAGAAACAAACCCTCGGTTTATACTTAAGTGCGGGCTATTTCGAAAACAACGAAATAGTCTATAACACTGAGGGCAACGAACGCCTTTTCTATAACAATTCAGAAGACAAGGCTCGGCAGTACTTCCAATACAAAGTAGGATTGAGTTACAGAGAAGATATTTACCTCAGGCACTATTTTGAGGTGAGCTATTTCGATGCACGGGTAAATGATACCATCCCCCTAGTTCAGCCTGACTATTTTACGGGAGGCGGCAATACCTCACAATTTCTCAGGGCATCCTATTCCATTCGTTACGACACACGAGACTACAGAAGATACCCCTTAAAAGGAATGATGCTTTACGGCACGGTTAGCCAAGACGGACTGGGATTGGTAAACAGGGAAGGGCTTGGCCTCTTCACCACTTTTGGAGGCTATCGTCAACATTACAAACTATCCAAACGTTGGTACCTCGCCCATAATCTGGAAGGAAAGGTAAATTGGGACGAACCACCCTACTATCTGCTCAGAGGATTGGGATATAGCAATTTTGTGCGAGGCTATGAATTTTATGTCATTGACGGCACGGCTTACGGGCTTTTTCAATCTAATCTGAAATTCGAACTAGTAAAGCCCCGATCTATCGAAATTCCATTCGTCCCGACCGAGAAGTTTAGTAAAACCTTTGTGGCCCTCTACGCAAATCTGTTCTTTGACGCAGGCTACGTCGATGGCGACCGATTTTCTGCTACCAATTCTCTAGTGAATGAATACCTTTACAGCGTTGGCGCGGGCCTGGATTTAGTCACCTATTACGATAAAGTAGTTCGGGTAGAAGGCTCTATTAACGCACTTGGAGATAAAGCCATCTTCGTTCACTTCAAACAAGCATTTTGATGAAAATCGCAATCTACGGAAAGCCATACCAAAACGAACTCAACGATGAGATTGCGGGGATTTTGGAGTTGATTGAAAAACACGGTTTCGAACCGGTGATTTATGAGCGGTATGAGCATTTTTTAAATCAAGAAGGGCATTTGAAGTCGGGCTACCCAACCTTCAATCGCGAGGAGGTAAATATCAAAGACTACTGCTGCCTGATCAGTGTAGGAGGTGACGGTACCCTTCTGGATACGGTCACGCTGGTTCGCGATAGCGACGTACCCATCATCGGGCTGAATGCGGGCAGGCTCGGTTTCATTTCCAGCCTCTCAGTCGATGAATTGGAAGAAGTTTTGACATGCTTGGAGGAAAAAACCTTTGAAGTAGACAAACGAAGCTTAATCCAAGTCAAGACATCGCGCGATGTTTTCGGAACGCTGAATTTTGGATTAAACGAAGTCACTCTGCATAAAAAGGACACCGCTTCGATGATCAGGATAGAGTCGTTCGTAGATGATGAGTTTCTCAACACCTATTGGGCAGACGGGCTCATTGTGAGTTCACCTACAGGCTCTACGGCTTACAGCCTAAGTTGTGGCGGTCCGATTATCGTTCCGGGTTCTGAAAATTTTGTGATTACACCTATTGCGCCTCATAACTTGAATGTGCGGCCGGTTGTGGTATCAAACAATGTAAAATTGCGCTTGAAGGCCGACGGAAGAAGTGATAATTTTCTCTTGGCGATTGACAGCAGGCCGGAGACCATTTATCCGAATGAAGAAATTCTCATTTCTAAATCTCCTTTTACCATAAGTCTTCTCAGGCCCAAAGGACATACGTTTTTGAATACAATGCGAAATAAACTTGCATGGGGCTTCGATAAAAGAAACTAATTAACTGCAATGGCTACTTTTGCCAAACACAATAAAACTTGCCGAAAGGCGATAGAAGCTTAAGTGAAAAAGTTACTCTTCATACTCGGTTTGACCCTTTCCTTTTCGGCAAAGGCCCAATATCAGGAAATCGGTCTGATGATAGGAAGCAGTTATTATATCGGAGACATCAACCCGCAATTTCATTGGTCTCCGGATTTTAACTTGGGTGGAGGATTGATCTATCGCTACAATTTTAATGACCGTGTAGCTTTTAAAGGTTCCATACTTTATAACAGACTTTACGCTCACGATAAGGACTCACGCGATAGCTGGCAGGAGAATAGAAACCTGCATTTCCGGAACGACATTTTTGAGTTTTCAGGGCAAATAGAAATCAACTTTCTCACCTACGAAATCGGAGATAGACGTCGACCCTCATCGCCCTACATCTTTGTAGGTTTGGCATTATTCAGGCACAATCCCGAAGCGGAGTACGACGACCGCTGGATCGATCTTCAGCCATTGGGCACGGAGGGACAAGGCATTGAAGGATTTGAAGAGCGGTATTCGCTTACGCAAATAGCCATTCCCTTCGGAATAGGTTTTAAGTTCAATATTGTCGGAAATCTCGCGGGCTCTTTGGAGTGGGGTATGCGTCGCACCTTTACCGATTACCTCGACGACGTGAGCTCTGTATATGTAGACGAAGGAATATTGATTGAAGAAAACGGACCCCTTTCGGCTGAATTGGCTGATCGCAGCATCGTCGCAACAGGTCCCGACGGCACCAATACCGGTATGCAGCGCGGCGAAACTAATCGCGAAGATTGGTATATTTTCACCGGGCTGATTATTTCTTATAAGTTAGGAAAGCCAAGAGTGAAGTGCCCGACTGCCTTCGATTGACGCTTTTTAGTATGTCCGATTTTTTAAGACCTTTGCGCACGCCTAAAAAATGAGTTTTAAAGACCAAATAGACCCCAAGAGGATTCCGAATCACGTCGCAGTGATTATGGACGGAAACGGGCGTTGGGCAAAAACTCAAGGTGAGGTGAGAATATTCGGTCATCTTAACGGAGTGAGGGCCGTGCGGGAAACGCTCACAGCGGCAGGCGATATCGGGGTGAAGTACCTCACCTTATACGCCTTCAGTACCGAAAATTGGGATCGCCCGATTGAGGAAGTTTCTGCGTTAATGGATTTATTGGTGCAAACCATTGTTAAAGAAATTGACGAGTTGCAGGATAAAGAAGTAAGACTTCAAGCCATTGGCGATTTGAACTTGCTACCTGATAAATGCCGTGAGACATTGCTCAAAGCCATTGAGCGCACGAAAGATAACAAGAGAATAACCTTGGTTTTGGCATTAAGCTATAGCTCTAAGTGGGAGATTACCCGCGCGATACGCGCCATCAGCGATGATGTTAAAAAAGAAAAATTAACGATCGACGCGATCGATCAGGATACCATAGATTCTTATCTTCAAACCCGCGATATTCCGGACCCTGAGTTGCTTATCAGAACCAGTGGGGAGAAAAGAATCAGCAACTTTTTACTTTGGCAAATAGCGTACAGTGAGTTATACTTCACGTCTGTTTTTTGGCCTGATTTTAAAAAAGAAGATTTCTTCGAGGCAATCGTAGATTATCAAAATCGTGAAAGAAGATTTGGGAAGATCAGCGAGCAAATTTCCTACTAGGCTATTCTTCGGCTTATTAGCCGTTGCCATGCTGTGCACTACTACGCTTCAAGCGCAGGTGGGTTTAGGTGAACTTGATGTAGATTATCGGGTTCCGAAGGAGTTTACCATCGGTGGTATTACTGTATCAGGTGCAAGAAACCTGGATTCAAAAGCCATCATCCTATTCTCCGGACTTTCTGTAGGGGAAACCATCACCATTCCCGGAGAGGAAATAGCCAAGGCTATTAAAAATCTATGGAAGCAAAAGCTATTTGAAAACATTCAAATTAAAGCCGTTGAGGTGAAGGGGAGTGAGATATTCTTGAACATCGAACTCACCGAAAGAGCGCGTCTATCGCGATTTAAATTTGACGGCATTTCCAAGGGAGAAGCTGAAACGCTTCGAGAGAAAATAAACTTGATCAGAGGTACCATTGTCAATGAAAACCTCCTGACCAATACGTCGAATATCATCAAAGACCACTACCGTGAAAAAGGATACCTCGATGCAGCGGTAGAGATCACCGAAGTCCCTGACACCCTGGTAGCAAACAGTGAGTATTTAGTTATCGCAGTAAACAAACAAGACAAGGTCAAAATTGGTGATCTTGATCTGATCGGCGTGGAAAAGCTCAATGAACGAAAGTTGCTCCGCTCGATGAAAAAAACCAAAGAGAAGAACTTCTTGAGGATTTTTAAGCGTTCGAAATTTATTCGTGAAGAATACAAGAGTGATCTTAAAAACATCATAAACGCCTACAACAAAGACGGGTATAGAAATGCCAAAATCCTGAGAGATTCCGTCTACCGAAATCCTGACGGAACAGTCCACATTGATGTATATATCAGAGAAGGGAATCAGTTCTATTTTGGTGACGTTACCTGGGTGGGAAATACAAAATACAGCTCGTCCAAGCTCTCGTCGATACTGGCAATCGAAAAAGGTGAGATATACGACCAGGAGAAGTTTGAGGGTCGCTTGTTTATGAATCCGAACGGTGGAGATGTCAGCTCAATTTATCTGGACGACGGTTACTTGGCATTTCAAGCTATACCCGTAGAGAAAAAAGTGACGAATGATACCATTGACGTAGAGATTCGAATTTACGAGGGACGTCAGTACCGAATCAATCGGGTTATTGTTAAGGGAAATACCAAGACCAGCGATCATGTGATTCGAAGAGAAATTAAGACGAAGCCCGGAGAACTTTTTAGCCGTTCAGATATCATCCGAACCCAACGAGAATTGGCGCAGCTGGGTTATTTCGATCCTGAAGCATTTAATGTTAATCCGGTGCAAAATGATCAGGCCGGAACGGTGGACGTCATCTACACGGTAGCCGAGCGACCATCTGACCAAATTGAGCTCTCCGGAGGTTGGGGTGCAGGACGAATTGTGGGAACCCTTGGTGTTTCGTTGACCAATTTCAGCATGCGTAAGCTCTTTCAAAAAGGAGCTTGGAACCCACTGCCCGCAGGAGACGGTCAGCGGCTGTCACTACGCGCTCAGTCAAACGGTCGATTCTTCCAGTCGTATAACGTATCCTTTACAGAACCATGGCTGGGCGGCAAAAAGCCTAATGCATTCACGGTTGGTTTCCAGCACTCGGTCCAAACAAATGGCGTAACCAGGCAGCAGGAAGACAATGGAGCAGAGCGACAAGCACTGTATATCACGGGAGGTAACGTAAGCTTGGGAAAAAGACTGGGCTGGCCGGATGATTACTTTCAAGTACTCATGGGTGTGAGCTACCTTTATTATGACATCCGAAACTTCCGTAGCGGAGGTGGAACGGGTATTTTTGCCTTTCAAAACGGTACTTCAAATAACTTCTCTTTCATCTTTAATATTTCGAGAAACTCTGTTTTCGATCCTATCTTCCCCCGCTGGGGGTCGAATATTCGGTTTAATACCAAATTCACCCTTCCTTACTCACTATGGGACGGAATTGATTACGACGGGCCTATTACTGATCAAACGCGCTATAAATGGGCGGAATACTATAAATGGAAATTTACCGCTGAGTGGTTTACTGAGTTAGCTCCCAAATTGGTTTTAATGACCCGATCGGGTTTTGGTTTCTTGGGATACTATTCTCGCGCCAAAGGGATTTCCCCCTTTGAACGCTTCTATTTGGGAGGGGCCGCCCTGACCGGATTTGCCTTAGACGGTCGTGAAATCATTGCATTGAGAGGTTATGACGATTTGAGCCTTTCGCCACAGGAAGGTGCCAATATTGTAATGAAGCAAACCTTGGAATTGAGATATCCGCTTTCGCTAAATCCTTCAGCTACAATATTCGCTCTCGGGTTTTTAGAAGCCGGTAATACCTACGATGGAATAGAAAATTTCGATCCATTCAGGATCTATCGTTCAACGGGTGTGGGTGTTCGGATTTTCCTTCCTATGTTTGGCCTTATGGGTCTCGATTACGGATGGAGATTTGACGATGTACCGGGAAGACCCGCAATGCCTCAGGGTCAGTTTCACTTTACCATTGGCATGAATCTTGGAGAACTGTAAAAATATTGTAAATTCGCTGCCCCTTAAGGGCCTGATCACTAAGACATGAAACGATTTTCAAAAGCATTTTTTCTCTTTGCTATTACGCTTGCCTCAAGTATGGCAGTTTCGGCTCAGAGATATGCCTATGTCGATACCGATTACATTTTGAAGAACCTCGATTCGTATCAAGATGCTCAAAAGGAGTTGGATAGAATTTCCACTCAATGGCAAAATGAAATCGAACAACGCTACGAAGCCATCGATCGACTGTACAAAGCTTATCAAGCTGAAAAAGTGCTTCTAACAGAAGACATGCGTAAAGAGCGAGAAGATGAAATTATTCGCCAGGAAGAAGAAGCCAAAGCGTTGCAGAGACAACGATTTGGTGTGGATGGCGACCTCTTTCGAAGAAGAGAGGAGTTGATTCAACCCATTCAAGAGGAAGTATTCCAAGCCATCAAGCAGGTGGCTGATGGCGGAGGGTTTTCCGTCATTTTTGATAAAGCAGGTCAATCTAATATCTTATATGCAGATCCTCGTTACGACAAGAGTGATCGCGTTTTAAGTCGACTAGGCGTAAGCGCAAGTGATCGCGAAGATGACGATAGTGATCAAGACAGTGGAAGCGATACAAACTCACGTCAAGATGACAGGGGCGGACAATCTCCCCGCAAATAATTCAAATAAGGACATTTAGTAAACAAACACAGAAATGAAAAAGCTAATCATTGCAGCACTTTTAATTATTGGAGCGACTAGTTTTGCCACAGCGCAAAAAATGGGTCACGCTAACTTTGAAGAAATTGTAACACTTCTTCCCGAAAGAGCTGCTGCTGAAAAAGAGATTCAAGATTTGCAGCAAAAGTTGGAAGGACGACTGAATAAAATGGTTGAAACCTACCAAGGCAAAGTAGCTGAATTTGAAAATGACACTACGATGTCGCAAGCAATGCAAGCAAGCGTAGCAGGAGAAATTCAGGATTTGCAGCGACGAATTCAAGAGTTTCAACAAACGGCGTACACCGAGATTGAAACGAAGCAGAACGAATTGATGGCAAAAATGTTTGAAAAAGTTAGAACTGCCGCTGTAGCCGTTGGTGAAGCTGAAGGTTACACATATATCTTTGACGCGAGCAGCGGAGCCTTGCTTTTTGCAGGTGGCGAAGACGTTACCGGTAAAGTAAAAACTCAACTAGGACTTTAATCCGAATCTTATAAAACCAAAAAAGGGATGCTCAATCGAGTGTCCCTTTTTTTTGACCCAATCCTTCTTTGTCATCTGATATCTGACATCTCTTCTCTGATTAATCAATCCGCCCGTAGTATCTTCGGCACTGTCAAATGAAAACCGACCCCCGACCCATAGGCATTTTCGACTCAGGCATAGGAGGACTCACCGTAGCTTCTGCCATCAATTCGCTTTTGCCCGAGGAGCGGCTGATCTACTTCGGTGATACGGCTCATTTGCCTTACGGCGAAAAATCGGGAAAGACCATTCAAGGCTACGCAGAACAAATTACCGGATTCCTGCTGGCCAAAGACTGCAAGGCGATCGTCATAGCCTGTAATTCTGCTTCGGCCACGGCCTACACCACCGTACGGGAACTTACTCCGAATGAGATTCCCGTCATCAACGTGATCGATCCTACGGTAGCCTACGTAGCCAAGAAATACGAGACGGGAAAGATCGGGGTAATCGGCACCAAGGCCACTGTAAATAGCCGCACCTACGCCAAACGCATTCAAAAGCTCAATCCCGACCTGAAAGTGTCAATGCTGGCCACTCCCCTGCTGGTCTCTATGATCGAAGAAGGTTTTTTCAATAATCGCATCTCTCAGGCCATCATCGATAACTACTTAGAGAAAAATACGCTGAAGGGCATTCGAGCATTAATCTTAGGTTGCACCCACTTTCCGCTGATTAAGCAAGAGGTAGAATCGTTTTATAAGACCAAAACTGAGGTAATCGACTCTTCAACCATCGTAGCGGAAAGCCTGCGCGACGCTTTAGCCAAAAAAGAAATTTTATCTGCCGAGCTTCGTGGCACCCACCATTTTTTCGTTTCAGAAAAGACTCACTCCTTCGAGCAGAGCACCAAGCTATTCTTTGGTGAGAAGCTGAAATTAGCAAAGAAGGAACTTACTTAAACCACTCCTTGTACTTCACGTAACCGCCGGCGGTAGACTGAATCATGCGCAGAGCTGTTTCCATATCTACCTGCTTTACGGGTTTTGCGGGAACGCCTGCCCAGATCCAACCGGACTCTACGCGGGCATTTTCTAAAACTACAGCTCCCGCCGCTATGATGGAGCCCCGTTCCAAATAGGCATTGTCCATCACGATAGAGCCCATACCGATCAATACGTCATCCTCAGCCGTGCAGCCATGCACGATGGCGCGGTGACCTACGGACACACGATTGCCCAGATGCACCTCGCTCTTCCCCGTAGTGGTGTGTACCACCGAGCCGTCTTGAATATTCACTTCGGTGCCCAATACTATCTTACCAACGTCACCACGCAGTACCGATTGGTACCAGATGCTGCTGCGCGCACCGATGTGCACCTCACCTACTATAGTGGCATTGGGGGCTACCCATACATCGTCTTCGATGAAAGGTGCCATCCCGTTGACCGCATGAATGATGGGTTTACTCACCTCCACAGGCTCCGGGCATTTTGCAGCAGCCGTGCAGATTGTCGTAAGCTTCCTTTACCGGCTTCACATCATCGGCAGCATATCCGAGATTGGCAATGAGATTTTTGACCTCATCTTCGTTCAGCTTCTTCTCGTTGTACTTCACGTAAATAGTGTTTTCGTCGACATTCACGGCTACACGCTTGATACCTTTCTCATAAGCCAACCCTTCTTCGATGGTTTCCTTGCACATTTCGCAAACGATGGATGAGCTCACTTTCATTTCTCCCGGCTCAGAAGGCGTTTGGGCCGTAGCCAAGTTGAAGGTGAAGAGGAGAGCGATGATTAATTGTGTTGTTTTCATTTTGTTGTTTTTTTTAAGATGTGATAGGTTTTTTACACAGAGTACTCAGAGTATCACGATGTGAAAAGCTTATTAGATGAGAACTCAGAGAATCGCGATCGATGAGAAAGACTTCCGCATTGACTTTCTCTGTAAAACGCTTAAGCGTTTCTCTGTGACCTCGTCATATTGAACTTTGCTTGTCATTTTTCTCTGCTTACTCTGCGTTATTTATCTGTTCTGAATTTAGTTCTCATTAATTCGCTTGTTTTTCAAAGTTAAAACGAACCCCCGCATAAATGGTCCTTCCGTTTAGCGGTGC
>JGI12048J13642_10289483_pt1 | contig 23508 bp, 18 predicted proteins | sample ElkSlonscriptome_16_FD_13642 | JGI IMG/M metagenome (IMG submission 13642)
AAGTATCCCTGCCAGAAAGAGGATTCCGCCAAGGACGTGAAGCAAATGGACGAAACTCAAAATATAGATGTAACTCGCTGTAGAATTGCTGTATACGGCGATTTCATCCAATAAAGGCTTTTCTCTGAGTTCGTCATTAGGCAAATAATACTCGCCTTCTTCATAGACCAGTTCCTGGCCCTGGTATGAAATGGTGTAGTCCTCACCATATATTCCGTCTAAATTATCAATATGACCGGATAGAAAACTACCCTCACCAATTAGCTCATTCCAACCTAAGTATTGGCTTAGGCTAAAACCCAAGCCTAAAATAAGGGTAAGACCTAAAAGAGAGATGGCTTTTTTTTCATTTCCTGTCCCGGAAGCATTAACCGCCATTTTTACGGTAAGGCTGCTCAACAGTATGAGAACGGTGCTAATGAAAAAAGCCGTAGGAAGCGTGATGTTCACCCAAATCTCATTGTAAGAGCTAATTACATAAGCACTTGAGAATCCGGCAAAGAGCATAACGATACTGAAAATGCCGATGTACAGCACCATCTTTTTTGTTCGTTCGCTGCTCGGAGATTGATCCATCGCCTGACTTGAAATAGTTGTTGCCATTATTTTAAAATTTGTCGAGAAGTAAAATCAACTGGGCGATAGGCAAATAGAAAAAAGAGGCGAACATAACCAAGCGCGCGGCTTTGTCCGACTTTGTTCGGAGTAGTTTGAAAGAAGGTATCGCAAAAGCTATTCCTGCTACGGCCAAGGCTACAGCAGCAATCGGCCCGATCAGATCGAAAGCCCAGGGAAGAAGCGATACCGGAATTAAAAATAAAGAGTAGAGTAGAGTTAAGAAAGCACTTTGTCCGTCTTTACCTTTTGAGGGCAAAAGGTGGTAACCTGCTTTTTTGTAATCATCATGCGAAACCCAAGCGATCGCCCAAAAATGAGGGAACTGCCACATAAACTGGGTCGCGAATAAAAGGCCCGCATACAAATCAAAATCAGCTGTAGCTGCGACGTATCCCAGCATGGGTGGAATAGCTCCGGGAAAAGCACCCACGAAAACCGCAATAGAGGAATATCGCTTAAGGGGTGTATAAATCAACACATAACTAAACAATGCTAAAGCTCCCAAAACAGCCGCTAACTGATTGAACATGAAGTAGAGCATCACCAAACCGGCTACCCCCATAGCGGTGGCCAGCACGAGTGATTCAATAAGCCCCATGGTACCCTGCGGAAGCGGACGATTACCCGTTCGCTTCATAAGCGCATCTACATCGCGCTCGATGACCTGATTAAAACCGTTGGAAGCTCCTGTCACTAAAATTCCGCTGAAGGCAAGCCAAAAAACATCTAACCAAGAAAAATGAACGGCACCGATGCCGTATCCGATTATCGATGAGATAACCACCAATGAAGTAAGGCGCAACTTTGTAAAAGCCGCATAGGCTCCAAGTTTTGCTCTCATGGTTTGGGGAAACGTTTTTGTGGCAGAATTGACTATCATTCAATCAGAAAATTCGGGTGCAAAGATACTCTTTTTTTGAGGATGCTTCCTAAAAGTCGGAATAGGTTCTGAATAGTTCCGTTGCCAATCGAACACCAAAAATATGCTCATTGTTTATCAAAGCTTCTTGCTGATCCAGACGACGGTAGATGTAATAGGCTGAAGCCCTCAAATTGATTTTACGGTTGAGAATAATACCCGCCGATAATTTTTGATAGAATAGCTTGGATTGAATGCCTTGTGCGATTTCGTTCCCGTAAATCTCAGCAGGATTTGCATAACTGCGGTAAATGTCGCCACCAAAATTGAGTGAATCAGGATCTCTGCCGTATACGGCATAATTCCATTGTGCTTCAAAGAACCAGTCATTTTTTTCATAATATGCCTGAAGAAGTCCTTCATAAAAGTTGGTTCCGAGCGGATGTGCCAGCGGTTGATTATAATGTCCGAAATTTTGGAGCACACTCCCGTGAGTATAAGTGAAAGGGCGGGCAAGGTTAAACTCACCTCTCAGAAATGCGTTCTCGAGACCGAAAAGCTCAAAGGATTTAAAGCCGATTTGCGCTCCCCATTTGTTGCCCCACCAACCGTCGCGGGCTCTAAATTCACTCAACAAGAATTCGTCAAAAACAAGTTGACCGTAAAGCATGATAGACGAGCTAAGCTTGAAGGACAAATCCAAACCGATAATCGCGTTGTCAGGTGATCCGATGGAAAATTCCACCGGGCGAAAAAAGATGATGGGGTTCAAATAATTGGGATCAAATCCTCGATCAGAAAGGGTATCGCTCCCCTGCCAGATGATCGTTTCAAACAGGCCAATATTAAACCGCGACGATATGGCCCAATTAAAATAATGGGTGGATGAGAATTTATTGCGATAAGCCTCAGGATTTCCCGGATCATCTGAAATATCCTTCAGCGCACTGAATAGGTTGATGTATTTGATATGCCAAACATCTGTTTCAATTCTTAAATAAGGATAGTTGTAGGCTGCATCACTGAGAAAGAGCGAGCGATGTCCGTTTCCGAAAAAGTTCTTTCCGTAGCCTAGCTCAAAAGTGAAGATTTCGTTGGCTCGGAAATTCAAAGCTACCGAAGGCATAGCGAAAGCTGCATTTCCCGAAGAGGATAAATTTCTACCTCGTGAAGGCAAGATGCCCAAGCTGTCAGTAAATTGATTCAGGTATTGAGCTTGACCTGTAAGCCCTCCAAGAAATTCACCATGAAGTGAAAACTTGCCCTTAGAAACGCCTAGGGCAACACCCGCCGAAGCCTCGAACAACGCATCTGCTTGGTTAGAATAACCTGCTTCTGCTACCAGCAATGGCAAGATCCCGATGCGGAAATCTGCTGAATCGCGCGGGGATGGATATCCGAAATTTACAGTATTTAATAATTGCGAGTGAGCGGTATCCGGCAAAAGTTCGTACCACCTTTTCTGCACTGAAGTAAATGTGCGCTTCGCTGCGGAAAACTCGTCTCTATCAACGAGAAAAGAAATTTGCGCAGATAGACTTCCTGCTGATAGCAGCAGAATGGTTACTAAACCGAGATTAAGACTCCTTAACTTGCGGAACACCTTTTTTAGGACGCCAGAATTTGAATATGAAAACGGTGTGAACAAGGGCAAAACTAATGGCTAGCATTGAGAAAAAGGCGACGGTTGCGCTGTATCCTTTAAAACCCAGAGAAACCAAAGGCACGAGGATAACGATCAAATATAGGTACAATGCAGTGAATGCATGGCCAAAACCGCTGTCGATAAGTTGATGGTGAATGTGATTCCTGTCAGGCGAAAACGGGGATCGTCCTTTTAGCAACCTGAGAGCGAAAACCCGCAGGGTATCAACCAAAGGATACGCCAATACACAAAGAGCGAAAACAGCAGAGGAAACATTTTCGGTCCACCCGTCTAAGAGTCGTTCGTCAGTCTCGATACATTTCATGGCCATCACAAAAACAAAGGCACCAATAAACAGGGACCCTGAATCTCCCATAAAAATTTTAGCAGGATTGAAATTAAAAAGCAAAAACCCGCCGAGTGAACCTGCCAATACAAAAGCCATCATGCTTAAATCGTACTGGTACGTGCTGTAAAACCACAGCCCGAAATAGACTGAAATAATAAATCCTGTTCCCGCTGCCAAGCCATCACTACCATCAATGAGGTTGATAGCATTTACAATAACGACGTAAGTAAAAACCGAAAGGAAAATACTCGCCCAGCCCGGTATTTCTTCTATACCAAAAACACCGTGCATGCTCATTATACGTATATCGGCCATTACCACCAGAATAAACCCGACGATAATATGTCCGATCAATTTTTTCATTGGAGCAACACCGATGATGTCATCTTTTACACCAATGAAGAAGAGCAATATGGTTGCTGAAATGAGAAACTTAAAATCGTTTACAGATTCGGAGAATTGGTGCAAGCTTCCGAAATAACTCAAATTATCAGAAGGAAACCAAAGTGAATAAGCGAAGATACTAGCGGCAAAGATGATGATCCCTCCAATGGTCGGAGTACTGCGTATATGCTTCTTCCTCTCCTCATTCGGGTCGTCAACCAACTTCTTCATCTTAGCTACTTTGATAAGTGAGGGTGTGGCAAGGAGAACGACAAAAAAAGACGTCACAAAACCGAGGACAATCTCTTTCATAAGTTGTAATTATTGATTAAAGTGTCTTCAAAAGTCGCGATAAAAATTGGACAATGTTGTTCTGATTCCGACATACCAAAATCCATTGACTCTATCTGCCCTTTCAGAATTTTCTTCTCTGTATGTATACCCTGTGTATACCTGAAAGTTACAGCTGGGATTAAAAACATAAGCTAGCCGCAAATCCGTGTAAGATACGTTTATGGAATTTTCTCCGGACTCATCAACCACGGAATTCGCAAGAGAATAGATGGATTTTAGTCGAGCAAATATACGTTTGTGATAATAAGAAATGATACCCACTGTTTCTGAATAGTCTCTGCCTAAAATATGACCAAGCGGCATATTGAAATGGTAAGCTGATTGCAAATTGCTAATATCTCGCGTTGCTGCGCGATCAGCTTGATTGTACTCGGCTTGTAAATCTAACCGATCGAATATGCCCGACCAACGACCCCCCACCTGATATCCCGCAAGGCTACTTTCGTCGCCATTGAACAGCAGCTGTCCATAGACTTTAAGGGTCGGCACCAAATGCCAAGCTGCGTTGATGCCTAATCGTGCATTGTATTCCTCATCGTTCAATCCTAGTAAGGCCGAATTGACCCCCGGCAAGGGAATTAATGCGCGATAGTCAAATGGTTGGCTCCCCAAGCTATCGTCGAATATTTTCCATATCACTTCTTCAAATAGTCCGAACTCGAGATTGGGCAGTGGTTTAAAAGAAAGGTAATTCCACGAGGCGACTTTTCTTTTAAAAATAGCTTCAGGTGTCTCGCCTTGCGGCAATCGTTCCAAATTCTGCAAAAGCGCAAGGGTATAGCGGTGTTGAATTTTATCTTGAAATGCGTCTACCTCAAAAGTTGCGAAGGGATAGTTATGCGAATTATCTGAAAGCAGCAAAGACCTGTATCCGTGACCGATAAATTGCTTTGAATGGCCAAAAGATAGGTCCAGCCAACCGGTGGCATGCACCCCAACAAAGCCACTGGCCATGCTGTAGTCGTAGCCACCCTCGCCAAAAGGCTTGACTCTACCCGAGCCCGGAAACACAGCGGTAGAGTCTATAAATCGATTCAAGTAGGAGGCGTACCTACCCTGATTTTCTCTGAAATCCGTAAGGAAATAAACGTTGTCTCCAATTTCACCCTGAATCAAGAAGCCACGTGTGTTTTGAAATAGATTACCTTGATCTTTGTCAGGGAAAATTTCATCGACGGTTTCACCACCCAAACCAAAGTCGAATAGCAAATCCGCATAGACCTTGAAATTCGGTTTATCGAGTTCGATCAGGTGCGAACTGAAGATCTTTTCAATAACCTTGAAGTAGTATTTGCTCGTGTCTTTTCCGAATCCCGGAACATGACTGATATCAGCATCGCTTAACAAGATGGGTTTGGCCCCGCTGTGGACAGACTGCTGTGCACCAAGACCAACACGATCTTGTCTCAATTGGGAGAGTCGGTCGAAAGGCAGAATATACACCTGACCGAATGCGCCGATTCCGAGCGAACTTAAGACTAAAATGAGGATGGCCCTCAACATATTCAGGCTTTAACGAGAGCGGATGTATAATCCTGATAGACCTGCTCAATTCCTTCTCTCAAAGGTATCTCAGCGCTCCATCCTAATTTATTAATTTTAGAAACGTCCATCAATTTACGAGGGGTTCCATCGGGTTTGGATCGATCAAATACCAAATTGCCTTCAAAACCTACCACCTCGCAAATCAAACCGGCCAAATCAGCAATGGAGATATCCTCACCGATTCCCACATTTACAAATTCCTTACCGTCGTAGTTTTCCATCAGGAAGAGACAGGCCGAAGCCATGTCGTCTACATGCAAAAATTCACGTTTTGGAGTTCCCGTTCCCCAAATGGTTACTTCTCCAGCCCCGGATTCTTTTGCTTCATGAAACTTACGAAGAAGCGCCGGTAACACATGGGAGTTTTTCAGATCGTAATTGTCGTTGGGCCCATAAAGATTCGTAGGCATGGCTGAGATAAAATTGCATCCGTGTTGGTACCGATATGCCTCGCACATTTTAATGCCGGCAATTTTTGCAATGGCATAAGGTTCATTGGTCGGCTCCAAGAGGCCCGTCAACAAGTATTCTTCCTTTAAGGGTTGAGGCGCCATCTTGGGATAAATGCAGGAAGATCCTAAAAAGAGCAGCTTATTAACATTGGCCCGAAAAGCCTCGTCGATCACATTAATTTCGATGGCCAAATTATCGTGAATAAAATCTGCACGATACGTATTGTTTGCCTGAATCCCTCCTACTTTGGCTGCAGCCAAGAAGATGTACTCAGGTTTTTCTTTCTTAAAAAAAGTAGAAACCGCCGCTTTGTCACGCAGGTCCATTTCTGCAGAAGTTCGCGTGAGTATGTTTTGATACCCTTTTTCTCGCAGTTTTCGCGTGATAGCGCTTCCCACCATTCCGCGATGGCCGGCGACGTATATTTTAGCTTCCTTATTCATTGTAGTTCAAAACGGAATGCCCGCCGTCTAACAGGTACTTATCTCTTTTGAAGAGATCGATATCAGCCTCAACCATTTCACTGATCAGATCAGTTATATCGTATTTATGATGCCAATTCAATTCTCTTTTTGCCTTCGACGGGTCGCCTACCAACAGATCCACCTCAGTAGGTCTGTAATACCTCGGATCGACTTTGATCAGTACCTTTCCTGATTTTGCATCCAATCCTTCTTCATTTTCTTCTTTCCCTTGCCACTTGATGGAAATCCCAACATGTGCGAATGCCTTTTCAATGAAGTACCTTACGCTGTAAGTTTTACCGGTTGCCAGAACAAAATCTTCAGGCTGATTGTGCTGCAGCATCAACCACATGCCTTCCACATAATCTTTGGCGTGCCCCCAATCTCTTTTTGCATCGAGATTTCCAACAAACAGTCGTTCCTGCAGGCCGAGCTTTATTCGAGCCACGGCTCTTGAAACTTTTCGTGTCAGAAAAGTCTCTCCTCTAAGCGGACTTTCGTGATTAAAAAGTATGCCATTGACCGCAAAAAGGTCATATGCTTCACGGTAATTCTTGATAATCCAAAAGGCGTAGAGCTTAGCTACACCATATGGGCTCCTGGGATAAAAAGGTGTTTCCTCACTCTGCGGCGTTTCTTGAACCATTCCGTACAGCTCACTTGTTGAGGCCTGATAAATGCGCGTTTTCTTCTCCAATCCAAGAATCCTGATGGCTTCCAAGAGGCGTAAAACACCCATGGCATCTACATTGGCTGTATACTCCGGTGTTTCAAAAGATACTTGAACATGCGATTGAGCACCTAAGTTATACACCTCATCGGGTTGAATTTCCTGAATGAGCCTGATTATGTTTGAGGCATCGGTCAAATCTCCGTAGTGCAAAAAGAAGTTTACATTCTTCTCGTGGCGGTCTTTATATAAATGGTCTACTCTGTCTGTATTGAAGAGTGAACTACGACGTTTTATGCCGTGTACTTCATAACCTTTACTCAGCAATAACTCTGAAAGATAGGCGCCATCTTGGCCCGTTACTCCGGTGATTAAGGCTACTTTTCCTGCCATGTCCTGATTTTCTGCAAAAGTAAAAAGAATACGCTCCCTGAGAATTAGTAACCCGAACCTGCTCCGGAAATACGCTCAATGGGATGCCAAGTTGTTTTGATTTCCTGGAGATCCATTATTCTTTGAGGAGTTAATGAAGGCTCTTCTTTTGATTTGTAAGACTTTACCCGCTTCAAGTTTTCGGCGGCATATTGACCGATGGCTATCGAATCGGCTGATTCAGCATCCCAAATCACAAATCCGTTTACATCCATGTGAGAAGTAAACTGATACAACAACTCCTCCCTGCTTCCCGTCAGCACATTAATGGTACCACCTGGTACGTCAGAAGTAGCTATGACTTCGGACATGCTGATAGCACAAGTCGGCAAATTTTCAGAGGCCAAAACAATAACGGTATTTCCTCCACAAATAGCAGGAATGCAAGCTTCCAGAAATCCAAGCAGAGCCGATTTATTTGAAGCACACGCAGCTACGACTCCCATGGGTTCGGGTACTGAAAAATTGAAATGCGATGAGGCCACAGGGTTCACAGAACTAAAAACCTGAACGTACTTATCGCACCAGCCGGCATAGTGCACGAGATAATCGATTGAGGCGGCAAATTCATTCTCAGCTTTGCTATCGGAATACCCCAGGTCTTTCATCTCCCGAATGAACAATTCTTCTTTCTGCTGAAGCATTTCAGCTATTCGGTAAATGATTTGAGCGCGGTTAAAGGCTGTCTTTTCACCCCAGCCGGATTGCGCCTTACGCGCGGCCACCACTGCATTTCGAAAATCTTTGCGCGATGAAAGGCATATATTGGCGACCAGCTCATTCGACTCATTTCTCAAGGGGTAATAGCGCCCGCTTTCCGTTCTCGGAAAAGCACCACCGATAAAGAGTTTATACGTTTTCATGACTGCTAGTCCTTCCTTCGAAGGTGTTTTTTTCTTAGCCATTAGTCTTGTAATTTTAGATAGGCTGACAAGCCGTGAATCCCGCCTTCTCTGCCAAAACCGGACTCTTTGTATCCACCAAAAGGTGAAGAAGGATCGAATTTATTGAATGTATTGGCCCAAACCACTCCTGCCTTTAGACGTGTAGTAAGGTTAAAAATCTTGGACCCTTTGTCTGTCCAGACTCCCGCCGAGAGTCCATAAGGGGTATTGTTGGCCTTATCAATTACCTCATCTATCGTTCGAAAAGTTTGCATGGCCAACACCGGACCGAAAATCTCTTCTTTAGAGATAATACTGCTTTGCGAAACATCCGTGAAGAGCGTAGGCTTACACCAATAGCCTTTCTTTGGGACGGCAACCTTTGATTGATACATTTCGAAACCATCCTTTTGTCCTGCCTTCAGATAGTTCTCAATGGTTTGTAATTGCCCTTTAGAATTTATGGCGCCAACGTCCGTATTTTTATCTAAGGGATCACCCACGATCAGATGATCCATTCGGTGCTTGAGCTTTCGTACAACTTCATCTGCCACACTTTCTTCAACAAATAGGCGGGAACCCGCACAGCACACATGGCCCTGATTGAAGTAAATCCCGTTGACTATTCCTTCTACTGCCTGATCAATGGCGGCATCTTCAAAAACGATATTCGCAGCTTTTCCCCCGAGCTCAAGCGTGAGACGCGTAGATGTTCCCGCCAACGAACGACGAATCATTTTACCCACTTCAGTTGAACCGGTAAAGGCAATTTTGTCGATATCAGAATGGCCCACCAATGCTTGTCCCGTTTCGCCGGCACCTGTGATGATATTGACTACTCCATTTGGTAATCCTGCATCTTGGATCAGTTCAGCCAATTTTAAAGCGGTAAGCGAAGTCGTTTCTGCAGGCTTCAATACAACCGTGTTTCCACATGCCAAGGCAGGTGCTATTTTCCAAGCCGCCATCAGCAAAGGAAAATTCCAAGGAATAATTTGGCCCACAACACCAATTGACTTCGGGTCAGAATTGGGAAAAGCATAATCGAGCTTATCGGCCCAGCCTGCGTGATAAAAGAAGTGGGCTGCTGCTAACGGAATATCCACATCGCGCGACTCGCGAATAGGTTTTCCTCCATCCAGTGATTCAATAACTGCAAACTCTCTGGCCCTTTCTTGAATCAATCGAGCAATGCGGTAAATGTACTTCCCACGCTCGGCGGTAGAAGTCTTAGACCAAACGGTGTCATAGGCTTTTCGTGCGGCCTTCACCGCCTTGTCGACATCTTTTTCACCTGCCAAGGCTATTTGTGTCAGGTCTTCTTCCGTTGCAGGATTTATAGAATCGAAATACTTCTTGGTAGAAGGGGCTACAAACTTTCCATCAATGAAAAGGTCGTATCGCTTCTTAATGGAAATGTGTCCCGTGCTCTCCGGAGCGGGCGAGAGTTCCCATTTATTCTCTTTAGTAGTCTTAGCCATATTAGTCTAGTGCAAAGTAATTTGCAGATTGATAAATTCCCGATTCCTGCTTGACCAATTGCTTGAGCAAGTCATTGGCCAAAGAGCTCGCCCCGAAACGGAACCATTGATTGGAAAGCCAAGCTTCGCCAAGAGTTTCTTTGACCATAATCAAGTAGTGCAGAGCAAGTTTCGCGTTTGATATGCCTCCTGCCGGCTTCATGCCCACCATTTTTCCCGTAGCGTAATAGTGGTCTCGGATGGCCTCCAACATTACCAATGTGACGGGCATCGTTGCCGCAGGTTTGATTTTTCCCGTTGAGGTTTTGATAAAATCGGCTCCTGCCGCGATGGCAATTTGCGAAGCGTAGTGTACGGCATCAAGATTTCCAAGCTCACCCGTTTCCAAAATAACTTTCAATCGGGCTTTTCCACAGGCCTCCTTCACAGCGCTTATCTCATCGTATACATACGCGTAATCTCCCTGATGAAAACGACCACGGGAAATCACCATATCAATTTCGTCAGCCCCTTCGGCAACTGCCTCCTTGGTCTCATCGATTTTGTATTTTCGAAAAGACTGGCCTGACGGAAATGCGGTAGCCACAGAAGCTACTTTTATTCCTTTATCACCCACCAGGGACTTTGCTAGTTTTACGAATGTGGGATAAACACAAACCGCTGCCACATTCGGCAGATCAGGAGTACTATCGTGCAAATGAGCTGCCTTGTGGCAAAGTTGACGCACTTTACCTTCGGTGTCTTTCCCTTCTAAGGTGGTGAGATCAATCATGTTCAAAGCCATTTTTAAGCCTTGAATTTTTGCTTTCGCCTTGATGCTGCGGGTTTGAAATCGAGCAGACCTCTCTTCTACACCGACTTGATCTATGGCCTTACGCCTGATATCAGATGGATTAAATGTTGATTTTGCCAAACGTTGGTTTTTTTCAAATATAGAAAAAGCCACGCTGCCCGATAATAAAAGAAGGCCGGCTTCTGATGAAGCCGGCCTTTTCATTTCTAGTGTTTCCTAACTGAATTATTTGGAAATCAATAGCTTTTCAACTCGTTGAGAGTTTGTTCCTCCCATTTTACGAGGTAAAGTCCGTTTGGCAAATAACTGCCATCAAACTCTACTCGTTGATTTCCGTCGAGTTCGCTTATTCCGTTGTAAAAAACTTCAACTAATCGACCGCTCATATCAAATACCGCTAAGGTAACTCGTTGATCAGCGGATACTGAGAAGACAATACTCGTTAAGCCTTCAGACGGAATAGACTGGATGGAAAGTGCTTGACCCACTTCCTCTGCCTGTGTTCTTATAACAGGTAGATCAACCTTTTCAGCGGGAAAACCTGATGCCAAATCACCGTTAAAGAAAATTTCGTGGCCACCATTTGCGCTTAGCCCGTACACACTAAAATCTTCCAAATCAATAGCGAAGAGGCCGCCGTCGTCATTGCCGTCACCATTGGTATACTTCGTCTTGATCCGGGACGATTTCATTCTGATGATGAAATTCAGGTTCACCGCAAGAAATAATCATCCCGCTAAAAACGCTTAGAAGTAAAAAAGAAAAAAAGCCAACTTAGTTAAGACCAAGTTGGCTTCTCAATTGTCTTTAGAAACGGCGTTTACTTAAGCGTAAAGCGAATAGGCAGGTTGTATTGGACCTTCACGGATTTACCGCGCTGTTTTCCGGGAGACCATTTCGGCATATTTTCTACTACACGGATGGCTTCTTCATCACAACCTCCACCTATGGAGCGAAGAACCTTCACATCCTTAACGGCTCCTTGTTCATTTACTACAAAAGTCACATAAACGGTTCCTTGAATTCCGGCATCTTTAGCAATAGCGGGGTATTTTATATTCTTTCCCAAATATTTCATTAATGCAGCCTCTCCACCGGGAAAACCAGGCATCTCCTCTACAATTGTGAAAATTTGCTCTTCGACGACCTCTTCTTCAACTTCTTCGATAAACTCAATTTCCGTTTCCTCATCTACTTCAAGGTCTTCAATCACAAGTTCCTCTTCAATTTCCTCTTCGTCCTCTACAATTTCGATAACCGTTGTGGGCGCGGGAGGTGGAGGCGGTGGCGGTGGTTGTTGTTGAGAAATGGGAATAATTTCTTCTTCAATTAAATCCAGTTCGAGTTCTCCCAAATCTTTAACCTCGGTTTCAAAAGCTTTCCATTCAAAAGCTACTAAAACCAGAGCGAGAGAAAATAACAAACCGATAACGATAAGCGGTACTCGCTTTTTCTCGAGATTTGCTTCAGGACTTTTCTTTAATTCCATGTGTTCCGTTTTTTACAGACTCAGCGAAAATAGTAAAGTTTGGCTACTTAAACGATGTGAGTCTCGAAATTTAACTTTGTGATTATATCAACTATTGTTCCTAATTCCTAAGGGCAAAGACGATGGGCATGACAAATTTCACATTGACGGGTCTTCCCTTGTGAAATCCGGGATTCCAATTCGGCATTGACTTAACCACCCTCAGTGCTTCCTCATCCAATGCGCCACCTACACCACGAAGCACCTCAACGTTTTTTATCGATCCGTCTTTTGCAATCACAAAGCCAATGTAAACCTTCCCGGAGATTCCGGCATCTCGGGCCATCTGTGGAAAGTGCAAATGACTTTTCAAAAAGGCTTGTCGGGCAGTCTCGCCTCCGGGAAACTCAGGCATTATATCAGGAATTGAAATTGGCTCTTCACCCACATTCTCTTCACTTATCGGGGCAATATCTTGTATGATTGGCTCTTCATCAAGGTAAGGAGACTCTTCCTCGGGCAAATCAATGTTTTCGAATCTGAATTCGTCGATTACAGCCTTTGCCACTTCCTTTTGAACATCTTGTTTTTTCTTAATGCTTTTTTCCACTTTTCTGAAGGAGTTTGGAATATCTTCCACCTCAAATACAGAAATCTCTCCCTCCATGCCACCAGTTGGCATATTTTCTTCGAGGGGTGTTCTCCATTCAAATGCTGAAAGAACAAAGGCGCAAGCTATTGCAAGGCCCAATAAAAATAAGGTCGGTTTTTGGCGCTCGAGTTCTTTCTCGCGCGATTTTTTGATCTGCATAGTACACGGTTTTTGGACAGAAAAAACCGCTTAGTGGCCACTCAGCTTTTTTGACTGCGGAGTTTAGTGAACACGTAATAAGCAAACACTGTGCCTAATGCAGATCCGATTGTATCTGCCAGAAAATCAAGCACACTAGCATATCTTGAAGGAAAGGCATAGCCTTGTAAAAGCTCGGTTGCTCCTCCATATAGTGTTCCGATTAAGGCGAGGACCCAAAGCGTTTTGGTCGATAAAAACCCTTTGCGCTTTATGGCGCCCCAAACCAATAAAGTGTTCAGCAAACCAAAAACCGCCACATGGCCCAGTTTGTCTTCAATGTCAATAGCCCAAATATCAAAATCAGGAAGGTCCTGTCCCGGAAGAGACATCAGTAAAAGAATAAAGGCGGCCCAAATAAGAGCCGCCCAATATGCTTTAATAAAGGATGGTATACTAGCCTGCGTGCTCTCCGTATGCTTCTGCATCCATTAATTCTGATAAGTCCGGCTCTCCGTCAAGTTCAATCTTGATCATCCACCCCTTTCCGTAAGGTTCTTCGTTTACCAATTCCGGGTTTGATTCAAGTTCCGAATTAAATGATTGAACTTTTCCAGATAAAGGCATAAAGAGATCTGAAACTGTTTTTACGGCTTCAATGGTGCCAAAGACATCGCCTTTTTCCAAATCTTCACCTTCGGTTTCGATTTCTACGAAAACGATATCACCCAACTCTCCTTGGGCAAAATCAGTAATACCAATGGTAGCAGTGTTACCTTCTATTCGAACCCATTCGTGGTCCTCGGTGTATTTTAAATCAGCAGGGAGATTCATTCTTTTTTGATTTATTGAGTCAAAGTAAAGCGCAAAGATATTCCTGTATTGATATTAGAGGTGGGGAAAGAGATAGAAACTTTTGGCTTATTGATCTGATGATCATAAAAGGCCCTGATATTCAGCCTATCAGAAATAACATAGTCAATAGCTGTTTTTATAGAAATCAAATTCTGGCCTGAAGTTATTTGATTCGTACCCTCATCCATTCTTCTGGCAATAATCTCAGTATCTCTGATGCTTAAGTCAAATCGCACATTCAAGTCACTTTTTCGTTTTTTTCCGGCCAATTTGATTTCCACATCAGGGAAACGATAGCCGAGACCAAGAACAATTTCATCGCTCCTGTTTTCGGTCAACTGAAAATTGGTAGTGCTGAAGGCCAAGACTCTGTTTTTGTTTATTTCAAAATTTGTGATCAGTGAGTTTTGCCAAGTCATGTCAACTCTGATTAATGGACTGAGCTGCTCGCTAATGGTAATGGCATTGATTTGCGTGTCGGCGATAAAGTTGCCTTGGATGGAATTGTCTCTGACCGGAGTACCGTCCAAGTTAGAACCTGCGGCAAGATTTGTTGTGAAATTACTCACGCTAAAGGTACTTCTGTAGGAATGAGACAAATTGATCGTTCGAAAAATTTTCTTTAGGGCTGGAATCTTAGAAAGCCCGTCATAGTTTATAGACCAATTGGGGTTCTTGATCGCGTCGAGCAAGGAATAATCGCTGATGAATAGATTAACATCCTGTGCTTCTTGCCCCGTGTAAGCTGCAATAAAAGCAGGTATAACTACTTGCTGTGAACTCGACCCGAATCCATCTGCAAAGCCTTCAGGATTCGGTGCTGAAAATCCTGTCTCTGCCGCCAAGCGATTTGAAAGTACACTTTTTATACTTCCTGCAGACGAATCAGCAAACGCCTCGAAAATCGGACTGACATTTTCAACATCCTGTGTCCATAAAGTATTCCAAGCAATCAAGGTGGTGCTAAAACTTCCTGTTTGGAATCGACTCTCTTCCAGATACTGCTGCAGGTCCGGGTTGAAGCGGAAAAAAGATCCATCATTATCGGAGCGGCTGCGCTGGGCGCTGAGTTCAATCCTGAGATTAGGAAGAGGTTCGAGATTCAATCTCATATTAAAATCTTCCGTGTAGGTTTGGAGGTACTGCTGATTAATAAATTGATTATCCACTAACCAGCCTTTCAATGCGGCTTGTCGATTGAAGTTATCAATTTGGTGACCAAAAACGAAATCGACTCCCGGTGCATTAAAGCCGGGATCCATTCCGATAATATTTGAACCCCTATTGTATCCCGGTAGCATGGTTCCTTCGTTTTGGCTATAAACAATACTCAGGTTTTTCACACTCATAAGTAACTTGGCGAAATAGTCCAAAACCGTTATCGCATTCTCGTCTTTTTCTTTCTTTTCGGGCTCTTCTTCATCTTCTTCATCTTTCCCGCCTCTTTCACTCCGACCTCGTCCTGAAAGCGATCTTGCTCCACCTCTACCTTGTCGTTGAAACTTGCGATTAACATTCTTGAAATAGTCTATTTTATTGTACAGCGACAAGAAATTTAACTGTCCGTTTATGGAGATATTTCGGGAGTTTTGAATGACATTTCCGAGTGTATCTTGAGAGAAGGGCGCACGTTGCCAATTGTAACTTCCGCTGTATCTGACATCTGTGCTTATCCAATCCAAAATCGGAATCTTGTTGATCGGAACGCGGTAGTTTGCTGAAAAGTTCTGATTGAAAGTCACATTTTCTCCAAACCTGAAAATGCTCTCCCAAATCGTATCTCTGTACTGATTGTAAGAATCTCTGTCATCCTTATCTACTCGCCCGGCAGGCTCATCGATAAAAGAGAGGTTATTAGCGCTGTAAGTTAAGCGAATCGACTGAGTTAAATCGTGCTGCACATCGTATATCCTATTCCAATTGAAGGTTTTGGTGTATAGAATCGGTTGCTCAAAATCAAATACGTCGCTATTGTTTTTAAATTGCTGTTCGCTGTAAGTTCTATTTATTTCAGATCGGAATGAGAATGATTTCGGTATCAGCGTGAAGTTAAAGTCTCGAATCAGCGCCAGATAATCGGACTTGCGCAAAAATTTACTGGTGGCGAAGGGCTTTATATTCTTCGGTTTGGCATTGTAATTATAGCCTAAACCTATTCGGAACTGTCGTTGATTGTCAAAGGCCGTGTTTATATCGTAAAATTTCCGATCGCTGAATGCGAAGGTGGCATTGAAGTTTTCAATATCATAGACCTGAGGCTTTTTATCGGGGTTAGTCCGCTCTTTTCTAACATTTGTAAAGTTGATACTTCTCCGACGTGTATATGTTTGCGAGCGTCTCCGCAGGTCTTTCTTTTCTTGCTGAGAGAGGCCTTCTGCCACTTCTTCCAGTTCCAAGTCGGGAGCTAATGGGTCAAATCTGGGCCGAACAACTTGTTCTGATTGACCGATGAACATCGGAATTTTCACGCCGCTTTCTTCGGGAAGGAATTTTCCCAGCTCTAAATTAGAATTGGCGTCGTAACCCATAGATTGCTCTTGAGGGCGCTCACTCACCCTACTTTCCAAGGCTCCGAAATTGGGAGTCGAAATATTCCCCGCAAGAGAGACACTACCAAAATCAGCCAATTGAGCATTAACCCTGGCAATGGCAGCCCAACCTCCATCATTATTAAAGTCTGTCAACCTCAATTCATTCACCCATATCTCTGCGCTCTCGGTTAAGGCATCATCGTCAGTCCAAATATTGTCTGACGAATTTGGGTTTCTTACTCCGATCATGATCGACCGAACCGAACTCAAAACGGGGTTACCCTTGATTCGAATCCTCCTGTCACCATCCATTTCCTCATAAACTTGGCTCTGCTCAAAGCCTGACTGATTCCGGGCATTTTTGGCGCTTTGTAGCTTATCAAAATCAATCTTCATGTTGTTTTCTTCAGGCCAAATATTCTGAGGTGTACTGGATGCATTCACATCGGTGGGCAAAACAGGAATCTCATACTCGTAATAGTTTTGCTCGAAGTCAGTACCCAACCGTACAAAAACAGAAACATCGCCAAAGTCAAGCGGGTTATTCTCATTGAGCGATTCACCGTGAATAAACATCTCGAGATTTCCGTACATCCGCATGTCTATTTCGGTACTTCGAAATGCAGATCGTGCATCACCATCTTCCAACTCTCGAACCCGCAGTACCAGCGACTGTTCATTTAAGCTTCTCAGGTTTGCGGTACCCGCGTCTATCTCTCGTGAAATTCCCGGTGGAGTCACATAGTTTAATGGCTCACGTTGACTGTTTTCTTCGATGTTAACCGCCAAGATGTCAAATTCTGTATTGCCGGGAGGACCGGGAATGAATTCACCTTCTCTCAGTTCTTCCGTGTAGCGTCTCCATTCACCCCTGATCAATTCTAATCGCGCAAAACGCAAGACCACAGGTGTTTCAAAACCCGTGGTAATCATTCGCATAAACCGAATCGAGCGCAAGTCTCTAATTCCTCCAAAAGATTTACCCTCACGTACGGGAATTTTAAACTGGTACCAATTCACTACCCTGCCATCAGGCGCGACACCTTCAGTTTTATCAGTAATGTAGTTGTTTCCAACTTGCCATGCCTCCGGTTCTAATAAGGGGTCGGGAAGATCCACCTCATATTGGTAGTAAGATTCAGCTTCGCCCAGAGTCAAATCCTGGTTGATATCTTCAGTAGTAGGAAGAGTGGTCGCCTGAGTGGGGTAATCTTCCGGACTATCTTGGGTGGTTACCGAGTTACCTTCAAACCCGTTAAAATCTTTGTACCGCTCGAGAATGTCAGTGTTCTGCAAATCATACTCGGTTCCTCTGAAAAAACGGAAATTATCGGATGAGGGGTCATCAGTAATTTCGGCTACCACAGCAGGGCTTACACCGGGTAACGCAGTAATACTTGCCAAGAAATCCTCAAAGTAAACACGCTCTCCTGCATCGCTGAATCCATCAAAACCTACATCTTGAGCTTGGTTTGAGTTTGTGGTATTATCAAAAGCATTCACAATGCTTTGCGTCAATGGAACCCTGGCCCAAGCTGTAGTATCGGTAAGAAGACCGTTGGGATTAGCTGGATCCAACGGCAGCCCGTTTTCAAAACTCATCTGTCCGTCACGGAGCACATCTTCTGATACGTTACCGATGTTCACTAATAATTTACCTTGCGGGTTTCCTTCTGTACCCACGAAATCTCGGTTGTCTGAGTTGTAGGGATCCATAACCCAAAACTGGATAAACTCGACGTTGGTTTGTTCAAAATCAGTGGTATTGATGGCTCTCTGTACCCCACTCCATCTTGATTCGGGGTCGTTCAACTCTCCCGTTTGGGGGTCTATACCTGCTGAGAGTGCCGTAGATGCCGCATCATAATTGTAAGGCCCTCTGTCACTCGGGAAGTAGGACATATCTAGAGTGGCAATATTTGCCGGAGTTCCCGCGGGTAATTCACGATCGGGAAAAACCTCGTTTTCGGTTACCTCACGTTGATAATGTCTGTCGTTGTTAACGTTATCGGGAGTGATATTATCGTTTCTGAAAAAGAGCGGATCTAGTATGTACCAAGCAAATTTTGCGCGATTATAGCCCAGTGCGATATCGTTGCTGAGGGAAGCCTCGGGGAAACGGTCGGGCTGCAACTGAGGGATGGAGGCTAAACCCCAGGATGCAAAATTTCGAAGGTCAATCAATGAGATAGTCCCTTCAAAGTCATCGATATATGCATTACCTGATTGTCCTACCGCTTTGTTGTGCCCGGGTAGCAAGTGAGCAAACTCCACCGCGGCATCAATGTTTGAGGTTTCTTTGGTATTGATAAAGGGTAAGGCGTCCACCATGTCGGTCAAAAAACGAGACTCATCCTGATAGCGCGCGTCAAAACCCCAAAGCGTATTGTTCATGGGTTCATCTCCAATATTCACCTTTTGAGTCAATGGTCGCTCATTCAGATTCATGATGGTGGAACCCAAGGTGAAATTGTCATTGAAACGATAATCAAATCGCGCCCCCATCAATCGTCGGGTTTGGATACTGAAGAGGGTGTTGCTCTCAACAGAGATTTTAATTGGAGTCTGAGATTCGAGTAGACCCGAATTCAAAATCTTTACCCGACCTAAGTTATAATCCACCGTATAATCTTGATTCTCAACCAGAGGCACGCCTCCTGCAGTCACTTGCACGGCCCCCTGAGGGATGTTGAGGGCATTCAGCGCAATCTCATCGGAAGATGCGGAGCGGTAATTTCCTTTCAGCTTAAATCGATTGAGATAGAGGAAATTTTGCTGAGCTACGATCTTTGTAGAATCGTAAAGTTGAGGGTAAACTATGCGTTCTATCTGAGATTCAGGCACGCCGGCCTCTTCAAGCCTCTCCCTCAAGTGTTCGCCGAAAGGCTCAACAACCGGGAAGAATATTCGACCATTTTGTGCATTTATGGTACCCCCTTCAGTCGCGGCGTTATCGACAAAGTCAAATCGACCATCCGGCTGTGGATTTCCATTCTGATCGAGTTTATCCATCTCAAAAATCTGCAAAAGCGGGATATCTTCGACCTGAGGCTCGGGTATAACCGGAACATCAATTCCCTCTTCGGGATCGTTGTACCAAACATTCAACATGAACTCGTTGCTGTTGACCTGATAAGCCCCGAGTGAATAGACGTTTCTCATCATCAAATCCCAGAGCGGGTTCCGCACGTCTACAACCGTAGATTTCAATAATTTTAAATAAAGTGCAGAGGGAGAAGTGAAGCCATCGTTTGACAAATCTCCTACCTGATAAGTACGACCGTTTAACGTGTATTGGTAAGCTACCGCCAAAACCTCTGCATTATTCAATGATTGGTTCAGAGAGATAAATCCCAATCGTTGATTGAAGGTATATTCGTTCGGAGTTAGTTGGCGAGCATTGCTCAATCTTTCAAAGTCTCGTCCATTGACCAGGCCGAGGTTTGCCAATGCTTGGGATGACTGAGCAAATCCCCGTATCTGTGGGTTGGAATTTACTTGGCTGTAAAAGCTGTTTTGCCCATTATCGGGAAAGCTATTCAGAGGGTTATCACCCACGTCAATCGGTAAATCCTCATTCACATATCGGGCATCCTCACCCAAATCGGTAAAGGCGATTACGTTTCTCGTCTCTTCGATATTCGCCGTTTGATTAACGACCCAAACTTCAATACGAGTGATTTGTACTCCCGAGTTTACCACCGGTAAATTCTGCAGTGCTCCGTCATAATTATCTTTGAAGTAACCACTTAAGAAGAAGTGCCGATTAGCTTCGTAATTATCTATCGAAATGTTGAAGTCTTGGGTTTGGGCCCCTCCCTGAACGTTTATTTCCTTGCGCTGACCTCGCTCCTGCGAGAAGAGTGTCGTGACATCCAGTCTTCCGAACTTGAGTTGCGTCTTGATACCAAAAAGGCTCTGACTTCCTGAAATCAAAGAATTATTCAGCGGCATACTCACATTACCTGCCTCTATCTTTTGAATGATCTCGTCTTCGTAACCCGTATATTCAATCTTGGTCTGGTTTTCGAAATCAAACGTGGCCTCGGTGTTGTAGTTCGTGCTCAATTTGAGTTTATCACCGATATTACCGACAACGTTAAGCTGAATTCGTTGATCAAAATTGAAGGTAGTGATTCGACGTTGATTGACAGGTATTTGAGGATTCTCGTTACTATTGATATTGGCACCGAAGGTCAATTCTGCCGTTCCCTGAGGCCTGATATCTACCGTATTTCCACCAAATATCCGGTCGAAAGCCTTACTGTTTACCTGAATACTCGGCCTGAATGGATCAGGACCACCTTCCTCATCGCTCGCCATTGCATCTGCTGCTCTGATCTCCTTCCAGTAGTCGTTGACTGAGTTACTGTTTACATAATCCATGTACTCCTCAAAACTCATTACCGTAGGATTACGGTAATCAATGTTCTCACCGATACGCTGGTAGAAGTAATACTGACCGGTCTCAGGGTCGTACTCAATGACATTATTCATATTGCTCGGATCAGTGAGGTTGATCCGACCATTATCGCCGTAAGGATTAACGCCGTCATTTATCGGGTAAATTAAGTCCACCTCCGGAGAGTCGATGGGCATAATTTTCAGCTCAGGCAGATTGACCACCTTGCGAGTAAATGCAGGTCCTTCTGCACTTACAGACCAAACAAATAAGATCAGCGCGCCTATCGCGAGGAGACGCCATATTTTGTGAAACCGCAAACTCAAAACTCTTCAGAAAAGCTATAAGCTCTTCAAACTTCTTTTTATCAAATCCTCAATTCCAATCGATTCATCTGCAGACTTGAGCACTTCGTCGATGACTTTCTGTGCTTTCCGTCTATCAAAACCTAGGTTTTGCAGAGCCTTTAACGCCTCCGATCGAACTGTATTGCTCGAACCGTTAAAATTTTCAAAATTGACTTCCGAAGAGCCCAATTTATCCTTCAAATCGACGATGATACGCTGGGCCGATTTGGCACCTATCCCTTTCACCTTTTTCAAGGCATTGACATCTTCAGAAAAGATAGCTTCTTGCAAGTCATTCGGCTGCATCGCCGATAAAGTGGCAATGGCAGATGAAGGACCTATTCCCGAAACGGAAATCAGATGTCTGAACATGACTCGTTCGGCATCATCAAAAAAACCATATAAAACATGAGCGTCTTCGCGAACGGCTAAGTGCATGAAAACCTGAACCTCTTTTTGTTTCCCCAAAGCCTCGAATGTGCTAAGACTATGCTGGAAAACATAGCCAATGCCACTCGTTTCGATAACGGAATAAGAAGTATTTCTAAAGGTGATGTGACCTTTTATATACTCGTACATAAGTGGGTGATAGTGCTTCTATTTAAACGGAAACGGCTAGATTAGTGAACCGCAAATTTTTAAGGTGCGTAAAAGTATAAAACCCTAAGCGTAAAAAAAGCCCATGGACAAGAAAAAGCTGGTAGTATTTTCAGGAGCAGGTATGAGTGCCGAAAGTGGAATTGATACGTTCAGAGATAGTGGTGGACTGTGGGAGAAGAATAAAATAGAGGATGTAGCTACTCCCGAAGCATTTCGACGAAATCCTGAAAAGGTATTGGAGTTTTACAATATGCGCTTTAAGCAGCTGCAGTCTGTACAGCCGAATGATGCCCACCTCGGGATCGCTGAACTCGAAAAGAGTGGTCTTTATGATGTTAAGATCATCACTCAAAATGTAGACGATCTGCACGAAAGAGCCGGCAGCTCTGAGGTACTCCACCTTCATGGGGAGCTTTCAAAATGCAGAAGCTCAGGAAATGAATCACACATCGTTGAGATGCCTGCAGCCGGCCTGAAAGTTGGCGACAGATGTCCGGCAGGATATCAACTTCGTCCTCATATCGTCTGGTTCGGAGAAATGGTTCCTGCTATGGAAAGTGCAGCACACTTAGTCGCTGATGCGGAGATTCTTTTAATTATCGGTACGTCTTTAAATGTCTATCCTGCAGCAGGATTAGTAGATATGGCAATCGATTCATCGGAAGTCTTTCTTATTGACCCCGGAGATTTCGGATATCTCAACCCAAATATTCGGCACATAAAAAAGCCCGCTACCGCGGGCTTTAAAGAATTGATGTCAATACTATTGAATCGATAATACATTTGTGGAAATCTGAGAATTCGATTGGTCCCACATTCTAACAATGTAATTGCCTGACTGAAGATCATTCACATTCACGGCATTTCTACCCTGCAGGTTCACCTCTTTAACCAATTTTCCCGACACAGAGTAAATCTCAATTCGCTCAACAGCTTCTCCGCCGTCGATAAAGAAATCTGACTGCACAGGGTTGGGATAAATTTTTAGAGCATTGTTGATACGTTCGGGGGCAGAAAGTGATCCTGAACTGAATAAATATACACCCGTAACGGAGTTTTCCTCGTTGTCGTTATCTTCAATAGTCACCTCGATTAAAGCATAACCGTCAATTCCTGCAGGATAAAGATGAACGTCCAAATTTCCCGTTAAACCCGCGGATAAGATGAAATCTTGTGAGGAAACCATACTCAGATAGCACTGATTTAAATCACAAACAGCAGTACTCCACCCTTCCGTGATTTCTATTGTGTTGCGCGTCCACGTGTATTCAATTTCCTCGGAGCTTTCATTTGTTACGAAGCTGTAAGCTACCGCTTCAAATTCGTCTGAATCAAGATTCTCAACAAGAACGGGATTCGGAGAAAGTGCGGTTTGACCAAATGCAACTATAGTCATTGCACCGGCAAAAAGAAGAGTAAAGAGTTTTTTCATGGTATTCTATATTGTTTGTCAAATATAAGACACAAGTGGCTACAAATCACATTGAAACTCGACCTGCAAGAGATAGCAATCCAACAGTTCGGATCCTTCCACTTCGTATTGTTCATAACTATGTTAATCTTTGAAAACCTCGTGTGTTTAGC
>JGI12048J13642_10146492_pt1 | contig 23493 bp, 11 predicted proteins | sample ElkSlonscriptome_16_FD_13642 | JGI IMG/M metagenome (IMG submission 13642)
CGCGACGCATCGGCTTAACTATATACTCTGCGAAAACTCTGCGCCACTCCGCGGTTAACCCCCATGAGCGGAGCGAATCAATGCGAAGTGCGCGACACATCGGCTTAACTATATACTCTGCGAAAACTCTGCGCCACTCCGCGGTTCACCCCCGACGAGCGCAGCGAGTCCCTGTTTAAAACTTCCTCTTTCTTTCCCGCAGGATTTCGCTAATTTTACCGCATGAGATCCTTCTGGAAATTCATATGGCCCTACATGAAGAACAAATACGTGATCACCCTCGTGGGGTTCCTCGTATGGATTTCGTTTTTCAGTCAGTACAGCCTCATGGAAAGGGTCAGGCTCTCCCGCAACTTCAACCAGCTCAAGTATGACAAAGAGTACTACCGGGAGCAGATCAAACGCGACTCCACACGGCTGCATGAGCTCACCACCGATGATGAGAACCTCGAGAAATTCGCACGGGAACAGTATTATATGAAAAAGCCCAATGAGGATATCTTCGTGGTGGTGGAATAACTCAGGTGAATTTTGAATATATAATTTTGATTGTAGAATTCGATGTGAAGTGAGAAGCTAGAGTTGATCCGCAGGTACTATAACCAAGGCAGAAATGTGATCCTTGTGACATTCGATCTACATTCAACATTCCCTGATACTCCATAGTCATAAAGTATTTTCCAATGTCATGCAAAAGCCACCTCCCGGGGCCATGACAACATTCACAGCAGATTCTCTCGTTCCGGTAATCTTCCTGATTTTATAGGATTCCTTGCGGGTTTGATAATGGGTATCTTCATCATCAGCATAAATGGTAGCCTCATATTCTCCTGTTCCCAGAAAATCAAGAGGAATACTGAACTCCCTTTCTTCCTCATCGGTAATTCCTGCCACGAACCAGTTGCTCCCGGTCCTTCTGGCCATAATTATGAAATCTCCCGGAAACCCTTTCAATACCCTGGTTTCATCCCAGGTATCGGGCATTTTCCTGATGAATTCAAACAGGTCACCCTTGCGCGCGTATTCGTCACCATTGTCACCCAGGATCAGCATTGGGGAATAATAGATCATGCAACGTGCCGTTTCACCTGCTGCAGTGCTGTTGATCCCGAGCGGGTCCGTTTTTGTCCTGTTTTGAAGATGTTCAAGATCATAAAAACCATTGGTCATGTCAAGCGGACCATGAAGACCATTGATAAATGGGACAGAAACCATCATGTGCGGTTCCACCTTTCTTCTTCCCGGTGTTGGTCGTCCGTCCTGTTGCGCATGACAATACTCGATTGTGACCATGTTTGGCCAGGTAACGTGTTCCCCACCAAGCTGTACCGGACGATCGTGAAAATTCAAAAGCATGTGTTCTTCAGCGCACAACCTGACAATTTCTCGGGTAGCCTTGACGTAAGCCTGCCTGTCGAGATGGCCTTTATTAAAGCCATATTCATTACTCAGGAATCCGTATTTAATTCCTACGGCTCCCCACTCCCTGAAGGCATGCAAGACCTCCTGCAGGTCCCAGTCAATGGCCCCTTCCTTTTTGTCAACGTAAAGAATTATTCCTACGCCCTGATCTTTTGCATAGTTAATAATCCCTTTGATATTGAGTTCTTCACGCGGAAACAAGGGGCCATCCCCGGCATACCATCCACCGTCAATAAGCAGGTAACGAATGTTATTCCCAGCAGCAAAATCGATAAGCCTCTTCATAGTTGCCTCATCTTTACCATATACAAAGCCGTTGATTGTATCCCCGAGATTCCTGTGATCCCAGAGACATTTACCTGGTCTTACCCAAGAAAACTCCTCTTTGTCGCACGGCTCATTCAGGCTGGCAATCATGGTAGATTCCCTGAAATCCCCTGCCACACTACCTACCTGAATCACACGCCAGGGTGTATTTGCAGGCAATGCCAAACAGGAGATCCCAATATCGGCACGCATTGCGGATTCTTTGCCTGGGTTTACAAAATACATCATGCTCATATCATAGATGGATGCTTCACTGAGCGCCACCCACTCGCTTTCTGTTTTTACCAGCATGGGTGATTGTGAAAACGAGGTGCGTTTCAATTTGTCCGGTGCAATTTTAGTATTCTCTATGTCTGTGCTGTCCAGCGCATAGCATGTAAAATCCTGCCCGAACTGGAAAGACGAAAGATCTTCGGTAAGGATGATGCTGTCCATGGACTGCTGCGCAGGAATATTATATCTGAATGCCACACCATCCTCAAAAACCCTGAACACGATCTGCATGCTGATACCCTCTTCCGAAATGAAGGGGATCACCACCTCGCGATAATAAATTTCAGTTTTAGAAAAAGGTCCCCACAAAGGTTCCAGCGTGGTGTGTACCTCTTTTTGATCGACAGTTTCCATTCTCCCGGCAGACAAATCCCATTTTTCACTCCTCAGGCCAAGGTCTGATGGGTGGATGATCGCTTGTCCATCCTTTTCTACCCAGTATTTAAGCCGGTTTTCAGGGTTGCTGACATGAAGCACCAATGAACCGTGGGGAGCTTTGATTACAACTTCCCGCTTGCATGAAGAACACAAAATTGCGGAAACACTAAGAAATAAAAAAATTGAAATTGACAATACTGTGCGCATTTCTATTTGTTGATATTAGCTAAATCAGAATGATAATTGACGAAGTAACAGAACAAAGATGTGAAAACTGTTCGTTTTTGTATTTCTGTTGTACTCCAACGTTTATTTTCGTGATAAACCCCTCATTCAGTGGCTCATTTTTGCAAATGAATCAATACAGCCTGTTGTAAAACTTTAAAGTCGTGCAGTGCTATAATACCTGATTAAAAAATTATAAATTGTGCTCCTAATCCGTGAGGCATTATCAGGACTAAATTGGAGCAGTGAGAATTAATCGGTATCATATTATCTGTCTTGCGTTTCTGCTTTTCGCAGTGGATGCGTTCAGCTTTGAATCTGATCCGCACGTTAAATTTAAAAACTATACTATCAGAGATGGATTGTCTCATTTAGGGGCGAGTTGTTTTTATAATGACAGCAAGGGCTTTTTATGGGTTGGAACATTTGATGGCTTAAATCGATTTGATGGTAAAAATTTCAAAGTATTTAAACATATTCCGGATGACTCAAAAAGCTTGATAAACAACAGGATTCGATGCATATTTGAGCATAGTTCAGGAAAGTTGTTGATTGGCACAGAACGTGGGATTTGCGTGTATAATTCCGAGCTGGAGGTATTTGAAGAATTAAAGTTTGAGAATATTGAGAATGTGATTACCGTGGTCAGGATGTTCGAAGACTCCAACAATCGACTTTGGATCTTAACCGACAGAAGTTTTGTTTATGTGATTGATTTTAATACCGGATTTCATAAAAGTCTCTCCTATATATCTAACAGCAGTAGAAAACATGTGATGTTTTACGATATAGTTGAGGATCACTCAGGGTATATCTGGCTGGCCTCTTCCAATGGTCTGATTTGCTATCAAAAGGATTTTCTCAATTTTTCACTTGAGATGCCCACTTATCTTGCATCCAGAATACTCCGGACCATCGAAATTGATGATAAAAACAATCTATGGCTATCATTTAGCTCGACGGTGCACGAATTTTCACTGGCATATGCAGGTGATTCGGTTGAAATGATTCCGAAGTCTGAATTTAAAATCGAATCTGTTGTTACATCAATTCTGTCAGATTCAAATGGAAACCTCTGGATGAGCTCAACCAATGAGGGCGTTTTCCGGATCACTCAAAAAAATAATAAAAGGATAATAGAAAACTATCAGAATCACCCGTTATTCCCGGAAAGCATTAGCAGTAACTGGGTGATTGAAATGTATGAAGATGATTTTAACAATATATGGTTTGCAACCGCCGAAAAAGGAATCGATAAGTTCTCCTACAGTAAAGGCCTCTTTTTAAACTATGATCAAGGTGATGGTTTAAAAGACGATTATGTGATGGATATCAGTCATTACAGCGATGAGCAAATACTGATCGGTACCAGGCGGGGAGTTTCAGTGTACAACATTAAAACGCAACAGATTGAAAATGTTTGGTTTGACGACGCGGAGTTTGAGAATAAAAATATACAGGTATCGCAAATACATAAGGACAATAGTGGATATTTGTGGTTTGGGATATCCGGTGGAATTTATTTTTTAAGCCCGGGTTCACAAAGCAAGCCGACATTGCTGAACTATTCTGAAAATCCGTTACCTCTCCGATATATCGAATCAATTGCTGAAGACAATTTTGGGAATATCTGGGTAGGTACCGTATCAGGAATCATAAGGCTTTCTTTTGATGAAAGACCTGTAATCTCAGACGTGCTTGATTTTAATTCACGCGCTGATGGAATTGCGCACAATGCTTCAGTCTTTGTGCTGTACAATGATCCTGTTGACAACTCGTTGTGGATGGGCACATTGTATAATGGACTTTATCACATCATCATCAACGGGAAAGAAAAGAATGTAAACGATTTTAAAATCATTCATTACGCCTATAAACCTGGCAGACCTGAATCGCTACGTAGCAATTTTGTCAGTGCAATACTTCGTACAGAAGATGGTGATTTATGGGTTGGAACTGAAGGAGGCGGGCTCAGCCGGCTAAAAAACAACCATATGGATTCAGGATTTGTTCATTACGCTGAAAAAGATGGCTTGTCAAACAATTCGATAAAAAGTATTATCGAAGGTAAAAAAGGAAAGATATATTTAGGCACAAACTACAAACTGGATGTTTTTGATCCCGATAACGAATCATTTATCTATTATGATGTTCAGGATGGCTTAAAAAGTGACTTTTTCACCAAGGCCGCTCTCAAGTTGCCAAATGATGAAATTGCGTTTGGGGGTAATAAGGGTATTTCTGTTTTTGATCCGGCAGATGCCGAACTTGAAACCCCTATTCCTTCTCCTGAGTTTGGTGATTTTCTGCTTTCATACAAGAAAGTATATCCCGGCCAGATGTTAGATGGAAATGAAGTGCTTAGTAAAAGTCTGTCCCACACCGATGAGTTAAAGCTCAAATATTTTCAGAATACTTTTTCAATTGAATTGCTGGGAATTGGTTTCGACAAGCCCGAGGATTCTTACTACCGGTACCGGTTAAATAATTATGACAGGGACTGGATTTATACAAAACCAATCAATAACATGGCAGCATATGCGAATGTGCCTCCAGGTGAATACCATTTCGAATTTAATGTTTCCAATGATAAAAATGAATGGTCTGATACGACCAAACAGATATCCATTAAAGTCGTTCCTCCATTCTGGAAAACAGGTTGGGCTATTGGCTTATATATCCTGGTAATTTCTGGCATCCTCGTTTTGGTATTCATTATATTACTTAACATTGAAAGGTTAAAGAGTGCAGTTAAATTAGAGCAACTGGATAAGGAAAAAGAAAAGGAGGTCAACGACATTAAGTTGAAATTTTTCACCAATGTCTCACATGAATTCAAAACACCTGTAACCCTTATTCTGGGTCCGGTTGAGAACCTTATCAGAGAGTTTAAGGAAGGCAACAGGATCAGATATAATCTGTTGATGATTCACGAGCAGGCCAATTATCTGCTGAGGTTGGTGAACCAGTTGCTGGAATTCAGGAAGGTGGAGAAAGAATCGTTAAAATTAAAATGCCTAGAGCGAGACATTGTGTCATTCACAAGGACAATTGTGAAAAGTTTCAATTCAACAGCCTTTGAGAAAAGTATTCAATATGATTTTCATCCCAGCGAGGATAAAATTATGGTATGGTTTGATCCTGCAAAACTGGAAATGATCATCTATAATTTATTGTCGAATGCATTTAAGTTTACGCCGAAGGGGGGATCTGTTGCAATAGGGATTGAGATGACAGAAACAAAAGTGACCATTAAAGTTACAGACAGTGGACAGGGGATTTCAAAGGAAGAATTGTCAATGATATTTGAACGTTTTTATCAATCCAAATCAGCTGGAAATTTGCATGGTACAGGAATTGGACTGACGCTGTCAAAATCCCTGGCCTTGCTCCATCATGGAGATTTAATTGCTGAAAGTGAGCCGGGAGAAGGAGCTGCCTTTATACTTGTTCTGCCTTTGGGAAAAGAGCATCTGGCTATCGAAGAGATTATGGAAGGCAATCCGCAGATACTTGAAGAATTTGTAATTGAGCAGGATACTGATTCTCCTGGTCATGATACCAGTGAGGTTCCGGAAGAGTTGGTAGAGGTCACCAATGAATCACCTACGCTACTGCTTATTGAAGATAACTTTAAATTGAAAGCCTACCTTGAAGGTATTCTGAGGGAGCATTATAATGTTATATCAACAGACAATGGAAATGATGGATTTACACTGGCATGTACAAAAATGCCGGATCTCATTGTGAGTGATGTAATGATGCCCGGCATGGATGGAGTTCAGTTGTTAAAGAAATTAAAAAATGAAACTTGCACCAGCCATATTCCCGTGATCCTGCTTACTGTTAAAAATGAATTCGACAGTTACATAAAAGGACTTGAGATAGGAGCCGATGATTATATTACAAAACCCTTCCATGTAGAACACCTTCTGGTGAGAATTAATAACATCATCGAGAACAGAGCACGGTTGAGGATTCGTTACAGACGCGATTATAATGACAACTCCGAAGATGTAAAAGATTCTTTTTCGGTGAAAGACAATGAGTTCATTAATACCTTATACGAAATTGCAGAAGAGAATCTGGATAACACTGCTTTTTCAGCCGATAGTTTTAGCAAGTCGGTATTTATGAGCAGAACAAATTTTTATAAAAAACTAAAAGCCCTGACAGATCAGACGCCTGGTGAATTTCTCCGGTTGTACAGAATAAAAAGGGCAAAAGACCTGTTATCTACCGGAGATTATAGTGTGAGCCAGGTAACGCAGTTGACCGGGTTCAAAAGCCGATCTAATTTCTACCAGTGTTTTAAAACCATTTATGGCAAATTACCAACAGAGTTAATTGATAAGAGAAAATAAATTTCAATTCCTCTGCACGGTAATTCATTTTCTGTCAATATCTGATCTTCTGGCCACTCAATGCATTCTTCAGCAGAGTGATGTATGGCTGAGGACATTTCATGTATTTATCAGGACATACAATTTATTATATATACCTAATTTCGGAAACGAAACAGGGATTTTTACAGGAAAAGAAGACTTAAATCTGAAATGATGCGAAGTAATTCCAGTTCCTTGTTCAATTAAGTCAAAAGAAAACTGATTAGAATGACCAGATTATTTGCAACATGCTGCTTGTTTTTAGCCTGCCTGTATGGAGGTAAAACGTTAGTGGGGAAAGAATACCAGGTATGCTCACCAGACAGTGATATAAAAATCTCAATTCATACAGAGGACGGAATTCAATGGTCTGCCTCCGTAAAAAATCATCCGATTTTTACAAATAACCGTTTAAGATTAACAGTAGAAGATAATGTGCTTGGTGATGATGTCAGGGTCATAAAAACCAGAAAGAATTCTGTTTCTCAAATGGTGACAACTATAGTCCCTGTTAAATCAAGGGAAATTCTAAATGAATACAATGAGTTAACGCTGTTTTTTGATCCGGGATATGCTGTTGTATTCCGTGTTTTTAACAATGGTATTGCGTATCGGTTTGAAACTGCCAGAAAGGACGAAATCATCGTAACTGATGAACTGGTCGAGCTCAATTTTTCAGAGGACAACCGTATCCTGTTCCCCGAAGAAAAGTCATTAAAATCAAATTATGAACAACTTTACCTGGATGAAAAACTGTCATCTATCGATTCAGGACGATTCTGTTCTTTGCCTACACTTGTAGAGGCCTCAAACAACGTTAAAATTGGCATTACAGAAGCGAATTTATATGATTATCCGGGATTGTTTTTAGAAGCAACAGGTAAACCGAGCTTAACGGGGAAGTTTCCTAAGGCTGTTCTGGATTTTGAATATCGCGCTCCCCGCGGGATGAAAAATGTTTCTGAGGCGGATTATATAGCAAAAATAAAAGGTAGCCGCAGCTTACCTTGGCGCGTGTTCATAATCAGTCAAAACGATGCGGAACTTGTTGAGAATCAACTGGTGTATTTGCTGTCTGATGCCTGTAAAATTGAGGATACTTCCTGGATCAGGCCCGGATTGGTAGCCTGGGAATGGTGGAATGATTTGAGTCTGTATGGCGTTGATTTCAAATCAGGATTAAATACCGATAGCTACAAATATTATATTGATTTTGCAGCAAAGTACAATATACCTTATATTATTCTGGATGGTGGCTGGTCGATCTCACCCACCAATGTGATGGAAGCCAGGCCTGAAATTAACCTGCCTGAACTTGTTACATACGGAAATGAACGAAATGTCGGTCTGATTTTATGGTCAAACTGGAATGCCATTGACAAGGATATGGATACAGTGCTGGAACAATTTGAAAAGTGGGGTGTAAAAGGACTGAAGGTCGATTTCATGATGCTTGCCAATCAATACATGGTAAATTTCTATGAAAGAACTGCAGCCGCATGCGCAGATCATAAATTACTGGTGGATTTTCATGGTGCCTTTAAGCCAGTCGGACTGCATCGTGCCTATCCTAATATTGTAAATTACGAAGGAGTTAAAGGTCTTGAAAATTGTAAATGGAGTGATGAGATTACACCCGAGCACAATGTAACCATCCCTTTTACCAGGATGCTGGCAGGGCCGATGGACTATACGCCCGGTGCATTTCGAAATGCGCATGCTGAAGATTATGTAATCAGTGATACGCGACCAATGAGCCTTGGCACACGCTGCCACCAGATCGCCATGTACGTAGTGTATGATGCTCCCCTTCAAATGATATCTGACAGTCCTTCTATATACTATGACGAGGAAGAAAGCACCAGTTTTCTGAGTAAGATGAAAACCGTCTGGGATGAAACAAAAGTATTGGATGCGAAAGTGGGGGATTATATAATAACCGCCCGCAGGAGCGGAAATGACTGGTTTATTGGTGCCATGACGGATGGTGAGTCCCGAAATCTGAAAGTTGATCTGTCATTTCTGGATGATGGAGCGTATGATATAGAGATCATGCAGGATGGAATGAATGCAAATAAAGTAGCTATTGACTACAAACGAATTGAAAAAACCGTTCAGAACACAGAAGTATTGGATATTGCATTGGCTGGCGGTGGTGGCTGGGCAGCAATCTGCACAAAAAATGAGAACGTTTCTTATAAACAATAAACCGAAATAATCAACTACTATGGGAATATTGAAAAGCATCAGAAGCTCTTCGCTTACAATGATAACGTTCATATTATTATCCGGATGCAATGACCATGAAGCTTCCCTGGCCAGACCCAATATTCTGTTTTGTCTTGCTGATGATGCCAGTTGGAAGCATTTTGAGGCCTATGGTTGCAAATGGGTTAAAACGCCGGGATTCGATGAAATAGCAGCACGGGGATTGCTTTTTAATAATGCCTATACGCCCACAGCAAAATGTGCCCCTTCCAGGTCGGCGATATTAACCGGAAGAAATCCATGGCAACTGGAGGAGGCCGCGAATCACATTTGCTATTTCCCCAAAAAATTTACAACAATCGCTGAGGCATTATCCTCATCAGGATATCATGTGGGATATACAGGGAAAGGATGGGCACCAGGAAATGCGGGTAAAATTGATGGAAAGAAGAGGGATCTGATTGTAGAGGCGTATAATGAAAGAAAGCTGAATCCACCAACAAAAGAAATATCCAATAAAGATTATGCTGCTAACTTCAAGCTATTCCTGGAGAAAAAGGAGACGGGACAACCCTTCTTTTTCTGGTATGGAGGTCATGAGCCGCACAGAAGATATGAATACAAATCGGGTATTGAAAAGGGCGGTGCATCGCCGGAGATGATTGAAGGAGTTCCTGAATTCTGGCCCGATACGGATACCGTGCGGACTGATATGCTCGATTATGCGTATGAAATACAATATTTTGATCATCAGCTTGAACAGATACTGGAAATACTAAAAACTGCAGGAGAGCTTGAAAATACACTGATCGTTGTAACAGCAGATAATGGAATGCCATTTCCCAGGGCAAAAGGCCACAATTACGAGTATTCCAATCACCTGCCTTTAGCTATCATGTGGGAGAGCGGTATCAATAAACCGGGAAGGGTCATTGACGATTACGTAACCTTTATTGATTTTGCTGCTACTTTTGCAGATGTTTCAGGGCTAGATATTGACGAACAGGGGATGTACCCAATAGAGGGAGAATCACTTGATGATATTTTCAAATCAAAGAAGTCAGGTCAGGTTGTTCCCGGCAGAAACAAAGTGATTCTTGGACGTGAACGAAATGATGTGGGACGACCTGGTGACGTTGGCTATCCTGTCAGGGCCATTATTAAAAATGGTTTTCTCTATATAAGAAACTTCAAAACAGATCGGTGGCCTGCAGGGAACCCGGAGACAGGATATACCGATACGGACGGTAGCCCTACAAAGTCATATATTTTGAATCTACGGAGAAGAGGTGAGGATACATATTACTGGAAGCTCAACTTTGGGAAAAGGCCTGCTGAAGAATTATACGATCTGAACAATGATCCTGATTGCACAGTCAACCTGGCTGATGAGCCGGAATATGATACCATGCAGCAGGAGTTATCCGATCTGTTAATCGAAGAGTTGACCCGGCAGCAGGACCCAAGGATATTGGGAAACGGCGATATTTTTGATTCTTACCCAACAACTTCCATCAATAATTTCTACGAAAAATATATGGAGGGTGAAGAAGTCCATGCAGGCTGGATAAACAGCACCGACTATGAGCAGGATACTGCCTACTGGAAAGAGTAACTGTCTTTTTCTTTCTGTAGTGAAGTGGCTAATTCCTGGATATTCCTAAAACGGGAAAGTAGATAACGATTATTCTAAATGGTCGAATATAAGGTTGTTTGAAAAAGTACTACAGTTTCCTGGATTCCGTGTGATGTATGCATATCATCAGTTCATTCCAGGTGTATATCTGACCAGTTTTCAGGTTGCTTTTTTTTCATTCTGACAAGAGAACAATATGGGAAAGATGAGCAATCATAAGAATCGTATTAGATTCCTGATTGTGAATTTCAAATGATCTCGAAATGGAAGAATCTGTAATCAGCCTTCCTGACAATCTTCAAATCAATCATTCCATGGTCGTTTACCTGCAGTTCCTCTTCGGAACCAGTCATTAAATTCGTTAATTTTACTGCTTGACCGGATAGAAAACGAAGGTTAATGGATCGTTCTGTCTCAATATTATTGACTTCTCTGAATACCATGAGATATCCCTCAGACTGATCTGAACTGATCCACTGGAACCCGGTCCAGCCTGCATTATTTGGCTCGTCTCCGATTGGATACACATACTTTTCATACATCTTTTCGCGGTGGGCTTTGTAAACGGTCAATAAAGGTCTTATTTCCTCCCTGGCCTGTTCAGAGTATAAATGTGTTTCCTGGAAAAACAGTGGTGTACCTATCAATCCAATTGCTACAGCGTACGGGTGATTATACCGGTAGGCATCACTTATGTTACGGTCCACCCTGTCAATGTTCTGGATAGTCGTCTGGAAACGGTTAATATTTGTGTATTTGCTTAGTTGCCAAATATCCCGTAGCACAAGAGATGGAGTGTACACCACATGTTTCGGAACTTTTGGTTTGCGGTTTTCAAGATACACACAACCATATTCCTTTGCCCAGAAATAGCCGAATCGCGGAGCATTCTCTGTGACATCCCAGTTGACTCTGACACGGTGATTGGTATATTTAATAAACGACCTGATCTTTTCTGTCAATTCATTTATCTGTTTATGTGAGCCCAGATTTGCAAAGTCCAGTTTATATGAAACAAATCCGGCCTGGTCATAATTCCATTTCAATGCGTCAAGTGTCATGGGCTGTGCCGCGCCCCAGAGTCCCAGATGAACTCCAGTCTCATCTGATTTCTTAACTACATTCTGCCATCCTTCCGGATACCAGTCTTTTCGGACGTGCCATTCATTGTCAGCTTTCGCCCCTTCCTCCTGCGTCTGGGCATCAAACATCCGGACACTACTATTTTGCCAGCCGTCATCAATCTGCTGGATATCAATCCCCAGATCCATTTGGCTCTCAAGTTCAGTCAGAACATTTGCCTCTTTTGACGCCGCCCTTCCCCGGTCTGAACCCCAGGTATTTGCCTGGATATATATATCCCTGCTATGATCTACGGGATAGCGGTATCGCTCAAATTCCTTGATGGCCTTTTCCAATTCATTCTGGCCCCCATTGTAAAGAATACTCCAGGAAGCCCAACACCAGGAATAATCGTCTTTCAGGATATCAGAAGGAAAGACTCCGGTTCCGGTATTGCTTAATCCGCTCTGAGCGATCCCAAAGCCGCCGGTGTCATTACCGTACTGATTCACACACTTGTGAGATTCTTTTACCATTACCAGACCTGATTGGTGCTTTGATACTGCCACCAGGCTGCTCCATGTATTTTGCAGAGGATTAGTTTTAAATATGCTTACATCTTCCTTAATTAGCGGGGTTTCAGGTTTGTTCCTGTGTTGCGTGTCGTTGTAATAGCCCACAAATTTCACCTTTTTCTCATGGGGATTAAAGGGTATGTGATCAACCATACCAGTGGGTATTAACTTTTCTCCTTTGATTGGGGCCCCACAATCCACATAACCGATAAGATTATAGCCTGATGGAGCGCCTTGTTGAATTTTATCTATACGTTCATTCTTGCCATTCTTGATTTGTCGTTTTTCTGCGCCTTCTTCAAAAGCGAACAGCTCAGAAACAACTGCTTTGTCTCCATTCGTTTTTTCAAATATCACCCGGAAGGCCCCATCAATGATTACTTCTTCCGGAATATTTATAATAATCATTTCATATCCGGCGTGGTCTTTTTTAAAATTTGGCAGGATAACATTATTCAATGGCTGGGTTTTCACTTTCCCATCCATGCTTGCAAGTAATACATTCTGAGAAATTCCGGATCCCTCATAGTCCCACCAGGTAAAGCCCAGCTTATTTTTATTTTTATTGTTTACACCCTGGATACAATATTCGACCTGGTTATTGTCTTCTGTAGTTGAAGCGACAGGTAATTCCGCTATGGCCTTTGCTTTATAGTTGTCATTATTGGATCCTTTTTCAAGGGTGAAAGTAACCTCATCAAGCTTCAGTAATTTCTCCCGGTCCAGGTATTCCGCTCCATTTCCTTTTATATGCAGCTGGGTGCGGATTCCCTGTGCTCCAGGATAAATCCAAATCGAGTATTTAACGAATGTTTCAACCTCACGATATTCAAATTCAGCTTCAACCTCAATATGTTCACTGGTAAACCCTTCATCGGTACTGTTTTTTGCTGACAGATTGATCAGCCTGGCTTTTGAATGGTCATCAATTATCCCGAAATAGGTCCAGTCACATGAAATATCTGACTGCTCATTCGAATAAATTTCACTGCTGTCATTCATCCTGAACGATACAGTTTTCAATCCCGTTTGTGTCAGTTCCCAGGTACGTTCAACCTTTCCTGTATTGACGATGAGAATTTTCTTATCAGTTTTCACGGATGCTCCGGAAAGAGTAATGTCTATATCTGTCAGCATCTGTTTGCTACTGCAACCTGCAAGCAGAGTGAAGAAAAGAATAACTACAGCATATTGCCATCCTTTTAGTTTGCGTAAAGAGAGTCTGTGTTTTATCATTTTCATACGAATACTGGAAGCCATTTAATTACTTTTTTTTCAGACCTGGGTTTATAAGGTCCCGGGCATCGTACCCCTTGTACCCTTTTCAGGAAGCGGCTCCCGGGTTTCCCTGTCATACCAGTCCGGTGTTAAGTCATCGGGTGTGGTGTCACCCGTTTCCTGCATCCATTTTTGTAGTATGCCACGCAAGAAAATCAACTTTTCATGGTATCGTTCAAGTGAAGCCACATTCAGCAATTGCTCTTGTTCAAGTGAAAGATCAAATAACTCTTCCTCCGGACGGGGCACCATGTAAATGTCTGCCTGGGCAGGGGTTAGTTTTCCCATGTCTCTTAGAGCATCAAGTGAATGCTGAGAGGGAGAATTCAACACATCAAACGGACCGCAATTGCTTAAGTTGGGTCTTGCATTCCAGACATACAAAAAATCTTTTGACCTCAACATTCGTTCATAGGCTTCAAAACTGTGGAAATTGTGCTCAGAAAAAACATATTCCCTGGTCTCCGCATCCGGATTATTTAATATCGGAAGGAAACTTATGCCCTGGTAGTCGTCGGGCTGATTAATGCCCGCAAGTTCAAGAAGGGTAGAAGAAATATCGATTGAACTTATCAGACTTTCTGTTTGAGTTCCGGGATTCTTTATTCCATTTTGCCAGTAAACAACAAAGGGTGTTTTCATACCACTATCGTACACACGTGTCTTACACCGTGGGAATGGTCGTCCGTTATCCGCCATTACAATAATCATCGTGTTTTCAAGGACGCCTTGCTTTTCCAGTTCACTAACCACTTGTCCAATATAATAATCAAACCGTGCTATTTCATTGTAATAGGATGCTATGTCCCTTCGTGTCTCCGGATCATCGTTAAGGTAGACCGGTACTTCCAGACTGTCTGGGTGATGTGTAATCATAAATGTGTCGGCTCCCCAGAATCGATGGGCATCCTTCGACGCCAGCCAGAAAAAGAAGGGCTTGTCTTTTGGTCTTCCCTGAAGGAATTCCACCCAATTTGCCTCTCCTCCATCTCCAATGTCATATCCATTCTTATCGGTATAAATATCGAAGGCCCGGTGGGCAGGATCACCCATATGCCATTTACCTGCATGGGCGGTGTAATAACCATTTTTCCTGAGCAAAAGAGGGAAGGGAATTTCACTTTCGGGTAATGCTATGTGCAGTTCTGCTGCTCCGTTAGAATGGGGGTATTTTCCAGAGATTATACTGCACCTGCTTGGGCTACACGAACTTGCCGTAAGGAATGCGTTATTAAACAAGAAGCCTCCCTCTGCAAGATGATCAATATTCCGTGTTTTGACGTACTGATTACCATAACATCCAAAATCGTCCCAGCTTACATCGTCTGCTATGATAAGTACAAAATTTGGCTTCTTTTGACCTCCTGCAAGAATACATGTTGTATGCATAAGCAAGAGCAGTGCAAGAACAGTTTTGAAAATCGATAGGAGCGAACTGTTATTCTTCATTATAGATTGTAAATTCTTCAAACACTACTGCCCGGTCCCTGATGACAAGCGTATCGCTGACAAGGTGCATTTCATTGTTGATTGTATCCAGGAAACTGTATTCGATGTGGATCACATCCTGATCTTCTCCTCCCCAGGAATCACCGTTTTCAATGAATGCTCCATTTCCGATTTCCACCATGGTATTGTTGTCAAACACCGCACAGTTTTCACTCTGATCGAAGGTCAGCAACAAATCAATATCGCCAGGTGTGGCCAGGTCCCCACGTCTGATCGGACTGGATAAAACAACTTTGCTTAACGATGTTGATGTCAGCATGACTACCTCATCCCTTTCTGTATATTTCTCATGGTAAACGATGGTAGTGTCATATTCATAGGTGCTTGTTGCGATGTTAAACGTGTCGAGAACATCAGTACCCCTTCTCAAATAGTTCCCATGGTATTTGTTAATAAACTTGATCCCGTATAGGGTGAAATCCTTTGGCTGGACAGACCAGTCTCCTGCATTGGTCCTTACCGGGTTGCTTACTCCATCTGCTGCATCTCCCTGGAGAATTGAGTCCAGTCCTACCGCATCGGTAATGATCATAGGAACGACATAATTTACAGAATCCAATGGAGCCAGGGACATGTTATCCTCGAAAAACGCCTCAGTGAGCTGAACAGAAATCCTTCCTTTCGTGGAACCTGCCGGAATGGTAACAGGACTTTCTGTTTCTATCGAGTAATAGGCTTGCGGCAAAGCAGTTACATTCACCACCCCTTGAAGCAGGCTTTCATCAACCTGGAAATGGACCTCCCGGTCAATTTCATTCTCATAGACACCACTCATGGTCAGCCCGATCTCAAACTGGTGGTTAATGTCGGATTCATTGAATCCAGGCTTATACTTTCCAAGGAGAATGCTCCTTGCCGGAGTCTGGTAAGGAAAATAGCAGGTTGTTATATCGTAGTCATCAAAATCAATGGGTTGGTTTTCGCATCCGACCATCGAAGAAGCGATAAGGACTGTAACAATTAATATTGAGATATTCTTTTTCATCCGTTTAGTTTATTAAAAATTAATACTACCAACCCGCATTTTGAACCAATGCAGAGAATTTCAGTATCTCGGAATAGGGAATCGGCATGTAGGTATATTTATCACCTTCAAAAAGTCTCTTTTCAACTTCGATTTGCTCATAACCGGTTTCATCCTTGTAATACCCATATACCGGTTCATCTAATTCTACTCCCCATCTGCGCAGGTCCCAGAACCGGTTCCCTTCAAAGCACAATTCAAGTCGCCGCTCATTTCTTATTAAACTGCGCATTTCATCCTGACTCGAAATTCCCTCCAGGTAGGGATCGGAAAATAAATCCAGTGCTCTTCTACGGGATAACCTCAATATATCACGGGCAGATAAAAAGACCCCATTTGCCCTGTAGTTGGGACCGCCGATTTCATTTTGTGCTTCGGCCAGTATCAAAAACAACTCGGTATACCTGAAGTACACCTCGTAGTGGTTTTGCACAACCACGTTTCCGGAAACCGGGATGATCACATCCGGCCGAAGTAATTTCTTCAGATAATAGCCGGTCCGGGTTGACTTCTGAGACACTTGATTCACACCATCCTGTTCACTGGACTTATCAGTATAGATCGTATTTGAACCTATCATTCCTCCATTGACAAGGATGTATTTATCAAGTCTTGGATCCCGGTTTACATAGGGATCATTGGGATCGTAATCATACATTGATTCACTGCTTCCTCTTGGATACCCATCTGCCATCGGGAAGGCATCCACCAGGTTTTGAGAAGGATTCACATTTCCATTTCCATTCAGGGAAGGTGGAAAGTTGTTCTGCTCCTGATTGGCATTCTCGGCCACGGATCTTCTCCATAAGACTTCAGGATTATCGCTGTCAAGGTCTGATTCATAATATTCAATACCATCTGAGGGCAGCAGAAAATTGATTTCATCGACCAGTGGAGATACATAGCTGACCGCTTCCTGGTAAACTTCCGCACTATTCAGAAATGCCGGACTGGCTGCAAATAGTTTTACTCTTCCCTGGAGAGCTCTCACGATTTGCCCGTTGATCCGGTTGTTGTAATACTGACTGTTAACAGTTAAATATGCATCCTGGTCGTAGATCGTGTCTTTGTCCGGGATATCGTCAGGATTGCTGGAATATACATAAGGCAGGTACGCATATGCTGAGTCAAAATCTGCAACTATACTATCTATTGTGGCCTCAAATGAGGGTCTGGGTACATTGAAATTTCCCTCATTGTCGATGAATTCCTTAAAGTAGGGTATGCCCAGTAAATTGCCTTCTGCATCTTTACCCGCGTGGCCCTCCAGTACATAAAAGTGGTGCAACGCCCTCAGGGCCAGCGCTTCACCTTTTAACCTCCTGTAAGTAAGCTCATTAAGAAGGGAGTCTTCCTGCCACTTGACCTGATCGATTATGGATAAGAATTTATTGACGTAGAATATATCTTCATATTTTGACCACCTGCCGGCAGGATTGAATTGAGCGGTCAGTTCACCCGTAGCCATCCTCCGGTATCCGCTGGTAAGCTGATTGGTAACTGCATCATCTGTTGCCACTGATGTAAACTGGTATTGACCCAACACCCCGGCATACGCATTCAGCAGAAGTCCTTCCGCACTGGATGGATCCACTGTTGCAAAATCATCACCGATTAAGTTTTCATCAACCGGTGATAAAAGTTCTTCGCATGAGATGAGTCCCATCATGATTGCAGAGAAAAGCAAACCTATTACTATTTTTTTCATGCCATTGTTATATTTGAAGTAACTCATTTAAATATTGTACTTTATTGCCCGGGGGTTATGTTTTACCGTGCGTATTCAATTGACTTTTGTTTATAATGCTGTCCGCAATCCCACCATAAAATATCTGAATTGTGGATTATTGCCTATATTTAACTCAAGGGTCTCTTTGTTTGGTCCGAATTTGGCCAGGTTAACAGCAGCCAGGTTAATACTCAGGTTTTCAAGACCGATCTTGTTACAGGCCGACTCATTCAGCTCATAGGTGAGCTGCACGCGGTCAATATCGAAAGATGACTTATCGTAGAGCCAGAATGTTGAATTACGAAAGTTATTGTTGTTTGCTTTCGAAGATAGTCTTGGATACGTCGCTGTTGCTGCAGTCTCTTCTGTCCATCGGTCCAGCACCATTTCAGAGTACTTGTCATCGCCATCCACCCAGTAATAGTCATCATTCAACATTCCCTCTGCTCCAAAACGCCCCCTGCAGAGTATGAACAGACTTACAGATTTGTATTTGAGCAACAGGTTTACTCCAAGTGCATGGGTAAACATGGATTTCCCGATGAATGTCCGGTCGTTGTTATCGATTAGATTGTCGTCATTCTGATCAATATATTTGATATCTCCGGGTCTGACTTCACCAAACTGGGGACTGGGAAGTGAGCTTATCAATGCTCCCTCCCCGGTGAAATCTGATACCTGGTAAAACCCATCTGCGACCAATCCCATGAGTGCACTGGTGGGCTGTCCGACTCTTGACAGGTAATCAAATTCAACAGATTCATCTTTCTGGACAACTTCTGTATGAATATTCATATAGTTCACCCCAAGAATGGTTTGGAAATCACCGATGGATTTTGAAATGTTTGCGCTGAACTCATATCCCAGGAACAGGTCTTCATCAAAATTGGAATAGGGTGTGAAATCGGTATAATAGGACGGATATTTAGTGTTTTGCAATTGTGTGACCTGGTTCCCGAATGTCATCTGGAAATAGTTGAATTCCAGGAACAGTGCATTGAACAAAGAGGTTTCTATCCCTAAATTCAAATCTGTTCTGTCTTCAAAAGTCAGGTTCTGGTTTCTGCCATTGATCAATCTGGTTCGTCCTAAACTTCTAGTACCATCGTCCCAGCTGTACACACCAGAGTTCAGGTTGTAGACTTCCTGGTACAGGAAATAACCGTTAATATTGATATCCGTTTTTAAAACACCACCTGATGCCTTGATTTTCAAATGATTGATCAGGTCGTTGTCCTTCAGGAATTCCTCTTCAGACACCAGGTAGGCCAATCCGACAGTGGGGGAGAAGCCGCCCCTGTTGTCGCTACCAAGTTTTACGGAATAGGAATAGGCAGTGGAAAAATCAGCAAAGATCTTATTCCTGTATGCATAAACAGCGCTTAAAGCCAGGTGTGATTGTTTATCCAGCTGGATATTCCCATCCGCCATGAGGGCGTTTGTATATCCCAGGAGTACTGCATTGATCGAATGATTTTCGTTCAGTTGTCGCTGATAATTCAGCTGGGCATAGACACCATAACGCATGTTAAACCCATTGGTTGAAATGTTTTCAGTTTGATCTTTCCTGTCACCTTCCCCAAGGGGATTCAGGGCAACGATTGAATCGCTTTCCCAGGTGTCGGTACTGTCGACTCCCCATACTGGTTGATAAAAGTTATAGGTATTATTGATAGACAATGAATAGGCATCATAATAATCCAGGCTGATATTGGTTTTCGCAGTTAACCCTTCTGCAACACTACTCAAATCAAATCTCAATGTATTGGCTACCTGGGTGATATTGTCAACTGCCCGCATATACCCCTTGGCATAAATATCTGCGATGGGTGTAATCCCGGTGTATGAGCTGTTGCCACCAAGAATATAGCCGTCATAGGTGCGGATAGCATCCATTTGATCCTGGAGGCTGGCACTCACAAAGGATGTTGGTAGCAGGGGCGCGTATAAATTTGGTCTGAATGTTGCGCCGGCAGACAATACGCTGGCATGTGCCGAACGACTATTGTCGATGTAGGTCATAATATCGACGGAGCTGCTGATCCAGTTATTGATCTTAAAATCGAGATTTCCCCTGACCTTGAATTGATTCTGTCCGACATTGGCTTCGGGGTTAAGTTTCTCCAGCGTACCGTTGAATTTGTGATCCATATTGACAAAATATCTCACCTTATCATTTCCCCCGCTGAAAATTGTAGAAACCTTAGTTTGCGAGGCATATTCTTTGAGGTATTCACCAGAATAAAAATCTACATCGGGATACCTGTATGGATTCACTTCGTCCCGTGTATTCTGAATTACTTCTTCACCATAAAGTTCAGTCAATCCGTCATTCAGCCTTGCTTCATTATACAATTGCATGTAGTCGGCTGAACCCAGGTAGCTGGGGTAAGAAATGGGTGTTTTCAGATGGTAGCTTGCACTGACACTGACCCTGTTTTTGCCGGCCCTGCCTCTTTTGGTTGTGATCACAATGGCCCCGTTTCTACCCTGTGATCCGTATAAAGCCAGGGCATTCACATCCTTTAGGACGGAGATGCGCTCAATTTCTTCAGCCGAAAGTGCTGAAATATCCCTTCCAGGTATTCCATCAACGACATACAGGACGTTTCCAAGCCCTCTGATGTTATTGATTCCCATGACCCCCGGGATAAAACCCTCGACGAATCCGGCAATGTTCTGAGTATTGTTATAGATTATTGCATCAGGCACCGGGATTGAGGATGCCGAAGTAACAATCTCCTCCTTTGTTTTTTGCATAAAACCGAAATCAATAATCTGAACAGTGTCAGCGCCTGCATAATCGTTTACAACTACTTTGTCATTTTGCTCCTGCAGAGGTTGCCGGCGATTTATATCAGAATCAGGACTGTCGCTGAGATTGCTCTGTTGGGCATGTGCAGGAAATACTCCTGAAAATACCAGGACTGCAAATAAAATATATCTGTGAATATGGTTCATCTTTTCAATAATATTTAGTTGTTACAGCATAGTTTTAGTGCTTTCCTACCAGCCAGGATTTTGTTCAAAACCCGGATACATCATGGTTTGATCCGTTGGAAATGGCAGCCAGAAATGCTTGGGATATTCACAAACCCTGGTCAGTATATTCCTGCTCCGGAAGTTTATATTTGTAAAGGTGCTTCTGTCCCCCATCGATGATGGATCGTCCCTGTCAAAATCCAATGCGGTTTTGGTTTTATATTCATCCAGATGTGCAAGCATCCACCGCCTCAGATCTGTCCACCGGTGACCTTCAAAACACAATTCCATCCCTCTTTCTCTCCTTAAAACATCCATGAACTTTTCCGGTTGACTTGCAATACCAGGGTATGAAACCTCCACATGAGGAATTCCTGCCCTGTCACGAAGGATGTTGATCACATTAAGCGCAGACAGTCCGCCGAGGTAATCATAGGTCGGCGCAGTGTTCACTCCGTATGTCGAAGTGGCAGCAAGTGCTTCAGCATACATCAGGTAGACATCGGTTAACCTCATATTTAGCCAGTGAACAGTGATGTTGGTCTGTCCATCAGCAGCGCCCTGGGTTTTGGCGGCGTAATTAAAAGTAATGTCTGCCCATTTTGTTGTGAAATAGCCTGTATGATCTATATCCACTACCTCTCTTAATTTGCCGCCCGAGTACAGCCTGGCATATTTGAATTCAGGATTGGCTGCAGCCTTCTCAATGATCATGGAACCGTCAATAATCAACCACTTATAAAACCGGGGGTCGCGGTTTTCAAACTCACTTTGGGGATCGTGTGTCGGATCCTCATCGCATGAGAGTCCGTTCGCAGTGCCAAATACCCGGTGCACAAAATTGTGGCTGGGTACCGCTTTCCGGGGGTTAGTATTATAGGGCGTGAATGTTTTTGCCAGGTTCTGACTGTTTCCACGGGGTTGTGCAGTCGAGCTGAAAATGAACTCCCCCTGTCCGCCCATGTTTTCTGCCGTACCCGGCCAGTTTGAATTGTCTGCAACAGTTGTGTAAAAGACACTGCCGTAATTATCCATTGTTGCCAGTCCAAGGTTATTCACATTGTCCAGGTCCATCTTGATCACCCTGGCAAAATCTGCTGCGGCCGCTTCACATAGTTCCTCATCATAGCCATAGGTATCCATATTTTCCTGCATCAGCGGGCTGGCTGCGAAAAGAAGGTTTTTCCCTTTATAGGAATAGACGATGGCCTTGTTAATTCTCAGGAGGTTGTTCCCGAAGGTTGCCTCCCTGAATGTGAGAAATGTTGCATCAGGATCGTCCTGGAGGTCATCCCAGCTATAGGGCAACAATTCTGCCGCAGCAGCGAAATCCTCATCCGCACGTTTAGCACAATCCCAGTATGAAGCCGGCCGTGCGAGTTTGAAATCATCATCGTTTCCGGTGAGCACTTTGTCAACATAGGGAATCCTGCCCCAGAATTTCATGATCTCATGATGGAAAAACGCTCTGAAGAACAGTGCCTGTCCAAGTATCAGGTCTTTTTCTGTTTGTGTAGCCCCGATCATCAGGTCGATATTTTCAATGGCAATGTTTGCAATCCGAATGGCTTCCCATCCGTTCCAGATTCCAAATCTGTTCACAATGCTGCCATCGCTGACACTACCGCCGTTTATAAAGTAACCTCTGTTCACCCAGTGATCCAATGCCCCGCGGTCGAAAAAGAGATCCAGCTGATTGGTGCTGTTTGTAACAGTTTCATCCGAAAGACAGAAACTATTCGCATTGAACTGATCCGTTGAGGAAGCGTAGTTGACAACATATGCGTAGAGCTGTTCCACAAAACCCTGTGCATGTTCAAAATCTTTGAACACATCCTCCATTGGGAGCTCAGATTCAATGGTCTTGTCCAGATAATCTTCGCAGGACACGGCAAAGATGAGTAATGCAACTACTAATGCGCTAAGGATATTTTTGCTATTCATAATTATCTGTATTAAAAATCAAGATTGAAGCCCAGGTTAAACCTTCTTAATGTAGGGTAGTCGCCATTTGCCACAGCATTGGAACCGCTGTTGTAGTCCCGGTCATCAGCCATATCTGTCCAGAGAAGTAAATTATTTCCGTTGAAATAGAACCGAAGACCTGACACACCTATCTTACTGCAGAAAGTATCAGGCAGCTGATAGGCAATTTCGACCATTTTTAAACGTACCATGGAAGCATCATAAAGCGTGCTGTAAGGATAACTGGCAGCCTGCGAAAGATCCCAGGGGGCCAGTGTTCTGATATTGTCCGGGTTGGATACAGACCAGTAGTTGGCATTTTCCTCGAAAAAGAGATGTGTGCCGGCTGAGAAACTCCTTAAGTTGTAATTTCTCGTGCTGTTGATCATGCCATAAAACTGGCATGTCATGCTCCAGTTTTTATATGACCCGCCAAAGGCCCAGGTCCAGGTTTTCTGGGGTCTGGTCGGATAGCCGTATGGCGCATCGTCATAGTTGGAATCATACACTCCGTC
>JGI12048J13642_10018797_pt1 | contig 23477 bp, 21 predicted proteins | sample ElkSlonscriptome_16_FD_13642 | JGI IMG/M metagenome (IMG submission 13642)
GCCCAGCCGTGGCTGGAAGAACGCGAACTGAATCTGCTTCGGCCGAGCCGCTACCCGCCGCTGGCGCTCGCGATGGACGCGCGGGAGGGGCTGCTCGAGGTGACGGGTTTCGTGCCGGCGGCGGCGGTGCAGAACGCGTTCGAGCTGCGTCGCGTCGCGCCGTCGCTGATGGACGTGCGGCGAGAGAGCGGAGCGTTACGGACGCCGACCGAGCCGGGGAGCGCGGGGCGATGAGCGAAGCGGCTGGCGAGGTGCGGTCGGCGGCGGAGGGACGGCCGGCCCGCGGGCCGAAGGCGCCGGCGGCGGTGTGGCGGCTGTCGCGCGAGCGTGTGTTGGACCTGTCGCGTGCGCATGCAGTGCTGGTGTTGAACGTGACGCCGGATTCGTTTTCCGACGGAGGGCGGTGGTCGTCGGCGGAGGCGGTGGCGGCGGCGGCGCGGGAGGCCGAGGCGGCGGGGGTGTCGGTGCTGGACGTTGGTGGTGAGTCGACACGGCCCGGGGCGGAGCGGGTGGCGGCGGCGGAGCAGATCCGGCGGGTGTCGCCGGCGATCCGGGCGATCCGGGAGGCGGGGGTGGGGCTGGGGGTGACGATCGACACGACGCTGGCGGAGGTGGCGTCGGCGGCGCTGGACGCCGGGGCGGACGCGATCAACGACGTGTCGGCGGGCGAGGAGTCGGCGGACGGGACGCTGCGGCTGGCGGCGGAGCGTGGTTGCGGGATCGTGCTGATGCATCGGCTGCGGGCGCCGGACGCGGACGTGTATTCGCACGAATACCGGAGCGAGCCGCGGTACGACGCGGACGGAACGGGTGCGGCGGGTGATGCCGGGGGACAGGGGGTTGATGGAACGGAGGTGGTTGATGGAACGGAGGGGGTTGACGGCAAGGAAGCGGCGCGAAGGAGTGTGGGGGAGGGTGGCGGCGGCTTGCCGGGTGTGGTGGTGGCGGTGCGGCATAGGCTGGTGGCGCACGCTGAGCGGGCGGCGGGGATGGGGGTGGCGCGGGAGGCGGTGGCGATCGATCCTGGTCTGGGGTTTGGGAAGTCGGTGCGGCAGAACGTGGAGCTGCTGCGGCACGCGGGTGCGTTTGTCGAGATGGGTTGGCCGGTGTTTGCGGGTGCGTCGCGGAAGTCGTTTTTGGGGAAGCTGACGGGCGTGGCGGAGCCGGGGCGGCGATTGGGTTCGTCGCTGGGGGCGGCGGCGGCGCTGCACGCGGGCGGGGTGCGGCTGATCCGGGCGCACGACGGGGCGGAGCATGTGGAGTTGTTGCGGGTGCTGGGGGAGGTTGGGCGAGGGGGAAGAGACGGAGTGACGGAGAGACGGAGAGACGAAGGGGGGCGAGGGGGAGTGCGGGAAGCGCGGGGTTGAGGTTTGGTGGGATGGTGGGTGGAGGGGGGGTTGGCGGGTCGGGGGGAGCGGTTGGAAGTGGGCTTGGGTGTTGACTTCGGTCGGGGCTTGGGCTTGGTTTTGCGTTTGGGGTTGAGTTCGGGGATGAGGGGGAGGAGGGCGCGGGTTTGGGCGGCGAGGTGGGCGGTGTGTTGGTCGAGGGCGTCGAGGGCAGCGGCCATGCGTTCGGGGTCGGCGACGAGTTCGGCGAAGAGGGCGAAGACGGCTTGCGTCGAAGCGGGGAGCGACTTGGGGACGGGGGAGGCGGTCATGGGTGGATGATGAGCGACGGCCGCGCGGCGTCAAGGAGGGATTTTGGATGACCGCAAGTCGGCGCACGGGGGGCGACGATGGGTGGGAAAAGTGAGTGGCGGAGAGCGGGGGCGGGTTGTGAGGCGCGGGGTTGTGGGGGGTGTTGTTGGTGCGCGGAGGGCTTGAGGGCGGAGAGGTAGGAGGGGAAGGGCGCGTTGACCGGACTGGCCTCGCGAGCGTATGGGTCGCGCCGTCCAGGGCGCGTTCGGGGGCGACTCGCCCGTTCACGCGGAGGCCGCGCCAGCGTCGGCTGCGACGCCCTCATTGTGCTCACCGATCCACGCGACCCCCTGCTCGGCAAGCACGCCGCCGAAGTCACTCCCGAACGGGAACACGCCCGCTCCCATGGAGGACAACGGGGCCACGCCAGCCGCGCGATCGTCGAGCAAATGATCCGCGGTAATCGGTGATCCTGAAGGTCGAGTCGTCGCCCGCCGCGCACCAAAATGTGGAATACAGTCTCGAAACGTACGAATCCCTTCCCCCCTTACGCCGGCGACTACAAGCCGGCCAGCCCCGGCGCCTGTTGGCCGACGAACTCTCAATTTGTTAAATGCCACCATGCAATGTCGTAGCGCTGCCGAGCGATGGGCGTCGCAACTGCGCCCCGAGCCTCTAACTCGAGCAGACCGGAATGCTCTCTGAGTCCGGCGAAAGGCGCAACGACTTCCCCGACAAGCTCCAAGAAGCGTCCGGCGTCGTCCTCCCAAAGCCCAGCGACTTGGTTTATGTCTCCATCTTGATCATGAAGACATGACCGTGTCCACGAGTAGCTTCCAGCCAACGCACAGCGAGAGAACCACCGTGGCAAGCGAAACGACACACATAATGCTGAAACATTTCGGGAAAGCGCCATGTCGCTGATCGGCATGTTGGCTCTTTGCAGGCCAAATCATTACAACACATGTCGCACAATGCCCGATATTCAATGTAAGCAATGTTATCGGCAAAGCGAGTGCGCGGACGATGTCCGTCAAAGTGGCGGGGCCTGATCTTGCCTGGGCCTCGCGAAGTAATTCCGGACCCCAGTTGCTTCGATAAGCATAGGCGCAGAGAACCAAAGTGACCAGAAGGGCACACGTCCACAATATTTTTATGGGCCTAGCCCTGTAAAGAGAAATCAATCGCAAACCATTCGCCCATCCAAAACCTCGTTTGTACACCAGGCGTACACCGCGGTAATGTCGACCCAGGGGGCAGACTCGCCGTAAGACCCGCTCGGGATGCCCATGGACCGCATACAGCAGTGCAACTCATTGTAGAGTTCCGGAATAATCCAGCATGGTACGACTTCATTTTTGAAATGTCCCGGCACGCCAGGCAACTCTGACGCTGCATCCAGGCGGTCGGGCGATGAGTGGACGTTCATTTGTAGGCCGCTGAGCGGTTCGGCTGGTCGTCGGACGTTGGGTGATCGCGTCTCGTCGATGGGCGTGGGCGCGGTGGGTGCGGCGGGGGCGACCTTTGCGGGTTATGCGGGCCGGGCGGCGCCCAGCGGTCGACCGAGAAACATCGGCTGCGGTCGGCGTGCCGATAGATATCGAGGGGCCTGCAAGGAGGTGCTTCGTGCTGCGAACCGTTGCTCAAGCGATGACGGAAGAGGTGGTCCGGATCGACATGGACACGCGGATCGAGGAGATCATCGAGCGGTTCCGCTCGACGGGGTTTCGGCACGCGTTGGTGATCGAAGAGGGGGCCGCGGTGGGCGTGATTTCGGACCGGGACGTGCTTCGGCACGTCAGTCCGTTCGTGGGGAAGATGGGCGAGCGGAACATGGACCGGACGACGCTGACGCGTCGAGCGCATCAGGTGATGACGCGGAAGCTGATCTCGGTGGGTCCGGATTCGCCTGCGGTGGAGGCGGCGATGCTGATGCACAAGCACTACATTTCGTGCGTACCGGTGGTGAACGCTGATGGGGAGTGCGTGGGTATTTTCACGTGGCGAAACGCGATCGCGTTCGCTGCGGACGTGCTGGGCGGGAAGGAAACGGCGGGCGGCGCAGGTGCTGGCGACGGGGCGGGGAGCAAAGCTGCGTGAGAGATCAGGTGGCGTGAGGGATTGAGTGGCGTGGAGGATCAGGCCGCTGTCGGGGTTGTGGTCGTTCGGCCGTGATTGAGTGATTCGGCAATGCGCCGCCGCCGCCGCTGACGGGGGGCTCGGTGGACGTGGGGGCGCAGGGGCGCGTGGTCGAGATACGGACCGGGTCGGGCCGGGTGCGTGTGGGGAGCGCGCTGACCGACGACGAGGAGCGGGAGAGCGTCGTGTGGCTGGCGAAAGTGATTCGGAGCGGGGTGCGGGCGTTTGGCGGGTGAGGAGGGCGCGTCGGGTTCGTTGGGTCGCCTCGGCTGTGGCGGGCGGTCTATCCTCTCGGCCATGCCCGAGCCGCCTGCTGAGAACGTCGCCTTCGACCGCGCCAAAGCCGGGCGTCGCCCGCCCGGCACGCGCGACGTGTACCCGGTGGACATGCTGCGCCGGCGCTATTTGATGGAGAGTTGGCGGGCGGTGTCGGTGCGTCACGGTTTCGAGGAGATCGACGGGCCGACGTTCGAGCACAGCGATCTGTACGCGGTGAAGTCGGGCGAGGGGATTCTGGGTGAGTTGTTTCAGGCGTACAGCGGCAAGGACGCGGCGGAGGTGGCGGAGGTGATGCGGACGGGGCGTGGGCCGTATGCGTTGCGGCCCGAGTTCACGCCGACGCTTGCGCGGATGTATGCGGCGCGGGCGAAGCAGTTGGCGAAGCCGACGCGGTGGTTCTGCATCCCGCAGTTTTTCAGAGCGGAACGGCCGCAGCGGGGGAGGCTGCGTGAGTTTTTGCAGTGGAATGTGGATGTGGTGGGGGATGGGAGTGTGGAGGCGGATGCGGATGTGTTTGCGATCGTGGTTGATGCCCTCCGCGCGTTCAATATCCGACCTTCCGTCGCGCGGGTATGCGTCGGCAACCGTGGCCATGTGGAGCATTTGTTGTCGAAAGAGAGCATCCCAGAAGCGGCGTGGCCAGAATGGTTCGCGCTCATCGACAAGCTAGAAAAGTTGTCGCCTGATGAGTTCGCCGCTCACGCATCGTCTGTCGGTTTCGAGCGAGAGACGGTGGAGCGCGTTCGACGCGTACTTACCAGTGACGACTTCTTCGACCCCTTCGCTGAGGAACTCGCCACCGCGAGCCCGACGACTGCGCTTGGCCATCGCATGCAGAAACTCGGCAGAGCGGCGGTTGTTCAGGGCTCTTCCGAGTACTTCCGTTACCGTCGCACCATCGTCCGCGGTCTTGCGTATTACACGGGTACGGTCTTTGAGTTGATTGCTGAGGGTGAGCGTGCGGTTGCTGGGGGGGGGCGGTATGACAAGTTGATTGAGTTGATGGGTGGGCCGCCGACGCCTGCGGTTGGATTTGCGATGGGGGACGTGGTGCTGTCGTTGTTGCTGCACGATCATGGGTTGATGCCGGGCGGTGGGGAGGCGGACTCGACCGCTGGGGTGGACGTGGGGGAGTTGATGGACGCGGTGCAGCGTGTGCAGTCGTCGTACTCGTTGCGGCCCGACGCGTTCGTGGTGCCGAACGGGGACGAGGGGAACGAGGAGTTGGTGACGCCGCTGGTGGCGCGGCTTCGTCGCGGGGCCGAGTCGGCGCGGTATCTCGATCGTGAGGACCGCAAGCCTTGGCACGCCGACCGGTACGAGCCGTCGGCGGGCGGTGTTGCGCCGCTGCACGCGCGGACGACGAGCAAGAGCACGCGGAACCTGAAGAAGCTGCTGGCGGACGCGACGGCCCAGCACGCGCGTTTCGCGGTGGTGATTCACGGGGCTGACAAGGTGCAGTTGAAGGACCTGGACGCGCGTGAGGACTTGGCGCACCCGACGAGGGGCGATTTCTCGACCGAGCCGGGGGTGGAGAACGACGTGGTGCGGGCGATCGCCGAGCGGCTGGGTCGGTGAGGGGCCGGTGAGGGGCCGGTGAGGGGCGGGTGGGCGGCGGGTGAGGGGCCTTGGGGGCGGTGAACGCCCGGGCGGCGTGGCTGCCCAGGAGAGGGCTGCAACGGTGCCGGGGGGTCTGGGGAATGGGCCGAAATCGGGTTTGGCTTCGGGGGCGGTTGCTTTATCCTGTGAGCTATGAGCACCACACGTTCCTTGCAGGTATCGGTCTGGCGTCGGCGGCTTCTCGGCTTGCGCGGCATTTTTCCAACATCGCTGGCGGCGGCGGTGGCGTTGGCGGCGCTGGCCGTGGGTTCGGCGCCGCTCGGGCCGCCGGCGGCGCAGGCGGTGCAGCGGGGCGAGATCGAGCTGCCGCTCGACGCCGAGCGTCTGCCGCCGTGGCTGCTCGACGACGACTTGCCCGAGCCGGTGCGGGCGATGCTCAACGACGCGGTCGGGCACAGCGTGTCGGTGTTCGACGAGCGTTTGGAGTGGAAAGAGAACGCTCCGACGCCGGCGTCGCTTGAGGGGAAGATGATCGTGCTGCAGACGTGGACGCGGATGTCGCCCGAGGCTCGGCGCGCGCCGATCCGCGTGCAGCGGTTGGTCGAGGCGTCGGACGTGGAAGACGTGGTGGTGCTTGCGGTGCACACGCCCGAGGGCGCCGACGGTCGTCTCGACGACTACCTCGAGCGTCGCTCGATGGACATGCCGATCGCGGTGGACGACGAGGGTGGTTGGCTTGACGATCTTGGTGTGTGGAAGGAGCCGGTGACGATCATCATCGATCGGCAGGGCCGCATCCGCGTGCCGGGCGTGGCGTTGAACCGTCTCATCGTCACGCTGCGGGCGCTCGACGAGGCGGAGCCGGCGGAGGCGGAGGCCGAGCCGACGGCGCTGCCGGGCCGCGCGACGCGGGTCGAGCGGATCGTGGAGAACGAGGCGGATCGGGCCGAGCGTCGCGACAGCACGCTGCCGAACCCGAAAGAGCAGGAAGAGCGTGAGCGGGAGAAGGAGATCGAAGAGGCGGAGTTCCCGCCGCACCAGCGGGTGCGCGGGGCGAACGATCTGCAAGGGCGGAAGGGCCCGCCGGTGGTGGCGCAGACGTGGATCACCCGCCCGCCGAACATGCGGAACAAGGTGATCGTGCTGGAGTTCTGGGCGACGTGGTGCGGTCCGTGCATCGCGGGCATCCCGCACCTGAACGATCTTCAAGAAGAGTTCAAGGACTCGGTCGTGATCGTCGGGGTGTCGGCTGAGGACGAGGGCACGGTGCGGCCGGCTGTGAAGCAGCACAACATGCGGTACACGATCGCGTCGGACCCGCAGCGGCGTGCGCAGAAGGTGGTCGGTAATCGCGGGATTCCGCACTGCGTGGTGATGAGTGCGGACGGCATCGTGCGCTGGCAGGGTCATCCGGCGGGGCTGGATTCGGGCACGCTGCGGCAGATCGTGAACGCGTCGAAGCGAGAGATGGGCGACGACGCGCCGGCGGAGGAAGCCGACCCGGCTGAGCGGTTCGACGAGTATTCGTGGGTCTCGAACTACGAGGACGCGACGGCGGAGCAGGATTTCCGGCGCCGCTGATCCGCTGACCCGCGAATCGGCTGATCGGCGCCGGCTCGCCGCGGGGGGGGCGGGGCCGGTTGGGGCCAGGGGGGCGGGGCCGGTTGGGGCCAGGGGGGCGGGTTGGGTTGGGGTCATTCTTCGGCGAGCGCGCGGCGGAGGCCGTGGGTGAATCGTTGGGTCGCGACGCCGATGACGCGCGTGTTGCCGTTTTCTTCGACGGCGAGCTTGCCGAGGTTGGGTGCGAACCAGGTGGTGAAGCTTCGTGCGACGGTGGCCGGGCCGAGTTTGATGGTGAGGCTGGTGCGGATTTCGGCGCAGGCGAGGGTGTGGTCGGCGCCGAGCGGTTCGACGTGGCGGAAGGCGGCGAGGCGGGTGGTGGCGCGGCCGGTGCCGGTGCGGGTGCGGTCACCCGTGGCGGGGTCGATCTGTTCGACGACGCCGAGCCAGGTGAGCGGTTCGGCGGGGGTTGGTGATGGGGCCAGCGACGCGGCGGGCGGTCGGACGGGGACGGGCGGTTGGAACCGGAGTTCGACGTCGTCGCGTAGGTCGACGAGTCGGCGGAGGAGGACGGCGCCGTCGTCGTCGATTTCGTAGGTGGCTTGCTGAACGGTGGCGAGGGCGGCGCCGTCACGGTCGAGGAGTCGGCGTGTGGAGATGATCGCGCCGCGTCCGGGCGAGAGTGCGTTGGTCTGTTCGACCCACCAGACGCCGCGTTGGAATCCGGCGACGGCGGCGAAGCGGCGGACGCCGGGCTTGGGGTAGAGGGCGTCGGCGTGAAGGGCGGCGGCGGCGAGGGCGGCGGCGTGTTCGTCGAGCGGGTCGGGTGCGACGCCGAGCCGGTCGAGTTCGACGGTGGGGGCGGAGCAGCCGATCGGCGCGGCGACGGCGGCGGCGACGGCGAGGAGGATCGCGGCGAGGGGGCGGGCGTGACGCCTCGGCGTTCGCGCGTTTCGGTGGAACGTGCGTTGGGCGGCGTGTGGGATCGTGTGATGTGTGCGCATGAGAGATCGACCTTCCTCGGGCGCGGAGCGTCGGCCGGTCGCGGCGGCGGGGGCGGCGAGCGGGACGAACGGGTCGGTCGGGCTGGGGCGCCCGACGCTGCGCGTTGGATCCTACGGGCGGGCGGGCTCGCTTGTAGACTCGTCGGCATGGCTCGACCGACGCAGCAGGGCGCGACCCGCGGCAGCAACGGACGTCATGTTCTCGCGTTGCGGATCGCGTGGAGCATGCGGCCCGCGCGACGGAACGGGGTTTTGAGCGCGCGGCCGCTCGGCGTGTTCGTCGCGCTCGGGTCGGTGCTTGTGCCGCTGACGCTGGGTGGGTGTCTCCGGAACGACGAGATGGCGGGGGCGCGTTTTACGGGCGACGAATCGTTGTTCGATCTGGTGCAGTTCGGTGACACGGAATCGCCGCAGGAGCTGATCAACGCGGCGATGAACCAGTTCAACGCGGACGATCGGGCGCGGGGCATCACGCGGATCGCGACGCGCGAGTTCGGGGCGGACCCGGTGTTCGTGGAGCTGTACCGGCTTGGGGTGGCGGACGGTGACGCGGCGGTGCGGGCGGCGGCGGCGCGGGCGCTGGGTCTGCACGGCTCGGCGGAGGACGCGCAGCGTGTCGGTCCGCTGTTGACCGACGAGGATCAACTGGTGCGTTGGCAGGCGGCGATCGCGTTGCAGCGGTTGCACGATCCGCTGTTGGTGGAAGCGCTGATCGATCGGATGCGGCTGGCGAACGAGCCGGACGTGCAGGTGCGCGCGGCGGCGGCGACGGCGCTGGGTCAATACGAGCAGCGGCGTGTGCTGGACGCGCTGGTCGCGGCGCTTGACGACCCGGACCTGGCGGTGAACGACGCGGCTCGCGAATCGCTGCGGACGTTGACGGGTCAGCGGGAGCTGGGTTATCTGCCGCGTGAGTGGGTGGTGTGGCTTCGGGCGGCGGAGGAGCCGTTCGCGGATCGAGAGGAGTTCGTTTACCCGGCGTTCAACCGGGAGGTGCGATGGTGGGAGCACCTGAACCCGTTCTACGAGGTTCCGAACGAGATGGCGGCGCGGCCGGCGGGGATGCCGGCGGTGGAGCGGCGTTGAGACGGGTCATGGTGGAGCCGGGCGCGGGAGGGTGGCGTGTGGAACGGGGAGCGTCGGCGCCGAGTTTTGAGTTGGGCGAGGCGCTGTTGGCGCCGGTCGCGGTGGTGATCGAGTCGGGGGAAGCGGGAGGCGATCAGGGCGCGAGATCGAACGAGGGGCCGGGTGCGGGGGGCGACGGCTCGGCGCCGCGTGTGCCGGGGCGTCGGTTCGTGGCGCGGTTGATCGAGTCTCGGCCCGGTGGAGCGATGGACGAGGCGGTGCTGAGTCGGCTGAGGCGTGGTGACGGCGGCGATGGGTCGGACAGAGACGGCGCGGCGCTCGCGACGGCGTCGCCTTGGACGTTCTGCGGCGCGTGCGAGCGCTGCACGCGCGGCTTGCAGGCGCACTGCACGAAGCGTCGGACGATCGGCGGGTCGGATTGCGCGGGCGCGCTGGCGGAGCGGATGGTGCTGCCGATCCGTTGTCTGTCGGCGGTGCCGGCGGAAGTCGACGTGGAGGCGGCGGCGTACGCGTCGCTGCTGGCCGAGGCGATTCACGCGACGAACCAGTTGCATCTCGAGAGCAAGGCGTATGTGACGGTGCTGGGGGACACGCCGATCGGGTTGCTGTGCGCGCAGTTGATGGCGAGGCGGAACGCGAGCGTGCGGCTGGTGGGCGCGGACGAGGGGAAGCTGGAGTTGTGCGAGAAATGGGGGGTGAAACATCGGCCGGTGGACGCGGTGGGTCGTCACGGCGATCAGGACGTGGTGGTGGATTGCACGGGGGGTGGCGGTGGTCTGACGACGGCGTTGGGGCTGGTGCGGCCGCTGGGGCAGGTGGTGCTGCGTCATCCGTGGCGCGAGTCGTCGTCGGCGCGGGCGGATCTGGCGGTGGTGGCGGAGAAGGAGGTACGGGTGCTGGGTTCGCGCGGCGGTCAGTTGAACGACGCGGTGCGGATGCTGCATCGCGACGAAGCGGACGTGGTGAGCCTGATGACGAGGCGGTTCACGCTGGACGAGGCGGAGAAGGCGCGGCGGACGGCGGCGGAGCCGGGGTCGATCAGCGTGGTGGTGCGGGTGGGGGAGTGAATGTTTTGGGAGTGGGGATTGGGCGAGTGGGGATTGGGCGAGTGGGGATTGGGTGAGTGGGTTGGGCGAGTGGGGATTGGGCGAGTGGGGATTGGGCGAGTGGGGATTGGGCGAGTGGGGATTGGGCGAGTGGGGCTGGGGGCGCGCGGCACGCGACGGAGCGCGTGAACGGGTCGGGGTTTACTCGTCGTCGGTGCGTTGACCCGGTTTGTCGCGGACGCGGGAGGGGGCGTCGGGTTTTTCGGTCCAGTCTTCGACGTTGGGGAGTGAGAGTTCGCTGTTGCAGGTTTTGCGATAGCCGAGGAGGCGGATGACTTCGAGGACGTCGGTCCAGGCGGGGAAGGTTTTGCCGTTGGCGCGTTTGAAGGTGTCGATGGCCATGAGGAAGAGGAACTGCTCGGGCGACATTTCGCCTTCTTCGGCCTGTCGGGTGAAGTCGGTACGGCGCCTTCCGGGTCCGCGGCGTCGTTCGAGGCCGGTGTAGCGTTCGCCGCGTTCTTCGGCCTGGCGGTCGGCGAGTTCGCGGCGGTCGAGTCCGGAGCGTCGGTCGACGACCTCGTCGGTGTAGCCGACCTCTTCGGGCCCGGCCTCGCCTTCGCCGACGGGACCGGAATCGCTGGATTGGTCGGCGTCGGGGCTGCGGAGGTCTCGTCGTTCGCGGCGATCGGTCATGGGTTCATTGTCGGCGGTTGAACCGGGTGGGCTGCACAAGAGGTCGCGCGGGCCGATACAACCGGTTCGTATTGACACCCGAAATCGGGTGAGATGGGGAGGGGGGGCTGCGGAGATGAATCGACGATGGAAGAGGTCGGGGTCGAGAAGGCGGCGTTGCGGAAGGCGGGAGGCTCCGGAAGGCGGGGCGTCGGCGGTGGGGGCGGGCGGGGGCGTCTTTAGAACTCTTCGTCTTCGTCGTCGTCGCCGTATTCGTCGAATCCGAAGTCGTCGTCATCGTCATCGTCGTCGTCGTCGAACTCGTCTTCGTCGTCTTCGAAGTCGTCGTCTTCGTCGTCGTCCTCGTCCCAGATGACGTCGTCGTCGTCGTCATCGTCGTCCTCGTCGCCGAAGGCGTCGGCGAGCGGGAGGAAGCGGGGTTCTTCGTCGTGGGCCGGTTCGCCTGGGGTTGGTTCGCCGGGGGTCGGTTCGCCTGGGGCATGGGGTGGCGCGAGGCCGGGGAAGGTGAGCATGTCGGCGGTGACGATTTCGGAATCGTTGAGCATGCTTGCGTTCATGGTGCGGCTCGTCATTCCAATGCGTGTGCGATGCGGTGGTGAAGGCAGGGTCGCGGAGGTCGCCGCGTGTGAGGGCGGAAGCGTTCGAGCTGGGGCGCGCCTACGACGCGACCGGGCGGCTGGGGCACCCGCGAACCCGAGCGCCGGTACACTACTTCTTTGGCCGGCGGTGTCAAACCCCGGAAGCGGCGGCTGGCGGGTTTCGGCCGGCCGGGTGTTGGGCGGCGCGACCGGGGGCGGCTCGCCCGGGTCGAGCGGGGGCGTCGCCGCTCGCCGATGGGAGGGGGGTGGGATGGGGACTGGAGGGGGGCGCGTTCTCGATTGGGAGGGCGAGCGCGTGCTCGATGTTTGAGACCCCGCAACCGCCAGCTTACGAGCCGAGTTCACCGTGCAGCAGGACGAGCGATTCAACCCACTGGCGGGCCTGGCAGCCTTGCTGTTTCCGGGGCTCGGTTATTTGGTCCGGCGGCAATGGCGACGTGGGCTGGGCGTGGCTGTGGGCGTGCTGGGGCTGATCGGGATGGGCCTGCTCGTGGGCGGGATCGACGTGGTGGACCGTGAAGAGGATTCGTTGTGGTTCGTCGCGCAGGGGTTCAACGGGCCGATCGCGTTCGGGATCGATCGCGTTCACCAAGAGCGGTACAAGGTGCGTGCGGACGGGCCGCCGCGGTCGGCGACGCCCGAGGAGTGGCTTGACTGGGAGGGTCCCGACGCGCGGCCGGCGCGGAAGTCGATCGGCAAGATCAACGATGTGGGTTCTCTTGCGGTGGCGATCGCGGGGATGCTGAACCTGATTGCGGTGCTGGATTGCGTGCTGCCGCACGCGGCGCCGAGGCGGGGCTCGGATCGGGGCGGCGGGAGCGGACGGGGCGGGCCGGGCCCGATGGACCGACGACGGGGAGGGGCCGTGTCATGACGATCGACGTGCTGGCGTATGGGCTGACGAGCTGGGCGTCCGGACTGGTGGGGGCGGTCGGTTCTCCGCCTGAGGGCGTGTGGCGTGGCGGTCGTCCGTTCATCGACCCGATGGACCTGCACGAGTGGTGGTGGTGGACCCTGGCGCCGATGGCGGTGCTGATTTCGGTGGCGTACAAGGCGGTGCGGACGGAGCAGGGATCGGCGACGTTCGCGTGGCCGCGGTATGCGAGGGGCGTGGCGTTGATGAGCGCGCAGATCGTGCTGGGGATGATGCTGCTGGCGGTCGCGTTGCACGTTCTGATCGAGATCGCCGTGCCGATTCTGAATTGAGCGGGGGTCGTGGGGGCCTGAGGGGACTGAACGCGGCGTTGCTGTGCGTGACGCGAGCGGTTCGGAGGGTGGCGCTGCGGGTGGCGCTGCGCGGTTATCGCCCCTGCCTTTGTGTTTATGCGGACGGCCCGAGGTTTATGCGGACGCCGGCTGCGTGGTTCTCGGACCGCACTTTCCGCGGGGTGGTGCGGGGGTCGATCTCCTCCGTGTCGTAGGTATTCCCTCTCACCCGGAAGACACGGAGGTCTCCCACCATGACACGGATCAACACGAACGTTTCGTCGCTGCTTGGGCAGCGTGTCCTGAACGCGAACAACCAGACGCTGAGCATGTCGCTCGAGCGTCTGAGCACGGGGCTTCGGATCAACCGGGGCAAGGACGACCCAGCGGGCCTGATCGCGAGCGAGAATTTGCGTGCGGAGATCGGCGGTCTGGATCAGGCGATCAAGAACGCGGAGCGTGCGGACCAGGTGGTGAACATCGCCGAGGGCGGTTTGAACGAGATTTCGTCGCTGCTGACGGAGTTGCAGGCGTTGGTGGTGCAGACGGCGAACACGGGCGGTCTGTCGCGTGAGGAACTGGAAGCGAATCAGCTTCAGATCGATTCGATTCTGCAAACGGTGGACCGGATCGCGAGCGCGACGTCGTTCCAGGGCTTGAAGCTGCTGAACGGGAACATGGACTATCAGACGGAGTCGATCTCGAGCGTGGTGAACTCGTTCAAGGTGAACGGGGCGAAGCTGGGTTTCGGCGAGACGCGTGACGTGCAGGTGCTGGTGACGGGTTCGGCGCAGGTCGGTGCGATGTTCTTGTCGCTGGGCGGCACGTCGCTGGACCTCGGGTCGCAGACGGACAATTTCGTGATCGAGATCAACGGGGCGGACGGGGCGCGTGAGCTTTCGTTCGCGTCGGGCGCCGAGACGTCGGTGATGGCGGAGACGATCAACTCGTTCACTTCGGTGACGGGAGTGAAGGCGACGGCGGTGAACTCGGGCGGCGCGGTGGGGTTGCGTCTGGAGTCGGATCGGTACGGTGCGGACGAGTTCGCGGGCATCAAGGTGATCGACGACGGGAACATCGGCGCCGCGGCGGACATCGGGATTTACGAGTATCTGGCCGACAACGCTCTCGGCGTGGACGCGTCGAGTCACACCGACTACGCCACGGCGGACAACGGGCTGGCCGACTACGGCCAGGACGTGACGGCGACGATCAACGGGATCGTGGCGACGACGAAGGGCACGAACGCGTCGATCAACACGGACTTTCTGGACGTGGAGATCGACTTGGGGTACGACCTGACGTCGTCGTCGGCGGCGCAGCTCGGCGCGGTGAACGCGTTCACGATTCTGGGGGGCGGGGCGGACTTCCAACTGGCGTCACAGGTGAACATCGGGGGCAAGGTGTCGCTGGGCGTGGGCAACGTGGCGGTGCGCGAGCTCGGTCGGGTGATCGACGGGACGAGCGAGCACCTGCTGAAGGATCTGGCTAACGGGCGCGGGTTGAACGTGGTCGACGGCAACCGAGAGATGGCGCAGCAGGTCGTGGACGAAGCGATCAAGGAAGTCTCTTCGTTGCGCGGGCGTCTTGGCGCGTTTCAGAAGAACGTGATCGGCGCGACGATCCGCTCGTTGGGCGTGTCTCTCGAGAACACGACGGCGGCTGAATCGTCGATCCGCGACACGGACTTCGCGGCGCAGACGGCGGAGCTGACGCGGTCGCAGATTCTGGTGCAGTCGGCGACGCAGATCCTCGGCATCTCGAACAGCCAGCCGCAGGCGGCGTTGTCGCTGCTCGGGTGATCGAGTGGGCTCCGTTCCGGAGACGACCGATGGTCGACGGAACGGAGCGCTGGAAGCCGACGTCGGGCGGGAAACCGCTCGGCGTCGATTGAAACGGGACGCCGTGAAGCCGTCGCCGCCGTGGTGGCGGGCCGATCACTGGACGCGATGCACCTCGCGCTGGCGGGCGAGCGTCGGTGCTGCTGACGGCGTGAGCGGCGCCGCATAGGTGAGAGGGAGCGGACGGCGGGCGGGGGTGGAGGGGGGCGTGGGGCGGGCGGGGGGCGACGGATCACGCCCGTAGATCGGGCGTTTGAACTGACCCGGCGTCTCGGGACGCCTACGACATCGGGCCGGCGCGGGAGCGCGCCGGCCCGTTGTTTTTTCGTCGATGGATGCGATCGCCGTCCGCGGTCGGCGCGGCGGAGATGCTGGGAGTGGCGTCGGTCTCAGCGGTTGTCGACGTCGGCGATTTCGTTCTGTCGGAGGAGAGCGCGGAGGGCGGCGATGTCGTCGGCGTCGTTATCGCCGTCGCTGTCGAGGTCGGCTTCGCAGATGTAGTCGCCGCCCGGCGCGAGTGATTCGAAGGCGTAGAGGTCGTCGGCGTCGACGACGCCGTCGAGGTTGACGTCTCCCGGTTCGCCGCCGAGCTGGGCGACGATGCGTGTGACCGACTGGTTGACGAAGACGCCGCGGGGCCGTTCCTGAGCGACGACGGTGAAGGAGTGTTCGGAGCCGCTGAGGCCGGAGACGGGGAAGAGGAAGAGGCCGCGGTCGCGGTCGATGGCTTTGTCGGCGGGGGTGAGGGGTGGGAGGGGGGCGCCGTCGGGGAGGTCGACGAAGACCCAGACGTCGGTGACGGTGCGGTCGGGGTTGGAGACGACGAGGGTGCCGCTGCCGGTTTCGCAGGTGATGCGTGAGGCGTCGACGTCGACGGAGGGCGCCTCGTTGTCGACGTAGAGGACTTCGCGGAGGTCTTTGTAGATGGCGTCGCCGGCGTCGCGTTGGCGGAAGACGACGGCGTTGAGGTAGTTGTAGCCTTCGGTGAGGAGGGTGGTGTCGATGGTCTGCTGGTAGACGCCGTTGGTGGCGCCGGGGTTGGAGAAGAGGGGTTGGTTGACGTCGAGGAAGAACTCCCAGCCGGCGAAGTCGCCGCTGGTGATGTCGATCTGTCCGTTGGCGTTGAGGTCGGTGAACCCGCGTGCGAAGCGGAAGAGGGCGTTGTCGTCGGTGTTGGCGCCGGCGAAGGGTGCGGCGGTGGTCTGGACGTCGACGGTGATGGCGGGGGACTGGACGAGGGTGGCGGTGGAGAGCACGCGTCCCCAGCGGGCGGTGCTGGCGGGGGAGGGTGGGAGGACGGCGGCGGCGGGTGAGACGGTCATGGTCGCTTCGGGTCGGGGCGGGCCGTAGATGACGTAGCCCTTGTGGTGCTCACCGCTGGAGGAGGCGTTGCGGGGCACGCGGATGGTGACGGCGCCGGAAGCGCCGACGGTGAGGGTGGAGGGGATGTCGTTGGAGGGATCGACGGCGGGGTCGTCGGCGTTGCCGGTGAGTTCGACGAGGACGGTCCCTTGCGGGAAGCCGGTGCCGACGGTGCGCTGGTCGAAGCCGGCGTCGTAGCGGTCGTTGACGCCGACGACGACGTTGCCGCGGCCGGTCGAGCCCTGTCGGCGTTCGAAGATGAGCACGTCCTGGTTGGAGACGGCGTTGGTGAGTGGGATGAAGTCGCCGCGTGCGTATTCGTTGGAGATGGTGACGAGTGTGGTCATGGTGTCGTTGAGCGAGACGCCGTCTTTGTCGAGTCCGAGGGCTTCGGGGCTGCCTTCGCGGGGCCAGAAGCCTCGGAAGGCGAAGCGGTCGTGCATCTCGCGGGAGTTGTAGTAGACGATGGCGGGCCCGGGGCGCATGAGGACGTAGGCGTGGGCGTGCCAGGCGGCGCGGTCGTCGGCGGGGATTCCGGGTGCGTTGCCGCCGTCGCCGTTGGATCCGTTGTCGTGTGAGTAGACGTGGTTGACGCCGAGGCTGCCGTTGTTGAAGCCGTCGACGTTGTCGAGGTGCTGGTCGAGGACGGTCTGCCAGGAGTTGAAGCCTTTGGCGTTGACGAGTTCGCGGAGTCGGCCGGCGCCGTTGAGGTCGAGGGCGTCGCGGTTGCCGAAGCCGTCTTTGCGCGTGAACTGTGAGATGAAGTTGTTGTCGGCGACGGCTTCGCCGAAGCTGAAGGGCGTGCCGGTGGTGCCGTCGGGCTTGTTCCAGCGGTCGAAGACGGCGGCGTCGAAGAAGTCGTTCCAGAAGGCTTGTGGGACGTGCTTGATGGCGTCGAGGCGGAAGCCGTCGACGTTGAACTCTTCGAGCATCCACTGGGCGTGGCGCATGAGGAGGCCGGTGGTGTTGTCGGTGATGGGGTCGCCGGCCATGGGGTCGGCGGTGTTGAAGGGGTAGATGGTGAATTGCTGCCCGTTGGCGGGGTTGGTGAAGACTTTGGGCGCGAGGTCGCGGTCTGGGTAGAAGCGTCGGTTATCGGGATCGACGCGGTTGAAGAGCGAGCCGCCCGGGATGTTGTCGGGGTCGTTCTCGTCGACGGGATGGCGGACGAACTGGTTGTTGGAGAACTGATCGATGTCGATGAGGGCGACGAGGTCTCCGTCGAAGAGGTTGTAGTTGAAGCCGCCGGGGTTTTCGGATTGGAGGAAGCCGCTGCTGTTGCCGCCGTGGAAGTCGCCCCAGTTTTCGGTGGGCTGTTTGAAGTCGCCGAAGCCGCGGGGTCCGGTCCAGAAGCCTGGGTAGCCGCCCTGGTCGTAGAGGAAGAAATTGGAGGTGGAGCGTCCGGAGGCGTGGTTGAGGATGGTGTCGACGTAGACGTTGGCGCCGGCGAGGTGGAACTCTTCGATGGCGGCTTTGAGGTCGGCCTCGGTGCCGTAGATGGTGGGGTCGTTTGGCGAGCCGGCGAAGAACTTGTCGAACTGGTCGAAGCCGGGGGAGGAGGGGTCGTTGGCCTTCATGACCGGCGGGAGCCAGGTGCCGGAGTAGCCGGCGAGGAAGAAGTCGGGCATCCGGTTTTCGACCTGGTTCCAGGAGTTCTCAAACCACTGCAGGAGAACCGTGTCGGCCGAGGCGGGCGCGGCGGCGCCGGCGAGGGAGGCGAGCAGGACGGCGGCGGGAAGCGTGGAACGACGCGGCATGGCGACCTCTGTGTGAATGAGAAAGGGTGATCTGTGGATGCAGCAGCGAGACGGCCCCGACGCGGCGAGCGGACCCCGGAAGTGGCGGGTCGGGTCGCGGTGAGGACGGTGGGATAATATTGCCGTCAAAGCGCGGCTAGTAAACTGCTTTACTCCGAAAACCGAACGTCGGTTCGCCCCCGATTTCAGCCTGCAATCGGCCGGGTTCGCCCAAATCGCCCTGCGTGGAGGCGGGAGGTCCGAGAACACGGGAGCCGGCGGCGGATCAGACGTGTTGGGAAACGGCGTGCGCGGCCGGCGACCCCGTCAAACACCGGACGACGCGAGGGAGGCGCGAGCGGAGATCGGACCGCGGCTGGCGCGTGGTCGAAGCGGCGGTCAGACCAGCAGGGTGGCCGGCTTTTCGAGGTAGCTGCGGAGGGTTTGGAGGTATTGGGCGGCCATGGCGCCGTCGATGACGCGGTGGTCGGAGGAGAGGGTGAGGTCCATCATGGAGCCGACGACGATGTCGTCGTTTTCGTCGACGATGGGCTGCTTCTGGGCGGAGCCGACGGCGAGGATGGAGGAGTTTGGCGGGTTGATGATGGCGGTGTAGTGGGCGACGCCGTACATGCCGAGGTTGGAGATGGTGAAGGTGGCGTCGGCCATTTCCTCGATGGAGAGTCCCTTGTCGCGAGCCTTTGCGGCGAGGCGTTTGGTCTCGGCGGAGATCTGGCGGAGTCCGATCTGGTCGGCGTTGCGCATGGTGGCGACGACGAGGCCGCCGGCGGCGCCGGGGAGTGCGATGGCGACGCCGACGTTGACGGCGCCGTGGAGTTTGATGGACTTGCCGTCGGAGCCCCAACTGGCGTTGACGAAGGGGTGATCGTGAAGCGAAAGGGCGGCGGCGCGGACGATGAAGTCGTTGACGGTGAGCTTGACGCCCTGGCCGGCGAGTTGTTCGTTGAGTTCGGAGCGTAGCGCGAGCAGGGCGTCGGCGCGGACTTTGACGGTGACGTAGTAGTGCGGCGAGGACTGCTTGGACTCGAGCAGGCGCTTGGCGATGGTGGCCCGCATGTTGTTGAGGGCGATGGTGGAGTCTTCGAGGGTGGAGCCCGGCATGGGGAGGGGCTGCGGGGCGGGTCCGTAGGAGGGGACCTGCATGGGTTCGGCGGCGGGGCCGGCGGTGGCGCCGCCCGCTTCGACGAACTGCTCGACGTCTTTTTGGACGATGCGGCCGGATGGGCCGGTGCCGCGGACGCGGGTGAGGTCGACGCCGCGTTCTTTGGCGATTTTCTTGGCGAGCGGGGAGGCGAAGATGCGTCCCGCGCGGTCGCCCGCGGCGGCGCCGAGTTCGGCGTGAGCGGCGGCGTGGCCGTTGCCGGCTGCGGCGGCGCCCTGGGCGGCGCGCTGGTCGGCGAGGGTGTCTTGTTGTGTGCGTTGCTCGGCGTCGCCGCCGGTGGGCTGACCTGGGCCGGAGGCTTGCTCGGTGCCCGCGCCGGTGTCGGCGTCGGCGGCGCCGCCCGCACTTGCACCGCCGCCACTTGCACCGCCCCCGCTTCCACCGCCGCCGGCCGCCGCGCCGGCCATGGCGTTCTGCTTCACCTCGGCGGGGTCTTCGCCTTCTTCGGCGAGGATCATGATGGCTTTGCCGACCTCGACGGTTTCGCCTTCGCCGAGGAGGACGGCGGCGACGACGCCGTCGTCGAAGTTCTGGAGCTCCATGGTGGCCTTGTCGGTCTCGATGTCGCCGAGCACGTCGCCGGCGGAGACGGAGTCGCCTTCTTTGACGTTCCAGGAGACGAGGGTGCCTTGCTCCATGGTGTCGGAGAGCCGGGGCATGGTGATTTCGATGGGCATGGGGACTCCGGGGGATGGCGAACTAGTCGATCAGTCGATTTCGACGAGGTGGTTTCCTTGGTCGAGCCAGCGAAGCGCCTGCTCGAAGCGGGGCTCAAGCTGAGCGATCAACGCGGGGTTCGAGGCGTTGCCGAACCGGATCCAGACGATCCGCGGCGACGGGTTGGAGAACCCGCGGAGCCGCAAGAAGTCGCTGTCCTTGGTCATCAACACCATGTCGTTCGCGTCCGCGTATTCGAGAATTTCTTTGTCACGCGCTCCTGCCCATAGCGCGTCGGACACATGAACGGCGTCCGCTTGTCCGGTGTTCCTGATCCACTGAGCAAGCACCGGGGGGAGCTGGGCATCGAGCAGGAACGTCCATCGCCGGCCTCCTCGGGGCATCAGGATGCTTTCGAGATTGCGATCGGATGATCGACCGCTCGCGCCGCGAACGCCAGCGCCGCCGGCACGTCGTCGGCTTCCAGATACGGATACTCACGGATGATGTCGGCGGTGGTCATGCCGCTTGCGAGCATGTCGAGGATGTCGGCGACGCGCACGCGTAGGCCTCGGATGATGGGCTTGCCGCCGCATACTTCGGGGTCGCTGGTGATCCGACTGAGTAGCTCGTCGCTCATGCCTTAGGCCTTCCCGACCACGGCCCGCACGGCCTCGGTGATCCGACGCGGGTTCGGTAGGAACTCCTGCTCGAGCTCTTTGGCGTAGGGCGTCGGCACATCGGCGCTGTTCAGGCGCTTGGGCTCGGCGTCGAGCCAGTCGAAGGCGCGCTCGATGATCTGCGTGATGACTTCGCTGGCCACGCCGCCGAAGGGCCAGCTTTGATCGACGACGACGATCTTGCCGGTTTTCTTGAGGCTTTCGATCACGCTGTCGATGTCGAGCGGGCGGATGGTTCGCATGTCGAGCAGATCGACTTCGATTCCCTCGTCGGCGAGGGTCTTCGCGGCTTCGAGGCAGAAGTTCACGGGCCGACCGAAGCTGATGACGGTGCAGTCGTCGCCTTCGCGGAGCTTGGCGGCCTTGCCGAAGGGGATGTAGTACTGCTGCTCGGGGACGTGGGCTTTGTCGCCCAGCATGCGTTCTGATTCGAGGAAGAAGACGGGGTCGTCGTCGAGGATGCTGGTGGCCATGAGGCCCTTGGCGTCGTAGGGGCAACTGGGGATGGCGATTTTGAGGCCCGGCACGTTGGAGTAGAGGGCTTCGACGCACCAAGAGTGAGTGGAGCCGAGTTGGCCGCCCGCGCCGTCGTTGCCGCGGAACACGACGGGGCAGCCCCACTGGCCGCCGGACATGTAGAGCATTTTGGGGACGTTGTTGAGTATCTGATCGGCGGCGACGAGGGAGAACGACCAGGACATGAACTCGATGATGGGTCGCAGGCCGTACATGGCGGCGCCGACGGCGAGGCCGGCGAAACCGTTCTCGGAGATGGGGGTGTCGATGATGCGTTTGGGCCCGAACTCGTCGAGCATGCCTTCGGAGACTTTGTAGGCGCCGCTGTAGTAGGCGACTTCTTCGCCCATGAGGAAGACGCGTTTGTCGCGGCGCATCTCGAAGCTCATGGCCTCGCGGATGGCTTCGCGGAACTGCTTTGTACGGTCGCCCTCGCGCGGCGGGAGCGGGCGTGAGAAGTCGGGCTTGGGCACGTCGAACTCGGTCTCGGGAATGGCCCAGTGCCGATCCGGGTAGGTGTACGCCTTGGCGGGGTTGTTGGCCGAGGCGTTCGTCGCGGTGGCGGTGGCGGACATGGGGTGCTCCGTCCCTGTTCCGGGGTGAGACGTGTCTCAAGAAACGGCGCGGCGGATCGGTTCCGTGCGGCGCCCGATCGAGCGGGCGGAACGTCGCGGCGGGCCCGAGCGGCGCGCGGAGGCCGATTGTAGCAACAGACCGCGGTGAAGCGGTTTACCCACCCCACCGTGGCGCGGGTGGCGATCTCGCGCTGGCGAGCCGGGCGGTGGGCGGGTCGGGCGGCTGTCGCTTGCGTCGCTGGAGCGGCGTGCGGGCGGGGGCCGCGTGCGCTGCATTGTGCGTGTCGGGTGTGGTGTACCCTCCGCTTATGAAGGCGATTCTCCTGGCGGTGGCGGCGGGGTTGTGTTGGGGCGTCGGCGAGGTGGCGACGCGGTCGGTGCTGCACTCGAAGCAGGTGGGGCCGCTGGCGGCGATCGCGGTGCGTTCGACGGTGGCGCTGCCGGTGATCTGGCTGGCGTATTGGGTGGCGGTGTCGGTGCTGCGTTCGCCGGCCGAGCCGGCGGGTTGGGCGACGCGGGCGGAGGCGGCGACCTGGGCGAAGCTGGTGCTGGGGTCGGGGCTGGTGGCGGGTGCGGCGGCGATGATTTGTTTTTACGCGGCGTTGTCGCTCGGCGAGATCAGTCGGATCAAGCCGATCGCGTTCGCGCTGGCCCCGGCGACGGCGGTGCTGCTGGGCTGGCTGGTGCTGGGCGAGGAGATGTCGGCCCGGAAGGGGTTGGCGGTGGGACTGATCATCGCGGGGGTGGTGCTGCTGACGTTCAACCCGAAGCGGGCGGAGGCGGAGGCGGGCGGGGCGATGTTGAGCGAGCCGCCCATCGAAGCCGCCGAGTCTGCCGAGTCTGCCGATCGCGGTCGCGTCGGTCGGACCGACCGTTCGCCCGTCAACGAGTGAGGCCCCTCATGGACGTTCGAGCCACCGACATTCCTGACGTGAAGCTGATCACGCCCAAGCGCTTCGGCGACCACCGCGGCTGGTTCAGCGAGACGTGGAACCGCGACAAGCTCGCTGCGTCGGGCGTGCGGATCGACTGGATTCAGGACAACCACTCATATTCGGCGCAGCGCGGCGTGGTGCGGGGCTTGCACTTTCAGGTGCCGCCGTTTGCGCAGGACAAGCTGGTGCGGTGCGCACGGGGGCGGATCCTCGACGTGGCGGTGGACATCCGGCGTGGCTCGCCGAGTTACGGGCGGCACGTGGCGGTGGAACTGACGGCCGCGGGCGGCGAGCAACTGCTGGCGCCGCGCGGGTTCGCTCATGCGTTCTGCACGCTCGAAGCCGACTGCGAGGTGCTGTACAAGGTCAGCGGCAAGTATTCGCCCGAGCACGACCGGGGCGTGATCTGGAACGATCCGGAGCTGGCGATCGACTGGCCGGTGTCGGAAGAGGAGGCGGTGCTGAGCGAGAAAGACGCACAGTTGCCGCGGCTGGCGGAACTGCCGACCTACTTTGAGTGGTCGGGGTGAGAGGGCGGGCCGAGCGACCATGCAATACGAAGCCGCTTTCGATCTTGGCGTGGACGATCACGTCGCCCTCCGGCGTTACCTCATCGAGGAGCGGGGCGTGGCGCGGGACCAGCTTCGCGCGGCGTGGCGGCGCATCGTGGTGATCAACTTCATTCTGGGGTTGCTGGTCGGCGCGTGGTTTACGACGGGATACGGGGCGCAGCTCGGCGCCGGCGGGCCGGTCGGGTATGTGCTCGTGTTCGTGCTGGCGGTGACGCTGTTCTGGGCGTTGTCGGGGACGACGCTGTGGGTGGTGCGGTTGGCGCTGGGCGGTCCGCGCGCCGAGCGAGAGCGGGCGCTGCGGAACATCCGGGAGAAGATCGAGGCGGACGAGGAAGCGGCGCCGCGCGGGCCGTACGCGGTGGTGCTGTCGCAGAGCGGCGTGCTCGAGCGGCTCGGGGACGAGGAGCGGCAGATCCCGTGGCACGAGGTGGACGGCGCGAGGCGCTGGCGTGGCTATGTGATGATCGACACGGGCGACGGGCTCGCGCTCGCGGTTCGTGAAGAGGCGATCGGCAGCGACGAGGAGATCGACGCGTTCGTGGACGGCGTCTCGGAGTGGGCGGGCTGAGGAGTGTGGGCGGCGCCGGGGGGGGCGTGAGGTGGGGGGCGTG
>JGI12048J13642_10025029_pt1 | contig 23460 bp, 15 predicted proteins | sample ElkSlonscriptome_16_FD_13642 | JGI IMG/M metagenome (IMG submission 13642)
GTCGGCGATGGGGCGATGGGATTCTGGGCCGCATTGCGTGAGGTCTTTCCCGAAACCTGCCAGCAGCGCTGCTGGGTGCACAAGACGGCCAATGTGCTCGACAAACGGCCCAAGCGCGTTCAGCCCCAGGCCAAGTCGATGATCCATGAAATCTGGCAGGCCGACACCCTGGAATCAGCCGAAAAGGCGTTCGATCGCTTTCTGGCGACCTTCTCAGACAAATATCCCAAGGCCACCGACAACCTGGCTTCTGACCGGGATCGCCTGCTGGCGTTCTATAACTTTCCGGCTGCGCACTGGCAGCATCTGCGAACAACCAATCCGATCGAGTCGACTTTTGCGACGATTCGGCTCAGAACGGCCAAAACACGAAACTGCTACAGCGTCGACAGCGGCCTGGCGCTGATGCATCAGCTGGCCATGAGGCCAAGAGTGCGCAGAAGCGCTGGCGCAGGCTTCGAGGTTTCCGGCAACTGGCCGTTGTCATTGCCGGCGTCAAGTTCATCGACGGAACTGATGAACGTGAAAGAAGCAGGAAAGCCGCCGCTTAATGAGTCAATTCGGATACACCAGACTTGACAGTAACTCCCCATAAACCGGCCGGATGTAAGAGTGCAATCGAACCTTCATTTCCTAAGTCATCGGCGTTTGCAAAACGGGCGGTGCCCATGTAAGAGGTTCCGTAGCCGATTGCAGCCAGTCCGATGTCCAAAGCGCCGCTCAACGATGGACGGTCCGCGGCTGATCAGAATTTCCAGGTTGTACGCACGCGAACGTCGCGATCTCGCTGCAGGATTTGTGCGCCAGCAAGGCGATCCAGTTCGCGTCGCCAGCGCGCACGAAATTCGAATCTCAGCGAAGAAGAATACTGAAACTGCCAGCGAAACTCTGCCAGCTCATTGTTCTGACGAAAATCGTTGGAGATCAGCCATCCCGCGTCGGCCCGGCCGTAATTCACGCCCATGGTGTGGCGCGGAAAAATATTGACCAGGTCGGCGCCCAGTTGCCAGCCCCAGCCGTCCGCTTCGCCGCTGCCCGGCAGACCAAGCGCAGAAAGTTCGGGCGTTTCGAATGCGCGCCCGACCTCGCCGACTGCGACCACGCGACGACTCGAATCACCAAGATCCCAGCCGGCACCCAACTTGAAGGTGGCCGTGACGTAATCCTCCCGAAGCGGGCTGTCGACGCCGGCAGAGGCGAGCGCATCGGGATAGACGGTGACGGCCAATGCGCGCATGAACACCGGGCCGGCTTGGGCATCGCTCCCGAGTATGCCGAAAAATCCGATTCGCGAATCGCTGTCGTCAAATACCAACGGTCCCCGGGTGGTCTGCCCGTTGCCCCCGGAGCCGTTGTACTGCGCGAGGATCTCACCGTACCAGTCCTCCCCCAACTGTTGCCGGAACGCGATCGCGTCGGTCCAGCCGATGTTCACGGCGCTGGCCTGACTGCGGTCGAGGCTTCGCGTGGCCATTTGCGGCAGATCAAGATTGCTCTGGATTCGGCCCACCCGCCACTGCGAACCGCTTTCGGGCAAGTCGCACTGGACGAAGAACTCGTCGAAAGTCGCCGTACCGGGATTCACGGCCGTGCCGGAATCTCGACCAGATCTCAGGTAGAAATTCCAGTCGTTGCCCTGATCTGCCGCGGTCGCGGCAAAGCGGGTCTGGAATCGGCAATCGTCCCCGATCCCGCGCCGAAGCCGAAGGCGGAATCGGGCGCTGGTGCTCGCCGCATCGTCGGTGTTCCCGGATCGCGTGTCGCGCCAGTTTTCAGCATAGATATGGACGCGGAAATCCCCGTTGACCGCCCAGTCAGAATTCTGTGCTGCCAGCGTGGACCCAAACAATAATGCCGCCGCAACAGGCAGGCATAACAGACACAAGCGGATGCAGTTCATCGAAAATAGCCGTAATCGGAAGCAGTGCGCACAATGTTACAGTTTTATGGCTTTTTTGTTACACCCATGAGGCCGCCAGAACACAACATTACCTAACCGTTGCATTCATCAGTCACTGCCCTCGTTGGCGTCACTCGACGTCACCGGCTCAACGGTCTCCGACATCGCGCCGATCAAGACAACGCCAACGATGATCAGCACGATGCCGGCGATCGCCCAGGCATCGAGACGCTCGTCGAAGACCAGCCAGCCCGACAGTGCGATCAGCACCATGCCCAGAGCGGCCCAGATGGCATAGGCGATGCCGACCGGAAGGCTCTTCAGCGACATCCCCAGAAAGAAGAACGCCGCGAGATAGCCAAGCACTACGAATACCACGGGTATCGGACGGGTAAAGCCTTCCGCGGCTTTCAGCGCAGTAGTGCCGGCAACCTCGAACAGGATTGCAAGCGCCAGATATATCCAGTGCATGGATTTGCCCTCAATCGCCTTGGACCGCTTCTGCCGAGCTCTGATCCGTTCTCGCCGGCAACAGACGGCGGCAAATTAGCTGCTTCGTATCCGCTCCGGCTGTTGCGATCAACTGCGCAAGGCGCGCGCCTTTGAAAAACTAAAAACGTCGAATGTACTGCGCGCCCCATGTTCTCGGCTCGTTGACGAAACCGGTCAGATTGTTGAAGTCGATCCCGCCGACGATCCGGATCTGATTGGTGATATTGCGGCCGAACAGCACGAATTCCTGGTCGCCCAAATCCCAGTTGTAGCCGAGCCTCAAGCCGCCTTCGAGCAACGTTTCACCCGTGAATTCGACGGCGTTGTACAGAAAAAAGTTGACTTCGGTTCGATAAGCCCAGTCGGTGAACGCGAACAATTCTCCGCCCCGGAACGGGATGGCATAGCGCGCGGTTGCATTCGCGACCCAGCGCGGCGCCTGGGGCAGCCGGTTGCCGTCGATCGAAACCGTGCCCGGAGCACTGCCGGGCGGGTCCAGAACGGTGCAGCCGCCGCCGCAGGGCTGAATCGACAGCGTCGCATCATTGATCTTGGTGTAGTTATGGCTCATGCCGGCAGTCAACGTCAGCGCCTCCGAGACAAAAGCTTCCAGATCGATCTCGAAACCTCTACCCGCGGTGCTGTCGGCGTTGATCAGACGATTGAAATTAGCCTGACCGCCGACAGCCGTCAGCTGCTGATCGTCGATCTTGTAGGCATAAACGGAAGCGTTTGCGCGCAGCCGATCGTCGAACAGCATGGACTTGACGCCTGCTTCGGCTGAGAACAGCGTCTCGGTATTGGCCACTGAAATCTCGTCACCGAACAACAGCCTGCCCTGCACGCTGGGCGCGCGAAAGCCGCGCGCCAGACGGGTATAGACGTTGATGTCCTCGGCAGCCTCATAGGTCAGGCTGAGATCCCAGCTGTATTCGGTATCGTCCGGATTGGCCCGGAGCACCGGCGTCGGTGGCGCCCCGATCGGCGAAAGTGTACGGCGGGCCTGGAAATCCTTGTCGTCGTGGGAGATTCGAAGGCCGGCCCGGACGCTCAGGCGGTCCGTGAGGGCGTAATCGACGGAACCGAATGCGGCGATTGCCGTGGTTTCCTGTTGCTGTTGGGCAAAGCCGTTCAGAACGCCTCCGGCCAGCGTATCGAAGTTCAGGCTGTCGATGGTCAGGTCTTCATAAAAATAGTAAAGCCCCGCCTGCCACTGCAACCGTGAACTTGTATTGGACGAGAGGCGCAGCTCCTGGGTGACCTGGAGATGATCCGGGACGCCGTCGGCCGATTCGGCTGGAAAAGGAATGAAGCCGGGACCGAACGGCGGCGCGAAAGAAGCGCCGTAACCGCCGTCGATATCGCCGCGCCCGATGAAATCGACCTGCTCTACACCGGTTATCGAGGTCAGCAAGGCGTTGCCCAGGTCCCAGTTCATGGTCAAGGAACCACCAATCGAATCGAGATCCTGACCGTTGCCGCCATCGATGGCCACGTTGTTGAAGCTGAAATCGTCGATCAGATTGTTGGTGCCCGGCTCGATGACGTTGGCACGGAACAGTCGCGCAGTCCCGTCGAGCGAGCGGAAGTGAATATTGGCCAGCGCATCGAAATTAGCCGCGTCGTAGAGGAGCTGAAAACGTCCGGCGACTTCCTCGTAACCTTTGTACGCGTCGTCCTCGCCGGTAATGGCGTTGTTGACGAAATCATCGCGACGCTGAACCAGTACGGCACCGCGAAACGATAACTGCTGGTTGATCGGGCCGCCGTAGGCACCCTCGAAGTTGACGGCGTTGTGCTCACCATAGGCAAGCTGGGCGTATCCGCCGGAGGTCTGGGAAGGTTTGCGGGATTCGAAGATCACCGCGCCGGCCGGCGTGTTGCGGCCGAAGGTCGTGCCTTGCGGTCCGCGCAGATTTTCGATGCGCTCCATGTCGAACATGGGAAACCCTTTGAGAATCGGATTCTCCTGAACGACGCCGTCATAGACCAGCGAGACCGGCTGTGACGCGTTCAGATCGAAATCGGTGTTGCCCAGGCCGCGGATGTAGAAGCGCGGAAACGTGCGGCCGAAGGAAGATTCGATTTGCAGACTGGGCAGCCGCGAGGACAACAGGCGCACGTCCAGACCGCCGGTCGTCAGCGCATTGAGCTTTTCGCCGCCAAGTACCGTGATCGATACCGGCACTTCCTGCAGATTCTGCTCACGCTTTTGCGCCGTTACGGTCACCACATCCAGCCTGGCGTTTTCACCTTCAGAGTCCTGCCTCGGGTCGGAAGACTGGGCAAGTCCTGAAGCGGACGCGGCGAGCAACAGGCCTGAAAGCAGCCAGATCGGGGCGCGTCGGGCAATTGAAGATTCTGACATCGGTTTTCCCTTGGGATTGAAACGATTGGCTTTCGGGCGCGCGGCGTCCTGCACTACCCTTCTGGTCGAGGCCGGCGCGCGTTTTTCGAAGACGCCAGCATGCGCGAGATTATAGCTGAGCGATACCGGCCAGAGAATTTCGACACCCTGTTTCGCATACGCGATACGACAACACGATCTACCCCGACCTGTATACTGTTTTTGTATACAGCTTTTCACAAGCACCGCAATGCATGCCTACGCCGAACTTCAGGCCCTGAGCTGTTTCAGCTTCCGCCGCGCCGCATCGCAGCCGGCAGAACTGGTCCGGCGCGCGGCCGAACTCGGCTACAGCGCTATTGCAATCACCGACGAATGCTCGATGGCCGGGATCGTGCGGGCCTGGGAAGCTGCGCGCGAATGCGGCATCAAGCTGATCGTCGGCAGCGACTTGCGCACCGTCGACGGCCTTCACCTGGTATTGCTGGCGCCGGATCAGCCCGCCTACGCCCAGATCTGCCGTTTGATCACTACCGCGCGACGGCGGGCGACGAAGGGCCGCTACAAACTCGAGCGCGGCGACCTGGAACAGGATCTGGACCGGGTGCTGACGATATGGAAACCCGGTAATACACCCGCCGATGCCGATGCCGAGTGGCTGCAGCTGCGCTTCGAGAACCGACTATGGATAGGCGCCACACGGCTGCTGCGGCCGGGGGAAAGGCAATGGACCGAAGCCCTGCAGCGGCTAGGCGACAAACACGGCCTGCGCTGCGTGGCCTGCGGCGACGTACGCATGCACCGGCGCTCGCGGCGCGCGCTGATGGATGTCATGTGCGCGCTTGAGCTCGGCCGGCCGCTGGCCGAATGCGGGCTGGCGCTGGCGGCCAACGGCGAGCGCCACCTGCGCCCGATCGAGACCCTGGCCCGACTGTATCCAGAGGCCTGGCTGGCCGAGACGCAGCGGCTGGCCGATGCCTGCAGTTTCGACCCGGGCGCGCTGCAATATCGCTACCCGGCCGAATTGGTCCCCAAACCCTATACGCCATCACGCTGGCTGAGGCATCTGACGCTGCAGGGCATGAAGAAACGTTTTCCGCGCGGCGCTCCGGATGCGGTGCGCAAACTGGTTGCGCGCGAACTCGATCTGATCGAACAGATGGGCGTGGAAGCGTTTTTTCTCACTGTGCATGACGTGGTGCGTTTCGCGCGCTCGCGCGACATCCTGTGCCAGGGACGCGGTTCGGCGGCCAATTCAGCAGTCTGCTACTGCCTGCACATCACCGAGGTCGACCCTGCGCGGCAACAGCTGTTGTTCGAGCGCTTTATTTCAAAAGAGCGCGACGAACCGCCGGACATCGACGTCGACTTCGAGCACGAACGGCGCGAAGAGGTGCTGCAGTACATCTACGACAAATACGGCAGAACGCGAGCGGCGCTTGCGGCCACGGTGATCTGCTACCGGCCCAAAAGCGCACTCAAGGACGTCGGTCGCGCGCTGGGCTTCGACCCGCAGCGCATGAACCGTCTGACCGACTCGCTGGCCTGGTGGGACGATCCGGGCGTGTGGCCCGAGCGCCTGCGCGAGTGCGGATTCGACCCCGACGGCGCGGCGGCAAGACAGCTGCTGACTTTGACCAGCGAGCTGATCGGATTTCCCCGCCACCTGTCGCAGCACGTGGGCGGCATGGTAATCGCCGACGAGCCGCTGCACCATCTTGTGCCGGTGGAGAACGCCGCGATGGCCGACCGGACAATCATCCAGTGGGACAAGGACGACCTGGAGTCATTGGGCCTGCTCAAGGTCGACTGTCTTTCGCTGGGGATGCTCACGGCGCTGCGCAAATCCATGGCGCTGGTCAACCAGTGGCAAGGCGCGCCGGGAACCGAACCACTCCTGAGCCTGACCAGCATGCCGCGCGAAGACCCGGCCACTTATGAAATGCTGTGCAAGGGCGATGCAACGGGCGTTTTCCAGGTCGAATCCCGGGCCCAGATGGCGATGCTGCCCCGGCTGAAGCCACGCTGCTTCCAGGACCTCGTCGTCGAGGTCGCAATCGTTCGTCCCGGCCCCATCCAGGGCGACATGGTGCACCCCTACCTGGAGCGGCGCGAGAACCCGGACAAGGTCGAGTATCCGGGCGAGGCGCTGAAGAAGGTTCTGGAACGCACGCTGGGCGTACCGATCTTCCAGGAACAGGTCATGCAGATTGCCATCGTGGCCGCCGGATTCACGCCGGGCGAGGCCGACCAGCTGCGTCGGGCCATGGCGGCATGGAAGCGTCGCGGCGGGCTGGAGCCGTTTCGCGAAAAGCTTGTCGAGGGGATGCTCGCACGCGGCTACGGCAGCGATTTCGCCGAGCGCATCTACAGCCAGATATGCGGTTTCGGCGACTATGGATTTCCCGAATCGCACGCCGCCAGCTTCGCGCTGCTGACGTATTTTTCGGCCTGGATGAAGTGCCATCATCCGGCTGCCTTCACCTGCGGCCTGCTCAACAGCCAGCCGATGGGGTTTTACGCGCCGGCCCAGTTGATCAACGATGCCCGCCGCCACGGCGTGAGGGTACTGCCGCCAGACGTGCGATACAGCGGCTGGGATTGCGCGCTCGAACCTGTATCAGGCAGCGTTGTCCATGGAAAAAAACCGGCGTCTACAGATAGCGCCGGGCTCGATCGCGTAGCGGATGCGACGCCGGTCTACGGCCCTGATTCGGATACCGGCACGCCCGGCAATGCGTCGGCCGGATTTCGCAACGGCAAGCAGCCGCTCGCGATCCGACTGGGCCTGCGCATGGTCGGCGGACTGCGCCAGGAGGCCGCCGAGCGCTTATGCGCAGCAAGAATTCGACAGTCGTTTCGCGACATCCAGGATCTCGCCGAACGCGCCCGGCTGGACCGGGCTTCGTTGCGAGCGCTGACCGAGGCCGGCGCATTGAAGGCGCTGGCCGGTCACCGCCGGCGCGCGCGATGGGGTGCGATGGCGGCCCGCCACCAGGGCGACCTGCTGGCCGACAGCCGCATCGAAGAACGCCAGCCGCGTCTCGATCTACCCTCGCCGCGAGACGATCTTCTGGATGACTACGCCAGCACGGGCCTGAGCCTGAGCCATCACCCGATCGCCCTGTTGCGCAAGCGCCTGGGCAAGCGGGTGCGAAGCGCCAGACAACTGCGCGATGAAGCCGACGGTCGTGCCGTCCAGGCCGCCGGTGTGGTCACCCACCGCCAGCGACCGGGTACCGCATCGGGCGTGATCTTTCTTTCGCTGGAAGACGAAACCGGCATCATCAACGTGATCGTGTGGCCGAAACTGGTCGAGCGCTTCCGCGCCGAGGTATTGCAAACCGGCCTGCTGAAGGTCCACGGCAAGCTGCAAAACGCCAACGGCAGCCAGCACGTTGTGGCCGCCCGATTCGAGTCGCTGGACTGCTGGCTGAATGGGTTGGCGTCGGAATCCAGGGACTTCCACTAGAGTACCCCCGCAACGACCCTTCGCGCCGGTGGTCATTCAATCGGAGGTTCCCTATGGGATAATGGCGGCTCGCCTAGAACGGAAAAGCTGATGGAACGTCGGACGCCACTCGTACTCCTGATTCTTGACGGCTGGGGCGTGCGCGAGGCCGCGCCGGACAACGCTATTGCGGCCGGCGACACGCCTCATTGGGATCGTCTGTGGAAGAATTGCCCCCATGCTTTGCTGCAGACATCGGGCGAAGCAGTCGGATTGCCGGCCGGCCAGATGGGCAATTCAGAGGTCGGCCACATGAACATCGGCGCCGGCAGAATCGTATACCAGGAGTTGACCCGGATCACCACGGCGATCGAAGACGGCGAATTCGACGCCAACCCGGCGCTTGTCGAGACCATCGATGCAACCGGCGACGGCACGGTGCACGTGATGGGCCTGCTGTCCAGAGGCGGCGTACACAGTCACGAGGATCACTTTCTGGCCACCATCGCGCTGGCGGCCCGGCGACACCGTGGTGACGTTGCGGTGCATGCCTTCCTGGACGGACGGGACACGCCGCCCCGCAGCGCGCGCGAATCGCTCGAACGTTTGCAGCGGCGCGTCGATGCGCTCGACAATGTTCGAATCGCCTCGGTGACTGGACGCTACTGGGCCATGGACCGCGACCAGCGCTGGGACCGGATCGAGCGTGCATGGGAAGCAATCGTCCATTGCCGCGCTGAGTTCAGAGCGGAACGGGCGACCGAAGCGCTTGACGACGCCTACGCCCGCGACGAGAACGACGAGTTCGTTCAGCCCGCGATCATTGGCGGCGGCAAGCCGGTCAGAGACGGCGACAGCGCCATATTCATAAATTTCCGTGCCGACCGGGCGCGCCAGCTGAGCCGCGCGCTGGTCGATCCGGAGTTTGACCGGTTCGAGGGTCGACGGCCGAAGCTCGCAGCTTTCGCGAGCATGACGCAGTATGAATCCGATCTCGACGCACGGGTCGCTTTTCCGCCCGCCCGGATGGCGCATTTGTTCGGGGAGGCGCTCGCCGACGCCGGGGTGGCCCAGTTGCGCATCGCCGAAACCGAAAAGTACGCCCACGTCACCTACTTCTTCAACGGCGGCCGCGAACAGCTGTTCGAGGGCGAAGACCGCAAGCTCATCCCCTCTCCGGATGTGGCCACCTACGACCTGCAGCCGGAAATGAGCGCACCTGCCCTGACGCGCGAGCTGGTCGCCGCAATCGCCAGCAACAATTGGCCCGTCATCGTTTGCAATGTTGCCAACCCGGACATGGTCGGCCACTCCGGCATTTTCGACGCCGCGGTCGAGGCTGTAGAGGCGGTTGACCGGCTGATCGGAGAAGTCGAGCAAGCGGTCGCGGATGCCGGTGGAGAACTGCTGATCACCGCCGATCACGGCAACGTGGAGCAGATGGCCGACCCCGAGACCGGCCAGGCACACACCGCGCATACGACGAATCCGGTGCCGTTGGTGTATATCGGCCGGCCGGCCGGCATGGGCGCCGAAGGCAGCCTGCGCGACATCGCGCCGACCATGCTCGACCTGCTTGGCCTGGCCATTCCCGAAGAGATGACCGGCCGTCCGCTGGTTCATCCCGAGTCGGATGCGGGCCCAGGCCGAATACGGAGCGTCGCTGACACCGAAAATGCCTCCGGCTAAGAAGCCATCCAGTTTCGAGCGCCAATCCGACCGGCAATCCGGACGCCGGATTCCGTGGATAGTTCATGGCCGGTCGCTGGCGCTTGCTTTGGCCCTCCTGACCGTATTCGGCCCCGGCCCCACTCCGTTCGCTCAAACGCCGAATTCAGAAGAATTGAAGGCCGAACTCGATGTGCTCAGGGAGAACATCGATAGCATTACCCGACGACTGGAAGCAGAGCGCGCCAGGCGAAAGAGTGAACAGGATGCGCTGGCGAGCGCCGAGCGAGCATTGGCCGGCATCGCGCTGGAGCTTCGCAACACCCGGGCCGATCTGGAGCAGGCGCGAGAGCGCGCGCGTGAACTTCTCGAGCGCGCCGGGGAAATCGACACGGCCGTAACCGCTCGCCGCCGAACGCTGGCCGAGCAGCTTCGCATCGCCTACCGCATCGGCCGCCAGTCTCGACTGAAGGCACTGTTGAACCAGGAAGATCCGGCCGAGATCAGCCGGGTGCTGGCGCTACACGGTTACCTGGGGCGGGCGCGGCTGGACGCCATTGCCGCGCTGGACGAGGAACTGCAGCGGCTCGAAGCGGTTCGAACCGAACAGCAGCAGGTCGCCGCCAGGCTTCAGCTGCTTGCCGAACGCCAGTCCGCCGCCAAGGCCGGCCAGGACGCGGCACTGGCGCAACGCCAGACCGCGCTGGACGCGCTGGACGACAGCATCCGCAACCGTTCCGAGCGCCTGATCGAAATGCAGGATGCCGCGACAGAACTGGAGTCACTTCTCGATGAGCTCGCCAGTGTCCTGGCCGACATCCCGCCGGAAACGGAAATTGAACCATTCGGTGACCTCGAGGGACGATTGCCCATGCCGGTCGATGCACCGGTTCGCGCCACCTATTCCGACATTCGCAGCGGCAACGTGACCTGGCAGGGCTGGCTGATCCAGACCGAGGTCGGCACCCCCGTGCGGGCCGTGGCTTACGGGCGTGTGGCCTACGCCGATTGGCTGCGCGGCTACGGCATGATGCTGATCGTCGAGCACGGCGACGGATTCATGACGTTGTACGGCCAGAACCAGAGTCTGATCGCCGAGATCGGCGACTGGGTGGCCCCCGGGGAGGTCGTCGCGCTGGCCGGGAACACCGGCGGCAACAGCGCGCCTGGCCTGTACTTCCAGATCCGGCGCGACGGTCAGCCGGTCGACCCGGCCCGCTGGGTCGACCGCTGAGTCCCGGGGGCCGTGGCCTCCGGTTACATCCTAACGGTCTCATTATCGAGCAGACAATCAGGGATAAACGTAGCTGGCCTGCAATCCCAGCGGCAAGCCTGTCATCCAGTACAGCAACAGGAAAATCGTCCAGCCCACGGCAAGTGCGACGGCATAGGGCAGCATCATCGAGATCAGCGTGCCGATACCCGCACCCTTGAAGTAGCGCTTGCAGAATACGACGATCAGCGGGAAATACGGCAGAAGCGGCGTGACGATATTCGAGCTCGAATCGCCGACCCGGTAAGCCGCCTGGGTCAATCCCGGGCCAATGCCCAGCTCCATGAGCATCGGTACGAATATCGGCGCGATTATCAGCCACTTGGCGGATGCGGAGCCGACGAACAGATTGACGAACGCCGTCAGGCCGATAATGCCGACAATGGTCAGCTGGGCCGGCATGTTGATCTCCGACAGCCAGGCGGCCCCGTTGACCGCGATCAGGATTCCCAGGTTCGAGCTCGAAAACGCCGCGATGAACTGCGCGGCGAAGAATGCCATGACAATGTAGTAGCCCATGGACTCCATCGATTTGCTCATGCCTGTAATCAGGTCGCGATGGCCCTCGATGGTGCCCGCCGCGTAGCCGTAAACGGCGCCTGGAATCAGAAACAGGATAAAGATCAGGGGCACGATGGAACGCATCAGCGGGGCACCGAACGACGTGACGCTCTCGTGGAACTTCAGCGCCGGATTCGGATCTCGCAGCGGCGAGTCCGGCAGGAGCACGCCGATTGCCAGAAGAACGAGAGCAAGCGCTATGCTGCCCAGCGCCCAGTTCAGGCCGCGGCGCTCGTTGGCGGCCAGCGGCTCGAGCTTCGGCATGTCCGACATGTCGCCGTCAACCGGGGTCTCGCGCGCCAGTCTGGGCTCGACCACCTTGTCGGTCAACCACCAGCCGATGCCGACCACCAGCACGCTGGAAGCCGCCATGAAGAACCAGTTGACCAGTGGATTGATCGCCACGGTCGGATCGAGCACGCGCGCGGCCTCTTCGGTGATGCCGGCCAGCATCGGATCGATTGCCGACGGGATGAAATTAGCGGAAAACCCGCCCGAAACGCCGGCGAAAGCAGCCGCTATGCCGGCCAGCGGGTGGCGCCCGGCGGCATAGAAGATCACGGCGCCGAGCGGAATGACCACCACATACCCCGCATCGGCCGCGGTGTGAGAAACGATCGCCACCAGGATAAGCATCGGCGTGAGCAGCCGTGGCGAGGTGACGCCGAGCATCTTGCGCAGCGCGGCGTTGATGAACCCGGTGTGTTCGGCAACACCGACGCCCAGCATCGCAACCAGCACAATGCCCAGCGGAGCGAAGCTGGTGAAAACAGTCACCATTTGACTGAGAAAGCGCGCCAATTCGCCACCCGCCAGCTGATTGACGATCTGAATGGGCTCTCCGGTCTGTGGATGAAGCGCACTGAACTGGATCGGCGCCAGCAGCGCCGAGAGCGCCCAGACCACCAGCATCAGAAGAAAGAACAGCACTGCCGGGTCAGGCAGGCGATTGCCGACGCGCTCAATGACATCGAGGCTGCGGTACAGCCAGCGACGGCCGGCGGTCGCCTCGGGTATGGGTTGTTCGCTCAAGATGAAATCTCCCTGATTGTTTATCTAATAACCTGCCATCAAAATCCTTGCGGCACTTGATGCACGCCATTTGCGCCGCATGTCCGCAAATGGCTTCGCTTCGCGGTCCCGGCCGTCCCGGCCGGGCATTAACCCGGCATACTTACTCGTGTGCCGGAGCAATAATTGACAAATGCGGTCGATATTTCAAGTCGGTGACTTCAGGACCTGCGGCCTGGCCCGTCCAGCGGCAGCGGCGTGACCTTGTCGCCGGTCCCGCGATCCCTTATCACGCACTTGCCGCGCTTTTTTACCTGCTCGATACGGATGACCGACTGCATCGGCAGCATCAGCTTTTCGGTGTCGGCAAATTCGTCGCGCAGGCGCTCTTCGGTCGGATCTACAACGACTTTCGAATCAGCGTCGAAAATCAGCCCCGACGCCTCGACAAAACCATACAGACGGCTGGAATCCACGTGCTCGACGAAAAGCTCATAAACTTTTCCATGATTGAAAAACACCAGCTTGTACACGCTTCGCCCCGCTCGGCTTGTATTCGACGCGCTCATTATGCACGGTCAAGGCCATCGGTTGAAACACCGTTGGTCACTTGCGACTTTGGAGAATTCAACGAAATGGGCGTCAATCAATGCTCACGGCGTAGCCGGCCCGGCCCGATACCAGCCGAATCACAAGCGCCACCAGAACGCCGGCAACGAATCCCGCCACGTGCGTTCGCCAGGCTACTGCATCGGACATGGGACCGAAAACCGTGTAAAGCACCTGCAACGCAAACCATGAACCGATGACCAGCAAAGCGGGAATGCGTGCGAACTGCAGGAAGAGACCCAGCGGCAGCCACAAGCCAATCCTCCTCGACGGAAACAGCCCGAGATAGACGCCGATAACTGCCGACACGCCGCCACTCGCGCCGATTATGGTCCGCTCCAGCCCCGGGATATTGAGCACCACGAAAAGATTGGCCACTGCCCCCAGCAAAAGAAATACCGCGAGGAAGCGCAGGTGTCCCAGTGAACGCTCCACCGGTATACCGAAAACCCACAGATAAGCAATGTTGCCGGCAAGGTGCAACCAGGTCGCGTGGGCGAACAAGGCACTGACGAGACCGACCAGCCCGGCTGAATCGACGATGCTCAGGTCCGAGTTCAAAAGCTGCGAGACTTGCGAAGGCTTGAACCCCCAGAAATCGACCCAGCCGCTTACCATCGTCTCGGGCATCAGCACCGTGCTCAGGGTCACCGCGAGCGCCATGGCACTTATGACGATCACCATCCACGGATTGCTCGTCCCAGGCCGTGGAGGACCGGTTCGCGCCACCCAGTTCACTCGATCAGGATCCTGTAGCCGGCGAATTCCACCACAGCGCCGCGTTGCATAATTTCGGCCAGACGAACGCCGGTCTCGACCCGCTGCCCTTCACCGTAGCGCTCACCATTGATCAACACGAATCGATCACCAGGCCTTTCAGCGTAAAAGTGCACGGTAAGTTCCAGCGGAGGGAACTCAGCGCGCCGGGCCTGCGGCATTTCCCAGGGCCGAATGAAATTTCCCGCCGCTTTGGGCGGCCCGGCTTCGCCCGGCTCGGGCTGCTGTCTCGACTCGGCTTGTGGCGGCACCTCCTCCTGCGCCTGCTCCTGCGCCATTCGCCGCAATTCCTGCATGGAACGCCGGGCGTCCCCGGATTCAGCCGCCTGGGTCGAGGGACCTTCGAGGGCGTCGGGTTCAGCACTTGCACTGACGGGCTGATTCTCCGAATCGGCTTGTCTGGACCGTCCAGCTTGCGCGTTGCCGCTGGTATCGGATCGCGGCACAGTCTCCTGCGCCGGGCCTGCTTCGGCAACCCGGCGCGCACTGGCCCCACCGGCTACCGGGGCAAGCGCTGCCTCGGTCCTGACAGCTGCGAGCGGAACTTCGTCTGCCGCCGCTGCGTTTGCGCTCGCCGGGCTCGAGCCGGACTTGCCGGCAGCGTTGCCGGAACGATCCATCCGCTCTGAAACGTACGGCCACAGCCATGGTGCTGCGGCAACCAGCAGGACGCCAGTTGCGAGAATCAACCAGCGCCGCCAGCCGCTGCGCCTGGAATTACCCGAAGGCGGCGTTCCGGAAAGGTCGATCGTCGGCGACGTTCCGCGCCGACGCTGGGCTTCAGATTTCTTCAGTGCATCGAGCAATAACGACATTTCAGTCCGAACGGTCGGTGGTCTGGGCGCTTGCGTAACCGGCGCCAAGCGTTGAAAGAAAAAGTCGCGTCACCGGACCCGCCATGCCATCGGATCGAAGCCCGTTCCGCAACTGGAATTGTCTGATCCAAGCCTCGAACTCAGCGCCGTAGCCGGAATCGGTGGCACCCGGCCAGGGATCATCCGGGTCTTGGGCCGCAAGACGCTTGAGCTCAGCAACAGCCGCATCGTCGTCGCCCACCTGCCAGACGCTTCCAAGATCCGGCCAGACGGCGTAGAAATCTCCCAGCCAGCGCGCGTCAAGCTGATTGAGCGGTATCCGAAAGTCCTGGCCGGACTGGCGCGCCAGCACGCTGTCGGAACCGACTTCAACGGCCAGAAGGTGGCCGCCCCTTGGCTCGTCGAGTCTGAGCACTACCGGTCGTCCCAGCTTGCGCAGCAATGCCCAGCTGCCGCGCATGGTGTGACAGGCAAAGTTTTCGAATTGCCCCTGGCTGCAGGCCTGTTCAATCAGGTTTAAGTTCGCTGACGGAAACAGCGCTGCGGCCTCACGCCAGGCCAGTTGCTCCGTGGACTCACTCAACATCTGACGCCAAATCGGCTGGCTTGCATCATCTGTCTGTTCGGGTACCGAGCTCAATGACCAGATCATGCCGGCTGCAACCGTCAGCACTACGGCAATGGCCAGCACCGAAAGCGCAGCGCTGAACCGTCGACCGCCGGATTCGTCGCCGACCACCACTTCCCCGGCAGCCTTCCGGATAATCGCCGACGGAATTCTGTCGGCCTCGCGGGCATAGCCGGCCATCAGAGAACGGTCGGCAATGATGTTGATGAGCCGGGGCACGCCGCCCGAGACACGGTGCAGCGTACGTAGCGCGGAAGGTGAAAATGGACAGCGCGCCCCGCCGGCGATCTGGATTCGGTGCCGAACATATTCAGCGGTTTCCTGCTGCCCCAGCGGGGCCAGGTGGTAGCGCGCAGTGATGCGCTGGGCGAGCTGGCGCAGGGAAGGACGGCTCAGGAGTTCCCTGAGTTCCGGCTGGCCGAGCAAGATGATCTGCAGAAGCTTGTCGGTTGCGGTCTCGAGGTTGGTCAGAAGCCGGACCTGCTCCAGCGTTTCGCGCGACATGTTCTGGGCTTCGTCGATAATCAGCACGGCGCGCTCGCCGGCGGCGTGGATTTCGAGCAGGCGCTGATTCAGGCACTGACCCAGCGCTTCCACACCGGTTTCACCGTCGGGCGGCTCTACCTCCAGCTCGCGACAGATCGCGCGCAGCAGCTCACGCGGCTCCAGCATCGGGTTGAGAATCAGCGCGATGCGGGTGTGCTCCGGGACTTGTTCCAGCATCAGTCTGCACAGCGTCGTCTTGCCGGTGCCCACCTCACCGGTCAACTGCACGAAACCGCCACTGCCGCCTCGCCCGACGCCGTACAACAGGTGCGCAAGCGCATCCTGGTGGCGCTGGCTCAGGAATACGAAACGCGGATCCGGTGTTATCGAGAACGGTCGTTCTTCGAGTCCGTAGAATTGCTCGTACATACTGCCTCGGTTTGGGCGAGCCCGGGGTGGACCGGTGGCGCCGACGAATCTGTAGCTGCTGGGGGGCAGCCGGCGAATACTACTTTGAAATATTGTCTTTCAATACTCCTGGCCAATATTTCTGATGACTATTGCTGAAAAAAAATTTCCGGGCTGAATCCCTGGTTAATACTACTGGTTTATCCGCGATGCATTCCGAACATCTTCAGTCCGACAGCACCATCAGCGACGCGTTGCCGCCAACCGCCGCGGTGTTGATCGTTCGAGTGCGCTCGACCGCAAAACGCTGCAGATAATTCGGGCCGCCGGCCTTGGGGCCGGTTCCCGAAAGTCCTTCGCCGCCGAACGGCTGCACGCCCACGACTGCGCCGGTCATGTTCCGATTAACGTACGCATTGCCTGCTTGGACGCTCTTGATCACATGCTGCTGGACCTTGTCTATTCGGCTGTGGCAGCCGACCGTCAGGCCGTAGCCGGTCGCGTTGATCTCGTCGATAACCCGATCGAGGTCGCGCGCCCGATAACGAACCACATGCAGTATCGGGCCGAATACCTCGCCATCCAGCGCGTCCATGGACTCGATCTCGAACGCGCGGGGCGCGAACCACAAGCCAGCGTCGGCATCGGCAGGATTTCTCGCAGGATCCGGCACCCTGGCAATCGGTCGGGCCTCGCGTTCCATCCGTTCGGCATGGCGCTGGAGCATTTCGAGCTGTGCCCGATCGATGACCGGACCGATGTCGGTCGCAAGCGTGCCCGGCCATCCCACCACCAGTTCCTTCATGGCACCGGCCAACATGTCCAGAACCCGGTCTGCTACATCGTTCTGGACGTAAAGAACACGCAGCGCGGAACAGCGCTGGCCGGCCGACAGAAACGACGAATTGACGACGTCGCGCACCACCTGCTCGGCCAGCGCCGAGGAATCGACGATCATTGCGTTCTGTCCGCCGGTCTCGGCGATCAGCGTTGCTATCGGGCCGTTGCGCTCGGCGAGCTTTCGGTTGATCGCGCGTGCCGTCTCCGTCGAGCCGGTGAACGCCACCCCTGCGATACGTGGATCGGCCGACAGCGCGGCGCCCAGGCGTCCGTCGCCGGGAAGCATCTGGAGCACGCCATTCGGAATGCCGGCTTCGAAAAACAGCTCGACGGCTCGCGCCGCCAGCAGCGGCGTCTGTTCGGCCGGCTTTGCGATGGCGGCATTGCCCGAGGCCAACGCAGCGGCGACCTGGCCGATGAATATCGCAACCGGGAAATTCCACGGACTGATGCAAACGAATACGCCCTTGCCGTGCAACGAGATTTCGTTGTGCTCGCCGGTCGGGCCTGCCAACACCTCCGGCTGGCCGAACTGTCGGCGCGACATCTGCGCATAATATCGACAAAAATCAGCAGCTTCACGCACTTCGTTAATGCCGTCTATCAATGACTTGCCGGCCTCGCGCACGCACAGCGCCATCAGCTCGGCGCGGTTGTCCTCGAGCAGGTCGGCCATGCGCTCCAGACAGTCGGCGCGCTGAGCGGCCGGCGTGGCATCCCACCCGTGCTGCGCGCGAACGGCATTGGCAACCGCGGCGCCCGCCGCTGCGGGATCGGCGACGGTCACCGAACCGACGATGTCGTCTCGATCTGCCGGCGAGCGCAACGCCAGCGTGTCGCCCGTCGCCAGCCCATCGCCACCGGCGGGCGACGCCTTCCAGCGGCACGTACGAAACGCCGACATTTGTTCGGCCAGTCTTTGCTGCTGCGACTCGGATGCGAAGTTGATGCCGCGCGAGTTTTTTCTCTGGCCGGCAAAGATATCGGCCGGCAGGGGAATACGGGGGTGTGAATACTGCCCGAAGCCCTCAACAATTGCGATCGGATCGGTCACCACCTCGCGCGCAGGAAGCTTCTCGTCGACGATACGGTTGACGAAGGAACTGTTGGCACCGTTTTCCAGCAGCCGGCGGACCAGGTAAGGCAGCAGATCGCGGTGATCGCCCACCGGCGCGTAGACCCGGCAGTGACCGTTGAACTTGCCGCTTTCAAGTACCTCTTCGTACAGATCACGGCCCATCCCGTGCAGCCGCTGGAATTCGAAATCTTGTCGATCGCCGGCCAGTCGGTTAATCGCGCATATGGTGTGCGCGTTGTGCGTGGCGAACTGCGGATAGAAAGCGTCCCGGAGATCGAGGACGCGCCTTGCGCAGGCGAGGTAGGAGACATCGGTGTTCGGTTTGCGCGTGAATACAGGGTAGTCATCGAAGCCTTCGTACTGGGCCAGCTTGATCTCGGTATCCCAGTACGCGCCCTTGACGAGCCTGATCGGAATCCGGTGGCCGGTGTTTCGCGCCAGCTCGCTCAGCCAGTCGATCGCCGGCAAGCCGCGCCTGAGATAGACTTGAAGCGCCAGTCCCAACCCGTCCCATCCGGCCAGTTGTTCGTCGCCCAGCACGGCCGCGAACACATCCAGCTGAAGCATCAGGCGGGCGGCCTCTTCGGCATCGACCGTCAGCGCGATGCCGGCTTTTCGAGCGCGCACCGCGAGATCGCGCAGCACCGGCACCAGCTCGGTCATGACGCGTTCACGCTGCGCGCTCTCGTAGCGCGGATGGAGTGCGGAAAGCTTCACAGAGATGCTGGCTGCATCAAAGATACTGCTACCGCCGGCCGCCTTGCCGATGGCGTCGATGGCCCGGGCGTAGGCGTCGCGGTATCGAAGCGCGTCGGCAGCCGTCAGCGCAGCCTCGCCCAGCATGTCGAACGAATACCGATAGTGCCGATTGCCCTTTCTGCGCGAGCGCTCAATGGCTGAAGCTATGTCGCGCCCCATCACGTACTGGTGGCCCATTATTCGCATGGCCTGACGAATGGCCAGCCGAACCACCGGCTCGCCAGACTTGTTGGCCAACCGCGCCAGCACCGAACGCACGTCCTGCCGCACCGACTGGCCGACCTTTACCAATCGGCCGGTCAGCATCAGGCCCCAGGTCGAGGCGTTGACGAACAGCGATTCGCTTTTGCCCAGGTGCGATTCCCAGTTGGCCTCCGAAAGCTTGTCGGAAATGAGCATTTCGGCCGTGTCGTTATCGGGAATCCGCAGCAATGCCTCGGCCAGGCACATCAATACCACGCCCTCTTCCGAAGAAAGGTCGTATTCGCGCATGAAAGCTTCCATGGCACCCTGGTGCTGACTGCGCTTGCGCACTTTTTCAACCAGTTCGACGGCCAGCTTTTCCACACCGGCCCGGTCGGCTTGATCGAGCCCGGTACTTTTCAGCAGATGCGCAACGTGCTGGGCTTCCGGTACGGTCCACGCGCGCTCCAGAGCCCGGCGCGATTCATCTGCCGGGAAGCTCATACTCGTTACAAACGGCGTGTCATGACTCATGTCGGGCCTGCTCCGGCTGAGATTGATTTTGCATTGGCGACATGGCGGGATCACGCTCTCGCATCCGCCGCATTGCCGCGATTTTAACGCAAGCCAGGCGCGACCTCCTGAAGTCGGCGCGAGATGAATCGGACGTTGGCAAAAGTGAAGATTACGATTCCGCTGCTCATGAGCATCGGCTACAATACGCCTTTGAGATATTCACCGGTTTAAATGATCCGCGAAAGCCTTACAGATCACGATAATCGGGTGACGCGAATCGAGGTTCTTTCGAACTTGTCGCTCACGCTGGACAGCCTGGCATTTGTCTTTCTCGGGCTTAGCGCAGTGACCCTGACTGTCGCATTATTACCGACGCTACTCGGGTACTGGCCCATCATGGCCATTGCGATAGTGCACCTGCTTGTCGTGGGATGGTGCTTTCGGATCGCCTGGCGCGGCCACTGGGCGCGTCAGGACATCACGGTCGATTGCGATATTGTTCAGGTTGACCTGCGCACCGCAAAAGGCCTTCAACGGCAGCGGCTGGCAGCAAGTTGGGCGAAAGTTGAAAAACGTTTCGTGCGGGGCGAGCCAAGAGTTTTTGTGGCGTTGCATGGAACGCAGATCGAGATTGGAAGTTTCGTTCCGGCCGAGGAGCGAATCGAGGCGGCCAACAGCATTACTCGAGCGCTCGAACCATTTTCAGCATGGAACACCAAAAGAATCAAGGAAACAGCGAGTTCAGCATGAAAAGAACCAATGAATTGATTGTCGGTTTGGCAATGGCGGCCGTCATTACGGTCATCACCTGGGGCCTGTTCGCCGTTGGCGACAACATGCCGGCAGGTGTGACGCCCTATAGCCGCGATGTCTACCAATTGCACATGATCGTGCTCTACATCGTGACCATTATCGGCATTCTCGTCTTTGCCGCCATGTTCACGTCCATTTATCTGCACCGCAAGTCGCGTGGCGCGGTGCCGGCCAAGTTCACGCACTCGACGCGGGCAGAAATCACCTGGACGCTCATTCCGATATTGATTCTGATCGTCATGGCCATTCCGGCCACACGCGTGCTGATCGATATGGAAGACACCTCGGGCGCCGAAATGAACATCAAGGTGACCGGCTACCAGTGGCTGTGGCAGTACGAATACCTGGAAGACGATATTTCCTTCTACTCGGCGCTGGACCGCGACAGTAACGCCGCGCGCCAGATCGGATCCGGGATCTCGCCGCGGGAAGTCGACAACTATCTGCTGGAGGTCGACAAGCGCATGGTTGTTCCGACCGATACGAAGATTCGCATTCTGCTGACATCGGGCGACGTGATTCACTCGTGGTGGGTGCCCGATCTTGGCTGGAAGCGGGATGCCATTCCGGGAACAATCAACGAAGCCTGGACCCTGATAGAAGAGCCGGGCGTTTACCGCGGACAGTGTGCAGAACTATGCGGAAAGGATCACGGCTTCATGCCGGTCGTGGTCGAGGCCGTCTCGCCGGCGGACTATCGCGCCTGGGTCGCCGAGCAGACCAGCGGTCAGCAGGTCGCTGCGGTCGAGCCGGTCGACGCCGAAATGGACCGCGAGACTCTGATGACGCACGGCGAAGACATCTACGACGCGCACTGTGCCGCCTGCCACCGGGAAGACGGCTCCGGCATGCAGCCGGCATTCCCGGCACTCGCCGGCAACCCGGTTGTCAATGGTGAGTTGGCCGGGCACATCGACGTGGTGGTCAACGGGCGTCCCGGGACGGCCATGGCGGCCTTCGGCCAGCGCTTGAGCGCGCGCGATCTTGCCGCGGCACTGACGTATACGCGCAATGCGTTCGGCAACGAAACCGGCGACCTGGTTCAGCCGGCAGACATCGCGGCTCAGATCGATCCGGAACCCGCCGAGCGTCTGGCCCTGGCCGACTCCGAGGCCAACTGATCCGGCGCAAGAACGCGTGACTGTCCATATCGTCTGCTCATATCTGGAAACTGACGGAAACCGGGGCCTGCCAAGCGACCCCATTTGCAAGGAACCGCAATGACTGATACCACCGCCCATATCGACGACCATCACGCTCAGCCCAAGGGGCTGTCGCGCTGGCTGTTCACCACCAACCACAAGGAAATCGGGACGCTGTACCTGGTGTTCTCGCTGGCGATGTTCCTCGTCGGCGGCGCAATGGCCATGGTGATTCGCGCCGAGCTGTTTCAGCCGGGCCTGCAGCTGGTCAACCCCGAGTTCTTCAATCAGATGACCACCATGCATGCGCTGGTGATGATTTTCGGCGCCGTCATGCCGGCGTTCGTGGGCCTCGCCAACTGGATGGTACCGATGATGATCGGCGCTCCGGACATGGCGCTCCCCAGAATGAACAATTGGTCGTTCTGGATTCTTCCGTTCGCGTTCCTGATCCTGCTGTCGACGCTTTTCATGCCCTCAGGCGCTCCGGCATCGGGCTGGACGCTCTACCCGCCGCTTTCACTTCAGGGCGGCAACAGTTTCGCATTCGTGATCTTTGCCATCCACCTTATGGGCATCTCGTCGATCATGGGTGCGATCAACATCATCGCGACCATCCTCAACATGCGCGCCCCGGGCATGACCCTGCTGCGCATGCCGCTGTTCGTATGGGCATGGCTGATCACCGCATTCCTGCTGATCGCCGTGATGCCGGTCCTGGCCGGCGCGGTGACGATGCTTTTGACCGATCGCTTCTTCGACACCAGCTTCTTCAACGCCGCCGGCGGCGGCGACCCGGTGATGTACCAGCACATTTTCTGGTTCTTCGGCCACCCGGAGGTCTATATCATGATCCTTCCGGCGTTCGGCATCATCTCGGAGATCATTCCGACCTTCTCGCGCAAGCGCCTGTTCGGCTACACCGCGATGGTCTACGCCACCGCGTCGATCGCGTTTCTGTCGTTCATCGTCTGGGCCCACCACATGTTCACCGTCGGCATGCCGCTGGGCGGATCGCTGTTTTTCATGTACGCCACAATGATCATCGCCGTGCCCACCGGCATCAAGGTCTTCAACTGGGTATCGACCATGTGGCGCGGCTCCATGACGTTCGAGACCCCGATGCTGTTCGCGATTGCATTCGTGGTGCTGTTCACGATCGGTGGATTTTCCGGCGTCATGCTGGCCATCGTGCCGGCAGACTTCCAGTATCACGACACCTATTTCGTCGTGGCTCACTTCCACTATGTACTGGTGACGGGTGCGGTATTCGCGATCATGGCCGGCGCTTACTACTGGCTGCCCAAGTGGACGGGCTACATGTACGACGAGCGTCTTGGAAAGATTCATTTCTGGTGGTCGACCATATCGGTCAACGTTCTGTTTTTCCCGCAGCACTACCTGGGACTGGCCGGCATGCCACGCCGGATTCCGGACTACTCGGTTCAGTTTGCCGAGTTCAACCTGATCTCGTCTGTGGGCGGATTCGCCTTCGGTCTGGCCCAGCTACTGTTCGTCTGGATCGTAATCAAGTGCGTACGCGGCGGAGAGAAAGCTACGGCAAAAGTCTGGGAAGGCTCTCGCGGGCTGGAATGGACCGTACCGTCACCGGCGCCGCTGCACACCTTCGACACGCCGCCGCAGGTCGACGACAGCGTGACGGCACACAAGGACCAACTGACCTAGGTTGATGACGGAAACGG
>JGI12048J13642_11109571_pt1 | contig 23455 bp, 13 predicted proteins | sample ElkSlonscriptome_16_FD_13642 | JGI IMG/M metagenome (IMG submission 13642)
GGCATCGCAATGCGATGCCCCTACAGCAGGTCATCCATGAGTTGAATCTTTCCGCATCATTCCATGCTGTGCAACGCCGGTTATTTTTTGCTCTTGAAGTCGTTTCCTTTGTTGGTAGAGGGTCGTTTTCTTTGGGAGAAAGCGTGAGGGTCTGCTTGGATTGTATCTACAAATTTTTCGTCTAACTCATCAGGTTCATCTTCTGTCTCATCTTCAGAGTTCTCTAAATCTTCTAGATCATTGAGCTTAGTCGTCGATTCGTTCACGGGGAATCGGTCTAAGAGCATTGTTGCCTGCCGCGCCGTTGTATAAAGGCTGGGCGGAAGATGGGGGACGTGGGGGATCTGAGACAAGAAATCGAGAGTGCGCCGTAAGATACGAACGATGTCACCTTCATCTAGAGACGTGTTGCTGCACAGCGTTGACCATTCTTCGCCGAGAGCCCACTGCTCGACTAAGCTAATCCATTCATATTCCAGCCAAATTGGAAACGCAATTTGGTAGCGATGCTGAATCTGAAAGAGGTGGCGTCGCAGGGGACGAATCGAGTTGAGCGTCAAGTCAATAGCTGGAGAAGGCTCGTAGTAAGTCCACAGTTCTGGGCGGGATACCTCTGTCACCATCGCCGCACAGACAGCGGCAAACTGTTGAGGCTCCAAATCCTCAAACTCCCCTGAAGTAATGGCGATCGCCAGCCATAACTCGTTGTCGCCTCGAATCGCAGCAGCAATGCGTCCGAGACTTGTGGGTTCGACTCCATTCATGCAGTTGAAGTGCTGCAAGATAGCGATGAGATTCAAGAATTCATGCCAGTAGCGCTGAGATTTTTTCCCGAGCTTCGACTTGCGATCCTCTAGTTCTAGCTCTAGCCTGTCGATACGCCGGATGCGTTTGAGCAGCTTTTTCGGATCTCCCCAGTCTCGGGCAGGATGCAGTCCTAGCTTTTTCTCGGTGACTGCAACCTTCGCGGCTTGTTCTTCAACTTCGGGAGGCGTTGGAGGCGGAGGTAGCTCTGGAATCTGGTTGGCGATCGCCCCTGTATCGTCGCTGCCAGGATAAATGTGTCCTGGTTTGGGTGCAGGTTCGGTTGGAACGTTAAGCTTCTCGACACTCTCAAGACGAGACATCTCGGCATATAGCTCAGAAACATCGATCGCCGTCACAACATACCAACGGTTGTCTGAACCCAGAGTAATCAGCAAGGGAGCTTGTCCAGGCCCAGGAACCTTCGCCACTAAGACTGCCGGAAGAGGAGGATTCCCCTTACCCTGCTTTCCTTTGAGACTCAGCAAGGTTCCGGACAACGCAAAAGAGATAGCGAGGGCATTTTCTCGATTTTGAGTCTCCCGTGCCTGCTGCTGAAGAGTTTTAAGCAGACGCCGCTCTTCCTTTAGGCGACCCGTCAGCTTCTCAAAGTTTGCAAGAACGTCGTAATCTTCTACATGAGCGACCTGGGCAACGAGGTGCTCGATATCGGCTTCTAGCTGGGCGATCGCCTTTTCCTGCGGAACCAGATGTAGCGTCGCTAGGTACTGCCCAAAGCTGTGTTCGATGAGATCTCTTGCTTCTTCCAGCGTGTGAATCTGCAAGAGATTGAGCACCATGCTGTAGCTTGGCGTGAATTGACTGATCAACGGATCAGGCCCGGACACAGCCAGATAGGCCGCTTCTGGTGCCCCTTCAAAGCGAGTTTGAACCGTGACCACATGACCCATATCGTCCATGCCTCGTCGTCCTGCTCGCCCTGCCATTTGCAAGAATTCTGAGCCGTTGAGCAGTCGATGACCCTGATCCGTTCGTTTCGACAAACTTGAAATGACTGTGGTACGTGCTGGCATATTGATTCCAGCCGCTAAGGTTTCAGTTGCAAAGACGACCTTAATCAACCCCTGCTGGAAGAGTTCTTCTACAAAGGCTTTCCAGGCAGGCAAAATGCCTGCATGGTGAGCCGCAATGCCACGATAGAGCGGTTCAACCTGGTCGGCACGAGCCGCTTCAGGGCTGCGCTCCAGAAAAGCATCAATTTGTTCCTTAAGCGCCATCGATTCGGTACGGCTGACGAGTGCTAACCCTCCAGCCTCTTCGACCGCGCGATCGCATCCCCGCCGACTGAAAATGAAGTAAATCGCAGGCAGCATATCTCGCTTGCGGAGGTGATGCAGCACCGTGTGAATGCTGGCGGCTTTTTCTCTTCCTCGCTGTTTTCCTCGTCGCTTTAGCTTGGGATTAAGTGCAGTTCCCTTTTGGTTAAGCAGCGGATGCAATCCTTCAGGGTTACAAAAATGATACCGCAGCGGAATCGGGCGATAGTCGGAATAAACCAGCCGCGTCGGGCCATGCACGCTTTGAATCCAGTCGGTGAGCTGTTCACTGTTGGCCACTGTTGCAGACAGCGCCACAAGCTGAATCTCCGGCGGAGCATAGATGATCGACTCTTCCCAGACTGTCCCTCGCTGGGCATCGTTCATATAATGGCACTCGTCCAAAACGACGGCTTCCACCCGTTCTAAAGACGTGCCCACTTGTCCAATGCTCGTCCCGTAGAGCATGTTGCGAAAGATCTCAGTGGTCATGACCAAAATTGGGGCATCTCGATTCACCGACATATCGCCAGTGAGCAGCCCAACGTGTTCGGCTCCAAACTGCTCTCGGAAGTCTCGCAACTTCTGGTTAGAAAGAGCTTTGAGCGGCGTTGTGTAAAACACTCGATTGCCTCGGGCGAGGGCCCGATAAATCGCATATTCGCCCACTAAGGTTTTGCCTGAACCTGTGGGTGCGCAGACTACAACAGATTGTCCTGCCTCTAGAGCTGCGATCGCCTCTTTCTGAAAATCGTCAAGCTCAAATGGAAAAATTCGCCGTAGCGCATTTTCCATTTCTGGGGTTACAGAACGGGCAGAAGTAGGAACAGAAGAATCAGTTGTCGGTGAATTCACATGAAAACCATCGGGCTAGAAGTATTTGCAAGCTGAGTCAAAGGATCAAACGTTTTGCTAATCATGATGAGATCAAGTTGCACCCTTTTTGATCGCAAAGAACAAACTTATAGTTACTAGGGTACTAGACGTTCTAATGTTCTACACCAGTTGAGCAAAGCGAAATTTCTCGGCATCAAGACAAGCCAGAAGGAAAGATCGGGATTTTTGTCACAGAAGTTGGATTTTCGCTGGCATCTTGAGCATAGGTATGAAGCAGGTTCAAGAAGCGCTGAAAATCGAAACTGCGCGGATCACGGCGATTTCCAGCACGATCGACGCTTCGATGAGTTGTGATGCGATTGGCTGGAACCGGAAGTCTTGCCACAATCCAGGCTAGAGATTGATATTGAGCAGCTGTGTAGCCGCTATGGCCACTCTGATTTCCCCTCCCATCGCTAGGAGACTCAAGGGATGTATGGTAAGCGAAGTTGTTGACCGATGGGGGAAATTCGGGATGGGTTCGGACGGTTTCCGCGCCGTTTGGCCCCTCAAAAACAGAGTTTCCTGCCCCAAATGCACGCATCTGAGGATGCACAATATGAACGATAGTTCCATCTCGCTTAATTAGGCTGTGATAGCTCACCTGATCGGCATCGCGGGGATGATTTCGCTGAAACAAGTTAATAGCACTGCTGGCTGAACCTACCGTTTCATGAACCACAACGATAGGGGCATTGTTGACCTCATTGCCATATATGTCTGTGAGATAGCGCGGGCCGTAATTACTGGGATGAGCGGGAGCTAACTCTTCACGAGGCATGTAGGAAGAGACCGACACATTGCCAACATATCGAGCCGGAGCGATACCTATGGACGCTAAATCTGTCTGGTTCTGCCCTCCACCTTGAGCCAGATCGAGGCTGTTGTCTTGAACGGCAACCGATTGGTTGCCGATAGGTGGAATAGGCCGTCCAAAAGCCACTGGTGACAGAGACGTTAATTCTGTGGCCGTAAGCGGATGCTGAACTGAGTCAGTAGCATTAGCTTGCTCAGCAGAATGGAAGCTTAGGGCGATCGCCAACGCCACAACTCCCAATGCTAAAAGCTGCCAAGTCACAGTCCAGAAAATTTGCTTTAACTTTTCCATAGCAAAGAGATCATCGTTTACTCAATCAACCTTCTTCAGAATATTGCCCAAATATGTAAAACAACGTCATTTCAAAACTAAAAACTTATTGAGAGTCACAGCTTTTCATTATTGTACTGATACTTAAGCAAGATACCTCCCAACTGCGTCTACAACCCTATCCCAAAAAATCTCTAGTGGTAAAAAATCTGTGCAGGGGTGCTATTTTATGGACAATATTTTTACACCCTCAAAACTACTGAAGAAGAACAGATTGAGACGGGCATTTGAAAAACAAATGTATGATTCTGAAACTAAAATAGCCGATTTTATAGCTACAGCCATTAGCCTTAGGACGTTTTTGTAGCCGCGCGGCGCGCGGCTACAAAAACGTCTATGTCCTAAATAAGCTGATTACAGCTATAGAACTAGCAGCTATGGTTTGCTGAAAACTCTGCTGGATCATTGATTAGGTATTAGACAACACATCATAGAGCAAAAACAAGGGGGCATCTCATCTCGAGATGCCCCCTTGTTGAGACTCATAGCTGATGTTGATATAGGTTTTGATGTTGACAACTAAAACCTAATAGAACCAGCGAAGTCGTTGATTATGCCTCAAGAGAGGGCGAGGTAACAGCAACTGGAGTCGCACCACCGCTAGCCAAATCCAAGGGAAAGTTGTGAGCATTGCGCTCATGCATTACTTCCATTCCCAGGTTTGCACGGTTGATTACATCCGCCCACGTCGCAATCACGTGACCTTGGCTATCAATCACTGATTGGTTGAAATTGAACCCATTCAGGTTGAACGCCATCGTGCTGATGCCCAATGCCGTAAACCAGATGCCGACCACTGGCCATGCTCCTAAGAAGAAGTGCAAGGCACGCGAGTTGTTGAAGCTGGCATATTGGAAGATCAATCGGCCAAAGTATCCGTGCGCTGCAACGATGTTGTAAGTCTCTTCCTCTTGTCCGAACTTATAGCCGTAGTTCTGAGACTCAGTTTCTGTTGTCTCGCGCACCAGACTTGAGGTCACCAACGAACCGTGCATTGCGGAGAACAGAGCACCGCCAAAAACCCCTGCCACACCTAGCATATGGAAGGGATGCATCAAGATGTTGTGCTCAGCCTGGAACACAAACATGAAGTTGAATGTTCCCGATATACCCAGAGGCATTCCATCTGAGAAGGAACCCTGACCAATGGGGTAGATCAAGAACACTGCAGTTGCAGATGCCAAAGGAGCGCTGTAGGCAACACAGATCCAAGGGCGCATACCCAAACGGTAAGACAATTCCCACTGACGACCCATATAGGCAAATACGCCAATCAGGAAGTGAAACACGATGAGCTGGTAAGGGCCACCGTTGTACAACCACTCATCTAAAGAAGCGGCTTCCCAGATAGGATAGAGGTGCAGTCCAATCGCATTGGAGGAAGGCACAACTGCACCAGAGATGATGTTGTTGCCATAGATCAGCGAACCTGCTACAGGCTCACGGATGCCGTCAATATCCACAGGAGGAGCGGCGACAAATGCGATAATGAAACAGATGGTTGCGGTTAACAAACAAGGAATCATCAACACGCCGAACCAGCCTACATAAAGGCGATTGTCGGTGCTGGTGACCCATGCACAAAACCGCTCCCACAAGCTTGCGCGATCGCGCTGTTGGAGAGTTGTAGTCATGTTATGAAAACACCTAATTACAAATCACAAAATGGATAAGTATCGTGTAAAACTTGGAGACTATAAAGCCTCCACATCAACCATGTTATAAAAAGTTTTGAATCTGTTGACGAGAACGGAGACAATCTTTACTCTACTTTTTGAATTTATGTAAATTTTGCTGATTTCACTTCGTCATAATGACCTGTAGTTCTTGTTAATTAAAAGATGCAAGCACAGTATCATTTTCCTGAGTTTGTATACCCTTTGTTCTGCAACACTTTTCGCCTATGACTCAGTCTGTGGATGAAGACAAACGTGGGTGAGTGTAGGTTGTGGTTGAGGAACAAAACCCAACGTCTGCTTGGGTTACGTATGCTAACCATCCTACATAAGCAGTCAACATTTAAGACGACCTACTTACTATCGTCTTCATGGTTGCAAGGCCTGACAACTTCTATCATGAATGGGTGGAGAACTGCGGGACGTTGTTTCGGTAGGCTGCGCGACTAACATGATTTCTCCAGAGGACGAAGTAACCAATCCCTGAGCCTCTACAATCGCCAAGGATTCGCCAGAGTTGAATCCGTTCGTAGTTAGATTAGCGCGATCGCTCCCTAGATTTAGCGAGGAAGGGGCTGAACCGTTGCCTTGTGGGTTTTCTCTCTGTACCCAGGGTACTGTCGGAGTACCTGTCGTGATGACATCGTCTGGGGTCTCGGGCAATCCCCCTCGCCCAGTTGAGATAAATTCACTTTGCTCTCCTTGGTTTTCGTTCGCTCCCACAGCACAGGCAGCATCAATGGGTGGCGTCGTCACTAAGGTTGTAGGCAGCTCAGTGAGTCCACGGCTCGGGTCAATCCCCAAGGTCAGAATTTCAACAGAACCGGCTCTTCCACCTCTTTGTGATAGTGCAGTGATGTCGTTGAGAGGTGTGAGTTCGGTTCTGAAGCTAATTCCAATTAGTCCTTGGGTCGTAATACGAATCGAGCCGCCATTGCCTGACTCCGCATTGGCAGTGATATCGCTGCCTGATGGCCCTGTGGGCGGAAATCCGCCAAGAATAAATCCGTCCAACGCTTCGATGACAATATTGCCGCCTGTCGCACTGTTCAAGGCGTTGGCTTCGATGAGGGATTCATTACTCAACGTCAGAAGATCTCTGAATCCTAGAAGCTGAAGGTTACCAGAACCCAGATTGCTATTCTGGGGCGATCGCTCTTGATTTGCCCCGGTCTCGGCACTAATGGTGCCGTTGTCTAGTGACAATCTCTCTCCTCTAACGGTAAGCGTACCTGCTGCTCCGTTGGGGCTGCTGACAGTAGCTCTAGCTCCGTCTTCAATACGGATCTCTCTTGCGTTGACGGTTAGATTTCCTGCCTCGCCTCCTTCTGCTGTTGCTTGGGCGGCAAGAAGGCTGTCTTGACCACTTAGCCGCACAGACTCGACTCGATTTTGTGGGGTATTGACAGTCACGTTTCCGGCGACACCTCCGGTTGCAGAAGAGGAAACCTCACTACTGCCCAAGATCTCAAAGATTTGTAGACCTTGGAGCGTGACATTGCCTGCGGTTCCATTGCCAGTAGACGCTGAAAGAACGGAGTTGTCAGCAACCGTTACTTGATTCGCTCGAACAGTGACCTCACCTGCATTCCCCTGTCTAGACCTCGCTTCAGCACGACTGCGTTCTGAGAGACGTAGCTCTCCTCCCGCTTGAATTTCCAGGGTTCCTCCAAGCCCCCCTTGGGTAGACGCGGAAACTTGGCTTCCATTCGTCAGATTGACATCTTGAGTGACAGAAAAGCTGAGATTGCTTCGAAGATTTGATTCTCTGGCGTTTTCAGTTTCAGCCACGATGCGAGAGCGATCGCTCACATCAATATTTTCAGCCCTCACAGTTAGGTCGCCAGCCGTTCCTTGCTGAGTACTGCTCACCGTAATTTGTGACCGATCGTCAACAAGGAGATCTCCGTTTGAAACTCTGATGTCAACCGACCCAGCTCGTCCACCTTGGGTCGATTCGGCACGAATGCTACTGCGTTCATCCAGGCTAATGTCGTCTCGGGAGACAAGTTGCAGATTTCCTCCACGCCCTCTGCGAGTAGAGGCGGAAATTGAGCTATTTTCTTGAAGTTGCAGGCTCTCCAAACCCGAAAGAACAACATTTCCACCCCGCCCGGAACGACTGTCAGCATTGATGCGTCCTTCGTTTCGCAAATTGACTTGCGGACTAATAATATCGAGGGTGACCGCTTGTGTAGAATCCTGATTGCTAATCGACACTTCAGCGCCATCTCTGATAGTGAGAGCAGCCGTCGTAATGTCTAGAGATCCGGCATCACCGCCAGGTTGCTCTGCTGCCACAGATACTTCTGCGCGATCGCCCCTCACCACCACTGATTCGCTGGCTCTAATACTGAGCTGACCTGCAATTCCAGTTTGAGTCGATGCGGAGATAGTGCTGGCGTTGACGAGAAGGGTATCGAGATTCCGAAAACGAACCCGATTTCCCTCTCCACTCACTGTTCTCGCCGTAATGCTGGACTGGTTTTGAAGGCTCACAAGCCCCGCCTCAACATCAAGTTGCCCTGCCTCGCCATCTAGAGTGCTGCTGACACTAATATCGCTATCGTTTAGAGCCATCTGACCGATGGCGAGGCGTAAGTTGCCTGCGGAGCCACCCTGCTCCGACGCCACGGTAATGCTGCTACCATCTCTAAGACGTAGTCGTCCTTGCTCACCTAAAGAGCGGCCAAAAATCCGCAAATCGCCTCCCCTACCTGTTTGGGTCGTGGCCGTGATCTGACTCTCTCCTTGCAAGGTTAGCTGTACGAGTTGGGTTAGCTCAACATCACCGCCCTGTCCTGCTTCGGTCGTCGCGGCGATTCTCCCACCATTGGTAAGATTGACGGTTCGAGCATTAATTTCCAAACTGCCAGCGTCACCTTCTAGAGTGTTGCTCACAGAGGCTCTAGCCTGATTGTCCAGAGTTAGCTCAGGAGTGCTGATGCTGAGATCTCCGGCTTCACCCCCCTGTTCAGAACGAACCAATACTCCGCCTAGCAGTTCGCCATCATCTGAGGAAAATTCACTGCTGAACGACACCGAACCTCGGGCTCGAATGCTGACATCTCCGGCTTCACCCGTCTGGCTAGTGGCAGCAATGAGACTATCCTGCGCTGTCAGCCGATTGAGGCCGCGAAAGACAACGTCTCCGGCCTGTCCAGTTTCAGTAGATGCGAGAATCCGACTGTTCTCCATCTGAAATTGCTCCATTCCTCGAAACCGAATCTCGTTTCCGTCTCCGCCTTCCGTGGTTGCGCGGATGGCAGAGTTACGGAGGGTGGCTCCTTCTGATCGGAGAACAAGTGCCCCGGCCTGACCATCTTGGGCTCGGACCGTCAACTCAGAATTTCCTAACGTGAATTGTCCTGTAATGATTCTCAGAGTGCCCGATTGGCCTGTTTGATCGGGTGTAGATTCAGGGGCGATCGCCTCTGCTGCAATGCGGCTGTTTCCTCGTACCAGAACTGAGTCTGACGCTTCGATGCGAATATTGCCGCTGGCTCCAGTTTCTGTCGATGCTGTGATTTCACTGCGGTTTCTCAGCTCCAAGCGTTCTAACCCCAAAAGCTGAATTCCGGCTTCGTCCCCAGCGCCATTCCCGTTTTCTGAGGTGGCTTGTAAATTTCCCCGATCTAGCTCAACTGTATCGGCTCTAACGGTCAACAATCCTGGCGTTCCGTTTTGGGCGCTACTGACACCAGCCGCTGCTCCTTGGTCGATGGTGAGAGTGCCTGTTTCCATCACCATATTTCCAGCCGCACCACCACCAATGGCTTCTACGAATAGTCCGGCAGCCTGTTCTCTCTCATCGTCGATGACCGTTCCCCGCAGCAGAATTGAATCTGTGGTGAAAACCTGCAAATCTCCAGCACGACCGAGCTGAGTTGAGGAGGCGGATATTCGAGTATCAATGACTTCTAATCGTTCTAGAGGATTTTCTTGGGTTCCCAGACGGATGCTCCCTCCTCGTCCGAAATCGGTTTCAGCCGAAATTTCGATGCCGTCTTCCAGCGCTAAGGTTTGAGCTATGAACGTTAGGGTTCCAGCGCTCGCTGTGCCAACAGATTCTACTGACACTCGACCGTCTCCAGTGAGAGAAATTTGTCCAGTTAGAGCCTCAAAATCGATATCTCCTCCATTGGCGGTTCCTCGGGTCGAGGCTGAAATTTCGGCTCCATTTGTAAAATTGACCGTGAGGTTGGGGCGATCGCCATTGGTTCCAAATTGGAGACTTCCAGCCGGAACCTGTCCTTGAGTATCTGCAAAAATACCCGTTTGCCTTCTGTTTTCAACCTCGCCTACTCCAGCCAGAGTCACCCGGTTCATGTTGACTGTAATCTGACCTTCGGGATTGCCTGCCTGCGGTCGAGCTGTGTCGGTTGCCGTGACAGATAACCGCGCCCCATCCTCAATCCTTAGGCGTGGCCCCGTGAGAGAAATGTTGCCTGCTGGAGCAGCTCCTCCTGTTTCGGCGGAGATGCGGCTTTCTGAACCTGAAATCAGAACCCGATTGGGTGTATTTGCGGCTGGAGGTTCCGTAAGGTTGATCGCGATCGCCCCGCCTGTTGATGCATTAGAGGTGACTTCAGAATTAACTGAAACCTGCCCCCCATCGCGAACTGTAAGAGTTGCTGTGTCAATCGAGACCTCGCCTGCCGCCCCAGAGGTTTGCGTCACATTCGCAAGAGTTTCGATATCGCGGAGCGATCGCCCACTGCTTGCTAAAAGCGCACTGTTTAGCCCCTGATTCGGGTTAGGAGACGCTACGTTTGTATTTCCGCCAACGTTGCCCTGATTTTCCAACGAAACCCGTAAATCATAGGTTTGTCCCTTTGCAGGTTCAGCTCCTTCGATAAGAGAACCGCTCGACGCAAAAGAATCAAACTGGCCAACTCCAGCGACATAACGCCCAGGTTCAGCAAAGACAAAGTCGAGGTAAGAATCAAGGCTGGCGATACTACCTGCACCTCCTAGGGAAAGATCTGCATCATCGTTGCTGGCAAGAAGTTCGCCTGTATCGCGATTGAAGATAAACAGCTCTGTGTCGATGTTGGTTGCTGTGCCCGCTGTTCCGTTGTCGATATCAAAGATACCTTGGCTATTCGCTGCTGAAACTTCAAAGGAATAGTAGTCAAAGCCTGTCTCTTGGTTAAAGTCGCGAGAGGCGTTTGCAAATGTTGCTCCAGGAAAACCGACCTGTTCAGCATCAGAAACGGTTCCGAAGTCCAACTCAGTCAGGGTCACATTGTCGAATGGATTATCAACTGTATCAAAATCAAACGCTGTTCCTGCTCCCGAGACGTTGATAGATGAAAGAGCCGTAATAGATACGGCTCCTGCATCTCCATCACCCAACGTGGAGGAAAGAACTTGTCCCCCGGAGCTGACATCTAAGGTATCAACATTGAGCGAAATGTCTCCTCCGTCGCTGCGGCTGCGAGTCCCTGAGCTAAGAAACCCGCTATCCGCTAGGGTCGCTGCTCCCCTGGGATCGTCTTGGTTGATTAGAATATCTCCAGCCTCGCCGCTATCGAGGCCGCTCGATGAGGTTGAAATGCCGCTGTTGAACCCAGACTCATTGAAGCCAGAAATGGTAATCGCGCGATCGCTCTCAATGACGATGTCGCCAGCGGCTCCTGTGCCGAGCGTTTCGGCATCAATTCGAGCGCCGCGCGTCAGGCTGAGGGAGTCTGTTTCGATGCGAATGTCCTGTCCTTGACCTGTTGAATTTCCACCCAACGTTGCAGAAATTGAGCTGTCGTCGAGTGATACAGCAAATTGATTTGGGTTAGTATTCGCCGTCTGAATACCGATAGATCCGGCGTTGCCTTCACCATTGGTATTCGATTCGATCGATGAACCGTTGCTCAATTCAACCTGGCCTGCATCAATATCAATACTGCCGCTGTTGCCAATCAACTCACTGCCAGCGGCGATCGCCCCATTCTGCAGCACGAGCATAGCGTTGGGATTGATAGTTTCTGAACCAAACGGATCGAGTGGATCGAACGGATCGAGCGGATCGAGTGGATCTAGGAAGGTCGAGACAAAGATGTTGCCGCCATCACCGCTACCCGATGTGCCAGCATCCAAGCGTGAACCATTCTGAATCGTTAAAGAATTAGTTGCATTGATGTCAATGAGTCCTCCATCCCCATTCGCTGATTCTCTAGAACGAGTGCTAATCGTGCTTTGATCTTCAAGAGAAAACGTATCGGCACGTGCAGTCACTGCTCCCCCTGAGCCATCTCCGAATGTAGATGCACTGAGAGCGGTTGAATTCCTAACAACGATCGTTGGTGCGTCGAGGGCGATCGCCCCCCCCTGACCCTCACCAAATGTTGTACTGGTCAGGGAACTTTGCTCACGAATATCAATGCGTTCTGAAGCAGAAATGCTAATCGAGCCGGCATCAACGTTTGCGTTGGCTCCTTCAACGGAGTTCGAAGACGTAATTCTGCTGTTGATAATGTTGACGGTGCGGGGATTTCCTCCTGCAAACACATCTGAAATATCTCCGATCAGCACTCGTCCCTGATTGCCGTTGGCGGATATTGAGCTGTCTTCGATGCTGATGTCATTGTCCGCTGCGATGAAAACGTCGCCCGCAAACCCATCCAGGGAGTTTTCAACGCTGACCCGAGCTTCGTTTAGGTTGACGCTTCCATCATTCGCAACCAGTCGAATGTTGTTGAAATTTACTCCACCTGCGTCATTGACGCTGTTACTCAAAATGTTGCTTTCCGTCAGGAGAATATCCCCTCCATTCGTAACGACTGAGATATCTCCACCGACACCTCCTTGACTCGAAGCGATCAAATCTCCAGCATTCACATTTCCGTTGTTTGCAGTGAGGTCAATCTTGCCTCCGTCTCCACCTAAAGCTCCTGTGGAAATCAAAAGCTGTGTTCCCGCAGAAACACCCCAAGGAGCAGCGTCTCCGGCTGTGAAAAGCTGTCCCGAATCTCCTCCGAACTGATCCTCAACCGTCAATGTCCATTCGCCCTGAGGAGTCAAGCCATCAAAAGTTCCCAAATCGCCCTGAGGCGCAAATGTCCCGTCGAAGGGAGCCGCGCTGTCTTGAATGGCGATCGCCGCATCGCTATCCAACACGGTGTCTTGAAAGTTGTCGTCAGATCCTCCAATGCTCTCAAACAACACCACAGTGCGAGGGTCGTTTCTGGGATCGGTGGGATCATCAGGAGAAAACAGTTCGACTCGTAAGTCTCCTACATAGGTATGTTCTGCTGCAAACCGTACATCTAGATCTTGGATAAGCCCGATGCCATCGGGAACGGTAAAGGTGAAGGTAGATGTGCCTGATGTAACGCCAGGTGCTCCATCAGGAATAGGGCCTCCTCCATCAATGTCGATGGCAATTTGCCCCACACGGGTGGTATCAATGTTGCCAACGGTAAGCTCAGCTCCGGAGATCGAAATATCGCGTCCTGTTGTTCGAATCGTGTCGTCAACAGCCATCTCAAAATTGCCGACACCATTCCCGTCAGAATCTGCAACGAATGAGATATCACCTGTTCCTTCCGAAAAAGTCAGCTCATCATTCGCTAAGTTTCCGATCGTAATCGTATCCGTAGCTTCAAGCTCAATGGCTTCCCTCGAATTGATTTGGGTTCCATTGAGAATAATGTCTCCTAGATCACCGACCCCTCCTGTTGCCGTCACTGAAACCACGCCATCCGTACCCTCACGGCTAGAGGTAATCAGATCGCCGTTTAGACTCACACTACCGTTGGTCGCACTGAGGGCAATATCGCCACCATCGCCCGCTGCTGCCGCCGTAGTCACAAGGAGTTGGGTGCCGAGCGAAACGCCCCAAGGAGCAGCCTCTCCAGCCGCAAACAGCTGTCCTGAATCTCCACCGGCCTGATCCTCGACAGTGAGCGTCCACTCTCCCCCCGGATTGCCCCCGTCGTAGACACCCAGATCGTCCTGCGGAGCAAATCTCCCATCGAATGGAGCTGCATTGTTTCCAATAAAGTCAGGAGCATCACTATCTAAAACAGTGTCTCGAAAGTTATCTCCACCCCCTCCAACTGAATTGAAAAGGGTTGTCGTTGTGGCATTGGGATTAGTCAACTCGACGCGCAAGTCACCGACGTAGGTATGTTGCGCCGCAAACCTCACATCTAGATCCTGAATGTCTCCCGTTCCATCAGGAACGGTGAAGGCGAAGGTGGCAATTCCTGCCGTAATGCCTGGTGCTCCTGGAGGAATGGGGCCTCCAGCGTCAATATCGAAAACCTCAACCACCCCAAGAGCCGGAGATGTATCAATCGTGCCGACCGTAAGTTCTGCCCCAGCAATAGAAATGTCACGTCCACTGGTGCGAAGGGTGTCTTCAATATTCATTGCAAATGCGCCAAGACCATCAAAGTCGGCATCAGCAGTAAATGTAATTGTTCCAATTCCAGCTTGAAAGGTTAATTCATCATCTGCCAAGTCTTGGATTATGATGTCATTAGTGGCTTGTAGCTGCACATTCGTGTCACCGACCAATCCTTCTAGGGTTTCCTCAAAAATAGTGATATCTGCCCCTGGCAAATCGTCCCCCACGCCATCGCCATCATCCACAATCTGACCGTCATCGTCGTCGCTGATCCCAGCGCCATTTGCGATAGTGATATTTTCTGGGTCGAGCAAGAGTGTTCCTGTCGATCCATTGGGGGCAAGGGTTGAGACTGTGCCTCGATAAATCAGAGAGTCTTTGCCTGAGACTTCGATGAAGCCTCCATCTCCCGCAAACAGTCCGCCTTGAGCGCTGATGTTTCCGTAGAATTCAGTTTGCTCGTCGGCCCAAACAATCACCGTGCCGCCATTTCCTTGGGCGATCGCGTCTGCCGCAAGCGTTACTCCTGGAGCGATATAGGTGTTTTGGGCATGAGGTAGCGGCCCATTACCTTGAAAGTTGCCGCCGATGAAAATATTGCCGCCCCCTCCCTCACCCGACACATCAACTTGTGCGCTATCGAGAAGTTGGATCTGATTGCCGAGAATCTGTGTTGTGCCTTGAACTGCAAGCAATTCACCTCGGTGGACGACCGTATTTCCTTCTAGCGATAAAAGCTGCCCATTTCCGACAGCGAGACGGCCTTGGTTCTCGATGTTTCCAACCGCCCCTGCGCCATACTGAAGTCCGGGAGTGATGTTTACGGTCAATAACGGCGGGGCATCTGGGTCAGCAGCACTAAAGCTACTGCCATCGGGAAAATTGAAGCGATCGCTCGTACTCGCCACAAACGATCCTGCAAGGTCGAGGGATGACTCTGGCCCAAACACGATGCCGTTGGGATTGAGCAGAAACAGGTTGGCATTCCCCAACACGCCCAGCCGTCCCATGATGTCAGAACGATTGTTGCCCGTTACGCGACTGAGAATATTCGCGATCCCGTCAGGATTCGCAAAATAAGCTCCTCGACCTGCCTCCACATCAAATTCAGTGAAGCTATGAAAGAGGTTTTCTCCTCGAATCGCTCCTCCATCAATGCGATCGCTCTCCAACCCACGAACCACATCTTGGGTAACCTGAGACGACTCACCTCCCAACGTAGCGTCTGGAACTATTTGAGCGTCTGCATCAGAAAGAAGAATCCAAGGAGATAAGACAACACCACAGGCTGCGATGGCGATCGCCATCTGACCAGAATGAATGGAATTTAATGTCATGACGTGTGAGGAGACTCTCAGTAGTTGTGCGGATTGATGGCGTTCGCAGGTTTTCCGCCGATCTTAACCGATACACGAAGAATAATGACAAGGGATTGCTGGGTCTAACCCCTCAGCAATCAAAAGACAAACAAAATTCAGAATATGTGGAGATTTTGCGATGTCTAAATTTTTTTGAATTCGGCGTTGCACATTTGAAGAATGATTTTCGTAAAGACATAGCACTGCGGCCCCTACAAAAGGCAGGGCTGATCTATTGAGGGGAGAAAAGTGAATATAGGAAAGGAACATCCGCATGACCATTCCTTCCCATGAGCCTAATCACCCCTTTCAGCAGATACGCGACTACCGCACCCAACCTGTATACCCGCTGTGGGCAAGTTTGGTGCCGGGGGTAATGAAAACCATGAGCGGCTGCCATGGCGATCGCCCTATCTGAGGTACAGGGCCTATGTCTATGCTGACAAAATGCGGCTGAGCCACTTAGCTCTCCTGCAAGACCGACCTAATTTGAGCGATCGCAAGAGGCTAACGGCTACCGAGTTGTGCGAAAACGGGGCAACCTTCGCGTTGGTTCAGTGAGCGTCGGTATGGACGATTAAAAAAAGAATACTTTATAGCAATGCGCAGATAGGTTAGGACAGGTATTGATGGAGAAGCCGCGCGGTGCGCAGCTTCTTCATCAACGATTGGTTTTATATCAGCGCGTAGTACTACGATAGTTACTTTTCATAATATTTTCCGCTGTTGCCGCTGCTGATCGTTCAGGTCACGTCAAAAGATTACCTCGGTAAAAGCTTCATGCTGAGGTCGAGCCAGGTAGAGCGCGTCATCGGCGCACTGCTGGAAATGTAGTCTACCCCCGTCTCAGCAACCGCTCGAATTCGCTCTAGGGTAATGTTGCCGGATGCTTCGATTTTGATGCGATCGCTCTCTGCCCGAATTTTCTCTACCGCTTGCCTCATCTGCTCTAGGGTCATGTTGTCGAGCATGATGATGTCGGCTTTGTGAACCAGCGACTCAGATACCTGGTCTAAAGTCTCCGTCTCGACTTCAACTGTCAGAGGATAGGGCACACGCTGCCGAACGCGGGCGATCGCCTCGGCAATGCTCCCAGCTGCCGCAATATGGTTGTCTTTGATCATGACCCCGTCGTCCAAGCCCATGCGGTGGTTGACTGCGCCGCCGACCTGGACAGCATATTTTTCCAGCAGCCGCAGGCCGGGGGTGGTTTTGCGGGTGTCAACAAACTGAGTCGGCAAATCAGCGATCGCCTCGACAAACTGACGGGTCAGGGTCGCGATGCCGCTGAGCCGCATGGTGAGATTGAGGGCGACTCGTTCGCCCATGAGCAGAGCGTCGAAAGAGCCGCTGAGGTCGGCAAGAGACGTGCCGCGATCGCACCGATCTCCCTCCGCCACCAGAGGAGAAAACTTAACGTCTCCGCTGAGCCGCTGAAACACCCGTGCGGCAATGGGCAGTCCGGCAATGACGCCTGTTTCCTTCGCTATCCAGCGGGCCCGACCGAGGGGAACCTCTGAGCCCAAAATGCCTTGAGTTGCGCGATCGCCTCGGCCAATATCTTCTCGCAGCCAAGAGTCGAGCAGCGGATCGAGCACAATCCAAGGAGGCAGCGATGCAGAGAGTATGGGCATAGAAATCTCAGAGACAAAAAACTCTAGCTGTGAACACGGGGTTCGGGATGGAGCGTCGAGAGAATCTGACTTTCAACAGCAGCCAGTTCTTCCAGTCTGGGATTAACGGCGGGGCGATCGCAGTAGGTCATCGCCAGTGTCCAGTAAATACCGTAGTGTCGAGCTTCAGAGGCCATCAGCCCCCGATAAAACTGAGCTAGATCGGAATCAGGACAGTGAGCCGCGAGTAAGCCCAACCGCTCATGGCTGCGAGCCTCAATCAGGGCAGAGACGAGCAGCGAGTCGAGCAGTCGTTCGGGTTCCTGACGTCGCACCTGAGCTTTTAGCGCCGCGCCATAGGGAGGAGGCTGCAACGGAGCCAGGAGAATGTTCTTCCGCTCTAGCCACTGATTCACCTGCTCAAAATGTTCTAGCTCCTCTTGGGCGATCGCCGTCAGCTTGCGCACCATCTGAGCATTGGACGGGTAGCGACAAATCAGATTAAGTGCCACCCCTGCGGCTTTGCGTTCGCAGTGAGAATGGTCGAGCAACACCGTATCGAGATGGGCGATCGCCTGCTCAACCCAAGCCTCAGACGTGGGCTGTTGCAAGAATTTAATCGAAGTTGGAACCGATGTGGGAGGTGCTATCAACAGAATCTTATGCCTCTAAACCTAAACATCTAGTCTCAAGATCTTGATGCGTGACACCTGAAGGAGCGCATAGCCGCGCGCCCGTACCTAAATTTTGCGGCTGCATCAAGGGTTCTTATCTTGAGATCCTAAAACTGCAACCGACATTGAAAACGACCAGTTCATAGGGTTTACACTGACTTAAAATGCCTCCCAATCTAACAATTCTAAACGGCAGATGAGTTGGGTGACGCCGCGAGTCGCACGGCATCTTGCTGTTGAGCATCGGGAAGCTTCACCTGCTGAGCTAGCCCCAGTACCTGCAATAGCCGAATCGTTAACCAGGTGGGGTCAACCTCCCACCAGCGCAACCCATGTCGAGCCGAGAACTGAAACGCATGATGATTGTTGTGCCAGCCTTCGCCATAGGTTAACACCGCCGCCCACCAGCAGTTGGTTGAGCGATCGCCCGACTCATAGGTGCGATAGCCAAACTTGTGGGTGGCGCTGTTGACAAACCAAGTGCAGTGATAGACCACCACCAGTCGCACAAAGATGCCCCACACCACAAACGCCCAGCCACCTAAAGCGTAGAGGAACACTCCAAGGGCAACTTGCAGCCAGAAAAAGTTTTTATTCAAAAAGCAATAGACCGGATCGTTGGCAATATCTTTGGTGAAACGAGGCACCTCCGGTACCGCTGGCACTTCGTAGAGCATCCAGCCCATGTGGCTCCACCAAAACCCTTTGCCCGAGTCGTGATGATCCACATCCTGGTCAGAGTGAATGTGATGGTGACGATGGAGACCGACCCACCAAATCACTCCGCCTTCCATCGACAGACTGCCGCAGAAGACGAGGAAATATTCCAGCCACTTCGGCACAGAAAAGCTGCGGTGGCTAACCAGTCGATGCCAGCCCAGGGTAATGCCCAATCCACCTGTAATCCAGTGCAAGAGGAGAGCAACGCCGACGGCACTCCAGCTAAAAAGACTGGGCACAAACGCCAACAGCGCCCCAAGATGCAGCACCGACATTACAACAATAACCGTCCAATCTCTGTCGAGTTTGGGCGCTTGCCGAGGCGGCGGCGGGGAAGGGGGAGAACTTAAAGAGGTCATATGAAAGGAAGAAAATAAAAGAACATTTTTTGGAAGGTGGGGCGCACAGCTGTGCGCCCGTTCAAAATTTCAGCGTCTTGGACGTGTCAGATATGGATTCCAGATCATTCCCACAGAGGGGCGCACAGCCATATGTAGAGAAACGTACGGCTGCGCTTCTACACGAAATTTCAGGAGAATGTTGGACTGTGAGCCTGAAAGGAATTTAGGAATTTTTCAAGCCTTTTCGACCAGCTTGACGTTTTTCGCTAAGCCCAAAAACTGGAGCCCCCGGATCATGAGCCAAGTGAGGTCAAACTCCCACCACTGGAGACCATGACGAGCCGAGTACTGGTACGCATGGTGATTGTTGTGCCAGCCTTCGCCATAAGCGATGATGGCAACCCACCAGCAATTGGTAGACTGATCACCCGACTCATGGGTGCGATAGCCAAACATATGAGTGGCGCTATTCACCAACCAGGTGGTGTGATAGACCAGCACTAGCCGCACAAATACTCCCCACACCAGAAACGGCATACCGCCAATCAGGAACAAGAGCACTGAGAATGCAACTTGGATGGGGAAAAAGTTTTTGTCGAGAAACTGATAAAAGCGATCGCCCGAAATATCTTTTGTAAATCGAGGAATCTCGGCTTCAGCGGGCACTTTGTAGAACATCCACTCCATGTGGCTCCACCAAAAGCCCTTGGTCGAATCGTGGTGATCGGGGTCTTGGTCAGAATATATATGATGATGGCGATGTAACCCGACCCACCAAATTGGCCCACCCTCCATAGCTAAGGTGCCGCAAAACACGAGAACATATTCGAGCCACTTGGGAACCTGAAAGCTACGATGGGTCAGCAATCGATGCCAGCCCAAAGTAATGCCTGCACCTGCAGTAAGCCAGTGCAGAAACACACATAGCCCCACAGCCTGCCAGCTAAAAAACGCGGGAACAAAGGCCAGTAGCGCCAGAGGATGGAGGATCGCCATGAATATGGTCGTCGTCCACTCAATCGGAGGTTTTCTCGTTGTTGCAATAGTCATCAAACAATCTCAATTGGAATAAAGTGCCGAACTTGCGTCACAATTGCGTCATTTGCGTCGCATTTGCATTGCAGTCGCATGACAACAGGACACACATCTACGGTTAAATCGTTTGATGCTGTCCTTCCCTAAAGGGAACTCGATAAAAACGATGAACTACAGAGCTTTCTCGTATAAGCAGGATCATTACCACGTATGAGTGACGTTGAACACATTCAGCAGGCCGAAAAAGCACTATCCCAGATTTTTTCCGGAATTGACGCTCAGGTCAAGCAAAATCTGAGACGAGTTCTCAAAGGGATGGCTGCTCATAAAGTCGGCGTTCATCATTTTTCAGGAGTGACTGGCTACGGACATGATGATCTAGGTCGCCAAGTTCTAGACCAAGTCTTTGCTGATGTATTTGAGGCCGAAGCCGCAGTTGTCCGACTTCAGTTTGTATCTGGAACCCATGCGATCGCCTGCGCTCTTTATGGTGTTTTAAGACCCGGTGAGGAGCTGCTAGCGATTGCAGGTGCGCCCTATGACACTTTAGAAGAAGTCATCGGAATTCGGGGAAAAGAACAAGGTTCTCTCAAGGACTACGGTGTTCACTATCGCCAGCTTGAGCTGACTAACTCTGGCGAAGTAGATTGGGAAGCCCTCAAAAGCTCCATTCATTCAAACACTCGTATGGTAACGATTCAGCGTTCTTGCGGCTACTCGTGGCGACCCAGCTTGTCAATCGCTGACATTGAGCGAATTATTTCTATCGTTAAGCAACAAAATTCCAATACTGTTTGCTTCGTGGACAACTGCTATGGCGAGTTTGTCGAAGCGTGTGAACCGACAGCCGTGGGCGCTGATCTGATGGCGGGTTCTTTGATCAAAAATCCAGGCGGAACAATCGCCCCAGCCGGAGGCTATGTCGCTGGTCGTGCTGATTTAGTTGAGGCTGCGGCCTGTCGCCTCACGGCTCCCGGCATTGGCAGTTCTGGCGGCGCAACGTTTGACCAAAACCGCTTACTGTTTCAGGGCCTATTCCTCGCCCCTCAAATGGTGGGCGAAGCGCTGAAGGGGAGCCACCTCATTGCTCAGATCTTTCACGACCTGGGCTACAAGGTGAATCCGCTGCCCCAATTGCCCCGCCGAGACTTGATTCAGGCCGTTCAGCTAGGCACCCCTGAGAAAATCATTGCCTTTTGCCGAGCGATTCAAGCTCACTCTCCTGTGGGAGCTTACCTTGATCCCGTTCCGGCTCATATGCCCGGTTATGAAAGTCAGCTCGTAATGGCTGGAGGAACGTTTATCGATGGCAGCACATTGGAACTTTCTGCCGATGGCCCCCTGCGAGAGCCTTACGTGGTGTACTGCCAGGGTGGAACCCACTGGACTCATGTGGCGATCGCCCTAGAGTCAGCGATCGCCGCTGTTGGCTCTGCAACAAGTTAGCTCACCATCAATCCATCACCCCATCAAGCAAGACCTGAACGATCAGGGATTGAAGCCACCATCAATTTGACATACCACTTCATACATCCCGACTTGGGGAAGCTGAGTGAAGAGAGGAGCCATTTTCTTCAAAATATTTTGGTGAGTTTCGCCCTGATTGGCTTTCATATCCTCAATGGAATCCCAGAAAATCACTGACAACCCATGATCACTGTCTGGGTCACGCAGCAAATACGCCTTGAACATGCCTCGATAGGTCGAAACAGCCTCCTCATAGAGTTTCTGAGCCTCTTCGAACTTTCCGGGCTTAAACTCTCCAACGGCAACATGAACACATTCGCGAGTCAAAAAATCTTGAAAATCACTCATCGTCCTGACTCCTCACAATCATCTCCCAACAACAATAAAACACCTCTTCACACTGGAAACAGCCCTGATGCAAAATGCAACAGCAAAGGCAGGTTTCGACGGTCTGGGTGCTTGTCGTTTTGATTGCTCAGTCCGATTGCTCAGATATCCTCACGTCAGTTCGATAAGTGGCAGAGTCTACGTTAAGGTATGTCTAAATGCCGAGGCTCAAAGGAGACTACTTTCCCATCAGCCATCCCAAAATATTGATGTCGTTTCGCATAGACTCTAACTCACGGCGATTTTGCTCCGCGATGTCGGAGTACCACTGGCAATACGCCTCAAACTCTTGGCGATCGCGCACTTCTTGGTAGAAGTCATAGGTGAGCTGCGCCGCTTCTAAAATTTCTAAATCGGACGAAGCGGGCTGATAAAAGGGTTGAGAAAAAGACGGATCATACATGGTGATTGTGCGGAGGCATGGATGGGCAATGGGGATGGCTGGCCTATGTTGCTCACCATAGCGTGAAATCTAAAGACCCCACGGCTACAGTCGGCACAAAATTCATAGGCAAGAAATGAAGAGATGAGGAAGAGAACGTGACAAATTTGAACCAAGCTTCTCACTCTCGTTGCCTCAACGCCTATGCCTATGAGGCGATCGCCACTCATCTTCAAACGGTCATCCAGCACGAAGCCGATGTATTGGCAGACACCGACCCAGAAGCCATCCATCAAATGCGGGTCGGTTTGCGTCGTCTACGCACTACCTTAGAGGTCTATGGACGGGTTCTCAAGCTTCCTAAAGCAGGACAAGAAAAGCGCATCAAAAAACTAGCTCGCGTGCTGGGAAAAGTGCGTGACATTGATGTTTTGCAAAAGCGGCTGAGTGAGCAATATCGGAGTCATCTGCCGAAGTCGGAACAGAAAAAATTAGACAACATGCTGCGACACCTCCATCAGCAGCGAAAATCTGACTACTCAAAACTCAAGAAGACGTTTAAAGGCAAACCTTATCGCCAGTTCAAACTAGCCTATGTTCAATGGCTGAACGAACCCTGTTATACGCCTCTGGCTGCATACACCATTGAGCAAGTGTTGCCCGATTTGCTCCTGCCCCTGATGGGTGAGCTGATGCTCCATCCGGGCTGGCTGGCTGGACAAACACTCCATCCTGACCTCACTGAATCTACTGACCTCAGCCATTGGCTTGATCAAGAAGGCATCATTCTCCACAGCCTTCGAAAGCAGATAAAGCGAGTCCGCTATCAAACAGAATTTTTGATGCCGTTTTATAGCTCTGCCTACAAAAAACACGTCGAAAAAATTAGCACCATTCAGGGAGTGCTGGGTCAAATCCAAGACTGTTGGGTGCTTAACCAAACACTGATTGAGATTGTCGGGAAAAAATGGCAACACCGACTGCCTACTCTAGCAGCGAAGCTCCAGGGCGATCGCCAAGAGCTTTGGAAGTCGTGGTATCCCTTACAGCAGCAATACCTCGATTCTGAGGTTCGCAATGAGTTACGTCTTCTCATCGCACAACCACAAGCACCCCAAACAGAATCATCTCGTTCAGACCTATAGCGATACTAAATCGCTTGTGAACTGCTAAGTGAGAGGAGGGGCGCAGCCCGCCCTTCCTCTCATAAATCATTTGAGATTGCTATATATCTCTCAGATTGGCGTTGCACATTCGAAGAATGATTTTGGTAGGGGCATCGCAATGCGATGCCCCTACAGCAGGTCATCCATGAGTTGAATCTTTCCGCATCATTCCATGCTGTGCA
>JGI12048J13642_10812852_pt1 | contig 23449 bp, 27 predicted proteins | sample ElkSlonscriptome_16_FD_13642 | JGI IMG/M metagenome (IMG submission 13642)
GTGCGGCAGCCTGTGGCTTTATCGCGAGAGATTCGGTAAAAAAAAATCCTCCCAATTGGGAGGAATAAATTATTCTTTGAAGGGTAAAGATTTCTGTTTACCTCAAAAACTTTGAGCTGACCACATTGAGATTTTCATCCAACTCATACACTTTCGGAACTCCTGTAGGTATCTCTACCTGTAAAATTTCTTCAGGGCTCAATTTCTCCAATTTCATGATTAATGCTCTGAGGCTATTGCCGTGAGCAGCTATCAAGAGCTTTTTACCAGCTTTAATCTTAGGAACGATTTCCTTCTCGAAATAGGGAAGAACTCTATCTGCAGTGTCTTTCAAGCTTTCGCCGTTAGGAGGGGGTACATCGTAACTTCTTCTCCAGATATGCACTTGCTCTTCTCCGTATTCTTCGCGCATATCGTCTTTATTTTTTCCCTGAAGATCGCCGTACATGCGTTCGTTTAGGGCTTCGTTTTTCGTAATCGGAATATCTGTTTGCCCGATTTTATCCAAAATAATGTCCAAGGTTCGGTTGGCCCTTTTCAATACAGAAGTATAGGCTTCGTCGAATTTGTAGTCTTTTAGATGCTCTCCGGCCTGCGCCGCTTCCGCTTCCCCTTTCTCTGTGAGATCAACATCAACCCAACCCGTGAATTTATTTTCTTTATTCCACTCGCTTTGCCCGTGGCGTACAATCACTAATTTTGCCATGCTTATATCTTTTGGGCAAAACTAAAAAGAACCTGATAGCTTTTTAATTGATTTCCTTTGAATTAAGTACAGCTTGAAGCGAATAATTTTTTCTATTGTCCTCACCAAAAAGATTTCTATATTTGCACTCCATTTTTGAGAAGTTAAAAAGCCCAACACATGGCAAATCATAAATCAGCATTAAAGCGCATCAGATCGAGTGAAAAACGCAGAGAGCTTAACCGCTATCAGCATAAAACGACTCGTAATGCCATCAAGAAACTCGAAGAACTTTCTGACAAGAAAGAAGCTGAAAAGCTTTTACAGGAAGTTAAGTCGATGATTGATAAACTGGCGAAGAAGAATATCATTCACAAGAATAAGGCTGGAAATCTTAAGTCGAAGTTGACCAAGCGGGTTACCTCGATGTAAAGATCTTTACTTTATACAGTACTACCCTTTTCGTGAAAACGAAAAGGGTTTTTTTGTTTGCGGCTCGCGCAATTGAATATTTGTTTTAATTTCAACCTGACTATGAAGCGAATAAGTGAAATAGCAGGGATAAAGTCGTGGGCAGAAGACGACAGACCGCGCGAGAAGCTACTAAGAAAGGGCCGACAGGCGCTATCAGATGCTGAATTGATCGCCATTCTTTTGGGCTCGGGAACCAGAAATTTGACAGCAGTAGATGTAGGTAAAAAAGTTTTGGCCGCCTATCAGAATAAATTGCATCATCTTGGCCGATTAGGGATCGAGGATTTCAAAAAATTTCCCGGTATCGGAGAAGCAAAGGCCATCACGATTATTGCCGCTTTAGAGCTTGGTCGCAGAAGAAGGTCGGAAGAACGAATGGTCGCTGCTAAAATTTCTTCCAGCAGGGACATTTACGAATTACTAGCCCCCAAGCTATCGGATCTTGATCACGAAGAGTTCCACGTACTTTTACTAAGTAGATCTCATAAAGTCAAGGAGCAAATCTGTATCAGCAGAGGTGGTATTTCAGGCACGGTGGTGGATCAACGCTTGATTTTTAAGCCCGCACTGGAAAAGTTGGCATCCGCCATCGTCTTATGTCACAATCATCCCAGTGGCACACTGCGCCCTAGTGAGCAGGACAAAAGACTTACTCAGAAACTCGTAAAGAGCGGAGTAATTCTAGATATTCCCGTTTTAGACCATCTCATCTTTACTGACGAAGGCTATTTCAGCTTTGCCGATGAAGGAATGTTGTAGATTTGAGCGAATCAAATTTTCATGATCACCCTTATTGCAAATGCACCATCCTCGCGGCTTACTTATCTCGCTGATACGATATTCAAGCAGTGGTGGAATCTCGACTACAAAATTGTAAGCTCAGGAGAAAGTTTTGACCCCGACACTTGTTGTATATCATACGGTGAGCACTCGGTCGAAGGTAGTATCCAAATTTATAGTGAAGGGTTGCTATTTGAATCAGGAGTACGAGAAGAGCTGCCTGTTGTCAGCAATCATAAAAATTTACCAATTGTTTTTCAGGCGCCCGACATGTCAAAGTTCGACCTTAATTTTGACATCTTCTCCGCCGTATTTTTCTGTTTGACCCGGTATGAAGAATATCTTATTGAAAATAGAGATCAGCATGATCGGTTTAATGCCGAGGATTCTATTTTCCATGGATTCCAGCGAATACCCTACGTCGACCGATGGCTTATGAAGCTTGAGAAGCTCATTCTTCAAAATCAATCTAGAAGTGAGAATGTCCGCTCCCTGAGATGGATCAGCACTATGGATATTGACATCGCGTTTGCCTACAAGGGGCGCGGAATCAAAAGGGCAATAGGCGCCGTTGGAAAAGACTTGATTAATCGTCGGTTTGATCGATTGAAAGAGCGTGGTGAAGTCCTTGCCGGAAAGGCGAAAGATCCATTCGATACCTTCGATTTCTTTCTTCGTGACGATGGTGCTGACGAAAAAAGAGTCTTCGTTCCTGTGGGAGATAGAAGTCAATTCGACATCAATTTGAACATCGAAAATGAGGAAGTCAAACGGCATCTTTTGCTGCTTAAAACCAAAGTAAAAGTCGGTCTTCATCCTTCTTATCAATCCTTAGGCAATTCAGTGATGCTCAAAAGCGAAAAATCAAAGCTTGAGAAATCCATCGGCGAAAAGATCTCAACTTCACGTCAACATTTCTTGCGATTTAAACTACCTCAAACTTTCAGATCGCTTTCAGAAATAGGGGTAGGGCAGGACTATTCGATGGGCTTTCACGATGAGGTCGGATTTAGATCGGGTACCGCTTACAGCCATCAGTTTTTCGATTTATTAAATGATGAAGCAATTCCGTTGGAGATCATCCCGTTGACAGTCATGGATAGTGCTATGAAAAATTACTTGAAACTTTCAACGGCAGATGCCTTGGCAGTTTTAAACGAACTATTGAGTGAAATGAAATTGACGGGAGGAATTTTTACCACTGTCTGGCATAATCATTCACTGAGCGAGACTGAAGACTGGATTGGGTGGCGATCGGTTTTCTTAGCTACGGCCGATTTGGTTCAAACTCATCGATAATTCTTTACTTTCGTCAAAATTCGCGCTCAATGATTCACGAACTCGGTAAACAGAACTCCATCTTCAACGAATTTTTACGGCAAGTCCGCGATGAGAAAATTCAAAAGGACCGAATGCGCATTCGCCGCAATATGGAACGCTTGGGCGAGATATTCGCCTATGAGATCAGTAAAACCTTAGACTATAAGACGACCGATGTCACTACACCTCTGGGAACTGCGGTGATGCGAATTCCGGAGCGCTTGCCCGTGCTCGCTACGATCATGCGGGCAGGTCTTCCTTTCCATCAGGGTTTTCTTAATTATTTTGACGATGCGGATTCTGCTTTTGTTTCTGCATATCGTAAACACCTGAAGAATGAAGATGAATTTGAGGTAAAAGTGGAGTATCTGAGCAGCCCGAGCTTGAAAGGTAAGGAAGTGATTATAGCTGATCCGATGCTTGCCACCGGTACCAGTATGGCATTGGTATACAATGCGCTTGTCGAAAAAGGAAAACCCGAGCACGTGCATATTGCGGCTTTACTTGCCTCAAAGGAAGGAATAGAATTTTTGAGAAAAAACCTGCCACAGAATATTACCATCTGGGTAGGAGCTATTGACGATGAGTTAACTGCTCAATCCTATATCGTGCCCGGTTTGGGAGATGCGGGAGACCTTTGTTACGGAAGTAAATAATCCTAATCCATACTATGAGCGCTGAAGTTCTTCGAGCCATCAGCATATTTTTTCTAAGTGCCACCAAACTTTTGTGGGCACCGGGGGCTGCTGCGGCAGCCGGGCTCAACTTTCAAGAGACAGTGATCATAACCAGTGCTGGCGGAATGACGGGAATTCTATTTTTTTATTATTTCGGTCATATGGTCTTTGTTGCTATTGACAATTGGCGTGCCAGGCGACGTAAAGTCGTAAAAGAAAAGAAGGTTTTTACCAGAAAAAACCGACTAGTGGTAAATGTGAAAAGTAAATTTGGAATTATTGGACTTGCTTTTCTAACGCCATGCATTCTCAGTATTCCGATAGGATGTGTTATTGCCGCCAAGTTCTATTTTGAAAATCGACGTACCCTCCCTCTTTTACTAGTTTTTACTGTCATGTGGTCAATCATATTGTCCGTTTTCTCTTTCTATATTAAGCAATTACTCTTTAGCTGATGTCAAAGTACCAACACGTTTTTTTCGACTTGGACCGTACCTTATGGGATTTTGACACAAATTCCCAAATGGCTTTGGGTGAGATTTATATCCAATTTAAGCTTGAGGAAAGAGGAATCGATTCACCTGAAAAATTTATTCGTATCTATCAGGAAATCAATGAGGAACTATGGGATCGGTACCGAAAGGGACTACTCAATAAACGAAAGCTTCGCTCTCTGAGATTTTCAAAAACTCTCGCACATTTCGGATGTGAAGATGAATATTTCGGAGAGCAAATCGGTACGGCCTACATTGAAATCAGTCCGTACAAAACTGCCGTATTGCCTAATTGTATGGAGATTTTAGACTATCTCGCGGGACGTTATGAATTGCACATAATTACCAATGGATTCGAAGAAGTTCAGAACATAAAATTGCGGCAAGCCGGTTTGACCAAATACTTTTCGAAGATCATTACCAGTGAGAAGGCGGGGGCAAGAAAACCCGACCCGAAAGTGTTCGATTTTGCACTGAATCAGACCTTGGGAAAGGTGGAGAATTCGTTAATGATTGGTGATGATTTGCGGACTGATATCGCCGGTGCCCAAAACATGAAAATGGATCATGTCTTTTTCAACCCAAATCGAATAAATCATTCAGAAGATTTGTTTCACGAAATAGAAGATCTGCTGGAACTTAAGAGCTTACTTTAGGCAATTCGGCCAGTACCGTAATAGAACCGGTGACCTTTTGATCCAAGTTTACTTTTACTTCTGAACCAAGGGGTAAGAACACATCAACGCGCGATCCGAATTTGATGAAACCGAACTCGGAACTCTGCTCAGCCGTGGCGTCTCTTTTCGCATAGCATACGATTCTTCTGGCTACAGCTCCGGCAATTTGCCTGAATAGGATTTCACGGCCATCTTTTTGTTTTACCGCGACCGTTGTTCGCTCGTTTTCGGTACTCGATTTCGGGTGCCATGCTACAAGGTATTTTCCCGCGTGGTACTTGAAGTAACTTACTACACCGCTCACCGGGAACCAATTGATGTGTACATTCAGGGGCGACATGAAAATGCTGACCTGAATGCGCCGATCTTTCAAATATTCCGTCTCTTCGGTTTCTTCTATTACGACCACTTTTCCGTCGGCAGGACAAATCACCAAATTATCGCCGGAGGTAACCGTGCGGTTTGGAACACGGAAAAACTGCATGACCAATACGAGCATAATCAAACTCACAACAATTGCAAAGGTGAGCCAGACAGTGCCTAGAAAATAAAATATGGCAAAGCAGATAGCGGTAAGCGAAAAAATCGTCGTCGCGATTATGATAGTACCTTCTTTATGAAACTTCATTTGTAATTATGGATTCGAATGAACGAAAAGCATAAGGTATGTAAATGCTATTGGACTCGCCAAAAGTACACCATCAAATCGATCTAAAATTCCACCGTGCCCGGGAAGTAAATTGCTGGAGTCTTTAACCTTAAGGCTTCGCTTGAGCAATGACTCGACCAAATCACCAAAAGAGGCAGCTACAATAATGATTAAAGCCAATACGAGCCAATTTACAATTGAAATATCGTTGGTATAGGATGAGATTATTACGGCTCCGGTCATCGCGGCCAAACCACCACCAATAGTGCCTTCCCAAGTTTTATTCGGCGAAATTCGCGGGAATAACTTCGTGCGCCCCAGAAGTTTTCCAAAAACGAATGCTCCTGTATCGTTTAACCACAATAGCACAAAGAAACCTAAAACCACGCCGGGCTTGTATTCTACAATGATCTCTTCGAAAGTAAAGACATTGAGAAGTGCAAATGGAGCCATGATGTAAATGATTCCAATGATGGTGTGTGCAATATTGGTAAAAGGTTCGGGACGCTTGCGATACAATTCATAGACAAAAATGGCCATAAAGAACGGAATGCTCAGAGAGACGATAGCAGTGCCTGCTACTTTCAATTTAACGAGCTCAATGGTCACATAAAGTGCTGTTCCTGTTATAACTCCCAATGTGCCTTGTGGATGATATCCGCCAAACTTCACTAAGCTGTAGTATTCTAACATCCCCAAAATTCCTACAACATAAAACAAAGAGGCCAGTGTGTATGGATTCAGCCAAATAGCCCCGATAACAATTATCAGGAAGATAAGCCCTGTGGAAATACGAAGTAGAAGTTCCTTCACAACTTAGACTCGCTAATTATTTTTTTGGAGCGAAGGACTTGATCTCTTTCAACCATAAGGTCGATCTCTCCGATGGTTACATAAATGGAGTCTTGCTTATTCATCACAATTGCTTCGATATCATGCTCCCTGAGGATGTGTCTCAGCAGTTCGATGTGTTGCAGATTATTTGAGCTGTATACCTTGACCCAGTTCACAGCCTGAAATCTACTCCTTTTTTGTGATATCTCCGTTAGTGACTTCTTCAGAACTATCGCTCTCTTTTTGTGAGCTACCGTTCGCAGTTGCGGTCGGTGTTGGAACTACCTCACCAGGTTTTTCATCTGTTTCAACCTCGGCAGGTTTCGCTTTTTTATCGCTCCCTTCAGGTATAAGATGTTCCTCTTCCTCAAAAGGTCGTTTTCCGAAAATCTTCTCCAAATCCTCCTTGAAAATAACTTCCTTCTCCAATAACTGATTGGCGAGTTGGGTCAGCTTATCCTTATTCTTGCTAAGAAGCTCTTTTGCCCGTACATATTGATTTTCCACTATCTTTTTAACCTCCGTGTCCATCAGCTCGGCTGTTTTATCGCTGTATGGCTTTTGGAAGTTATAGTCAGAGTTCCCTCTGGAATCGTAGAAACTGATGTTTCCAATCGCTTCATTCAAGCCATAAATCGAAACCATGGAGTAGGCTTGCTTTGTCACTTTTTCCAAATCGCTCAAGGCACCTGTGGTGATTTCATCAAAGACTATCTTCTCGGCAGCTCTGCCTCCGAGGGCAGCGCACATTTCATCTAGTATTTGATCGGTTGAATTCAGTGATCTTTCTTCGGGTAAATACCAAGCTGCTCCCAGCGATTGTCCGCGAGGAACGATTGTTACTTTCACCAGCGGATGAGCATGTTTCAGCAACCAAGAAACAGTAGCGTGACCGGCCTCGTGAAAAGCAATCACTTCTTTCTCCTTCTTGGTAATAATCTTATTCTTTTTCTCTAAGCCACCAATTATTCGATCCACGGCATCGAGAAAGTCTTGCTTTACCACTTGCTTTTGCTTCTTTCTGGCAGCAATCAAAGCCGCCTCATTACAAATATTGGCAATATCTGCTCCACTGAACCCCGGCGTCTGCTTCGCTAAGAAATCAATATCAATTTCTTTATCTACCTTAATTGGCTTGAGATGAACTTTAAAAATTTCTTTACGCTCATTCAAGTCGGGCATGTCCACGTAAATCTGTCGATCGAAACGACCCGCTCGCATCAAGGCACGATCAAGTACATCAGCTCGGTTTGTTGCTGCAAGAATAATTACGCCGCTATTCGTGCCAAATCCATCCATCTCGGTTAAGAGTTGATTCAGCGTGTTCTCCCGTTCATCATTGGCACCCATGCTGGCACTGCGCCCTCTTGCTCTACCAATGGCATCAATCTCATCGATGAAGATGATCGCGGGGGCTTTTTCTTTTGCCTGTTTGAATAGGTCTCGAACCCTACTGGCTCCTACTCCGACAAACATCTCCACAAAGTCTGAGCCTGATAAGCTGAAAAACGGAACTTGAGCTTCTCCTGCTACGGCTTTCGCCAAAAGAGTCTTACCCGTCCCGGGAGGGCCTACCAGAAGCGCACCTTTTGGAATTTTTGCACCCAACTCGGTGTAGCGCTTGGGATTTTTTAAGAAATCAACGATTTCTTGAATTTCTTCCTTCGCTCCTTCAAGCCCCGCCACATCATTGAAAGTGACATTGGTTCCTTTGGTTTTATCAAAAAGTTGGGCCTTGGATTTTCCTATGTTGAAAATCTGTCCTCCGGCACCGCCACCACCGCTGATTCTGCGCATCACAAACATCCAAACGGCGATCATGATACCGATAAATAGGATCCATGTAAAAAGCTCTTTACCCCACTCAGAGCGGGTCTTATAATCGTAAGCAAACGAATATTCATCGCTCCACTTGTCCAGTTTCTCTTGGAAACTATCGGCCGGGCCTATGTCAAATTTATAATGTGGACCGGAATTTTCTGCACCCGAGATTAGCGGCTGCTTGATTTTTTTGGAATGCTCCTCTTTCTTCAGAGCTTCGTCGGTGAGGTACACTTCGGCCAATTGCTTGTTGTATATCACAACGCGCTTTACCTCGCCATCCTTTATCATCTCTTCAAATTCGGGCAGGCTAATGCCTGTCATGTTTCCATTGAAATTGAAAAGATTTAAGGATATGAGCACCACGCCAATTATGGCATAGATCCAATAAAAATTAAAAGGCTTCTTCGGGCCATTTCCTCCCGATGCAGGCTTTTTCTTCTTAATATTCTTGTATTGTTTACTGCTGTTTGAGTCAGACATTTGTTTTCTCCTAAATGCTAGAATGTATGTTCGATTTGTTTAACGTCTGCATCGGCCCAAAGTTTTTCAAGATTGTAAAACCTGCGAGCTTCTTCTTTAAATATGTGAACTACGACGTTGAAATAGTCCAACAGAATCCAGTCTGCTTTATCCGTTCCTTCTTTACTTACCGGATTTTCCCCCAACTCTGTATATAGATGTTTTTGCACAGATCTTGCGATGGCTTCCACATGCGTGTCGGATGAGCCATGACAAACGATGAAGAAATCACTTACTGAATTGGGAATATTTCGGAGGTCGATGGAAAGTACTTCTTTTCCTTTTACTTCATCTATGGCCTCCAGAGCCATTTCGGCCAGGTCGGGAGAAGTGGTAATGGATTTTTTTATCATTCAAATTTTTTACTCAGACTGCAAAATTAAGCATTTTAGCGGTCTGAAGAGTTCTATCCAATGATCGGTAAATCAATCACGGAGTTGGATTCCGTAGATAATACAAACAACTATATTGCCAAAGCTATAGAAGGCGGAGAATATAGGTGGGGAACTGCTATTATGGCGCATTTTCAAAGCGATGGCAGGGGGCAAAGAGGGGCAAGTTGGCAGAGTGCCAAGGGAAAGAATCTCACTTTTTCCTTTGCCTTGCCCTTGGAGGACTTTGATAGCAGAGCTTTTTTCAATGTGAGTCGGATTATTAGCCTTGCCCTTGTCAATACCTTACGCCAATTAAATGCAGAGAAAGTTCAGATTAAATGGCCAAATGATATTTTGGTCGATCGAAAAAAAGTAGCCGGTATCCTCATCGAAAACAAATTAAGTAAGAATCCTGCTGCGATATGTGGAATCGGACTTAATGTCAATCAAACGGAATTTATCGACTTACCTCAAGCCACATCCCTTTCTTTGCAAAGGAGTCAATCATTCGATTTACCCCAAATTTTCAATTTATTGCTAATAAATCTGAATAAAGAATGGTCAGCTTTGTCGAGCGGTGATTTCAGAAATTTGAAGGCTGACTATGATCGCGAGCTCTTTAGCTTAAACGAAAACATCGATTATGAAGTAAATGGCGAGATGCGAACGGGCCTGATTGTTGGTACCACAGCAGACGGGCGATTAATCATTAAAACCAAAAATCAAGAAAAAGCCTTTTTGCCGAAAGGCCTTAAGCTGCTCTACTGAAACTTCTCTTGGAGGCGGTCAGCAATAAAGTCGAATAGATTGGTAAGGGGCTTCTGTACCATCATTTTTAGGAATGGATTAACGTCCACTTCAACTTTTTGAAAGACCTCGGTCAAGCTATCAGCTTCGTCAAAAAAGATATCGAGAGAAATCGGAAAGGGCGCTTTTTCTCCACCAACTAAGAGAAGTTGAGCAGGCGTATCTTCTTTTTCTTTTTTCAAGTCGATGGTGGCCGTACCTTGAATCTTAAAGCTGCAATAATCGCTGGTACTTTCCCAGTCGGAAATCTTGTCCATGGGCAGGAGTTCTTTAAAGTTGTTGAGGTCAGAGACAAATTCGTAGACTTCCTCTCGAGAGGCATTGACTTTTACTTTCTTGCTTTCAATTTTCATAGTTAGGCTTTCCAGTTTTGCGGATCATTTCTCCATTCATTTAAGGACCGGAGGCTTTTTTCATCGACGTAATTTAAAGCGATGGCCTCTTTAATCAATGCGGTATAGTTGCTTAATGTGATCAGCTCACAATTTACTTTTGCGAAATTCTCCTTAGCTACTTCGAAACCATAGGTGAAAATAGCGGCCATTCCTACAATGTCTGCTTCGGCTGCACGCAGGGCTTCCACTGCGTCTAAGCTGCTTTTTCCAGTCGAAACCAAATCTTCGATGACCATAACTTTCTGTCCTTTTTCAAGGTAGCCCTCCACTTTATTCTGCAGTCCGTGCCCTTTGGAACTCGAGCGTACATAGATGAAAGGAAGGTCGAGCGCCTCTGCCACCAAAGCGCCGTGAGCAATGCCTCCGGTGGCTACACCGGCAATTACCTCGGTATTCCCAAATTTTTCACGAATATTGCGAACGAATTCATCTCTTATCAAACGTCTTGCGTCAGGGAATGAAAGGGTTTGGCGATTATCGCAGTAAATTGGCGATTTCCAGCCGCTCGCCCATGTGAAAGGAGCTTGTGGACTCAGTTTAACTGCTTTGATTTTTAGGAGGGATTCAGCAATTTTTTGCTTTGCCGTTCGCGTTTTTTGCATGACTTCAAATGTATAAAGTTTTCGTCAACCATAAGTCAATTGTCCTTACGGATAGAAGGATTCCCGATGCAGTCGGTGATAATCAGATTTATTTGACCTACGATGATTTTGAAGAGCTTTCCTACACCCTGCAACTTTTGGAAACTTCGCATCATCTCCACGGACTTATTTTTTGTTTTCACGATTTGGAAATGCTCTGGGCCGACTTTCGCGCTCACTTTAAAGAAATAGAGGCTGCAGGAGGATTGGTGAGAAATGAAAACAACGAATACCTCTTGATATATCGAAGAGGAAAGTGGGATTTACCGAAAGGAAAATTGGATGCAGGGGAAACTCCGGATCTGGCTGCACTGAGAGAAGTGGAAGAGGAATGCGGAATTTCAGACTTAAAATCGGGTGCTGAGTTGCCGCCTACGTATCACACGTATGAGCAAGACGGGATGAGAATTCTGAAAAAAACCTATTGGTTTGAAATGACCAGCAATCAAGAAGAGTTAACGCCTGAGAAAGAAGAAGATATCGAAAAGGTTGAATGGGTGAATCTGAATACACAGGTAGTTGAAGAGTTGGATACTTATCCAAACATCCGCTTAATTCTGAAAAAGGTTATTGACCAACTTTAATCTTTTGCTCTTGCAGCGCTTTGGCGCGAATCGAGTACAAACGTTCCTCCAACCCTTCACTTGGCTTTTTCAGATTTTTCGTCAATTTCCCACCCTTGTTTAACCAACCGTACCAAGGCAATTGATAAATGTCCAGATCATTCAGCAATGCCCTTGGCGATTGCAGTTGAAGCGCGTTGCGCTTATTAGCCTTTTCATCTCGCTGACCCCAGTAGATTTCCAAAACTTGGAAGTACTCACCGTATTCTTGCTCCAAAGATTCTAAAAATCCCGACTCGCGTTTCCATTCGATACCTTCATCTTGAGTCACGACGATAAAGGTGGGAACGGAATCAGAAATTATCTTTTTCGCTTCAGGTAAGATTTTGAAGAGATCACCCGAAGTTGATTTCAAATAGTCGGCTCTGATTTTTTGCGCACCATCTTTGATTTCCCCGAACTTCGTTTTCTCTTCGAGTGTTTCGAGGATCTTGGCCAGCTTCTCTCCTGAGTAGTTTTTTAGGTAAATGCTCTCTTTAATGGATTTGAGCATGACCCATTGTCGGATGTCTTCTCTTTGCAAAAAATCATCCTTCAGAAAGAGGCTGTCCAAATCCGAAAAAGTCAGGTTAGTTGCCAATCGATTCGAGATACTTTTACCTCCGAAAGTGACATCGTAACGGTCGAAGTAATTTCCATAGAACGCATTAAAGAATGAATAATAGGAGGGGTTATTGAATTTCAGCAACTCATCGGCAAGGTAAGTTTCGTAGAGCTCTTTCTTTGGAAATCCGGCCGTCAACTTCATTTCTGCAATGGAGAAATGAATATAATCGGACAGAAACCCTTCAGTCAAAGTGTCATGTGTTAATTCAAATTCCTTGACTTCTTTGCGCAGAGCAGGCGTTCCTAAAAGCCGGGCATTTCTATCAAAAAACTCAAAGTAGGCTTGATCGAATGCCAATATCTTGGCATTTATATCAAGAGTGTCTATGTCCCTGTAGAAGTACTCGAAACTGCCGGGCCTCCATGCAGGAATGAGCACAAACTCAGGCGAAGGGGAAACGTCTATGGAATAATCACGATCGGGCATCACAAAAAGCGGGGCTGTAAATCGATTTACTGCGAGCCAGACCTGATCGATTTTTTCGGTTTTGAATTGAAGCGAAAAACGGCCCTCAGCATCTACAGTATCTCCATCCAGTTCGGTAAAATCACCCGAAATCGGATTTTCATTTTGGTAAACAACTACGCAAAACCCTTTCCATTCGGGTGAAACTCCTTCAATGTTTACCGTCTGTCCGATGACAGATAGAGGCAAAAGAAAGAGGAAGAGCTGGTATTTAAAACTCGTCATTCAGTTGGATCGAATTCGGAATAAATTTCGTTACATCACCTCCATTTTTTAAAATGTCGCGCACAATGGTTGAGCTGTATGCCGATAGTTCAGGGCTGGTCACGAAAAATAACGTGTCGACCTCGGGCGCCAGCTCCTTGTTCATTTGCGAAATGGAAGACTCAAATTGGAAGTCCTCTGCATTGCGAACTCCTCTGATAATGTAGGTAGCACCCACCTTTCTGCAGTAGTTTACCGTCAGTCCTTCGTAGTGATCCACCACGATTCGGTCTTCAAAATTGAATGTTTGTCTGATCCATTGCATCCGTTCCTCTAACGAAAACATGTACTTCTTATTAGAGTTAACGCCTATTGCGACGATCACCTTGTCGAAAAGTGGCAAGGCTCTTTTTATAATATCCTCGTGTCCTTTGGTAATCGGATCAAAGGATCCCGGGAAGATGGCAATCTTTTCCATGAATTATGACTTAAGTGCTTTTCGAATCTTCATGCATTTTTCCAAAATCGGCCGCAGCCTATTAAGTTGCAGCATGGTGAAGGGGTCACTCTGTGCCTTATGTGGTTCCGGGTGAACTTCCATGAAAAACCCGTCGGCACCTGTGGCAATGGCTGAGAGGGCGATGGCTTCAATTAGCTCGGGGTCACCGCCGGTTACACCCGAGGTTTGATTGGGCTTTTGAACGCTATGCGTGCAATCCATCACTACCGGTTGACCTATTTTTTTCATTCTGCTGATTGAAGTAGCATCTACGATCAAATCGTGGTATCCGAAGGTGGTTCCGCGCTCGCAAACCCAAACCTTCTCGTTTCCTGTTGCCTTAACTTTTTCTACCGCAAATTGCATGGCTTCCGGGCTTAAGAATTGCCCTTTTTTGATGTTTACCGTACATCCCGATTCTCCTGCTGCTTGAAGCAGTTTTGTCTGTCGGCAAAGAAAGGCCGGTATTTGAAGGTGACTAACGTAAGGCGCTACTTCAGCCGGTTCGTTGCTTTCGTGCACGTCGGTAATGTTTTCTATACTGAATTTATCGCTGATGGCTTTATGGATGCGCAAGGCTTCTCCTTTTTCAATTCCTGTAAAGCTGTCCAGCTTACTGCGGTTGGCCTTTTCGTAGCTGCCTTTGAAGATGTAGTGAATGTCTAAGTCATCACAAATCTTCTTCACCTCTTCGGCGATGTGGAAGGATATGGCTTCATCTTCAATGGCGCAGGGCCCGGCGATCAGGAAAAAACGACTCATTCTTCTTTGGCTTTTTGTCCGAGGTATCCGCTGTGGTGCCTCTTCGCATATTCTTGTTTTGTAAATCCGATTTTCTCCATTAAAAGAACTACCAGAATATCTCCTGCTACGGTCATTACCGTGGTAGAGGTGGTAGGAGTGAGGCCAAGCGGACAAATTTCATCGGGACCTCCCGTCCATAAAACCACATCGGCCATTTGAGCAAGTTCGCTTTCTTTTTTCCCCGTAAGCACGATAAATTTAATTTCGGGATGCAATCGATGGGCCAAATAGTCCAACTCCAATAATTCTCGCGTCTTCCCACTATTTGAAATAGCGATAATAATGTCATTCTTTTGGATGATTCCCAAGTCGCCGTGCTGTGCTTCTGCCGGATGAAGGAAAAAAGCGGGAGTCCCGGTAGAGCTCAGCGTTGTGGCGATATTAACCCCTATCTGCCCTGCCTTTCCCATTCCGCTTACGATTACTTTTCCATCTTTTTCATGTACTTGATGAAAGATCAATTCGACGGCCTTCTCCACGGCGCCTTCAATCGGAATATTTCGGATAGCTTCGATTTCTTTCTCAATTAAAGCCGAGATTTTGTCTTGCATGGTTTCGTTCTTCTTTTGGTCAAAAGTAATTCAATAAGCCGCTATCTGAAGAAACTGAAGTGCACATTTCCCATTTGGTAGTGCTCGGTGAAGCGCGGGTGATCGCTCAGGTCGGTTTCTCGACCGTGCTCAAGCAAGAAGATTCCTCCTTTGGAAAGCCATCCTGTACTCCACACCAAATCGGGCAATTCAGGGATTCTTTTTTCGGCGTAAGGCGGATCGGCAAAGACAATATCAAATTTCCCTTTCGGACTTTTAAACAGGTTGAACACATCGGCTTGTACCACTTTCAGATTAGTTATTTCCCAATCTTTCGCTATGGAAACAAGGTGTTTTCGCGAAATCGGACTCACGTCTATGGCAGTTACATTCTTTGCTCCGCGACTGATAAACTCCAAGCTCATTCCCCCTATTCCAAAAAACAAATCCAGTACGACCGCATCTGTTAATATCCCCTGATGATTCAGTACATTAAAGATGGCCTCCTTTGCCATATCTGTAGTCGGGCGGGCTTTAATTTGCTTGGGAGCTTCAAATCTTCTCGCTTTGAATTTTCCTCCGACTACGCGCATCGGGAAAGGATTTTTGCTAAACGATGTTCGTCTGATTTGGAGTCGGGAGTTTCTAAATTTCTCAGAAATTTCATCCCTTGGCTTCTTACTGAACTCACCAGCGTACCAAACCCCAAAATCTCCGCCGGAATTTCAGCTGGAATATTGAGCTTCTTCAGGGTGTAAAAGATGTAATAGAGTAAATCTTCAGCTTTTTCTGCTACTACACTATTGGCCAAAAGAAGCTTGCCATCCTTGAAAATGATAATTGTAGCTACGCCATCCAAAATCACTACTTGCATCAAGTTGTCTTCTCTTAAACCAGCTTTCCTTCGCGTGCTTTCGAGAAGTACAGACGCCAAGTGATTTCCTTCCATCGCCGGTTGAATCTGACTCAAAAGCTGCTCAGATTCCTTGTCCTTTCGGCGGATTAAGACCGCTTCAAGACCGTCCAGACGGGTGAATGCGACTTCATCACCAGGCGACAAATCAGTGTTTAGCTTGAGGTATTCCTGAGCATCTTCTTCTCTGAAAATGGCTGCGGGTACGATGGTCCATTGGGGAAGAGAACTGAGTGCAAAAAGGTGATTTTTTGAGCGTAAAACAGTGAAGTCGTGGGGCTCATTGTACTTGAAAGCCTTGCTGGTTTTGAAGTGCTCTCCGTTTTCATCGGAGTAGCCATAGACACGAAAAAAATTGGGCTCAAAAACGAGCCCAATTGATTCAATATTTTCATCGCCGAAGGTGATTTTTTCCATGGCGTGGTTGCTTTATTCCGTCCAGTTTCCACTGGTGCTCGCCTCTGTTAATGAGCCTACCATATATTGATCATCGAATGGATCCGGATCTTTCACCTGAAAAACAGGAGTAGGTGCTCCGCTGATTTCTACCACGTCAGCTTCCATCTCAAATCGGTGATCGCTGTATGGCACATAGGGTAGTGAGTCTACATAAAATTTTGTCTTTCTCTTTTCACGGTCATCACTATTGAAGATATATCCCAAAACATCTACCTCAATGGTATCTCGGACAATTAAACCTTGGGCGATGACATCGTCATCGGTCATTCCCTCAGGCATGGCCTGAATAATACCTGCTTCCATCGCCATCTCTTCAGTAGGCAGAGAATCGGGCAAAGAGCCGAATCTTTTGATAATTGAAATTTGATCGTATTTCAAGAAATACAATAAGGAATCAAAGGAATTCGCGTATTTACCATACTCCTTATTGTAAGCCACTTGCGCCTTTCTGATGTCTTTCAATCGCTGAACAACCGCCGTTTTTACTTTCGCTTTTTTCTTGTGGTAAGCCAATTTATCCTGAATCACCTCGTAATCCATGTAGGCAAAATATGCGGCACAAATTGCAACAAATACTGTTACAAACACCTGAATTTTTCTACTGATAATTCCTTTTACGTAAAGCGCTCCCAGTACACCGACGATGAGAATTCCTGCTCCCGCCAATTTAAATAAATAAGTTTGGCCGCTTGAAATAATTAATAGCAAGAGCCCCACAAGAATGAGCAAGACAGGAAATAAATAAGCACCAAGTAAACGTCTTATATTTTGCATGAAGTTTTCTTTTGTAACGGCAACAAAACTACAATTTTTTTGAAACGACTGAATTTGAAACTTCCGAATTCAGCAACGGTTAAAATTCACGTATTTTCGGCTTGTGAATGTGAATTCAAACAGTGTAGAAACGAAAGCGAAACGGATCGAGCAAGCCTTGGTTGAGAACTTTCAATTTGCGGCTACACCTTCACAGGAAAAACTACTTTATGCCCTTGGTCGGTTTGTGGCCAGCGAAAAAGCAAACTGTCTTCTTATTGTAAAAGGCTATGCAGGAACCGGTAAGACGACCACCGTAAATGCCTTGATCAAAACCTTACCTTATTTCGATTTCAAATATGTAATGCTGGCCCCAACCGGGCGGGCGGCTAAGGTGATGTCGGCTTATACGCACAAACCTGCACTAACAATTCACAAGAAGATTTACTTCAAGCAAAAAACTCCGACAGGAGGCGTTTTCTTTGTGCCCGGAGCTAACCTTCACACCAATACGGTTTTCGTTGTTGATGAGGCCTCCATGATCGGGAGCGAAAATTATTCGGTCTCAGGAGGTGGAGATTTGCTCACGGATCTTTTTGAATACGTATTCAATGGGAAGAATTGCCGTTTGATCTTAATAGGAGATGGGGCACAGCTTCCTCCTGTCGGAAGTGATTACAGTCCCGCCCTCGATCTTAAGTATTTGAAATCGTCCTTCCATATCACTGCTGCGCTAGCCGAACTAACCCATGTGACGCGCCAAAGACAAGACTCGGGAATTTTAGAATTGGCGACCCAAATCAGAAAGGCCTTGGAAAAAAAAGACCTGTCGGTTTTTCCAATGAAATTGCCCGGATCGGCAGATGTGGTAAGCCTCACGGGTTATGAACTGCAAGAGGTTTTGGAAGATGAGTTTTCACGAAGGGGACCTGAGGGTGCTGTTTTGGTGACTCGATCAAACAAGCGTGCCAATCAATACAACAAAGAAATTCGTGCGCGGGTGTTTTTTCGAGAAGAAGAAGTATCGGGAGGCGACTTTGTGATGGCCGTTCGCAACAACTATCATTGGGCCGATGAAAAATCAGGGGCTGGCTTCATAGCCAATGGAGACGTTATGGAAATTACACGCCTCGGAAAACTGCACGAGCGCTATGGATTTAATTTTCAAGAAGCTAGTGTGCGCCTAATTGATTATTCGGGCGAACCGGAAACAGAAGTCTTGTTGTGGCTCGACTCTCTGGACATTGATTCTGCCTCCATGCCAAAAGCGGCTACCGATGAGCTTTACAGACGCACTTTATTGGAGTACGAACATCTTTCCACAAAAAAAGAGCGCATGGAAGCGCTCAAAAAAGATCCGTATTACAATGCCTTGCAAGTCAAATTTGCCTACGCGGTTACTTGCCATAAGTCACAGGGTGGGCAATGGCCGGCTGTTTTTATAGATCAGGGCTACCTCACCGATGAAATGCTCGATACAGATTATCTTCGTTGGCTATATACTGCTGTTACCAGAGCGTCTGAAAAGCTGTACCTCTTAAACTTTAGTGAAGCGCTATTCTTATTAAATGACTAAAGCGTTCGCTTAAAGATGTAGCGGGTTATGAAAATCCCCTGACCATCTCCTTTTCCCGAATCGGACTCTACACCACTAACAACAAAGGCGAGTTCCCAACCGCTTGCTACCATTGCATTTATCTTATCGGAAATAAGGGCATCGTTTGAGGCTATATTTTGAAAATTGATACCCGTTACGCTGAAGAAGTTAAGGAGTTTGGTTTCTTCAAAGTTTTCGATTTTGGCATCCTTTCTTTTTACATCGCCCTGTTTGGATTTCTTGCCATCCGTTCTTTCGGTAGTAAAATCGGTATAATCCAAAGAGTCTTCTTCGCTGATAATTCGGGAACGGCCAATACCGGCAGGAATGATGGACTCAATACTGGTAATAACTTTGTATTCTACCTGCTGCGCTTCTGCTGAGCATGTTAAGACAAGAAAAGTAAAAATCAGAAGTTGTTTCATAAATGATAGGTTTGGAAATTAAATATGAATATCAAACAAAAAAAGCGAAGATTTAACTTCGCCTTTTTCTGTGGAGGCCAAAATATTTCTACAAGGTAAATGAAAGCCCCAAAGCGAAAATTTCTCGAAATTGCGTACCCGGAGATCCCTTGATTTCAGGAGATATGATTTCTCCGTTTTCTTCTACAGCTTCTTCCCCACCTATTAGAATATCATCATCGTAAATAAGTTGAGTCGTCAATGTAGCAGAAAGCCAGCTGTTTACTTTCATGGTGATTAGGGTTTCCCAATTCACATCCACATTTTGCGGGTTCTCTACGTAGTTGGAGAAAAGATCAACTCTTGTGTCCAGATTCACATTTTCAAAGATGTCATCCTTATAGCTAAGCTTTACGAAAGCACCGATCTCAAAGCGAACATTTTTGCCTTCATCCAAACCGTAATCTGTAGCCAACCTGTCTACGGTCACAATAGTGACCTTGGTGGTAACCGGTGATAGGAAGGCAGAAAACTTATCGCTGGGTTTGTAATCTGCACCCAAAGCGCCGATGGAATACGCAGGAGCCAAGAAGTCGGAAATTGTCTGTCCGATCTCTACACCGTCTTCAATGACATATCCTTCATCAAACTGGGTTCGAAAATTGAATAAAGCACTGTAATACCAAGCTTCATTTTTTGTCTGATAGCCGTATTTTGTAGTAAAGTCAAATCGGTCATCTGTTTTGACACGTTCTTGGTCACCCTGTGCGATAAGACCATACATCATGTCCAAAGTGGTTGCCCAGCTGTGTCGACCTTTTTTGTAATTAGCAAAGAAGCTGGACAGGAAAGTACCGGATACGCTATTTTGACCCCCCGCTGCCCAGTTGCTAAAATAGGATTGATTAAAATTTAAACCCAGTGTTCCTCCGAAATCCCAAAGTGAATCATGTTCCAGTTCGATGGCAGCAGCCAGAGCATCTCTGTCTTCAGTAGTTAAGTCACCTTCATCTTGAGCATTCATGTATGCTAGTGAAACGGTAAACATTAAAACCAACGCTAATTTCAACTTCATCGCTAATATTTTGATAGTTAATGATATGGCTACAGATGCCAATAAATTTTGGCTGCAAAGAAAGGGTTTTTTTTGATTTTGAAGTTATCGACCACTGACTTGTTTCTTTCTGAAAAGGAGGTAAATAAGCGCAAATAGCGACAAGACTGCCCCTGACCCGAAGGCTACAGGGAAACCGGACGGTTCATTTGCGTAAAGCTCTGCCGACAACAGCGCTCCGCTTAAAATACCGATCTCCAATGCAATAAACATGGTAGCTATGGCTTTGCCTCTTTTTTTAGGATTTGCCAGGTCCACCGTCCATGCAAATAGTGTGGGCGAATTGATTCCCGTTGCAATTCCGAAAAAAACAGCGCCGATAAAAAACACAAGTTGATTGCTTGTTGCAGCCAAAATAGTCATCGTAATAGCAAGCACTGCCGTTCCCGTTATGAGTAATTTAACTCTGCCATATCGGTCAGAGGCCTTACCCGCAAATAGTCTCGTGGTGATAGAGGCAACGAGCATAACAGTAAAGAACAGTCCGCGATTTTTAACCTGGAGTAAATCGCTAAAGTCGGGGATAATGGTGAGCGCCATACCGAATGAATACGTTGTAAGAAGCATGACGAGAGAGGAAGGAAAAACATCCTTATCAATCACTTCATCCTTCCGGATAAGAAGCATTTTTGCATTGAATCGAGACGTAGAGGGGACGCTCTCCTTCATAAACATGACACATGCGGCGCTCAAAAAACCGGTAATGGAAGAGACAAGAAACATGGTGTTTAACCCATAGGCAAGTGCAATGGCACTACCAATTGCCGGTCCTGCCGCCATTCCTGTGCTGCCCGCCATTCCCAGCATTCCTAGTGCTTCACCTCGGTTTTTATCACCTACTATATCTGCCAAGTAAGACGTAGTACCTGTTGGCTTAAAGCCTGTGCTGAGTCCATGAATCAATCGAAGGAGAAAAAAAGCGTATAGCCCTGTGATTAATGGGTAGAAGGCTGAGCTGATGGCTGCCGCCAAGGCCCCGAAAATCATGACGGGACGCCTACCCACCAAGTCAGCAAGTTTTCCGCTGAAGGGACGACTTACTGCAGCCGTAAACGCAAAAAGCGAAATTATTAATCCCTTGTATTCAGCACCCCCCATTTGGGTTATGTAATTGGGTAGCTCGGGAATAATCATGTTGAAACTACCCATAAAAAGAACCGAGCTCAAGCACAGCAGACCGAATTCAACGGTTCGCAAATCGGGCGAGATGATAGCGTCAATTTTCAAGCCGCAAATGTCAGCTTAAATATTGAATTTGGAATAATTAAGACTTGTTCAAGGCACATTTCTTATGAATATTACTTTATTTACGGACGGTAGAATAATCCGACAGACGGTCACGGCTTCCTCAGATCATATTCTATCTTTACCGATCGGTCATTTTAACTAAACAAGAAATGAAAATTCAAAAAAACAGCTTACTTACTGCGCTCATTTTTGGAGCAAGTTTGCTTTCGCTCACGAAAGTTTCTGCTCAAAATGAGATGCCTGAAAACTTTTATTATGACAAGCTCGAAAATGGACTTGAGCTTTTGGTAATAGAAGATCCCAGTGTTCCTCTGGCCACCATCGAAATAGCCGTGCACAATGGTGCTTATACAGAAAGCCCGGAGTACGACGGCCTATCTCACCTCTATGAACACATGTTCTTTAAGGCAAATAGGAACATACCTTCTCAAGAGAAATTCATGGAACGAGTTAATGAGCTCGGTATCTCTTTTAATGGGACCACCGGAGATGAGCGGGTGAATTATTTTATTACACTCAGTAATACCAAACTTGAGGAAGGTCTCGAGTTCATGAACAATGCCATTCGTTATCCACTATTTCTCGAAGAAGAGATGAAGAAGGAAAATCCCGTAGTTGACGGTGAGTTTCAGCGTGCTGAATCCAATCCTGTTTTCTTTTTGATGAATGACATCAACAAAGAAATGTGGGGCGATAATTACAGCCGCAAGAATACAATCGGAGATCATGATATCATCCTTACGGCTACACCCGAGAAAATGCGAACCATCCAAAAGAAATACTACTATCCGAACAATACCATCTTAGTGGTGGCCGGTGCTGTACAAAGAGATCAAGTGGCTAAAATGGTTCAAAACACGTTTGGTGATTGGGAGCCTAGTGATTTCGAGATTTTTGAAAAATATCCGATTCCCGAATTTGAGCCTTTGGAGGAGTCTAAGAAAGTTGTGACCGTGAATGAGAATGCTCAGGTGCCAATTATGATGATTCAACAATTCGGGCCTAAAGCCAAAGAGGATGTAGAGGCCACTTATGCGGCCGATGTGTTCCACACCATCTTATCACTTCCTTCCAGCAGATTTCAAAAGAATTTGGTAGAGTCGGGCTTAGCCTATCAGGTTGGTAGTTCATACCAAACACTGAATCACGTTGGCCCAATCACCACATTCTTGGTGCCAAACCCACAGCAGATCAATGAAGCCATTTCTACTTTGGAAGAAGAAGTTGCCATGTGGGATAAAGACGAATACATCACCGACGAACAAATCGAAGCAGCAAAGAATCAATTGATGATTCAAGACATTTACAGCAGAGAGAGTACTTCAAACTTTGTCCACTCGATTACTTTCTGGTGGGCTTCAGCTACCATCGATTACTACCTCGGATACATTGACAATTTGCAAAAAGTAACACGTGGCGATATGAAGGAATACGTGAAAAAGTACATTCACGGTAATCCGAATGTCACGGGTATTTTGGTATCTCCTTCCATGAAGGAATCTCTGGATATTGAGAGCATCAAACCTGTATCAATGTAAGAACCATGAAAAAGACTTATAAAATGAATACGAATACAGTATTAGTAGTATTGGCCATGTTTATTTCATGGTCAGGTTATAGCCAAGAAGTTCCTAAGACTACAGTAGAATCTGTGGACGGAATTAAGATGATTCATCGCGAATCGGTGAAAGGAACGGTGAGTGCCAGAACTTTCATCAAGGGTGGAGTGAATAATTACACGATGGAAAATCAGGGTATTGAGCAATTGATGCTTCAACTAATTGCTGAGGGCGGGCCTGCCGGCATGACTAAAGCGGAATATCAAAGCCAAATGGAAGCGATTGGTGCACGCATATCTTCAAGTTCGGGATATGATTATGGAAATATCTCGCTCAGTTGCATCAAGCAATATGTTGAACCTGCATGGAAGATTTATGCAGATGCCATTGTGAACCCTGCTTTTCGTCAGGAAGATTTTGACATCGTTAAGAATCAGCTCATCACGGCAGCAAAGCAGCAAAAGACAAACCCGGACGCCCACTTAATGGATATGGCTATGGCCAGCACGTGGGAGGGAAC
>JGI12048J13642_10873245_pt1 | contig 23329 bp, 16 predicted proteins | sample ElkSlonscriptome_16_FD_13642 | JGI IMG/M metagenome (IMG submission 13642)
TTCGTCCATGTTGATATCGATGATCTGGGCACCATTTTCCACTTGGTCACGAGCCACGTCTAAGGCTTCTTCGTAACTTTCTTCCTTGATTAAACGCAGAAATTTAGCGGACCCCGTCACATTGGTGCGTTCGCCGACATTGACGAAGCGTATCTCTTCATTGAGGGTGAATGGTTCTAAACCCGACAGTCTTAGCTTTGGCTTGATGGTAGGGGTTTTCCTGGGCGGATATTTCTCGACCTGTGTTTTGATGGCGCGGATATGATCCGGCGTAGTGCCGCAGCAACCGCCGACTATATTAATAAAACCATCTTTGGCAAAACCTTCAATTACAGCTGCCATCGCTTCCGGGCTTTCATCATATTCACCGAATTCATTGGGCAAGCCCGCATTGGGGTGGGCGCTGACACTGGTGTCCGCACAACGGGAGAGTTCCTCCACATAAGGCCTGAGTGCGTCGGCTCCCAATGCGCAGTTGAGTCCGATGCTGATGGGTTTGGCATGAGCCATGGAGTTCCAGAAAGCTTCGGTGGTTTGCCCGGATAGGGTGCGTCCGGAAGCATCGGTGATGGTGCCGGATATCATTATTGGCAGTCTGTATTGCTGGTCGATAAAAAACTGTTCAACTGCATAGATGCAGGCTTTTGCATTGAGTGTGTCAAAGATGGTTTCAATCAGGATAATATCGGCACCACCTTCTACTAAGCCTTTTGTCGCTTCGTAATAGTTGGTGACCAAAGTGGCGAAGTCCACGTTGCGATAGCCTGGATTGTTGACATCGGGAGAAATCGACGCCGTCCTTGAGGTGGGACCGAGCACCCCAGCGACAAAACGGGGCTGATCCGGTGTTTCAATGGTCTTGGCGTCGGCGGCTGCTCTGGCTAATTGCGCGCTGGCCACGTTGAGTTCAAACACAATATCTTCGAGTTGATAGTCTGACTGCGACAGTCGGGTCGCATTAAAACTATTGGTTTCAAGTATGTCACAGCCCGCATCAAGGTAGGCGCTGTGGATACTTTGGATAATGTGGGGTTGAGTCAGGCAGAGTAAATCGTTATTGCCTTTCACGGATTGTTCAAGTCTGGCAAAGCGTTCGCCCCGGTAATCGGCTTCTTCCAGTTGATATTGTTGAATCATGGTTCCCATCGCGCCGTCCAAAAACAAAATGCGTTGTTTGAGTGATTGTTGTAAAGCGGCGTTTCTTTGATCGCGATTCATAGCCAATTTTCCGGGGTTTAAAGTGTTAGTGCTGGTGGGTTTCTGCCTGACAAGTTTAACACCTGATAAGTTCTAAGCCTGACAAGAGTGTGCAAAAGAGCAGCTTTTTAGTAGTAAAGGCTCATTGGCTGGATTATTGCTGCTTAAAGGCTGGAATTTTGCGAAAAGGCTAGATCGAAACCCCTTGAAAAGTCCCGAATTATAGCAGAATTAGCCTTGGCCTGTCTCTTTGGTGTCGCTCTATATCTAATAATAACCCAGTATTTTACCAGGGCTTTTATCACTGAGTTATTTCCTCTAGAATGCATATTATTGAATTAATACCAATTTGGTATTAATTAACCCAGGCGTCTTTCGTAACATAGATGCCTGCAAACGCTATTTTTCATACGCTCAGGATATTTTTCATGGACACCGTCACCGTCACCGTCACCGTCACCGTTACCGAAGCAGCTCAAAACTATCTGGCCCAGCTCCTTGAAAAACAAAAGGTTGAAGGTATTGGAGTCAGGATATTCGTTACCCAGCCAGGTACTAAGTATGCTGAAACCTGCCTGGCTTACTGCAAACCTGAGGAAATCATCGAGGAAGATGAGCGCATGGATTTTGCTAAGTTTCCAATGTTTCTGGATAAGGCGAGTCTGGCCTATCTGGAAAGTGCGGTGGTTGATTTCAACGAAGAAAAAATGGGGGGTCAGCTAACTATAAAGGCACCCAATGCCAAGATGCCCAAGGTATCAGCCGATTCTCCTCTTTCGGAACGCATCAACTATATTCTTGGCACCGAAATTAATCCCGGCTTGGCTAGTCACGGTGGCGAGGTGTCACTGATAGAGATAGTGCAAGAAAATATTGCCATATTGAAATTTGGTGGTGGCTGTCAGGGGTGTTCAGCAGTGGATGTGACGCTCAAGGGTGGGGTGGAAAAAACCCTGCTGGACAGACTGCCTGAGTTGAAAGGTGTGCGTGACATCACCGATCACTCTGTAACCGACAATGCTTATTATCGTTAAACAACAAAGCAGATATAAGCCTTGTATTAGTACCCTTTAAATCCAGCGCCTGAAGAGTGTAGCGGGCCTGGAGACTATCTGCTCACGATTGACCCGATTTGTCATAGTTCCGTCGCTGGAGTCTCAACGGCAGGCGCACCGAGCCAGCCTCCACATAGTTGATGTGGTCGATGGTCTGAACCTAATGGGCAGGCAGTTTTATCTGCTGTAATGTGACATTTGACTTACCTTCATCGATAGCTGACAGCTACTGCTTGCTCTGAGTTGGTCTCTGGGATGAGTTCATCCCTAGATTGCTCTTTAGCCAATAGCAAGTAGACGCAAGGCAAGACATACAAAGTAAATACAGTCCCTATTATCATTCCAGCCACCAGTATAATGCCGATGCTGTTGCGGGCCTCAGCACCTGCTCCGGTCACCAGTACCAAGGGGAAGTGGCCTAATGCTGTGGCTGCTGTGGTCATGAGTACCGGTCGCAACCGTATCATCGCGGCCTGCTTAATTGCCTCCGCTATCTTGGCTCCCTCGTTTTGTAAATGATTCGCAAATTCAACGATGAGAATACCATTTTTGGCGATCAGGCCCACCAAAGTAATAAAGCCGATTTGTGAATAGATATTGACCGTCGTCCAGCCAAGGAAAGGAAACAACATAGCACCGGCTAAAGCCAGCGGCACTGAGCCAATCAACACCACTAAGGGGTCGCGGAAGCTGTTGAACTGAATCGCCAGCACGAAGTACACGCAGATCAATCCAATGGCCAGCACACCAATCAAGGTGCTGCCTTCTTGACGAATCTGGCGGGATTCTCCCGCGTAGTCCAGTGTATACCCTGCCGGTAGAATTGTTGCGGCTGCTGTTTCCAGTGTGCTTAGTGCTTGTTCTTTGGTGGTGCCTGGTAGCAAACCGCCGAATATCCTGAACGAGTTCTTTTGTTGAAATTTTCCTAATACCCGCGGTGCGGTCGACTCCTCCAGCCGGGCAATGGCAGACACGGGAATCAAGTCACCCTTTGGGGTGCGCAATTGAATGTCCATTAACGCCTCTGGGGTGCTGCGCGCATAACCTTCGATCATCGGGATGACCCGATAGGCTTTGCCGTTGTAGTCGAAGCGGTTGACATAATTACCAGACAATAAAATACTCAATTGCTGACTCACTGAGTTTAAATCCATGCCCAAATCAGCAATGCGTTCCCTATCCAAAATAAATCTTACCTGTGGCAGGTCAACTTTCAGATCGGTATCAGCAAACATGAACTGACCGCTTTGATAGGCAGCGGCTAGTAGCTGTTGCGCGTACTCCAGCATCTGTTCCTGCGGGTCAGGTGCCTGGACAATGAGTTCTACGTCGAAATCTCCCGCCGTGGGTAACGGTGAAAACAATAGGGGAAGAACCCGCAATCCGGTGATGCCAGAGGCTTGCTGGAATACTTGAGGCAGCATATCTTTCACATTGGTCTGCCGCTCATCTAACTCCACCAGTTCTACTCCACCAAAGGCTCCATTAGCGCGGACAATCTGCCACATATAGAGAGAACCCTCGGTTTGCATCAGCGTATCGACCACGTCGTGCATGTAGTCCGTGGTGTATTCCAGGGTGGCATTGGGTGGGGCTTCGATAATGATATTGATGCCAGACTGGTCTTCTATGGGCGCCAGCTCTTTTTGTGAGAACAGGTAAAACGGCACAGTTAACGAGGAAACAAAAAGCGCAGTGAATAAAATCTGGTGTTGCCAGCTGAAAATATGCTCCAGTAATCGACCATAAGCGCTTTGCAATTTGTCGAATTGATTGTTCACTTTGCGGGTGATTTTTCCTTCCTTACCGCCTTCGGGATTGGCGTAAGCACTCATGATGGGTGATAGGGTCAATGCCACTACGCCGGAAATAATAACGGCGATGGATAAGGTGAAGGCAAACTCTTTGAACAGCACCCCAGTCAATCCCGAAAGAAAGCCAATTGGCGCGTAAACTGTAGCCAGCGTGATGGTCATACCGATGATGGGGCGTAATAGCTGCCGTGAACTGGCCAAGGCTGCCTGTGTGCGCGTCAAACCCTCGCGCATATAGCGGGATACGTTTTCTACCACGACGATGGCATCGTCTACCACTAGTCCAACGGAGAGTACGATGGCAAGGATAGTTAACAGGTTGAGTGAAAAACCCATTAACGTCATCGCTGCAATGGCACCCAGAATGGAGATAGGAATCGTCACCAGGGGCACGATTGCAGTACGGATCGAACCCATCAAGGCTAATACCACCAGCCCAACCAGCAAGATAGTTTCAACCAGGGTAGTAAAAATCTCTTTGATCGAATCCCGCATATAGAGAGTGCCATCGTAGGCGATCTGAATCTGTAGCCCGTCTGGCAAAAAGTCGTTGATTTCATCGAGGCGCTGATAAAGTTCGTTACCTATGGCGATTTCATTGGCCCCCGGAAGTGGCCAAACCGAAATAAATACCGCGTCGTGTTGACTCATGCGGGCATTGACTTCGCCTTCTTCTTCGCCTAATTCGACCCGGGCGATATCGCCTAAACGGATAAAGGCTTGTTCGTCCTGCCGAATAATCAAGTCGTTAAAATCAGCCGGTGTTTTCAGAGTGGCATTAGTCAGTAAGTTAATCCTTTGCTGCCGGTTTTTGCTCTGGCCGATGGTGGCAATAATATTATTGGTGAGGAGGGCGTTTTGTACATCCTGAGCGCTCACATTAAAGGCTGCCATCTTATTCGGATCGATCCATATCCGCATGGCAGGATTGCGGGCTCCTTCTATGCCAATGCGCTGAACGCCTTCAATTGAAGACAGGATCGGATTGACCTGGCGGGTCAGGTAGTCAGTAACCTGAGCCCTTGATAAGTTATCGGTGATTACCGGGAGATAGAAAACCGCATAAGGACGGTCTGCCCGTCTGACTTCAACCAGTGGGTCTTCCGCCCCTGGTGGCAATTCAAAACGAATCTGATCTAAGCGGGAGGATAGCTCGGCTAAGGCGTCAGTGCTGTTTTGATTCAATTGTAGCCAGACCGTGACCGTGCTCATACCGGCCAGCGTATTGGAATCAACGTAATCTACTCCGGGAATAGTGGATGCCACTCGTTCAATAGGTTCGGTGATAAAACCCTGCACAGTTTCCGCTGCTGCTCCCACATACGCGGTGGAAATAATGAGGGAAGAACTTTCAATCTTGGGAAACTGCAATACTGGCAATTGTTGGCTGGCGCGTATGCCGATCAGCACCATTAGGAGCGATAGCACCACCGCAAGTACTGGGCGGGTCACGAAGACATCGGTAAACACGGGTTTGCCAAAAGTGTTTTTCATGCTGACTTACCTCGTGCTGCGCTGACTGGCGGGGCTGTTTAGCCCGGTTCGCCCGGCAACATAAACCAGCAGTTGCTCCCTCAGTTTGAAAGAGCCATTGGCCGCAATTAATTCACCTTGCTGAAGTCCCTGCAATACGGCAACTTGACTGCTATCTTGTTGACTGCCAGCTTGTTGGCTATGGACTGGGGCCATGAAACGGGAAACAGTAATAGTCTGTCTTTGTGCACGGTAGGCACCTTCTTGCTGACTGTCTGCGATCAGGCGGAAGACAAAATCCCCCAATGAATCTTTTCTGACTGCTGTGGCAGGAATGGTCAGCACCTCCCGGGTTTGAAGAGTGGGAATGATGACGTTAACCACCGCGTGTTGAGGTAACTTCTCGTTGGAGGAAATCCTGGCTCGGAAGCGTAGATTTCTGGAATTGGCTGAGACTACTGAATCTTTCGCAATAATGGTTCCAGTTTGCTGGATACCGGCATGGGTCACCGAGTTGATGGTCACTTCAGTCCCAATCTTTGTGCCTGCCTCTGCCAGGGGTAAGTTAAAATCGATCCAGAAATAATCCGTTGTGCCTATGAGGGTGGTGATCAACCTGTTGGCTTGCAGAAATTCCCCCACTCCCAGTTGATGAAGCCCCGTAAAAGCGTCGAATGGTGCGCGCAAAGTTTGCTTACTGATGGTAGCTTGCAGGGCGGCTATGTCGGCCTTGGTAATGTCGAATTGGGCTACCGCCTGATCCAGTCGTTCGGCACTAATGGTGCCGTTTTTGCTCAGCTTGCGCACTCGCTGTAAATCCAGCTTAGCTAATTGCAGTCGCGCTTTCGCTGCCTTGAGCTGTGCTTTTTCTTCGGTCACATCCAGTTGCAGCAATAAGTCCCCCTGTTTTACCAGGCTGCCAGAAGTAAACCCTACGGTTTGAATAGTGCCTTCTAACTGAGTCCGGAGTTCAAGACTTTGGGGTGCAACCACTTCACCCAAGGTGGTAATGAGAGAACTGCTGAGTTGGCGCTTAACCCGGGTCGCCTCCACTGTCTCTGAGGGTTCTGGAAAAGATTCGGCAAATGCAATAAAACCTTTAATTTGCTGAGTTTTATAGGCGGCAAGCCCGGCGAAAATCAATGCACAGGCGAGCAGGGTAATAAGCCATCGTCGGTAGACCATAAAAAATTTCCAACAAAGTGGGTGGTAGTGATTGTGCTATCCATTAGATTGACGCGGGTATTGTCGCTTTAAGTTGAGGCAATGAATAGTCTGGAATGCTTTTGTCGTAGGTGTGTCTTGAATACTAAGTCTTAGCCAAAAAAATAGGGTAGACAAGTCATTGCTGCTGGGCGAGGATAAAAACCGTCTCCCAGGGATGGGGTTGGAACTTGTCTTCCAACCAAACCCCTGGGATCCGGGAAGGCGCTCACCGAAGCAGCCTCGGTCTCTGCGTTACAGCATGGTTCCAATGACGAGAACAGTATCCAGCGAGTATCGGGCAGATATAGATGGTCTTCGGGCCTTGGCCATTCTGCCAGTGGTATTTTTTCACGCCAATTTGCCTGGTTTCTCCGGCGGCTTCGTTGGAGTAGACGTCTTTTTTGTCATCTCCGGCTATCTGATTACCAGCGTCATACAAAATGACATTCGTGCGGGGCAATTCTCTATTGTTTATTTTTATGAACGCCGGGTGCGCCGAATTTTTCCAGCGCTTTTTTTTATGTTTGCTGTTTGCTGGGTGCTGGCCTCTTGCTTGTTATATCCAGAGGACTATGAGCGTTTTGCTCGATCACTGGTGGCAGCAACACTGTTCGTATCCAGTTTCCTTTTCTACAATGAAACCGGTTACTTCGACGGATTGGCTGAAGAAAAACCCCTTCTACATACCTGGTCATTGTCCGTTGAGGAACTCTATTACATCGCCTTTCCTGTTTCTATGATGCTTGCCTGGCGTCTTCTCGGCATTCGTTGGGCAATAGTGTTTGCAGGGCTGGCTGTCGCGTCCTTTGTCGGCAGTATTTTGGCCGTGAAGGAAGATGCCCATTCAAATCCGGCTTTTTTTCTGGTGCATTACCGATCATGGGAACTATTGCTGGGGGCACTGCTTGCTCTGTATCGTGATCGTCTTAAGATAGAGGCTGGGATAGCAAATTGGCTAGGCTCAATGGGCGTTTTGCTGATACTGTCCGCAGTTTTTTTCTACACTTCCGAGACTCCATTCCCCGGTTTAGCAGCCTTAGTTCCCTGTTTGGGGGCTGCTTTGATTATTCTTGCCGGTGGAGAAGCCAGGCCAACAGTCTCTCGATTGCTGGCCTGGCAACCCATGGTACTGATAGGCCTTATCTCTTACTCTCTTTATTTATGGCATTGGCCGTTGCTGGTGTTCTTCAGCCACTGGGCAGGCCGATCAGCGACCTACTGGGAAGCACTGGCATTAGTCACCTCAGCGTTCGTGCTGGCAATGGTGTCATGGCGCTGGATTGAGAGACCTTTCCGGGGCGCGGGCGCTGTGCTCAGTCGTTCTGCTCTATTCGTATTAGCTGCTGGCTTGATGCTGGTGATGGTTGTGCTTGGAACGCACGGTATTGTTTCCTCCGGTTGGCCGACGCGTTATGGAGAAGAATTCATAGCACTAGCCGAGGCGAAGGCTGATCGGGATCCAAGACAGGAAGAGTGTTTGTCACCACGCCAGGACGTGAAGGGATGTGTCTATGGTGCGGAAGCAGTGTCGCCCGCCATGGTGCTATGGGGTGATAGCCATGCCGCTGTTTTTGCAGTGACACTGGGTGATCTCGCCAGGAGTCGAAACCAGTCACTGCGAGTGTTCACTATGTGGTCCTGCCCACCCCTTGTTGGTTGGCAGGTCAGGGGTCAGAAATGGCAGCAACAGTGCGCAGCGCTGCAGGAGCAGGCTATGACAATGATTCTCTCCAGTCCCTCAGTACGCCATGTGGTTATCGGGGCGCGGTTTGCTGGAGTCAAACAATTGCCTAATGCCGAAAGGTTAAAGGCTGAGCAAGCCTTCCTTGATAGCTTGGATCGTCTGTTAGTCGCGGGCAAAAACGTCGTTATTGTTTACCCGGTTCCCGAGTTACCCAAGCGCCATGGAGTTGATGGAAAACTCAAATCGAGAGTGGATAAAAAAGGGACAAAATTAGTGGTTATGGCCAGAGAGAAATTCTTGGCGGCAAACAGGGATTTGTTCCAGTGGTTGGATAATTTGCAGACGCGCAGCGAACTGATCAGAGTGTACCCACATGAGGTGTTGTGTGATCAAGAGTATTGCTATGCCGCAAAGTATGATGAGGTTTACTATTTCGACCAACATCATTTGAGCCTGACCGGCGCTGAGCTTGTTGCCCCGGCACTAGCTGCTGTTCTATACGACAATCAGTCTGCAGAAGTCGGATTGAAGTCACAGGACTAAGTCGACAGGGCTCTATTCTTTTGACTTGGTGACTATGGCCTGGCTGATTGAGCTCATGATTGCAATCTGGGTTCAATTAAATCAATCGCAGGCGGATATCTTTCTGGATATTCCGCGTCAGTGCGGAATAGCTTTGCCGCTTAATCCCTTGCTGGTTCAGCATACCCTCATGATTAGACGGGCGAAATTATATTTGGCACTGGTATTGCTTTGTTCATTTCAACGCAACCATTTTTGCCAGTTTCTCCAGAGGTCGGGTTTCAGATTATGGCGATTAGCTTTGACAAAGTAACGGGATTCCATGAGCAGGCGCTGCACATCAGGACGCGGCGGGCTGAATTGCTGGCTAACAATATAGCCAATGCCGATACCCCGGGATTCAAAGCCAGAGATATTGATTTCAAGGCCATGCTGTCAGCGCAATTGGAACAGCAAAAGGGCATGGTCGTTGCCAAGACTGACGACCAACACCTGAGTTTGAATGACCGCTCGTTGGATGGTCAGGCGATGTACCGCAACCCGCTACAACCTGCTATCGACGGCAACACGGTGGATAGCCAATCAGAAATTGTCGAGTACACCAGGAATGCGATGGATTTCCAATCCAGTTTCTTGTTCCTGAATAACCGTTTCAAAGGCCTGTTACGAGCCGTTAAAGGAGAATAATTGTGGCCATAAATTCCATTTTTGATATTGCCGGATCGGCAATGAGCGCACAATCCGTCAGGCTCAATACCACCGCCAGTAACCTGGCGAATGCTGAAACGGTGAGTTCCAGTGTTGACGACACCTACCGGGCGCGCAAGCCGGTGTTCGCGGCGGTTCAACAGGATGCCTTGAAAGCTGCCATGAGCGGAAGTATCGAAGATCAAGCCAGTCGGGGTGTAGAGGTCAAAGGCATTGTGGAAAGTGAAGCGCCCCTGCAAAAGCGCTACCAGCCCGACCATCCGATGGCCGATGGTGAGGGCTATGTCTTTTATCCCAATGTGAATGTGGTGGAAGAAATGGCCGATATGATGTCAGCATCGCGCAACTTTCAGTTGAATACAGAGGTGATGAATAGTGCGAAAACTATGATTCAGCGCTTGTTGTCTCTTGGGCAATGAAGTGAATTGCTAAATGACTAGTCACATCAATAGTCAAACTAAAAGCCAGCGACAAAGCACCACCACAATGATGAAGTACAACGACCGGGCGGGGGAACGAACATGAGTAATATTAACGCAGTGGGGGCCAGTGATCCTCTGAGTCAATTAGGTCCAAAGCCCGAACAGACAGAAGAGAAGAGCAATGAGTTGGGCCAGAATGAATTTCTGGAGCTGATGATTGCCCAAATGAACAATCAGAGCCCACTGGATCCCCAGGACAACGCCCAATTCGTAGCAGAGTTAGCCCAGTTCAGCTCGGTAGAGAATCTGACCTCACTAAATGAGACCGTTAACAGCTTTGCTTCCCAGTTCAGGAGTTCACAAGCGTTGCAAGCGTCCGCGATGGTAGGCAGAGATGTTATGGTCAGTGGCGATACTACAGTGAAGTCAGATGCGGGAGGATTGGAGGCTATTATTGACTTGCCTGGGGCGACGTCTGAGTTAAAAGTCAGTGTGCTGGACAGTGCTGGAGCTTTGATGCACGAACAAAATCTGGGGCAAAGTGCAGCCGGGGATGTGGACTTTTTTTGGGCGGGAACTAATGAGGCCGGTGAATCTTTGCCGCCTGGCCGTTATACCGTGGTAGCAGAAGCTCGCTATGACGGCAGATTACAGCAAGTGGATACATTCGTGTCAGCCAACGTGGACAGTGTTTCTATTGCCCAGGATGGAGGTGTGACCTTGAACCTTAATGGCTTGCCATCGGTTGGCATCCATGAAATCAAAGAAATTCAATAGGTCTGGCCAGAATCAACAGAATAATGAGGTGAAGTATGCCGTTTAATATCGCGTTAACCGGGCTTAGAGCAGCCAACGTAGACTTAGAAGTCACCGGTAATAACATTGCTAATGCCGGCACCACCGGTTTTAAAGAATCCCGGGTTGAATTTGGTGATTTGTATGCCAATGCCTTTTTGGGCCTCGGGCAAAGTCGCAGCGGCGATGGGGTCAGGGTACAGGATATCAAGCAACAACATAATCAGGGTAATATTACCTTCACCGACAATGCTTTGGACCTGGCCATCGATGGTAATGGTTTCTTCGTCATGAACTCGGTCAATGATCAGACCCTGTTTACCCGTGCCGGATCGTTTTTTGTCGATAAGGAAGGGGCCATTGTCAATAGTCAGGGTAGTCAGTTGCGTGGTTTTCCGGCTAATGAGGATGGTGTGGTTTCGGGTGTGTTGGATAACCTGGTGGTCAGTAATCAGAGTCTGGAGCCACTGGGCACTTCCAACGTGGAGCTATCTCTGAATCTGGATGCTTCGGAAGATATCTTGCTGGAGCGGCTGGTATCATTGGTGACTACTGACCCGACCATCGTGGGCGTTCCAGAGAATACCACCGGTGTCACTACTCCCCCCTTCACCAACGGTTATCCACCTCAGCAGCTTACCTTTACCTACCCGGATGGCAATACAGAAGTCATCAATATCGCTAGCGATTATGATGCGGATACCAATGGGGACAATATCGTTGATGCCCGTATAGGTAATGCGTCCATGCAGAATGTAGCGGCACAAATCAGTAATCTGAATGATATCAGTGCCTCGGCAGTGACCACGGTCGCCGTTACTGGGTTCTCTACTGTTCCTCCCAACGGAATGACAATAAGAGTGGACGGCGCTGTATTTGAAAACATTACATCGATAGTGGATTTAGGTAATGCCATTAATGCTTCCTCTTCTTTAATTAGCGTTAACGCCACGCTCAATGAAGCCGGTGAGTTGATTATTACCCATAGCCGAGGGGCAGATTTATCCATTCGTGCCGATGATTTGGATAGCAGTGATTTAACCTTGAATGGACAGGCCGTTGCCGATGGTGAGCAATGGACCATTGGGGGCAGCCTGACCCTGACTTTCGACGATGATATTGTCGTGGAAGAAACCACTACCACTGTGGCCGGTGTATTGGCACCTGCTCCGGGGCCATTTACCGTGCCGCTAACGGGCACCACTGTGGTTAACAATGAATTTGATCCGGCTGATGAACGCACCTATAACCATGCCACTTCAACCACTATCTTCGATAGCCTGGGCAACTCTCATATACTGACCATGTATTTCGTCAAAGAAGCCGCCGCATCCGCGAATACCGCCAGTAATAACTGGACTATGTACACACTGGTGGATGGCAATGATGTGGGTGATCCTCTGACTCCCGGAGATTCCGCGACCCGGCAAGGGTTTCGGCTCACTTTTGATCAGGACGGCACCTTGGACCCCAATTCCTCCGATCAGGTGGTGATAACCAACTGGCAACCACTGGATTCGGAAGGCGAGCAAAGTGGTGCCGACGGACCATTGAACCGAACTGGCGTGGATCCTGAGGCACTGATTACAGACCCTCCTACCAGCTCTAACTTTGCCTTGGATATTACCAATATCACCCAATACGGTAGTAGTTTCTCAGTATTGGATTTACAGCAGGATGGTTATACCACCGGCGAAATTAACGGATTGGACGTGGCCCAGGATGGCATTATCTTTGCCCGTTACAGCAACGGAGAATCGCAGATTCTGGGGCAGGTTGCTTTGGCCGACTTTAACAGCGTAGATGGCCTGGCACCCGTGGGTGAAACCGCCTGGGTAGAAACCTTCAATTCCGGTAGCGCTATTATCAACCCTCCGGGTGAGGCTTCACTAGGGACCATTGCCGCGAGTTCTTTGGAAGAATCTAACGTCGATCTATCTGAGCAGTTGGTTAATCTGATTGTTGCTCAGCGCAACTATCAGGCCAACGCGAAGACCATTGAAACCGCTAACGCCACTACGCAGACCATTATCAATCTAAGATAAGTCTATTAACAGGTCATCGTTACCATGGATAAAGCCCTTTATATCGCCATGACCGGCGCCATTAATAACATGAACGCCCAACGCGGACATGCCAATAATCTGGCGAATGTGAACACCACCGGTTTTAAGGCGGACTGGATGCAGGCCCGCAGTATGTCGGTATTCGGTGAGCACTTTCCCAGCCGGGCTTATGCCATGACCGAGCGGCCCGCGACCAATGCAGAACAAGGAGGCCTGATCGAAACGGGTCGGGAGTTGGATGTGGCTGTAGCCGGAGACGGCTGGCTTGCGGTGCAAGCGCCCGATGGTTCTGAAGCTTATACCCGCGAAGGTGAGTTGCAGGTTGACGTCAATGGGATTTTACGCACCGGTTCTGGCTTGCCCGTCCTGGGTAACGGTGGACCCGTCGCTATTCCACCGGCAGCCACCATTACCATTGGCCAGGATGGCACTATCTCTGTGGTTGGGGTGGGGCAGACCCCGGATGAAATCGCCTTGATCGACCGTATCAAACTGGTCAACCCAGAAGCCTCTGCGATGGAAAAAGGCGAAGATGGCCTAATGCGTGTGCGCGACCCAGACAATGCGAATCCGAATAATGTTGTAGCCGAGGCTGATGCCACGGTAAGAGTACAGTCCGGCTATCTTGAATCTTCCAATGTGAATGCCGTCGAAGAAATGACGACCATCCTCTCTCTTTCCCGCCAATTTGAAATGCAAGTGAAAGTAATGACCGCCTCTGATCAAAATACAGAAGCTGCGGCACGCTTATTGCAGTTATCCTGATATAAGGCTCTCAGCGGCAATTTTCCGCCACTATTCCGTCACTGATGAGCCAACGTTTATCGGACTCTTATTTTTAGCCGATTAAATTCTACGTCATGAAATGGCGTTAATGGTCTGCCAATGTATTCTGCTGAATGTCAGTGATTTCAGGTATTGCAATGAATACTCTGGACAAGCGACTTAGCAACAGATAGCGGAAAAAAATAATAGCACAGCAGTTCATTAACACCGAGGATTATAACGAGGAATATAACATGCACGGTGCACTTTGGGTTAGTAAGACAGGTTTGTCTGCTCAGGATACTTCACTGAAAACCATTTCCAATAACCTGGCCAATGTGAATACCAATGGCTTTAAGAGGGACCGGGCCGTTTTTCAGGATCTGCTCTACCAGATTAACAAGCAGCCCGGAGGGCAGTCTTCGCAGAATTCTCAACTACCCAGTGGTCTCCAGCTCGGCACGGGAGTAAGAGTGGCGGCCACCCAAAAAGTTTTTACCGAGGGTAATTTGCAGGTGTCGGACCAGCCCTTGGATATCGCCATTAACGGCCGAGGGTTTTTCCAGATCCTGCTCCCAGATGGCACCATCAGCTATACCCGCGATGGTCAGTTTCAGTTGGATTCCGAAGGCAATATTGTCAACGGTAATGGCTATGCCTTAGAGCCTGCCATTACCGTTCCTGAAGGTGCTTTATCCGTCACCATTAGCACCGACGGCATTGTCAGCGCATTAGAAGCGGGTGCCGCTGCTCCCACTCAGGTGGGCACCATTACCAGTGTGGATTTTGTTAACCCAACGGGATTAGAGGCGATCGGCAACAACCTGTTTCGGGAAACCGCTGCCAGTGGTGCTCCACAACAAGGGACACCGGGTTTAGACGGCTTGGGAACCTTTGAACAAGGCATGGTGGAAACCTCTAATGTGGAAATCGTGGAAGAGATGGTGAACATGATTACCACGCAACGGGCATATGAGATGAATGCCAAGGTGGTGACCACAGCGGATCAAATGCTGCAGTATGTGACCCAGAATCTTTAGTAGTTAGACCAACATTGAGCTGACTACTGTAGCTGATAGCGTTAACTGGATCGAGTATCAGTAATCGCAAAAGACATTCCAGCCAATATGTATTTCGATCAACGAGGGAGAGCAGTCAGGTGACTAGCTACATCAAAAGCCTCAGCAACGTTCATATAGCAAACGAAGCCAACAGGGAAGCTATTAAGGGCGCTGTTGTTCTGCTGCTGTTGGTTTTGCTGACTACCGCCTGCGCTCCTATGACTCGTGAGCGAGTGCGCCAGGGTGACCCCGAATACGCACCGGTGCCGCCGCAGACACTCATGCCACCTGCACCCGTGAATGGTTCCATTTATTCCAGTGCGCAGGGTTTTTCACTGTTCGGTGATCGCACGGCTCATCGGATCGGTGATATTTTGACTATTGTTCTGCAAGAGCGAACTCAGTCCAGTAAGAAGTCAGAGACAGAAACCAAAAAGGATGCCGAGGTGACTATCAACGATGGCACTATTCTTGGCACCATGCCTTCTTTTAAAAACCTCAGTTTGCTCACTAACCCCAGTATTGAGCGATCCAATTCAGGAGAGGTGGGTGCCGACCAGAGTAACAGCCTGACTGGCAGTATCAGTGTGACGGTCAGCGAAATTTTGCCCAATGGAGTGTTGAAAATTCGCGGCGAGAAATGGCTGACCCTGACGGAAGGCGAAGAATACATCCGGGTCAGTGGTTTGATCAGACCAGAAGATATCAGCGAAGACAATACCATTATGTCGACCAAAATTGCTGATGCTCATTTTACCTATAGTGGCGCCGGTGAATTCAGTGATGTGCATCGTCAGGGTTGGTTGACCCGATTCTTTAACAGCGAGTGGTTTCCTCTTTAGCGGGTGATCGGATATGACTCCGGTTGCCTTCTCGGCTGTTGGTTAAGGACCAATGATATGAATAAGAGTATATGTTCAGTGTGGTACAGACTGTTTTGCAGGCAGCAAAAAATCGTGTGTTGGCTCTTGGTCGCTGTGCTTGTTGGTTTTACAGGCACTGTCGCTGCGGAACGATTAAAGGATCTGGCCACTATTTCAGGCGTTCGCAGCAACCAATTGGTCGGTTATGGCCTGGTGGTGGGTCTGGATGGAAGTGGAGATAAAGCCCCGTTCACCGACCAGACCTTCCGCAATATGATGAATCGCTTTGGCATCAGTGTACCACCTAATGTGAATCCGAATTTGAAGAACGTGGCGGCTGTATCCATTCACGCCGAGTTGCCTGCCTTTGCTAAGCCCGGACAGGAAATTGATATCACGGTCTCCTCCATAGGTAATTCTTCCAGCCTGCGTGGTGGTAGCTTGTTGATGACTAATCTAAAAGGTGCCGACGGTAAAGTCTATGCCATTGCCCAAGGTAATCTGATCGTAGGGGGGTTTGGTATTGGTGGGGCAGATGGTTCACGGGTGACGGTAAACGTGCCCAGCGTAGGCCGCATTCCCAACGGTGCCATTGTAGAAAGAACAGTGCCTAATGGCTTCGCCCGAGGCGATACTCTCACACTTAATTTGAATTCACCTGATTTTACTACGGCAAAGCGAGTGCAAGATCGCATCAATGATCTGTTAGGTCCTTCCATGGCCGAAGCACTGGATGCTACCAGTATTCGTGTGTTGGCTCCGCGAGATGCAGCTCAGCGAGTGAGCTTCCTGTCAATTATCGAAAACTTAGAAGTAGAGCCCGCCGTTGAAACCGCTCGGGTAGTTATTAACTCCCGTACGGGAACTATTGTGGTGGGTCAAAACGTCAAGGTGCAACCAGCGGCAGTGACTCACGGGAGTTTGACTGTGACCATCTCCGAGAGTTTTGGTATCAGCCAACCCAATCCCTTCAGTGAGGGGCAAACCGTGGTGGTGCCGGAGACCGGTATTGAAGTAGAACAGGAAACCGCTCGAATGTTTAAGTTCGGTCCGGCGGCCACGTTGAATGATATCGTCCGTGCCGTTAATCAGGTCGGTGCCGCGCCCGGTGATGTGATGGCTGTGCTGGAAGCCTTAAAACAGGCTGGTGCGCTGAAAGCCGACTTGATTGTGATATAGGTTTTGCCATGGCGAGTATAGATTCCGCTCTTGATCAGGCTCATGTTTATCACGACCTTTCCGGTCTGCATAAATTGCGCTCGGCTGATGCATCCAAAACCGAGAAAGTGGAGGCAACGGCGAGGCAGTTTGAATCGCTGATGATGAATCTGATGTTTAAGTCCATGCAAAAAGCCAATACTGCCTTTGCAGAAGGCAATATGCTAAATACCCACAGCACCCGATTCTATCAGGACATGCTGAACCAGCAGTTAAGTCTTAGCATGTCTCGTGGCGAGGGCCTGGGCCTGGCCTCCATGCTCGCGAAACAATTAACTCAGGATTTCAGTAAAGCCCCGGTAGGTGGTCATCAGCAGATCAGCGATTATCCGCGCCAGCTTTTTCCCCATCAACCGTTTGCTTCGTTGGCAGAGCCATCAGCGCTTGTACAGCCATCAGCGCTTGTACAGCCATCAGCGCTTGTACAGCCATCAGCGATTGTACAGCCATCAGCGCCTTTACAGTCCTCAGCTTCTGTGCAGCCCTCAGCGCCTTTCCAGTCTTCAGCTTTTCCAGCTCTTCAGGAGCTGCCAGGAGGCAGCCTTGATGCGCAACTATCGGACAAAGAAACCCAGGTGCTGGAAAACGTTGATGCCTTATTGGTGGTCATGGTTGATGCTAATGAGCCAGCTGCACTAGCGGCTAAAGCCGATGGCCAGAATGAAAAAAATGCTGGTCTGGATGCCATAACTGAACCCCAGCGTTTCGATACTCCAGAACAGTTTATTACCACACTGTTACCGGCAGCCCGGCAGGTAGCGGCTGAGTTGGGGGTTGATCCCCGTTTACTTTTAGCTCAGGCCGCTTTGGAGACAGGGTGGGGTAAGCATATGATCGAGGAGAAAGGCGCACCCAGTTACAACCTGTTTGGCATTAAGGCTGATAGTCGCTGGCAGGGTCCGGTGAGTGAAGTAACAACTTCCGAATACCGGCAGGGCATCAAGCTGAAACAGCAAGCCGCTTTTCGCTCCTACCCAAACTATAACGAAAGCTTCCGCGATTATTTACAGTTCTTACAATCCAATAGCCGATATGAAAAGGCGTTAAGTAAGCAAGGGGAGCCACTCGCTTATGCAGAAGCTTTACAAGCGGCGGGTTATGCCACTGATCCTCAATATGCTCGCAAGATCTTCCAAATATATCAAGGTCTCGAAAATAATCCAGCGCTGGAGTCTTCTGAAACCATAAGCCAATTAGGACATAGCCAGTCAGGACAATACCGGACTGTACAAGGCCAAGTAGTACAAGGCCAAGTAGTACAAGGCCAGACAGAACAAAGAGAGGCAGATGATGGCGAATCTGATTGATATTGGCTTAACCGGTCTGCAAGCATCACAAACCGCGCTAAATGTTACCGGTAACAATGTTACCAATGCCAATACGGAGGGTTATAGCCGCCAGCGAGCGGAGCAAGTAGCGGCGCGTTCCCAGTTCATCGGCAGTGGCTACCTCGGTTCTGGTGTAATGGTCACCGATATCAATCGAATGACTAACCAGTTTGCCGTCAATCAAGTCCGCACCGATACCTCGATGACCTCAGAGGTGGACAAGTTTCTGTCCTACATTGAACAGATCGATGGCTTATTAGCTGATCCTGCCACTGGCTTGGCTCCGGCGATGAACAATTTCTTTGGTTCGCTGCAATCCGCTGGTGATGATCCCAGTTCAATTCCTGAGCGACAATTGGTGCTGACTGAGTCAGAAGCACTGATTAATCGCTTTGAAGTGATTCTGGCCCGTTTTGACACCCTGAGCAGCAGTGTGGATCAGGATATGCGATCTCAGGTCAGTTCCATGAATGGGCTGGCCAATGGTATTGCTCAGATCAACCGGGCGATTGCTTCTTCGGTAGGGCAGACCGCGGGTAAAGATCCCAATGACCTACTGGATCAACGTGATGAGTTGATAAGGCAGTTAGCCGAAGTGGTAAACGTGACCGCTATTCCCAGGGAGGATGGCCAGACTGATATCCTCATTGGTAAGGGTCAGGCCTTGGTGGTGGGTTCAGTGGTTAATGAAGCTGTACTGCAAGCGTCTGATGCTGACCCTAACCGGCTCGATATTGCCTTGCTGGAAAATGGCATAGCCAATAATGTCACCGGTGAAATCAGTGGTGGAGAACTCGGGGGCTTGCTACAGTTTCGCGTTGACTCCCTGCAAACCGCCTATAATGCGCTCGGACGCATCGCATTAACACTAGCGGATACTGTGAATACTCAGCATCAGTTGGGGATGGATCTAGAGGACGACCTGGGTGGCTTATTTTTTACCGACATTAACGAGTTGGAAACACAGTTCCGGCGGGTGATTCCCAATGAGCAAAACGCCACCCCGAAAGACCGGGTGGTAGGCTTAGAAATTGTTGATGTGACTCAACTAACCACTGACGAATATACCCTGTCCATACGCGGGCCTTCAGTGAATGATGTGATTGTAGAAAACGCTCTTACGGGAGAGTTGGTGACTACAGCGACTTTACCCGGCGTATTTCCTGCTGAAATAGAGTTTGCAGGTTTGCGGGTGAATATGCAGTCCGGCAGCTTTCAGGTGGGAGATCAATTTCTACTCACACCCACCCGGGAAGGGGGGCGTAATCTGGAACTGAGCACAGTGCGGGTGGAAGATATTGCGCTGGCGTCTCCGGTGAGAACCGAGGCCGATCTGGGTAACATTGGTAATGCCCGTATCAGCCAAGGAGAAATGCTGGCTGTGCGGGCTGTTACCAACAACGACATTTTGCCCACATGGCAAGAGCCTGGTGAGATGACGCCGCCCATATTGATCCGCTTTATCACGGATGACTATTACCAAGTGCTGGACAACTCAAATCCTGCGGCCCCCGCTTCCCTGAATCCGCCTTTAGACAATCAACGCTATATACCCGGCGTCGCTAATCCTGTCTTCAGCTCTGATCCCGGGCAAACGGCGCTTGTATCAGAAGGGGCGTCCATTGGTCAGATTAATAGTGGGCCCGGGGCTAATGGTTACGGAGCACAAACCATTACCGTCCAAACCCGTGATCCGGCTACGGGTTTGTTGGTCAGCAACCATGCTGTTGATATTGCACCCAATGCCAGTGCAGCGACTGCAGCCGCGCAATTGTCAGCGGTTAACGGTATCAGCGCCAGCGCTTTTACTGAGGTGCGCTTGTCGAATTTCACAGACAATGGCAGCGGTATCAGTCCCAGTCTGAGGATTACTGTGGAGGAGTTTGATATAGCGGGTAATTCGGTACTGGTGCCAGTAGACTTGGGCACTGCCTTAAATCCCAATGATTTGGCCGATGCGATCAATGCCAATAGTCAATTGCAGGATCATGATATCGTGGCCTGGAGTGACGGTAATGCACTGACGGTCCGGAATTTGGTGGGTGAAGATATTATTATTGATTTAGCCGGTGACAGCGGCGTTGGCGGGGATAGCGTCGATATCGAAACCGACTTTGTCAGTTCAGTAACCACACTAGCGGGTGGAAGTGCGGCTACCATTGGCGGTCAAATTGATTTGAGAATGGACAATGGGGTGGCTATCAGAGCCAATAATTCTGCTGTCTTCGACGCCAACCAAACGCCGGTTTCTTCTTTTCTTGGCTATCAGGTCGATCTATCCGGCACGCCAAAAATTGGTGATCAGTTTTCCATTGAGTATAACAGCGGCGGTGTTTCCGATAGTCGTAATGGCCTGGCGCTAATTGGTCTGGAGTCCATGGGGCTGGTGGATGGTGGCGTCAGTTCGTTTAGTGAAGCATATGCCCAAATGGTAGAAACTACTGGCTCTGTAACCAGCCAGGCGCAATTGGATTCAGAAGCATCGTTAGCCCTGTTGCGACAATCAGAAGGTCGCTTGCAAGAGCTTGCAGGGGTTAATTTGGATGAAGAGGCAGGGCGCTTGATTCAATTTCAGTCTTCTTACAATGCGTCGGCGCGCGTGGTGGCCATCGCACGGGAATTATTCACTACCCTACTTAGCACCTTTGGTTGATGGCTATTGAAAGCTATCAGCCTGGGTTGAAGCGAAATATGCGAACACAGCGTTAGCTAGTTTTCATCCTGAAACGGCTTCCATGCCCCTTTCGCGGAGTCGCAAAGTAACATATCGATTTTACTTTGATCGCAAAACCAAGGTGAAATAAAGCAGGTTGAGCTATAGCAGGACGAGCTAAATAAAGTTGGCTAAAACTAGTCAACTAAAAAGTTAACCAAAACGAACTTACTAAAACACGGTTCAGTAAGTAATAGCCGGGCAAAGCTAAATGGTTGTAAGGCAAAAACGATGAGAATTTCAACAGAGCAATTATTCAGCCGAGGTTTGCAGAATATTCAGGATGTGACGATCCAACTGCAGAAAACCCAACAACAGATTTCCAGTGGCAAGCGCGTCCTGACGCCGGCTGATGATCCTGTTGCCTCTACTCGTATCTTACAGATTAATCAGGAACTGACGCTAATCAGTCAATATCAGCGTAATATTGATTTAACAGAGAATCGTTTATCACTTGAGGATAGTCTGTTGTCAGGTGTTAGTGATGCGTTGCAACGCTTTCGCGAACTCGTGGTGCAAGCGGGCGATGGCGGTCAGAACAGCGATGATAAACTCTTTATCGCGGCGGAAGTGGATCAGATACTTGATCAGGTCGCGGGCCTGCTAAATAGCCGGGATGCGGGTGGGGAGTATATTTTTTCTGGTTTTCAGGGCGACCGGGAAGCATTTGTTAAGAATCAGGCTGGCAACTACCAGTATAGCGGTGACGAAGGGCGGCGCTTTATTCAGGTAGAATCCAATGTGACTGTGGCCGTCGGTGATAATGGTAAGGACATATTTGTCAACGTCGCCAGCGCTAATAACACCTTTACCACATCGGCCAGTCCGCGCAATACTGCTGTACCGCCTGCTACTATAAGTCAAGGCCAGGTGATAGACCAAGATGCCTACGATCAATTTTACCCAGAAGATATGCGCATTGTTTTTAATGACGAAACCAATGTAGTGCCGCCCGCTGCCAACTATACCATCACCCGGGTCTCCGATGGACGGCCAGTGCTGAGTAATCAACTCTATGTAACTGGAGCCCCGATAACGGCCGAAGGCATAGTTACCGAGATTATCGGAAAACCTCGGCCGAATGATACTTTTTTCGTTTCTTCATCGGATACTCAGGGTTTACTGACCACCATTGAACGCTTTTCCCGTGCTTTAAAAAATTTCAGTGATACTCCCAATGGCCGTCGGGTGCTGACTGACGCTATTGATTCCACCTTGGCGAATACCACTAATGCGGAAACCAAGTTGCTGGAAACCCGCTCCAGTCTGGGTGCCCGGCTTAACACATTAGAGAGTATCCGTGAAACTCAAGGGGATGTAGAGGCGCTGACACTGGGTGTTTTGTCTGAATTACAAGACCTGGACTACGCTGAGGCGATTAGTCAGTTGACATTGGAAGACACGATTCTGCAAGCGGCGCAACAGTCATTTACGCGGGTGACGAATTTATCGCTGTTTAATTTCTTCTAGGTTATGTTGTACATAAATTCCCGTTGGTCGGTGCTTTGATTATCTGGTTAGCGCTCATCCAGAAACGGCATGGAAGCCGTTTCGATGAAAACTAGTTGAAGAAGCTGGATTGCATTTTCTGACAGTATTGCAACAGATTGGGGAAACTTCTGACGGCGTCATTGTAGTCACTGTCAAACCGGGTTAGTACGAACTGTGCAAGAAAACCAAAGGCAGTTGCATCCAGGTTGGAAATCTGATTTCCCAGAAAGAACGGTTTGTCTGCCAGAAATTGAGACAAGTGGGACGCTGTCTTTTTCGTCATTAGCACGACTTCTTCCCTGGAGTGCCTGGATATACCCTGTTTATGAGCGCCGATGATAGTCCCTCGGCGCACCACGAAGGGAACGACTCTGCGCAGGGGGAAAGAAACACGGCTAAAAAACTCCTTTTCTACCCGCGGCCAACAATGGTCATCAATCCAACGAGAGTAGATTAAACACCAATACCAGTGCTCTTCAATCGCTTTGGCCAACAGGTAGCTGGTGGATAATTGCTCGGCTGTTAACCAACTATCCAGATCAATAGCATAGGCGGCTTCTAAGTGTTCGATAATGGCGCTGGAATCTCCGATCCTCTCTCCGTTATCGTCAATGTAGGGTAGTTTACCTTTGGGCGATTTCTGTATGTTGCTGAAGCGGTTAATGGTTTCGTATTCAAGTTTGGCCATCCGCAGCCAGGTATGAACTTTTAGCACGAACGGACTGGCATCTATCAGACCGAATCCTTTACCGAAGCCATATAATTTAATCATGCTCTCAACGCTCCTCTGCCTCACAACGATGGATAAAAATTGATGCAACCAATCCGCCAGCTTAGAATGCAATGGTAGTTCATTGAGCAAAATGAACGGCCCGGTAGATCAGATTTTTATTTAGTGAAAACGTAACAACAATTAGTAAAAGCGTAACAACAATTAGTAAAAGCGTA
>JGI12048J13642_10120835_pt1 | contig 23318 bp, 16 predicted proteins | sample ElkSlonscriptome_16_FD_13642 | JGI IMG/M metagenome (IMG submission 13642)
CTCGATGCCGAGGACGATACCGGGCCGATGATCAACCAGCTGCTGCGCATCGGCGGACTGCCGGCGGGCGAATGAGAGCGTCCGTCTGCCCCCGTCAACCCAAGTCCACGGGCACCACCCGCAATCGTTGTTCGCCCTTCGGAAAGGCCGACCAGAGCTCGGCATAGGCCTGCCCGTTAGCGGGATGGCGCCCGTTTGGTGCGACCTCTGCCAAAGGGCCAAGGACGAATGCGTAGCGCAGAATCTCATCACGCGGGAGGGCGTAGCCATCGATGACGCCGACCGCGCCGCCATAGGTCAGCAGGTCGAGATCGAGCGTTCGCGGCGCGTTCTTGTCCGCGCTGCGCTGACGCCCGAAGGCGGCCTCGATTGCGTGAAACCAGCGGTTCAGGTCCGCGACACCGAGCTCGGTGGCGAAACCGGCGACCAGATTGTAGAAGGGCGGGCCGGGGCTGCCGACCGCGGCGCTCTCGTAGACGGATGAGAGGACGAGGTCACCGGCGTGCTCACGCAGGCGGCGCACGGCGCCACGCAGGCTCGCCGTGCGGTGCAGATTGCTGCCGAGGCTGACCCAGATCCAGGGCACGGCCGCGAGGCGCCGGTGTCAGCGGCGTTCGCCGCGCTCGATGATGACGCCGACATCATCGGCGTCGGTGACGGCGCCGATCTTGTTGAGGCGCAGCCGGACCCAGGGTACGCCGAACTCGGTGCGTAGGATCTCGGCGCAACGCTCGGCCAGCGTTTCGACCAGCTCGAACCGGCTCTCACCGACGAATTGCTTGAGCCGCTTGGAAATCGCCTTGTAATCGAGGGCGTCATCGATGCGGTCGGTCGCCGCGGCGCGCGCGACGTCGCTCGCCATTTCCAGGTCGAGGACGATTGGCTGCCTGATCGCCTTCTCCCAGTCGTAGATGCCGATCACGGTCTCAATCCGCAGGCCGCGCAGGAAGACAATATCCATGAAATTGCCCCGGTGTTTGTGTCTTCGTGTCCACCAACGTAGGGTCAACTCGGCGATTTCAAGGCGTCGACCGCGATGACGGGCCTGTGCTCAGTCTGGCTTGACCAGGCCAGCCTTTGCGTTTCCAATGCGCGCCCATGATCCTTGCCTTCGCCCTCGTCATTGGCGCTTACCTGCTCGGTTCCGTATCGAGCGCGATCCTGGTGTGCCGGTTAATGCGCCTGCCGGACCCGCGTACGCAGGGCTCGCGCAACCCCGGCGCGACCAACGTCCTGCGCATCGGCGGCAAGAAGGCCGCGGCGATCACGCTGGTCGGTGACAGCCTTAAGGGCTTGCTACCGATGCTTCTCGGGCATCTCCTCGGCGTCGGCCCTGTGGCCCTCGCCGGGATCGGGCTCGCGGCCTTTCTCGGCCACCTCTATCCGGTATTTTTCGGCTTTCAGGGTGGCAAGGGCGTGGCGACGGCGCTCGGTGTGCAACTCGGGCTCTACTGGCCCGTCGGCCTGACGGTCGCCGCCCTCTGGCTGTTCGTCGCCAAGGTGCTCAGGATTTCCTCGCTCTCGGCGCTGGTCTCGATGGCCGTCGCGCCGCTGATCGTCTGGCTCTTCTGGCCCGAGCCGGCCCTCGTGATCGCGCAGGCCCTGATCAGCCTGCTGCTGTTCTGGCGCCACCGCAGCAACATCCGCAAGCTGCTCGACGGGACCGAGGGGCGCATCGGTCTCGGCGCCGACCGCCAGGATTGAAGATGGCTCATAACTCCGCGAGGCTGGTCATCGGCCAGCGCGCTCGCGGGCGGATGGCAAGGGGCTCGCTCTGGCCCGCACGCAGCCGCTGCCAGCCGGCATAGGCGACCATGGCTCCGTTGTCGGTGCACAGCGCCAGGCGCGGGAAAAAGGCCTCTGCCCCCGCGGCGCGCGTCATCTGCTCGATCCCCTCGCGCAGGCGCCGATTGGCCGCGACGCCGCCGGCCAGGATGAGGCGCTGATGTCCGCTCGTGCGGATCGCGCGGCGACACTTGATCACCAGCGTGTCGACGACCGCCTCCTCGAAGGCGCGGGCGATGTCGGCGCGGGTCTGTGCCGGATCCTTGGCCTTGGGCAGTTCCTCCTGCAGCGTCCGGAGCGTGAAGGTCTTCAGTCCGCTGAAGCTGAAGTCGAGGCCGGGACGGTCGGTCATCGGCCGGGGGAACCGGTAGCGTTGTGGGTCGCCGCGTTCGGCGAGCCGCGCCAGGTTCGGCCCGCCCGGATAGGGCAGGTCGAGGATCTTGGCCGTCTTGTCGAAGGCCTCCCCGGCGGCGTCGTCGAGCGATTCGCCCAGCAGGCGGTAGCGACCGACGCCAGCGACGTCGACGAGCTGCGTGTGGCCGCCGGAGACCAGGAGTGCGACGAAGGGGAACTCGGGGGCTGGCTCCTCGAGCCTGGGCGCGAGAAGGTGGGCCTCCATATGGTGTACCCCAATCGCCGGCACGCCCCAGGACCAGGCGAGGCTGCGCCCGAGTGCCGCGCCGACCAGCAGGGCGCCGATGAGGCCGGGCCCGGCCGTATAGGCGACGCCGTCGAGATCGGCAGCCGCGAGGCCTGCGTCTGCCAGCGTCTGGCGAATCAGCGGGAGGCACTTGCGCACGTGATCGCGGGAGGCCAGCTCGGGTACCACGCCGCCGTAGGCGGCGTGGACCGCCGTCTGGCTGTAGACGGCATTGGCCAGCAGGCCGCGCCTGCCGTCGTAGACGGCGATGCCGGTTTCGTCGCAAGAGGTTTCGATCCCCAGCACGCGTAGATCGTCGTTCAGCATTCTTGAATTCCAGCTGGTCTCGGGTAGAATCTGCTATCTTTTGTCCAACCCGGAAGTCGACTCCGGAAACCTAAGGAAACTCTATGCCCAGCGTCCGCGTCAAAGAGAATGAGCCGTTTGAAGTCGCGATGCGCCGCTTCAAGCGCTCTTGCGAGAAGGCCGGTGTGCTCGCCGAGGTTCGCCGTCGCGAGTTCTACGAGAAGCCGACCGCCGAGCGCAAGCGTAAGAAGGCCGCGGCCGTCAAGCGTCACCACAAGAAGCTGCAACGCGAAGCGAGGCGTTGGGATCGGCCCTATTAGCCACCCGTTCGCAGGTTCAAGATCACGTCGTCTCCGCCGATGCTCCAAGACCAGCTCCAGTCCGACATGAAGGTTGCGATGAAGGCCGGCGACAAGCGCCGCCTCGGCGCCATCCGGCTCATCCGCGCCGCCGTCCGGCAGCGCGAGGTCGACGAGCGCATCGAGCTGGACGACGCGCAGGTGCTCGCCGTCCTCGATAAAATGGTCAAGCAGCGGCGCGATTCCATCGCTCAGTACGAACAGGCTGGACGCGCCGACCTGGCCGATAACGAGCGCTACGAGATTGAGGTCTGCCGTGAGTATATGCCGGAGGCCTTGGATGAGCAGGCGCTGACCGGGCTCGTGGATGCGGCGATCGCGAGCTCAGGTGCGGCATCGATGAAGGACATGGGCAAGGTGATGGGCGAGCTGCGTCCTCAGGTCCAAGGTCGAGCCGATATGGGCGCGGTGAGCGCGATGGTGAAGCAGCGCCTCGGAGGTTGAGCGGGCGGCGGGCCGCCGGCCGGCCTTTCTGCTAGCCTTAGTGCATGGCTGGGCGGATTCCTCACGAGTTGATCGACGCGATTCTCGCGCGGATCGATATCGTCGATCTGATCGCTCGGCGGGTTTCGTTGCGCAAGGCCGGTAAGGATTTTCAGGCCCGCTGCCCCTTCCACGAAGAGCGCACGCCCTCCTTCACCGTCAGCCGCGAAAAGCAGTTCTACCACTGTTTTGGCTGCGGCGCGCACGGTACCGCCATCGGCTTCCTGATGGAATACGATCGCCTCGCGTTTCGCGAGGCCGTCGAGGAGCTTGCCCAGGAGGCCGGCGTTGCGATCCCCGACTCAGCGGCCGAGACGACGCAACACGGACCGGACCTGAGGCCGCTCTACGACCTTTTGGATCGGGTGGGCGAGCTCTACCGTCAGCAACTGAACGAGCATCCACAGGCGCCTCGCGCCAGCGACTATCTCAGGTCGCGGGGCCTGTCCGATGACGTCATTGCGCGCTTCGGCATCGGCTATGCGCCGCCCGGGTGGGATTTTCTCCTCCAGCGGCTCGGGCGTAGCCCTGGCGACCGTGAACGACTTTGGGAGGCCGGTCTGCTCGCGGAGCAATCCGGGCGTCGCTATGACCGGTTTCGCGACCGCATCATGTTTCCGATTCGCGATCGCCGCGGGCGTACGGTCGGATTCGGTGGCCGGGTGCTCGGCGATCAGACTCCGAAGTATCTGAATTCTCCGGAGACGCCGCTCTTCCACAAGGGGCGGGAACTCTACGGCCTCCACGAGGCGCGCCAGGCGCGCCGCCAGTTGCCGCGTCTATTGGTCGTCGAGGGCTATATGGATGCGATCGCGCTGGCCCAGTTCGATATTCCTTATGCGGTAGCGACCCTGGGCACTGCGGTGACGCCGGAGCACTTGCGCCAGCTGTTGCGAAGTGCGCCCGAATTGGTGTTCTGCTTCGACGGGGACCGGGCCGGGCGCGATGCGGCTTGGAAGGCCCTGCAGGTTGCGCTGCCGTTCGCCAACGGGCGGCAGCCGATCGGTTTCCTCTTCCTGCCCGAGGGGGAGGATCCCGATACGCTCATCCGCCGTCGCGGGCATGACAGTTTCGTGGAATCCTTGGAGCAGGCGACCCCCTTATCCGAGTTCTTGTTCGAGCACCTGACGAGCCAGGTGCAGCTGGGCAGTGCCGAAGGCCGTGCGCGGTTGGCATGGCTTGCCGAGCCGTTGCTCAACCAGGTGCCGGACGGCGTCTACAAGCAGATGCTGACGCAGCGTCTCACCGCGTTGGTCGGCATGACGGCGAACCAGCCAGCGGCGTCGCGCGGCCCCGCCCGCCGAGCTGGCCCGCGTCGCGAGCGGCATTCGCTGACCCCGATGCGTCTGGCGATCGCCTTGCTGGTGCAACAACCGTCGCTGGCCGATGAGGTGTCTGCGATGCCCGATGAATGGCGCAGGCTGGCCAATGCCGGGGTGCCGCTGCTGGAGGGGTTGCTTGAAATCGTCTCAGGGTCCCCAAGAATCACGACCGCCGCACTGCTCGAGCGTTGGCGTGGCAGCGAGGTGGAGCGGCAGCTGGATCGCTTGAGCGATCCGAATCTGATCGCCCACATCCCGGAGACGGGGCGCGTCGCCGAACTGCGCGGTGCCATCCAGGCACTCAATCGGCGCGTCCAAGAGCAAGAGGCCCAAGTCCTCTTCGCGCGCTCGAGCCCCTCGCAATGGACCGATGCCGATAAAGAGCGAATAAGGAAAGGATGGGTCCCGCGCGGGTGATGCTCCTTACAAGTCGGCGCGCGTCGTCCCCGGCAAAGTCTGCTATACTGATGAGTTTTCTCGGTCAAGACTGATCCCCTCGATTCCCACAGGTATCCCATGGATCAAGAACAGCAACACTCGCAGCTCAAGCAACTCATCGCCAAGGGTAAGGAGCAAGGCTTCCTGACCTACGCCGAGGTCAACGACCACCTGCCCCCCGGTATTGTCGAGCCCGAGCAGATCGAAGACATCGTCCGGATGATCAACGACATGGGCATCATGGTCCATGAGAGCGCCCCCGACGTCGTCGATCAGACGCTCAGCGATTCGGCCGTGTCCGACGACGATGCCGCCGAGGCCGCGGCCGCGGCGCTCGCGAGCGTCGACAGCGAGTTTGGGCGCACGACCGATCCGGTGCGCATGTACATGCGCGAGATGGGTACCGTGGAGCTGCTGACGCGGGAAGGGGAGCTGCAGATCGCCAAGCGGATCGAAGACGGCCTCAATCAGGTCCTCTCGTCGCTCTCCGTCTATCCGCGTGCCATCGAGACGCTGCTGAACACCTTTGAGCAGGTCGAACGTGAGGAGGTGCGCCTATCCGAAGTGATCTCGGGCTTCAACGACGGCGAAGACGCCGGGTCGGCTATCTCGGGTGCGTTGCCGGTGCAACCCGCGGTCACTGCGGGGAGTGACGACGACGGTGACGACGATGCGAATACGGCCGTGCCGGATACCGGCCCCGATCCGGAAGAGGTGTCCCAGCGCGTGCAGCTACTGCGCGAGCGTTACGGGGTGCTCAAGCAGCACCTTGAGCAGTACGGGCGTGAGGATCCGCGTTCGCGCGCGGCGATGCAGGAGGTTTCAGAGGTCTTTCTGCAGTTCAAGCTGGTCGCTGGCGTCTTCCATGACCTCGCCGACCTCCTGCGCGGCACGATCGAGCGCATCCGCCACCAGGAGAAGCTCATCATGACGACCTGCGTCGAAGGCGCCGGCATGCCCCGTAAGGCCTTCATCCATTCCTTCCCGGACAACGAGACCAACCCCGAGTGGCTCGAGGAGCAGCTCGCCAGTGGTGAGCCCTGGGCTGAACGGTTGGCCGAGCGGGCCGCGGAGGTCCGGCGCGCCCAACGCAAGCTCCAGGACCTCGAGCGCGAGAATGTCCTCACCATCGGCGAGATCAAGGAGATCAATCGCAAGATGTCGATCGGCGAGGCCAAGGCGCGGCGCGCGAAGAAGGACATGGTCGAGGCAAATCTGCGCTTGGTGATCTCGATCGCGAAGAAGTACACCAATCGCGGCTTGCAGTTCCTCGACCTGATCCAAGAGGGCAACATCGGCCTGATGAAGGCCGTGGACAAATTCGAGTACCGCCGCGGCTACAAGTTCTCGACCTACGCCACCTGGTGGATCCGCCAGGCGATCACGCGCTCGATCGCCGATCAGGCGCGCACCATCCGCATCCCGGTCCATATGATCGAGACGATCAACAAGCTGAACCGCATCTCCCGCCAGATGATCCAGGAGATGGGCCGTGAGGCGACGCCCGAGGAGCTCGCCGTGCGCATGGAGATGCCCGAGGAGAAGGTGCGCAAGGTGCTCAAGATCGCCAAGGAGCCGATCTCGATGGAGACCCCGATCGGCGACGACGAGGACTCCCACCTCGGCGACTTCATCGAGGACGCCGGCGTCGTCTCCCCGGTCGACTCGGCGACCATGGAAGGCCTGCGCGAGGCCACGCAAAATATGCTCTCGAGCCTGACCTCGCGCGAGGCCAAGGTGCTGCGGATGCGTTTCGGCATCGACATGAACACCGACCACACCCTCGAGGAGGTCGGCAAGCAGTTCGATGTCACGCGCGAGCGCATCCGCCAGATCGAGGCCAAGGCCCTGCGCAAACTGCGCCACCCAACCCGCTCGGATCGGCTCCGCAGCTTTCTCGATACCGATTGAGCCCTGAGTCCGCGCAGGCGCTGGTTGCGCTGCGCCGGCTCTTCAACTGGGGGTGCACTGGGTTCGCGCCGATCCGCCCCCGTCCACCCTCGCCCGCCTCTCTCGGGGCCGTTAGCTCAGCGGTTAGAGCAGGGGACTCATAATCCCTTGGTCCTAGGTTCGAATCCTAGACGGCCCACCAACTCACGAACGAGCGGATTATCTGTGCGATGCGGGCGCTACCGCAATCAAGAAAGTTACCGTTACGCCCGCCCCCTGGTTCGTCGCAACTGCACCAAATAGCCTGAGCCGAGCCCTTGGTTACATCCAGGGTCTGATTGGCGCATGGCGGAAGCCTGCCGACCCAAGGTTTGCCGGTGAGTCGATTCTTTTCCAGGCGCCTCAGCGGCCGAGTGCGCCGCCGACTCTATCCCTCGCATGGTTTCGCTGCGGCAATGACGCCAAGGAATCGGCCTAGCTAAACGACTCAAGGCGATGGATTCGCCGCGAATGCCTGCGCCAGGTCGTTGAACTGGATCTGTAAGAGCTGCTGCGTTCACGCCAGCCCGGCGGCCAAGCAGGGTTGCAGGTTATTGAGGAGGGGGGAAGCGTCGCCGTCCTGAGTTCTGAGTGGTCGGCCTCCTTGGATAGCTTCCCCTCGTGGATGTGTTGGGTGGCGGCAGCTCGCATCCGCACTTGACAAGACCAGGCCCTCACGGAAGTTGTCTGCAACACGCTCGAACGCCACGACGTTAGTTGAGCCGGCTTCGCGCTTGGTCTGCATCAATGACGGCATGCTGCGGCGACTCCATGCGCGTAGCATCTCAGTCGAGGGGCTCGCGAGCACAATGGCGTGAAGATGTCCAGGTGCGGGATTGACAAAAAATGTGACGTGGTTTGCGTTTCTAGCGTTATGTGGTACCTTTCGCCATGCCGCCTTCCGCCAAGGCTCATTCCGCGCATGCAGTTCGTCGACCTCTCGCAGGACCGGACCCGAGTCATAACAATCCTCCGCTTGGCGCTGCTCCTCGCCGCCTGCGTCCCTTGGCTGAAGGACGCATCCGCTGAGCAGAACTGCCTACCCGACAGAATCGAGCCAACGGCCGCTGCGAGTCGCTTCATCGACAATGGCGAGGGGACCGTAACCGATACGGCCACGGCTCTGCAGTGGAAACGATGCGCTGAGGGTCAGGTGTGGGACGGGAGGGGCTGCACAGGTGCGGCTGCCTCCTTTACTTGGCGGCAAGCTCTCGAGCTTGCCGACTCGGCGATCTACGCTGGCGTAAGCGACTGGCGGTTGCCCAATATCAAGGAACTGGCCTCGATCGTTGAGAAGGCGTGCTCGTCCGCGGCGATTGATCTTTCCGTGTTTCCGGATACACCACCCTCTACCTTCTGGTCTGCGTCTCCGACGGCGTACGAGCCGGGTCAACCGTGGAATCTCTTCTTCGGCAGCGGAGATATGGCGCACAGCGACGCGGGCGCGCCGGCGCATGTCCGACTGCTGCGGGCCGGCGTCGCAGACGGCTGCGAGCCCTTCTGCGGCCAGATAATCAGCTCCGACGACTTTCTGTACCAGGTCATCGGGCAGGCACCGGGCACCTACAACGACGTCATGCTCGTCGATGATATCGACCAAGACGGCGATCTGGACCTGATTGTCGGCGGAAAGGAGGGCGTCGACAATTTCGCCTGGTACGAAGCCCCGTCCTGGCAGCGTCACATCATCGGCGAGTTGCAGCACGCCGAGGCCGGCGGCGACACCGGGGACATCGACGGAGACGGGCGGATCGATCTGCTCGTCGGCCAGGAGCGCCTGCACAACGGGCTTTATTGGTTTCGGGCGCCCGAGGATCCAACGCAGAGGTGGACCCGTTTCCTCATCACCGACGATTTCGAGAAGTATCACGACCAGCTGATTGTCGACATCGACCGCGACGGACAGTCGGAGGTGCTTTCGTTCACGCAGAATTCTGGCAAGCTCTTCTATTACGACATCCCGCCGAACGTGTCGGAGTTCGGCGCAGACGAGGAATGGCCAGAATCTTACCGCCGATTGATCGATGACGACGCCGCGCAGGACCAGGAGGGTCTGGCCATCGCCGACGTCAACAGCGACGGCTATGTCGACGTGATCGGCGGCTACCGGTGGTACAAGGCGGAGCCGGTGCCGTCATTGCGGTGGAGCCGCCGGACTATCGCGGCCGACTACCGGACTCCACGCGCCGGGGTCGGGGACGTCGATGGCGACGGGCGTTTGGATATCGTCCTCAGCGAAGGCGACGTTTGGCGAGACGCCAAGCTCGCCTGGTTCGAGCAGACCGGCGATGCCGACGAGCCCGACTTCGTCGAGCACCGCCTTCTGAGCGACCTAAGCTGTCCCCACTCCGTCACCGTCGAAGACCTTGACCGGGACGGAGACCCCGACATTCTAGTCGCCGAGATGGAGCTTACCGACTGGTCGGAGAAGCGCATGATCGTCTTCGAGAACCGGGGCACCGGAACCTTCGATCAGCGCCTGATCGACAGCGATCACGGCACCCACAACGCCGTAGTCGGCGACATCGGCAACGACGGCGATTTGGACATCGTCGGCAAACCCTACGGCACCGACCAACGGATCGATCTGTGGGAGAACGTCGGCACTACCGGCAGACTGAGATTCGAATTCTCGATCGTCGAGGTGGACACGGCCCGGCCCTTCCGAGGGCACTTCATCCTACCCGCCGACATCGACGGCGACGGACGCGTCGATGTCGCGACCGGAAGGTGGTGGTACCGCAATCCGACGTGGACGCGGTATGAGGTACCGGAGATCGGTCAGATCACGCATGTCTTCGATTTCGATCACGACGGCGACCTGGACCTGCTCGGGACGACCGGCATTGCATCGGCCGACTTCGTCTGGATGGAGCAGACGGACAGCCTGAGCGGCGCCTGGCTGGCGCATCCTCTGGGTCAAGGCAACGGCGATTGGGTGCATGGGGCCGTCACGGCCGACATCATCCCTGGAGGCGATCCAGAGCTCGTTTTCACCTACCACGACGGACAGGATGGCAGCAACGGCATCGAGTATTTCGAGCTCCCGCCGGACCCCACCCAGCCATGGCCGCGCGTTGAGCTCGATCCCTTCTCGTTCGGTGAAGGCCTTGCCGCCGGGGACATCGACCGTGACGGCGACCTCGACATCGCCGCAGGCCCGACCTGGTTCGAGGCCCAGGGTGGCAGCTGGATCCGGCACGACGTCGTCTCTGGATTCACGCCGGATCGCGTGCGAATCGCCGACATCAACGGAGACGCGCGCAGCGATATCGTCTTCACCGAGGATCTCGAACAAGAGGGCCAGGAACGCGTGGTCTGGCTGCAGGCCCCATCCGACACGGCGTCCGGGACCTGGACGGCGCACGTCATCAGCGGCCCCGGCGGGCCTTTGGCGAAGCTCTCCAGGCCGCTGAGCCTGGACCTGGCCGATATGGACCGAGACGGGGATATCGACATCCTGACCGGGGAACACGCGGGCAGCAAGCGATTGATCATTTACGAGAACGGGGGCGCCGGCTCCAGCTGGAGTGAACGGATCATCGCTAGCGGGCACGAGCATCACGTCGGGACTCAGGTCTTCGACTTCGACAGGGACGGGGATCTCGATATTGTCAGCCACGGCTACACCGACAGCGACTTCGTGAGGCTCTGGGAGAACACCGGCCTCTAGCACGACCCGAGAAGGCGGCACTCCGACCAAGGAGGCCGAGCACACCGTTCCGCCTTGTCTTGCGCGCTCAGCGGCGCGCGCCGGCGGCGAGGCTGGGCACAGCCCGCCGGCAATCGCCACTCGCCAAAGGCTGTAACGACGCATCGCCGCGTTAGGGGACTCGTGCCCCGGCGCATTGGACCTGTCGACTCCGGGAGCCGCGCACCATGCTCGCGACAGTTCAGCGCCTTGGCTTACGGCCGCGGCTCGCCGACCGCCGGCGCTGCCGAATGGTGCCATCGCCAGCACCCCTTTGTGCGGTGATCGCGGCCTTCTGTCTCGCCGCGAGTGCGGCGGCCTACTCCTCGCCCTGGCCGCAGAACGACACAGGCTTGGATTGGTGGGCCAGCGGCGATTCGATCTACCTGTCCAACGAGCCGAGCGACTTCCCTGGCCAGGATGCCAGCTACGGACGCGACGCCTCGCAGAACAACGATGCCGATGGCGAGGCCGGATTCGCCTTCACGAAGCTCGACAGCGCCGGCGAGGCACTCAGCGCGAGCGCCACCACCTGGGATTGCGTGCGCGATGAGGTCACCGGATTGGTCTGGGAGGTCAAGACCGAATCCGGCCTGCACGGCCGCGACGACCGCTACACCTGGCTCGAGTCGGACGCTTCCCGCAACGGCGGATACCCGGGCGATGCCAACGATCTGGGCGCGAGCTGCTTCGGCTATGACGCCGGAGCGCCGGATACTTTCTGCAACACCCAAGCCTATGTTGACAGGGTGAATGCAGCGGGACGGTGCGGGGCCAGCGACTGGCGATTCCCCACCTGGGCCGAGCTCTTGTCCATTGCGCACTACGGCCGGATCGGCCCCGCGATCGATCCGCAGTACTTCCCGAACACCGCCTCATCCTCCTACTGGTCGTCGACCCCTTCCGCGCAAAGCCCCGGCGATGCCTGGTATCTCAATTTCGGCAACGGTAACGACGGCGCAGGCGATAAGGGCAGCGAGTACGCCCTCCGTCTGGTCCGCGGCGGCCAGGCCCTACCCGATCGCTTCGAGCTTTCCGTCACCCTTACGGGTGGCGACCAGGGAGGCATCCTGAGCGACCCGCCAGGCATCGACTGCGGTACAGATTGCAGCTCCGGCTTCGCCAGCGGCGAGACGGTCGTCTTGACGGCCTCACCGGCGGCCGGCTATGCGGTTCACTGGGGCGGGGCTTGCTCGGGCACCGCCGCGACCTGCGAGCTGACGCTCAGCGCCCCCGCTGAGGTCACGGCGGGCTTCTTTGAGATCGGGGCCCCCGTCATCACGCCCCCGCCCGACGTCGCGACCGAGGCCACGGCCGCGCTGACGCCGATCGACATCGGCCTGGCCACGGCCCACGACGGCAGTGTCGTCACCAGCGACGCCCCGGCAGACGGCCTCTTCCCGCTCGGCCCGACCACGGTGACCTGGTCCGCAACCAACGCAGCGGGCACGAGCACCGCAACCCAACTCGTCACCGTCACCGACAGCACTGGCCCTGTCCTGACCGTGCCGGCAGACATCGTCACCGAAGCCGACCCGGGCGGCGGGCCGACGCAGATCGACATCGGTGAGGCGAGCGCCACCGACATCTTCGGGCCCGTGCTCGTCTCCAACGACGGCCCAAGCGACGGCCTCTTCCCTTTGGGAACGACTACGGTCACCTGGACCGCCACCGACGACAACGGCAACTCGACCAGCGATACCCAAAGCATCATCGTCACCAGCGGCGGCAATCAGCTTCCGGTGGCTGCTGACGACAGCGCGAGCCTCCAACCTCAGGGCTCTGTCTCGATCGACGTGCTCGCGAACGACAGCGACGACGGCTCGCTCGATCCGGCGAGCATTCGGATCCAGACCCCTCCAAGCCACGGCAGCCTCGTCGACAATCTGGACGGAACGCTGACTTACACGCACGAAGACGCTGCCGCCACGAGCGACGGCTTCACCTACACGGTCGCGGACAATGTTGGTGCCGAATCCAATGTCGCCTCCGTCGCGATCTCGATCCTCGGCGAGGAATGGCGGCGCAACACGCACAGCCATCGCGTCGCACTCGAGTTGACCGCCGGAGCCGCGCCCCTCTTCGACAGGTTCGCCACGCTGCCGATCGACTTCACCGACCTCTTCGCCCAGGCCGGCGTCAGCCCCGCCACGCTGGATCCAGACTCGCTACGGGTCCTCGAGATCGGCGCCACGGGCGAGGTACTCGATCCCGCCGTACCCTTCCAGTTCGATCCGGCTGTCGATTTCGATGCAAGCGGCAATGCGCACGGCGAGCTGGTGCTCGCACTGCAGGGCGAGACGCCCGCCAGCTCCGCGCGGACCTACCACCTCTACTTCGCGCAGCCTGGCGCCGAATTCCCGCCACCGCCGGTCCTGCCGCGGTTGATCGTGACCGAGAGCGTACCGGACGAGGGCCAGTCGAGCATCGCCGTGCGCACGCCAACGGGGGACTGGTACTACCATGAAGTAGGCGCCGGCTTCTCGAGCCTCGACGATCTCGACGGCAAGGATTGGATTGGCTACTCGACGGCGACGGGCGCATCCGGGGAGTACAGGGGGATCCCCAATCTCCTTCCCCCAGCGAGCGGCGGGCACTTCCACCCCGGCAAGACGAGCGCCGTCTCGGCCCTGGTCGAGCAGGGTCCTCTGCGCGCGCGCATTCACTCGACGACCCTGGACAGCAGTTGGGCCACACAGTGGGACATCCTGCCGAGCCAGGCCATCCTGACAGTCCTCGCCGCCCCAGAGGATTATTGGTTCCTGTACGAGGGCACGCCCGGCGGCACGCTTGACCTGGTTGACGACCAAGTCGTGCGATCGGACGGCACGCAAGACACGGCCGCGACGACTTGGGTCGAGGACCTGGCAGGACCGGAATGGGTGGCCTTCGCCGATCCGGCCGTGGGTCGTTCGCTCTTCGTGGCCAATCACCAGGACGACGCAGCGATCGACTCCTATCGGCCGATGGATGGGGCGATGACGGTGTTCGGTTTTGGGCGTCAGAACCTCGACGCCCAGCTAACGGGCACGCCGCGGCGCTTCTCGGTCGGACTCATCGACGCGACGAGCTTCGATGACCTCGCACCCCTGGTCCGTTCAGCCGCCGCCGAAGATCTCAGTCTCACCCTGGGCCCTGTCCAGGCCAATCCGGGCGGAGCCGGCGACTTGGTCGCGCGCGCGCTTGCAGACCAGGTCGCCGGTCCCTCTCCGTTTACGCTTAGCGTGGATGCCGCCGGCTCGAGCGGATCCATCACTACCCATGAATGGGACTTTGGTGACGGCGGCACCGCCAACGGCCCCACAGCCACGCATATCTATGCCGCGGATGGGGTTTTCGAAGTCGTCCTGAGGGTCACGGACCATCAGGGTGCAACCGATACCGACCGCCTCTCGGTCGTAGTCGGCGACGAGCGCCCGGGCTCTTGGCCAACGGCCGTGGCGCAGGCCAGTGTGATGGGCGGCGACGCGCCGCTGACGGTGATCTTCTCGGGCGCCGGCTCCAGCGATCCCGACGAGGACATCGTCGGGCTCAGCTGGGATTTCGGCGATGGCGGGGTCGCAAACGGCGCGTCCGTCAGCCATACCTTCGCCACCGAGGGCACCTATGAGGTCGTCCTGACCGTAACGGACAGCGAGGGCCGGCGCGGGCGCGACACGCTCAGCGTTTCGGTGACCTCCTCCGACACCGGTCCCCCTGGCGACGCCGGTGTGCACTTCGACACCCTCGACGGCGTCGGCGCCGACTGGCAGAGCATTACCCTGCCCCAGAGCTACATTAGCCCTGTGGTCATCGCCGCGGTGCAGTACGACAGCCCACCGGCCCAACCGGCCATCGTGCGCGTGCGCAATGCCGCCGCCAACCGCTTCGAGATCCGCCTGCAGAACCCCAGCGGTGCACCGCTCGCCAGCGCCTACACCGTGCACTACCTGGTCGTGGAGGCCGGCGTCTACACCCTTGGCGAGCACGGCATCAAGATGGAGGCGCACCGGCTTACCTCGACGCAGACGAACTCGAAAGGCAGCTGGTGGCACGGCGATAGCCTGAGCTACAGCCAAAGCTACACCAATCCCGTCGTGCTCGGACAAGTCATGAGCGCCGAGGATGCCGACTGGTCGGCGTTTTGGGCGCGCGGAAGCGATAGGGATCGGCCGCCTTCGGCCAGCGATTTGGTCATCAGCAAGCACGTCGGCGAAGATGAGGACACGACTCGTGCCAACGAGACCCTCGGGGTGGTGATCATCGAGGCCGGTAGCGGCAAGCTCAACGGCATCGCCTATGCCGCGGGGCTCAGCCCCGAGCAGGTCGCCGACCCCGAAAGCGCTCCGCACCTCATCGATCATCCCTGGCCCGCCAACGGCGCCCCGGCACGCGTGGCGCTGCTCGCCGCCGCCGCCATGCAGGGCCCGGATGGCGGCTGGCCGGTGCTCTTCGGGCCCGCACCTGTCAGCGACGCCAGCCTCGAGCTTGCTTTCCAGGAGGACCAGATCGGCGATGCCGAGACCGCCCACACCCCCGAGCACGTCGCCTATTTGGTGCTTGGTGGCAGCAGCGAGCCCCAGCCACCGCTGATCACGCCACCGCCCGATCTCACCGCCGAGGCTACCGCCTTGCTCACGCCCCTCGACATCGGTACGGCGACTACCAACGACGACAGCCCCGTTACCAGCGACGCCCCGATCGACGGTTTTCCGCTCGGCACCACAACGGTCACCTGGACGGCCGCCAACGACATCGGCACCAGCACCGCCACCCAGCAGATCAGCGTCGTCGATACCACCGCGCCCCTACTCACCTTGCCCCCGGACATCCTCGCCGATGCCACCGGCACACTGACCGACGTCGACATCGGCTCGGCCAGCGCCACCGATCTCTTCGAGCCCGTCACGATCACCAACGACGCCCCCACGGCAGGCTTCCCCGTGGGCACCACAATCGTCACCTGGAGCGCCACCGACGCCAACGCCAACACCAGCAGCGATACCCAGAGCGTGATCCTCACCAGCAGCGGCAACCAGCTGCCCCTGGCCGAGGACGATCTGGCCAGCCTCGCCCAGGGCGAGAGCCTCGCCATCGCCGTGCTCGATAACGACAGCGATGCCGACGGCACCCTCGTGCCCGCAACCCTCAGCGTGCAGAGCGGCCCCGAGCACGGCAGCCTCAGCCACGACGGCAGCGGCGTGCTCACCTATACCCACGACGGCAGCGACGCCACCAGCGACACCTTCACCTATACCGTCGAGGACGATCTGGGCGCTGTCTCCAATTCTGCCACCGTCACGCTCTCCATCACCCTTGAGGAGCCCGCGCTATGGCCGATCGCCTACTGGCCCCTGGATGAATCCGCCGGCACGCTCGCCAGCGATGCGAGCGGCAACGGAAACGATCTGACCTTGGCCGGCAACCCGCCCGACGACCCACAATGGCGGCCTGCCGAGGGATTGATCAACGGCGCCCTCTCGCTCTCGGGCAGCGGCTACGCAAGCATCGCCGCCGCCGACCTCGAGGCTACGATGCCGGGCAACTCCGTTGGAGCTACCGAGGACTTCACAATCTCGGCTTGGGTCTACCTAAACGATGGGGCGCTTGGCGATCGAAATCCGATCCTGACCAAACAAGGCGAACCTGAGCGCGGCTTCATGCTGAGCGCAGGGACCTCCGGCGGTACCAAGGGTCTCTACTTCGAGGTCTTTGAGGACAGCGGCCAGGCTACCGACAAGACCTCTGCAGTATCGAGCCAGACTCTGGTCGTCGAGACTTGGCAGCATGTCGCCGTGATCTACGACTACAACCCTGGCGACGATAGTGCTCTACTTACGCTTTGTGTCGACGGGAACTGTGATCGCGCGGTTGCGGCGGTCGGCCCGCTGCGCGTCAATGCCGAGCCCTTGGAGCTCGGCCGTTATACCTGGAACAACCAGTACGCGCGCTACTTCGACGGCCTCCTCGACGAAGTGCAGCTATTCAACGTCGCGCTCACGCAGGCAGAGATCTCTGAGATCATCGAGGGGGCAGAGCTTAGGTAGCGTTGTCATAGCGCTCGGCCAGGTCTGCTGGAGTCGGTCTATGAGCTGGCCCTCGCGTATGAGCTGGCACAACGCGGACTGACCGTTGAGCGCCAAGTGCCGATTCCGATCGAATACCAAGGCGTCCCGCTGGGCGAAGGCTTCGACGCCGATCTCATCGTCGAAGGCAAAGTGTTGCTGGAACTCAAATCGGTCGAGCATCTGACCCCACTGCACCGCAAGCAGATCCAGACTTATCTCCGCCTGACCGGCCTCAAGCTCGGCCTACTGCTAAACTTCGGCGCCGCGCTTGTGAAAAACGGAATCGTCCGCTGCGCCAACGGGCTGTAAGAATGGCGAGGGCACGGCCGCGAAAAAGATATCTCGCGCGGAGACGCAAAGGCGCAGAGAAGAAGAGGAGAAGCGCACTGGTGACATCGATCAATGCTCTTTCTTCACTTTGCGCCTCTGCGTCTCTGCGCGAGCTTCTTCTTGCCGGGTCGCAACAGCGTGCGACATCAATTCGCGGCCGCACCCTCGAGGTGGGTGTCGTAGCGCTGCCGGAAGCGGATCTTGGAGCAGGCAACCATACTCTGTAACCCTCGGATTTTTATGAGAATCACGCGCGCATGGCGGGTGAGGTTACATTGTAGAGGCGCTCAGCCGCCGGGTCCTTCCTACGCGAAGCGGCTTCGTCCAACAAGGCCATATTGCCAACGGCTGATCCGTTTGCACTACCCGGAGAACCCCATACCCATAGAAAAAATAGAAGGCCCAAATTACGTGAACTGCATGGCCGGGTTCACGGGGCATCCTAGCTCGCCCATCTCAGTCTCGGGCAAGGAAGCGACTTTCCTTGTGCGGCAACCCCTCAAGAGCCTTCTTTAACCGCTCGTTAAGAACTCGTACCTCAGCACCATATTCATCTAGTCCAGCGATATTTCGTTGCTCGAAAACATCCCCACCCAGGTCATACAGCTGGACCGGATGGCCTATTGCGGGAAAGTGTTTCGCCGAACGCGTGACAAGCCCGAAACCATGCCCGGGAGCATGATCGCCATTCAGGACGCGGTCCATCCAATCGGGCTCCAGGTTCACGACTAGCTTAAACTCGCTTGTTACGATGGCGCGCTGATATGTAGCCTCGAGCAGCAGCGATTCTCTGCTATGCTGCGCAGCACCCCGCAAGAGCGGCATCAGGTTCATCCCGTCGGAATTCAAGCTCGCGGTAGTATTTTCGCCGCCGGCGACGCCAAGGAGCGTCGGCGCAATATCTATGTTCGCAGACAGCGCCTTAATGCGCCGCCCTGCTTCAACCTTACCCGGCCAGCGAGCGAAAGCTGGCACACGCGCCCCCTCGTAAACCGTTAATTTGCCGCGCGTTTGATGGTCACTATATACGAGCACGAAAGTATCTGAGCGCAAGCCGCAATCGTCAATCGCCTTAAGTATCGCGTGAATACTATCATCCATCCAAAGCATCTCCTCCGCCCCGGGCCCGAGAGTCGCATTAGCCTCTTCCAGCCGGCTCTTTAGAGTATTCCGGGGTGCCATCCCCCCAGGAATCGCGTCAAGCAAACCTATTGGCGTCGCAAGAGGATTTGCACGGGCCGGCTTGCTGAGATGCGCGCCCTTCACGATGCGGTATAAGAATGGTCGTCGCGCTTGGGCCTGATTGTGTGGCACCGTTAGAGCAACATAGAGGAAGAACGGGGGATCCCTTTCGGCATTCTCCTGAATAAAACTAATCGCCCCTTCCGTAATCCATTCCAGATTGTCGTGCGCCAACGCGTCTGGCAGGTGCAGATCCTTGATGTTCCCAAAGTATATCCGGTCGGCAGAGTCGAAACCGATTACCTCCTGCAGATACTTGACGCCTTTCTCGTACGACGCCCTCGCCCGTCTTAGCAGTAGGGGGTCTGTCGCTTTAGTGTCCCGGCTAAACTCACCAGCGCGGAGGTGGCCGAGACCGCCTCCGATGCCGTTATGCCACTTGCCAACGATCCCCGTTGTATACCCCATCTGGCTCAGTCCCCGAATCAGGTTGGGTTCGCTCGCTGATAGCGTTGCATTGAAATGGATATTTAGGGGTTCATCATGGTCGAAACCTGCCAACACTGCGGGGCTTCGGCTCGCATATCGTCCCGTCAGCAACGAGTACCTAGAAGGGGTACAGGCGGGAGTGGTCACATAGAAACGCTCAAATGTTGCACCTTCTCGAGCTAACGCCTCTAGGGTGGGCGTAAAAAACCGGGGCTCCTTGATTGGCCGAAAATTTACTCTCGCAGATGGATATACTCCCGCATTTAAGGCCCCAGAAAAGGTAGGCATTCTCCGAAAGTCATACGGCGAAATCTCATCGAAATCAACATCGTCCAAAAGGATAACCACGATATTCGGCGGTTGCTCGACTGCAATCACGGGAGTGGAGAGTGCACAACAAAAAGCAGCGGAGACCACGATGGTAAAGAAGCGGCCGCGACCAAATAGAGGCATTTTCAACTCCATATTTCTTGATTTAGACGTGAACAGTGTTTGACTTCAACGGCAAGGGCCAGAGCGAACGGCGCGACGCCAGGGCGCAGAGGCGCGACTACATATTCGGTGTCAGTTATATCCAGGGAATGCGGGTTTCTTGATATGTTCGTTAGTTGATGATCGCGTAATCTTCCGTCAGCAATGACCGGAGCTTACCAGATGACGCTTGGTATTATCGAAGTAGCCTGCGCCAGCTGTACAAGGTCGCCTCAGAAATCCCTTCCTCTTCGGCCAACTCTTTGATGCACTTGTTCTGCGGCGGAAGCATCTCCTTCAGGATCGCTTCCCTCCGCTCACGCGCACAGCTCATCTGTCGCTCTCTCCTGCCCTCTCAAGGATTCCTAGAATCCTACACCGACGGAACGACAGCTATCCTGACAGAGGGGGGGGGCGGCTTGTCCAACCGGCCTCGCACGTGAGAATCGCTCGCATCTGTTCCGTCTATCCGCCACCGCCGGCTTCCTCTTGGATGAAACCACCCCGCGTCGGAGAAATGAGGTGGGCGGGTTGTTCAACTAGAATAGGCTTTTCGTTCAGGTACTCGCTAAGGGATCGCGCTAATCAACTTGCCGAAAACCAATTGCGTGCACGACGTCACTTTCTATACCCTTTTTGGCACATGATAGTAGAGGGGCTTCCTCATGTTAGATCTGAACAAATTGAAGACTTGGGTAAGGCGCGCGTCGCTTCTCGAAAAGGACAGGTGGTTCTACCATGCGTGCCCTGACGAAACATCGGTACTGGATGTTGGCGTAAGTCGTGAAACCAAAGAGCAGCCATTGCAAAACCATTTTCTGAAGAACTATAGGTTCAACGAAACGACCTATGTTGGTTTGGGCGTGCAAAATCTTACCCCGGTGAGGAAGCGCTACCCCGCAAGAGAGTTCGTCGAATACTTGGGCGGAGATTTCCCGTTTTCAGATAAACAGTTCGGGTGTGTGCACAGTAATTCTGTCATAGAGCATGTGGGGGACGAAAAGGCGCAGCTAAAGTTTGTGAACGAGATGTTGCGGGTCGGTAACACGGTATTCTTCACAACATCAAACAAGTACTTTCCAGTTGAGGCACACACAAATGTGCTCTTCCTCCACTGGAACGACTCGTTGTTTTTTTGGTGGCGCAGAAAGTTCTGGAGGAAAAAGAACAAATACGATCCATACTTGTTTTCGTACTGGCGGTTGCGAAAATTGCTCGCTGCGTCCGACGCTAAGAGGTATGTCATTAAAAGTTTCCGCAAGATGGGGTTGCCAATGGTATTTGTTGTAGTATGTACGACAGATGTAATGTCCTAGGGATCATGGAAGGGCATCGGGCACCAGGGTGACCTTGCGGTCGCCCTGCTGCCGAGCCCGCATCGCTCAGGCCTTGCTCATAATTCCGGCCAAGGCCCGCCCTCATGGTGGGAGATAGGTGCTAATGCCCATCAAGATCAGCGCCTTACCTAGGGCTATCGGCAGGCGGCCCGCTCGGTGGACGGAGTTATGAGCAAGGCCATCGCTCACAAGGGGGGATGCCGCGGGGCGGTGGTGCGAGCAGCGGACGGCGGGAGGGGCCGACATGATGGCAAATTCATCGATCAAGTGTTGGCGGGAGGAGAAAACGGGCTGGGGCCGCACACGGTGCGATGCTGTTGTGCACGAATCGCACGCGATTCGGTGCACGCGAGAATAGCCGCCCGTCGGCGCCTCGGCTGGGCACCACCGCGAGCGGCTTGGGCGTTGCGGAGCAGCCGATCAATCAGGGTGCCGCGGGGACCGCCCTGGAGGCTTGGATGTTGCGCAGCACTTGGACGAACAGCGCCTCGGCCGCGAAGCTCTCAGAGAAAGCGATCCACACGCGTCGCACGCTCAGCACATGCTCACCGCTGAAGATGTAGAGCGACAGATAGCAGTAGTGCCCGTAGTAACCGTGGAAGAAGCGTTCCTCTTGATGGCCGTGGATCGGGTCATCGGTGGCGTCGAGATCGAGCCAGATCTCCGCCGGCGCAGTGCGATAGGCGTTGAGGAAACACTCCACCATCAACCGATCGATCCCCTCGGGGTCGGCGACGATCTTCTTGTAGCGGGCCGCGCTTTCGGCATCCTTGGGCTTGAGCTCCAAGCGGGTCAAGGTGCTCGAGCTCGCCAGTGCCGTGCCGCGGTCTTGCTCCTTGCTGTGATCCTGGCCGCTCGGATCGCACTTGCCCACGGCTGTCCTGGCCTAATGGCAACGGACACCGTTGCTCAGCGGGCATTGCGCTCCGACGAAACGCGGGGAAAAACCGCTGAACGCGAAGCTTCGCGGGGGCAACAAGTCAGCGTTTGTGATAGCCTAGACAACATATTTCGTAGCGCGCCATTAACTTCACCTTTAAGGATCTAGGCCAAGCTGCCTGTGGACGCCGCACGCCGAGGTAGATTTCTCATGGGATTGGATATTTATCGTTTTATCCGCCGGTCACGAGCAGCTGTCGTACTTGGTCTAGGCATTCTTGTCGCCGTCCCCGCCGAAGTGTTGCTTGCTAATCCCGCTGCCGGTCAGGCTGGATACGAGCTGAGGCCCGGCGATGTTGTCGCCGTCTCCGTGTGGCAAGAGCCGGGTCTCGAACAGCTGGTGCTGGTGCGCCCGGACGGTGGGATATCTTTCCCTTTGGCGGGAGATTTGAGGGCGGACGGTTTGACCGTGGAGGGTCTCGCCGAGGCGATCACGAGCCGGTTAACGCGCTATATTCCGGAGCCTGTCGTCACGGTCACACTGCAGGAGATTCCTGGCAACCGGGTCTACGTGATCGGCCGTGTTAACAGTCCCGGCGATTACGCAATTGTTGCGAGGGATGTGAGCGTCATGCAGGCGCTGGCGATGGCCGGTGGCTTAACACCCTTTGCCGACGAGAAGAACATACGCGTCTTGCGCAGGGAGGGCGGCGAACAGCGCGCCATCCCTTTCAATTATAAGAAGGTGCGGCGCGGAGAGGAGCTTGGCCAGAACATTGCACTGCAGGCCGGCGACGTGATTATCGTACCCTAGGCGGATCTCAGGCGAGTCGCAGTCCCATGGGCCTTATAGGTGAACGCAGGCATAGAAGCGATGCGCCGTCCTGAGTCTCCGCGTCACCACCTCCGGCCTCGTGCCTTAGTCGTTGCGGCGGCAGTTCTCGTCGCTGCTCAAGGTGTCGAAGCGGAACTGTGGTACATCGAACCCCGGGCGGTCTTGCGTACGTTCTATGATGACAATGTGCGCCTCACCCCTAAAGATACGGAGAACTCTTTTGGGGCGATAGTTCGCGCCCGCGTGGAACTTGGCCGGCGGACTGAGGTGAGTGAAATCGGAGTCAATGCCGAAGTCGATAGTCGGCACTACAGCGACGTTTCCGAGCTCGATCGCACCAATGGCGCGCTCAGTGCCGCGTGGCGCTATCGGCTCGACCGGCATCGCGTTGGATTGGACGGTACCTTCGATTACGACTCGACACTGACGAGCGAAGAGGAGACGACCGGATTCGTTCAGGTCAACAAGCGGCGCAGCCGTTTTTTCATCCGACCTTCTTGGCGCTATGCCATGTCCGAGCGCACTGATGTCGAGGCTGCGTTCGATTATGAAGATGTTTCCTACGAGGACGTGGATGTCATTCCCTTGTTCGACTATTCGGCTTCGCGGGCTAGTTTCGTGGCTGGCCATGGACTGAGCGAAAGGCTCAGACTGCTCGGTCGTGTCGCCTATGGTAGTTACGACGCGCCACAAATTGATACCGAGACCAGCGCTTATGGCTTGGAGGCAGGTGCGGTATACAATTGGTCCGAAACGCTTTCGGTCAGCTTTGTGGCGGGCGTGCGTTCCTCCGAC
>JGI12048J13642_10082455_pt1 | contig 23291 bp, 20 predicted proteins | sample ElkSlonscriptome_16_FD_13642 | JGI IMG/M metagenome (IMG submission 13642)
CCCCCCCCCCGTTGCCCCCCCCGCCTCCGCCGGCACGCCCGCCCCGGCCGCGCCGCTCGCAACACCCGACCCCGACAAGCCCGGCCCCTCCGACCCGCTCGAATCACCGCTCCCGCCCGAACCTTCCGCCTGTGCCGCTTCATCCTCGCGTACGTCGTCCCGCATGACGCCACAATAACCGCACCCGCCCGCCGGCAAAGTGCGCGCGCCCCCACGCAAACACGAAACGACCGATCGGCCCGCCGCGTCCGCCCCACCTCCCTACCTCGCCATCACTCAATCCTCGATGATGTAATAGAACCGGTCGCTCGCCAACTGCTGAAACCCGCCCGTCGTCAGTTCCCCATCGTCGAAAATCGTGTCGATCTCCGCCATGTATGCCTCGTCCTGCGTCTCGCCCGTCCCGTCGAAATGAACCCCGAACGCCGAAGTGATGCCCCACGAGTCGAACTCGAAATCCCACACGCCCCCGATCGGCGTCCCGTTCGTGAACTCCGACGGATCGAGATACGCGTCGAACCCCGCCGGCATCGACCCCGACGACGAATCCTCCAAATACAGCCCCGTCTTCGCCGTGTAAATCGCCGCCGCCGATTCGATCGCCTTCACCGACGACACGAACGATTGCTGACGCGAACCCGTCACCGCCCCCGCGAACGACGGAATCACCATCGCCGCCAAGATCCCCAGGATCACCACCACGATCAGAATCTCCACCAACGTGAAGCCGCCCGCCCCAACCCGGCTCAGCCGGACGCGATCCGCATCGCAACGCGAGACTTCAACAACAGTCGCCGGTCGGTTCATGGCGTGCTCCCGAACGCGGCGAGGGCCGCGCTACCTCCAAACCTCGAAACGCCGACCGACCCGGCCAAGCGGGGCAGGCCACCGCCGCCACCGAACCCCGTTCTCGGACCGGCCCCAGACTGCCCAAGTTCACAGCCGCCCCAACGCACGCCCGAGAACGTCCACCACCCTGCACCAGTAGCAGCTATTACACCGCTCGCCCCACCGCTCGCCCCACCCAACCGCTCACTCCACCGACTCCGCCAACGCCCGCAGCCGCTGATGCACGCTCCGCAACAGACCCAACTCCCGCGACGCGTTCCCAAACCGCCCCACACGCGCCGTCAGCAGCAGCTCACGCGGCTCAGGATCACCCGCGTCCAACGCCGAACCGTCCGCCGCCGCCGCTCGAAACCACGCCGGCCGATCGTCCGCCGTCGTCAACCGATAAAGCCGCGCACCCTCCGCCGTCTGCACCACCTCCAGCTGCCCCATGTTGTTCGCCCGCCGATCGATCGCGTAGCTCACCGCCGGATCAAGATCCCGCGGCGCCGCAAACACCCGAATCGGATCCCCCGTGAACGCCAACGACTCCCCCGTCCCCGGGTCCGTCAACGCCGGCTCGACCGTCGCCCCCGAACCCGTCTCGCACCCGCCGACCACCAACCCGCCGCACGCCACAGCCGACGCAAACCACACCGCCCCACCCACGACGCCCAATCGACTGATCTCGCGTCTCCAGGCTCCCCGAAATCGGCTAAGAATCGCGGCCCGGCCGAGCCCGACTCTCCCGCCCGCCATGCTCGCAGACAAGGACCATCCGATTGGAGACTTGTCGCTCTGGTCTATCATGGATGTCGCCTCGCAATCCAACTGGGGGCGAGCACCCGCGCGCCGCGCGGCTCTCAACACGATCCGGGACCACCCCCACGCCCGGCTTCGAGTCCGACTCGGCGGGGGCGCTGAGACAGCGGGCGGAACACACGCGTGACGTTGACCATACAGCTTCCTGAGACCGCCGACCGACTCGGCATCTTCGGCCCAGCCGACCGCCACCTGAAGATGATCCGCGAAGCCATCGGCGTCCGCGTCGCAGCACGCGGCGCCTCCATCCGCATCGACGGCGAACCCGACGCCGCTCACGCCGCACAACGCGTCATTTCCGAACTCATCGAGTCCGCCGAACGCGGCAGACCCCTCGGCCGCGCCCAAGTCCTCGAACGCATCGCCGAAGCCAACTGGCGCCGCGATGCTCGACTCGGCGCCGACACCATCGACGCCGACGACATCACCATGAACGGCGTCTGGAACGGACGACTCGACGTCCGCGCCGGCGGACGGCCCGTCGTCGCAAGCAGCCCCAATCAGCAGCACTACCTCGACAGCATCTTCGCCAACGACCTCGTCTTCGGCATCGGACCCGCCGGCACCGGCAAAACATTCCTCGCCGTCGCCGCAGCCGTCCACCAACTCAAAACAGGCCGCGTCCGCAAAGCCATCCTCGCCCGACCCGCCGTCGAAGCCGGCGAAAAACTCGGCTTCCTCCCGGGCGACCTCCTCGACAAAGTCAATCCCTACCTCCGCCCCCTCCTCGACGCTCTCAGCGACATGCTCGACTACGAGACCATCAAAAAGTTCATGGCCTCCGATGTCATCGAAGTCGTCCCCCTCGCCTTCATGCGAGGCAGGACACTCAACGACGCCGTCATCATCCTCGACGAAGCACAGAACACCACCCGCGGCCAAATGCAAATGTTCCTCACACGCATGGGCCAACGCTCCACCATGATCGTCACCGGAGACGTCACCCAGATCGACCTCCCGGACCCCACCCAAAGCGGCCTCATCGACGCCGCCCGACGACTCCGCCGCGTCAACGGCGTCGGCTTCTGCGTCCTCGAACGCTCCGACGTCGTCCGACACGACCTCGTCCAACGCGTCATCGAAGCCTACGAAACCGACCGCCGCGACGGCCACCTCTCCACCGAAGACGCCCTCCGACGCATGGAACGACGCGCCGCCGCCCAAACTCCCGACTCGCCCCCCACATCCGTAGACACCACGCCGCTCCCCGACGATGATGACCAACCGGCACGCGGCGAGACCGCACGCCCCGACGCTCGGGACGACAACGGCAGCGAGGTGCACGGTGCCTGATCGCAACATCGGCAAAGTCCCATCCTCCTCCGAGACCACCACCGCCGCCCGACGCAAAGGCGGCGGACGCATTCGCCGACCCGAACTGCGACGACCCGCCCCCGTCGGATTCGTCCCACGAACACGCGCCGCGCTCGCCCACCCCGCCGCCGTCCCCGGCATGCTCATCGCCGCCGTACTCAGCGTCGTCCTCGCCACCTCCGTCATCGGCGGACGCTGGGCCGTCCGACTCGAGCCCGGACGCGTCTCCGACCAAACCCACGTCGCCCGCATCGACTTCTCCGTCGTCAACGAACAACGCACACAGTCACGCCGCGAAATGCGCGAGGCCAACGCCCCCCGCGTCTATGTCGCCGACGACACGCAGTTCGACGCCCTCCGCAACCAGCTCACCGCCTTGCCCGAGCTCGTCGCCGCCGCCCCAACCATCGAAGACCTCCCCGCCGACGTTCGCTTGCAATACCGGCTCGGCGCCACCGAAGCCAGCGAACTCCGACTCCAGACACAGAACGGCGCCTCCTCGCCGCTCTGGAGACAACGCGTCGCCTCCTTCGTCAATCGCCTCCGCGAGCGCCCGCTCCTCTCCGAAACCGAAGTCCAACAGATCCGCGCCCGCGGCACCCAGACGCTCGTCCTCCGCTACGCCGACGGCTCCGAACGCCGTGTCGTCGCCTCCGACGTCATCAACCGCGGCGACGAGGCCGCCATGCGCGCCACGCTCGAACGCATGGCACGCAACGCCAACTTCTACGGCGCCCTCGTCGACGTCGTCGTCGAACGCGTCATGAACGCCGTCGAAACCTTCACCTTCGACCCCGACGCCACCGAACGACTCGTTCAGCAAACCACCGACGTCGTCGAAGACCGCTTCTCCCGCGGGCAGGTCCTCATCGCACGCGGCGACGAAGCCGACCTCCGCGACGTCGCGATTCTCGCCGCCGAGCGCCGCGCCTACCTCGACAGTCTCGGATGGGACCGACGCATGTCCACCGCCGCCGGCGTCTGGGCCATCATGGCCGCCCTCGTCGTCGGACTCGCCGGCTACCTCTACTTCTACAACCGACGCGTCGTCCTCAGACCATGGCGCAGCTTCGCCATCGCCGCACTCATCGCCGGCGCACAGCTCGGCGCCGTCTGGATCGCCGTCGCCGCACCAGGCGCCCTCTGGCTCGCGCTCACCCTCCCACTCACCCTCATCACCATGGTCGTCGTCACCGCCTACGACCGACGCATGGCGCTCGTCATCGCCGGCGTCACCATCGCCGCCATCGGCGTCGCGCTCGACCTCTCCGTCGCACAGTGCTTCGCCGTCTTCGCCGGCGGCGCCACCGCCGCATGGAGACTCGGCGAAATTCGCTCCCGCGCCGACGTCGTCCGCGCTACCGTCCTCGTCATGGCGGCACTCTCACTCGGCGTCGCCGCCGTCGCCGTCGTCGACCGACCCGCCGTCGGACCCGCCGTCCGCGAACTCCCCTGGGACATGCTCCTCGCCTCACTCGGAGGGTTCATCGCCGGCGCCATCACCCTCTTCCTCATGCCCACCGTCGAAAAAATCTTCGACGTCACCACCGGCATGACACTCTCCGAACTCCGCGACCCCAAACAACCCCTCCTCCGCACACTCCAGCAACGCGCGCCCGGCACCTACAACCACTCGCTCAACGTCGCGACCATCGCCGAGGCCGCCGCTCAATCCATCGGCGCCGACGCCCTCCACCTCTACGTCGGATGCCTCTACCACGACGTCGGCAAACTCAACAAACCCGACTACTTCGTCGAAAACCAACCACGCGGCCTCAACAAGCACGACCGCCTCTCACCCGCCATGTCCCTCCTCGTCATCATGGGACACGTCAAAGACGGACTCGAACTCGCCCGCGAGTACAACCTCCCCCGCTCGCTCCACCACTACATCGAATCGCACCACGGCGAAACGCTCGTCACCTACTTCTACCACCAGGCCAAACAGGCCGCCGAAAGCGACGAGAACGTCGCCGCCCCGGAAGAGATCGAGTACCGCTACCCGGGCCCCAAACCACGCACCAAAGAAGCCGCCATCCTCATGCTCTGCGACGCCGTCGAAGGCGCCACACGCGCCATGAGCGAGCCCACCCCTTCACGCATCGCGACCCTCGTCCACGACATCGCCATGCAGCGACTCCGCGACGGTCAATTCGACGACTGCGAACTCACCTTCGCCGAACTCAACCTCATCGAAGACGCCGTCACCAAGTCACTCTGCTCCATCTATCACGGCCGCATCGCCTACCCCTCCGCCGACACCAAAGGCGAAGACTCACCCCCACGCCGCGAACGCGCCAAACAAGCCACCAGCTGATCGCACGACCCACCCGACGGCCCGTCACAAAGGCCCGTCGCGGAGACCCAACATCACGAACCGGCTGTTCGCCTGTTCAGCGGCAGTCAAACCCGGGGGTGGCTGCTCACGCAGCCGACCGCTTGAACACCGCCGCGACGCGATGAAGCAGTCGAAAGATCAGGCCGTCGAACCGGTCCGCAGCGGGCCTGCTCGACCACGCCGTCTCTATTCCGCTCCGAGTTTCCACCGACGAAGCGTGCTCGCCGGACGACGCCGCAAGCGCCTCGACGACTTCGACGTACAACGGATAACCGTCGATCTCCCCGCGCCCGAGCGCCGCCACGCGACCAGCCGCATCCTCGCTATCGACACTGACCACGAACCGCACCCGCTCGTCACGGACGGCAAGGCTCACCGCGACCACGCCCGAGATTTGAGCAAACTCACCGCGATGCCGGCGGAGCACCGATCGCGCTTCTTCAAGCTTGAGTGTCGACATCGAGAAGCATCCTCATCCGGGATCAGGTGCCTAGGCAAACGCCATGGCTCGCCTTCGTGAACCCGTCCCTGGGACCGACATCCGACGATCCTATCGGATACCAAAAGCCCATCGCTTTAGAATAATGGCGCAAGCTTGTCTATTCACTCAGAGCGTAGCCTCTTTTCCAATGGCGATCAAGAAGATAATCTTCCGCAGACGCTATCGCAGAATCCGGACTTCCCCCTGTTCGCGCAAATGGCGCAGGATGCGGCAGATGGGCAACACGTACCCCCGCCGACAAAGTCGGTCGCCGCTCGTCACGATCAACAGGCCGAGCGGTTGGGCCCCCGCTTCCGTCACCACAAGGGCGCCGGAGTCGCCGCGTTGACCGAAGTCCACCGGGTCGTTTCGTTCCCCATCCTCGGTCGCAAACGTCGGGGTCACCTCGACAAGCACGTCGGCGAACCCAACTTCCCCCTCTCGCCCAAGAGGGAATCGGAGCGGCTGCGTGAACCCCGAAACGACCCCCACCGAACCACACCCCACGGCGCCGCTCATCCGCACGCGAACGCCTTTCTCCAAATCCGCTTCCCGCAACGGGTCACCACTCAAACGCCCAATCGGCGGCGGAAGCCGATAACACGTTCGGACCCCCGACCGGATGCGGAACAACAGAAAGTCCAACTCGTGGTCGAGCACATCCACTTGAACGCCGGCACGCTCCGAAAGCCGACCGAGTTGCCCCAACATCTCTCCCGATCGCACGTCGTACTCGCGAACCTCCGCGCCCTCCCGCTGCTCTAGAAACGGATGCTCGCAGGTCAGCCCGAACCGCTGCCCTTTCCACTCGACGAAACAACCAAGAGTCGCAAACGACCTCGCTCCCGAGCGCGAACTCCCCACGGAGACCCCGCAGCCCGGCCTCACCGCCCGGCCTACGAGCGTCGTCCATAGCTTCTTCCACAGAGATTTCGACAACACCGGCCCTCGCTCATGTCTAATGACTACGCAAAAAAGATCGCGCGCGGATTCTGTCACGCCCCTTCTTCGTCGTCAAGCACGAGGGCTCCTCACCACCGAGTCGTTCGTTGCTATCTTCTTTCCCCCCGGCTCGCAGCATTCGCCGACGCCCGAACGCCTCGCTTCGTCGAACTCGCTACGACATCAAACCGATCGCCGCTCACTTCTTCTTCCGCCTCAAGTCCGGCAAGCTCCGCCGGCTCTTGATCCCCGTCCGCGTCCCCTCACCCGAATCGAAGTGCGTCGCTCGCCGATCGCTCTGCGACATGAACCCGTGAATCCGCTCGATCGCCTCCTCCACGTCGTCCGTCAGCGTCACCAGATCCAGATCGCCCGGCGAGATGTTCGAAAAACGATCTCCCATCACGCTCCGAATCCAATCCAGCAACCCCGACCAGTAGTCCGTCCCCACCAACACCACCGGGAACGGATCGATCTTCTCCGTCTGCATCAGCGTCAGCGCTTCGAAACACTCGTCCATCGTGCCGAAACCGCCCGGAAAGATGAGAAACGCACGCGCGTACTTCAGAAACATCACCTTCCGGCAAAAAAAGTAGTCGAAATCGAGCTTGATTGTCTGGTACGGATTCGGCATCTGCTCATGAGGCAGCGCGATGTTCAGCCCCACCGAAATACCACCCGCCTCGCACGCCCCCTTATTCGCCGCCTCCATCACGCCCGGACCGCCGCCCGTGATCACCGGATAGCCAAGCTCCGCCAGGCGTCGCGCCGCTCGTTCCGCCTGCTTATAAATCGCGTTGTCCGGCGGCGTCCGCGCCGAACCGAACACCGACACCGCGGGCGGCAGGTTCGCCAACGTCTCGAAACCGTCCACGAACTCCGCCATGATCTTGAACACACGCCAAGACTCGCTCAGCTTCGCCGGCAACGCCGTCTCGCCGATCGACCCCGCCGCCGACACGGGCGCCCCGACCCCCGGCCCGCCCCCGGTCTCGCTCGCGCCGTCATGGTGATGGTGTTTCTTCGACATAGCTGACTCGGAACCCCGCAAACAAAGTGTGAATGAACCCGTGCCCCCATCTCGTCGCGCGGCTCGACCGCACGACGCCAACCTCCAACCGCTCAGCCCCGCAACGCCGACACGCCGACACGCCGACACGCCGCAACACCGGCACGCTGACACGCCGACAAATCGGGGCGTGAAGCCTAGCCGCTCCACCGCTCCGCGACCCCCTCCGGACCCACGCCGTTCCCCAACCGCCGCCCTTCTCGAGAACTCGCGAGAGCCGCTTCCGGTTTCGGGTAGAATCGTCGATCTATGGCCAGTTCCAAGTCAGCATCATCGGGCGGCTCAAAGCCGGCGACGTCTTCCCGCGCGCGGCGTGCCGCCGGCGCTCGACAGAAATCCGCCGTCCCCAAACGCGGATTCTCCAGCTACAACGCCGCTGTTCGGTGGCTGTACGAACGCGTCAACGTCGAGCGACTCCGACCAAGCCGCGTCGATCCCCAGTCGTTCAAGCTCGACCGCATGCACGCCCTCCTCGCCTCGCTCGACGACCCCCACGCCGAACTCAAGTGCGTCCACATCGCCGGCACCAACGGCAAAGGCTCCGTCGCCCTCATGCTCGGCTCATGCCTCAACGAGGCCGGCTACGCCGTCGGCTCCTACACCTCACCCCACCTCGTCTCCGTCCGAGAACGCGTCAGCATCAGCGGGCACCCCATCGACGAGCACGCCTTCACCGACGTCCTCTCCCGCGTCGGGAAGGCCGTCGAAGCGCTCCACAAGTCAAAGAAAAAACTCGGCGACGTCACCTTCTTCGAGGTCATGACCGCAGCGGCACTCCTCCACTTCGCCGAACAAGCCGTCGACGTCGCCATCATCGAGGTCGGACTCGGCGGACGACTCGACGCCACCAACGCCATCGAGCCCGTCGTCTCCGCCATCACCCGAATCGGCTTCGACCACCAGCAATTCCTCGGCGACACCCTCGAAGCCATCGCCGCCGAAAAAGCCGGAATCATGAAGCCCGGCGTACCCGCCCTCACCATTCCCCAAGCCGAACCCGCCGAAACAGTCCTCCGAGCGAAAGCCGAAGAAGTCGGCGCCACGCTCGAAATACTCGGCAAAGACGTCGAGTTCTCACAACGCTTCGAGGCCTCACCAAAGCTCGGACCACACATGCGCATCGGCCTCACCACACAAACCTCAACCTACGAACACGTCCCCGTCCCACTCCCGGGCGAGCACCAGGCCGCCAACTGCGGACTCGTCCTCGCCATCCTCGACAAACTCAAAACACAGGACATCGACCTGCCCGACATCAAGGTCGTCGACGGACTCGCCGCCACCAAAGCGCCAGGACGCATGGAAATCCTCCGAGGCGAACCACGCATCCTCCTCGACGGCGCCCACAACCCCGAAGCACTCGCCGCTCTCGTCAAATCCATCGGCGCCCACGTCCCCTACGACTCCATGATCATGATCTTCGGCTGCGCCTCCGACAAAGACGTCGACGCCATGCTCGAAAAAGTCGACACCGTCGGCGACAAAGTCATCTTCACCAAAGCCAAAGGAAACCCGCGCGCCGCCGACCCCGACGAACTCGCCAGAAAGTTCGAGTCCAGATTCGTCAAAATGCACCAAGTCGCCGGCACGCTCGAAGAAGCCGTCAGCATCGCACGACGCGCCGCCAGCCGCGACGACCTCATCTGCATCACAGGGTCCTTCTACCTCGTCGGCGAAGCCAAAAAGCTCCTCGAAGGCCAACGCGCCTGAGCGCCGACCCACCCCACCCGCACGCCGACCCGGCCGACCCGCGCAGACGCAAAGGCCCAACCCCCGGCAACGCCCGAACCTCACCCTCCCCCGTCGACCGCCCCCACATCAACCACCCCGCCCGCGAACCGCCTCCCGCCAACCGCACCAACGCAATCCGCACCAACGCCCGCGCCGCCGACCACCCGGCCCTCAATGCCCGAACAGGTTCGTCTCCGCGAACATCCCCTGTTCCTCGAAGTGCGCCAACGCTTCCTCCGTCGACTCGAAAATACGCGTCGCCGTCTCCGTGATGAACGGGCTCGGGTTCTTCTTCGGCTTCCACACCACGTACACCTCCTTCGTGTGCTCGAACGCGTGCTGCAACTCACGCTCAACGCCCGACGAAAGCCCCGGAATCCCCTTCCCATCCGGCCCCGGCAGCTCCGGAACAAGCGACACGATCATGTGCGATTGATCGATCAGCTTGAAGTCACGCATGTAAATCTGCCCGTCGACGTCCCCCGCGATGTCCAACACCTCGCGCACACGCACCTTCAACGACGGCATCCCACGCGAACCACCGTACGCGTGCGGCTCGTACACCAGCGTGTCCTGACCCTTCTTCGCCGCCTCGATCGCCTTGTCCAGCAGCAGCTTCTCGTCCACGTCCGCCGGGTCGAACGTGATGAAATGCTTCGCCAACTCCGCACGAAACTCCTCGATCTCCCGCAACGTGTCCGGCATGTCCACAACGTGCGACATCGGGAACGACGGGTACACCTTCCGCATCTCCGGTCGGCACACCAACCGGAAACCCGTCTTCACCGTCGACTGGTGGCGACCACGGCTCAAAATGTAGAACGGCTTGTGCAACGCCTGCGCGATGATCTCCGTCGCCAGAATCTCCTCCTCACGCCACACCATGCAGTCCTTCAGCGGCGCGTCCGTGTCGTGCTCCGTATGCAGGCGATGGTGCACCACCTCAATGTTGTCCACCATGCAGATGAACACGTCCGGGTCGAGCGCCGCGATCTGGTCCAGGTCGAACGCCGGGAACAGACCATGCCGCCAACGGAACGTCGCGTGCGTGTTCACGATTACGTGCTTCAAGCCCTGCGCGTCCGCCCGGATGTCTTTGAACGCCGCCCGACGCAGCGAGTTCAGCCGCGACCACGGCAGGTCCAGAATCCGACCCGGCGTGATGTCCCGCCCCTCCGCATACATCATGTCCCCCACGTTGAACAGCTTGACCGTTTCACCCTGCTCGCCGGCCAAATCGACGACCTCCTGCAGGTAGGCCTTCTTGTCCATGCCCACCTGGCCCGTGACGATCGCGCGCATGCTTCAAACTCCCTGGCTGGCTGATGGAAACGCGGACCGCGACGCGAACGAACGACAACCCTCCGCACACGCGGCCGACAACACCCGCGCGAGTATACCGCTCGCCACCTTCCCGACCCGGCCTCTCAACCAACCGCGCCACACCAACACCCCCAACCACCCCCCACTCAACCTCACACCCCCTCCCTCAGCCGCCGCCCCGCCGCTCGCCCGCCACCCCGACCCCGTCGCTCGCGAGGTCAAACATCGCCTCGGGGCTCATCGCCAAACGCCCTCCCTCGCGAAGCAACGCCGCCGCGCCCGATAAGACCCAGAAATCCGCTTCCCACGTCCACTCGTTCACTTGACGGATAAAAGGGGAACACGGCTCTTGCAGGGGGGCCCGCCAAACCTGCTCTACCCAACCCCGCCTCGGGTCGGGATAGAACTCGCCTAAGCCCTTCGAATCCCACGGCGCCTCTTCAAATGGGCCCCGCCCCGCCGTCGGCGGCTCGACCTCACCCCCACGCGTCCATCCATGAGTCGAATCGGTCGGTATCCACACCGGCTTCCCCCTCAGCTCGACGCGACCATCCGGGCGCGGCCAAGCGGGCGACAACTCGAACGCACCCGCGAGCAATGGATACGGCACCAACATCAAGCGATGGATCTCCCCGCGCGGCCCAATAAGGCGCAGCACCTCAGGCCCGCACGCGACACCACGGATACTCCGCCGGGCCACATCCCGCCAGATCGGTCCACGGCGTCGATCGGTCGCCGCCGCCGTGATCGTCAACACCCCCGGCGACACCCCCGGCACGTTCTTGAGATCCACTCGCCACGACAGCACCACCGGCGGTCGGCTCGCCTCGCCAGTCGCCTCCCCATCGCCCGAATCCGCCGCGACAACCGCCGACGCAGGCGTCGAACGCTCCGAAACGGCGCCGACATCACCGGCGTCCGCGTCCGACGCACGCTCGTCCGACCGCTCGCCGCCGCAGCCCACGCACACAAACCCGAACCCAACGCAACACACCGCCACCCGGACCCACCGACCGGCCCCCGTCCGAGTATTGCGCGAAACAAAGCGATTCATGATGCCTCCGCTCCATCGGCGTCCGCACGATTGAATCACTCTAGTCCCACCCGGTCGCTCTGCCGCCCGGTCCCCCGTCGCAAATATCCCGCCCGCCGCCGCCACCGCCCCCCGCTCCCCGTAAACCGCCCCCCGTAAACCGCTTTACCTCCCCGCCAAACTACCGGCGTTCCGCGACGTACCGACGCATCGCCTCCATCGTCTCGTCGCTGAGATGGTGCTCGATCCCCTCCGCATCCATCTCCGCCGACTCCTGCGGCACGCCCAACGCCAGCAGAAACTCCAGCGCCAGATCATGCCGCGCCTTCGCCTTCTCCGCCAGACGCTTGCCACGCTCCGTCAACATGATCGGCCGGTACGGCTCCGTAATCAGAAAGCCCTTCTCCATCAGACGCGACACGACCCGCGACACCGTGACGTGGCTCACGCCCATCATCTCGGCAAGGTCTTTCACACGGGCTTCGCCGTGTCGCTGCAACAACTCCGCCACGGCCTCTGTGTAATCCTCAGCGGTCTCGTCGCGGTGGTCCGTACGGGCTTTGCGGAATCGGTGATCCGTCCGCGGGGCGGGGTCTGCGGTGGGTGCCATGTCTCTCCAAAGGCCTTTCCACGAATGCAATCATGTTGATGGGTCAGATTGTCTATACCATTCCGCCGAATGGCGCCTTGGCAAACTTTTGCGCACCTTCGTGACGAGGAATTCTGATAATCGTTCACTCAGACACCGCCGCACCCCGCTCAGCGTGCGGATTCCGCCGTCGCACCCGCCGCCCATTCGGGATACTTTGAACACGACTCAGGTGCAATGGGTAGCTCCACCTCACCCTTCTCGCTGTAGCGCGAGCGCCGAATCACCGACGCGCCGCCTCGCTCGCCATGTCACCATCCGATGACTTCGCTCGCCGCTCCGCCGCGCTCTTCAACCCGCCCGCGCCGACCTCCCCCGCCCCTGCCGCTTTCGCCCGACCAACCCCAGCTCGCTTCACCAACGACCCCGCCGCGCAACTCCACATCGCCCCGCGCAACTCTTCATCACCCCGCGCCCCTCACATCACCCGCGAGCACACCCCATTCACCCCGCCACCGCCGATCCCTCTCCCTCAGCGCCGCCGTCCGCATCGCCCCCCGCATCGCCCGCGTGCTCCGCCACCGCCGCCAGCACCGCCTCCCCAAACAACTCCAACTTCCGCGAACCCACCCCCTTCACCTCCAGCAACCGCGTCCTCGAAACAGGCTTCGTCCGCGCGATTTCACGCAGCGTCGCGTCGGAAAACACCATATACGGCGGCACACCGGTCTCCTCCGCCAACGCCTTCCGCACCCGCTTCAACCCGTCGAACAACGCCCGCTCCTCGTCCGACAAAGGCCGACCGCCCACCGAACCCCCGCCCCGCGCTCGCGAACGCTCCTTCCGATCGCTCCGCGTACCCATCGGCACCGCCAACTGCACCTCACGCTCTCCCGTCATCACCTCCTTCCCCAACCGCCCGAAACGCAGCGACCTGTACTCCCCCAACACCTCCAACGCACCCACCGCCACCAACTGGTCCAGCATCGAAAGCACCTCACCCTTCGACCGCGACGACAGCATCCCGTGCACCCGCAACTGATCGTGCCCCCGCGACATCACGTGCTCCGCCCGCGAACCCCTCACCACGTCCACGATGTGCGTCGCCCCGAATCGTTGCCCCGTCCGCGCCACCGCCGACAGCAGCACCTGACACAACCGCCTGCTCTGCGGTTCCGCAGCCGTCTCTTGCAAGCACACGTCGCACGCGCCGCACGACGAACTTTCATAATTCTGCCCAAAGTGCTCGCTCAATTGCTTATGCCGGCATACGAACGACGCCGCCAGACGCTGCATCTGCTCCAGCAGTCCCAACTGCGCCTCCAGCGCCTCCACAGACGACCCAGATTCCGCCGCCGAACGCTCCAAAAGCTGCCGCCACCGCATGTAATCCGACGAGCCGAACAGCAGCAGGCACTCCGCATCCAGCCCGTCCCGACCCGCCCGACCCGACTCCTGCTGATACGCCTCCACGCTCTTCGGCATCGTCGCGTGCACCACCAAACGTACGTTGGAACGATCGATACCCATACCAAACGCGACCGTCGCCACCACAACGTCCAAACGCTCGTTCGCGAACCGATCCTCGATCGTCCGACGCTTCCCCGCCTCCAGCCCCGCGTGATACGCCCGCGCGTCGAGCCCCTCCTCACGAAGACGCTCCGCCAGACGCTCCGTGTCCGCCCGACTCAGGCAGTACACGATCGCTCCGCCACCCTCGCCCCGCGATTCCATCCGCTTCACCGCACTCAACACCTGCTGCTCGCCACGCCCCTGCCGCGAGCGCACCCGGTACGTCAGGTTCGGACGGTCGAACTCCCCCACCAACACACGCGGCTCACGCAACCCCAACTGCTCCACGATGTCACGCCGAACTCGCGGCGTCGCCGTCGCCGTAAACGCATGCATCGCCGCACCCGGCACCACCTCCCGCAAACCGCCAAGCTGCCGATACTCCGGACGAAAATCGTGACCCCACTGGCTGATGCAGTGCGCCTCGTCGATCGCGAGCGCCCCCAACCGACCCGCGTCCTGCAACCGACCCAGCAACGCCCGGAACCCCCCCGTCATGATCCGCTCCGGCGCCGCCAGCACCAGATTCAACTCACCCTCCACCAGCTTCCGCTCGATCTCCCGCGCCTCCTCGAACGCCACCGCCGAGTTCAACGCCGCCGCCGCGTACCCGTTCAACTCCAACGCCCGCACCTGATCGTGCATCAACGCGATCAGCGGCGACACCACCACCGTCACACGACCCGTCACCAGCGGCGGCACCTGGTAACACAAACTCTTCCCCCCACCCGTCGGCAGCACCGTCAACGCGTCCCGACCCTCCAGCGCCGCCTCGATCGACTCCGACTGCAGCGGCCGAAGCGACTCATACCCCCACACCGAACGCACCGCCTCCGCGATCGCCGCACCACGATCCGACCCCCCGGCACACACGCCCCCCGAGAGCCCCCCCTCGGCGCCCCCTTCCTCGTCCGTACCGATCGCGCCCATACGCTCACGATAGCGGCCGACACCGCCGCGGGTTCCGACCCCCACCCACCGGCTCGAGTGTCCGCGCCTTCTTCCCTCGACCGCCCAGCCCCGCGAACCAACTCGGGTTCGACTTGCCACGAAGCCGACGACGGCGACGCACCGCCGCACGCCGAACCCCGTGCTCGATGTGCGACGCCGCCCACTCCGCTCGACCCTCGAACCGCCCCCGAAAACGCCGACGACCCTGCCGCCGCAACCACACCGCCCACGCCCGCAGCCACCGCTGCGCCCACGCGAACTCACCCGCCAGCACGATCACCGCCAGCCCGAAAAACACGAACGCCGGCCCAGGCATCACGCTCAGCACCAACCCGATCGCCACCAACAACCCCACCAGCGAGATGACCAGCACCCGTCGACGCATACCTCATTCTTGGGAACCACCCCCCCACAATGTCATGGGGCAAGCCGCCACATCTCGCGCAAACCCCGCCGCCCTTCCCGCAAGACCCGCGCCCCTACGCCGCGTTCACCATCCGATTCATCCGCTGTCCATACCCCTCCCCGCCCGACAGCGTCCCCGTCGGCCGCTTACTTTCCACCTGCGCCCCCGCCTCCGGCAGCCCCGACGCCATGTCCACCGCCCCCAGCGGCTCGTCGCCGAACGCAAACCGTCCGTACAGCCCGAACACCATCACACCCCCAGGCAGGCGCCGCTCCGCCAACGCCTTCAGCGCGTCCTCGCAACGGTCGTCCGAAATCAACACCACGTCCGCCGCCTCCGCGAGCCCCGGATCGTCGATCGCCAGCATCGGGATGCCGATGTCCACCGCCTCCCCCACTCGGTCCGGCCGATCCACGAACGCCACGATCGGCAACTTCCCCATCGATTCAATCCGCTGCGCCAGCCACGCCGAATGCTCCCGGCTGCCGAACACCGCGATCCGACTCAAACCACGCCGAACCATCCGATCCACCATCGTCTCGATCCGCTCGGCTACATACGCCAGCAGCAGTTCCTCGCTCGTGTACTCGTTCCCAGCGTGCTCGTACATGTCGCCTCCTCCATAAGGGTCCGTCGTGCGTCCGCCACGCCCACCGCAATCGCCGTGCCGCTGCCCAGGCCGAATCTGACCAATCGAGGAGACCGACGTTCCGCCCGCGGAAGACAAGCTTGAGCATGCCCACGAAGGCGATGGCGAGCTTCTCGAAGCGGGTGCCGATGCGGCGGTTCCCCTCGAAGTGACCGATGGTCCGCTCGGCGATTCCGACTGCGATAAACGAGCCGCTTGAACCCCCGTCGTCCTTCTCCGGCGAGCCGTTCCGAGCGCTGCGGGATCACGTCCCAGACGCCGCGACGTTCGCACCACACCCCGACGCGCCGATAGCCGCACCCCTTGCCCCCAGCGATCCACATCGGCTTGCGTCGCCTCAGCCGCACCCTCGCGACCGCGTCCTCAAAGCGCTTCGACTCATGCCAGCACCGGCGCGATCAGCTTCCACTGCTCATCGGCGAGCTCGAATCGTCGCATCCGTGGCTCCCTGTCACGGGTACTCTCCATCGAGCCGAAGCGAAGCGCAACCGCTCAAGCGCCGAACAAACAATCCGTCAGGCACGGCCTAACCGCCGGTTACGCAAAGAGTTTCTGTCTCGCGTAATCGGACTCAGTCTGCCCCGCGTCGCGCGCCGAGAGCTTCACTTGGTTCGCCTCCGCGGGCGTGAGCTTGATGGTGATCGACTTCGTTCTCTTGCCTGCTTCGCGTGCGGCGAGCACGTCGGCCTCGGACTTGCCAGTGGCAAGCTTGCGGACGACTAACTCAACGGCCAGCTCGCGAGCCGTCTGTACGGCGAACTCCGCGGTTGGGCCACGACCTATCACGCCCGGCAGGTCGAAGCATTGGCAGACCCACCACCCCTCCTGGACCGAATCGGGTACGGGGATCGAGAAGGAGAGGCCTCGCTGAACGCCTTCGCCGACGACGAGGGCCTTCGCTCGCTCACGATGTTGCGGTTCGATGCTGGGCTGATCGACGTGAGCGGTGAGGTCGTCGAGCGAGGAGCCGCTCGCCGCTTGGGAGAACGTGCGGGCGAAGTCGTCCACATTGGTCGTCCGGTTGGAACCGCTGTCGTGCATGTGATTCGTTTCAGCCATGTGCAACACTCCGCTGGTGAGATCGTGCTGTTTGCGGCGTCTGTCACCAAACGCCCAGAGTTGGACAGTAAGACAATTGTCTTACTTTTGCAAGCAAAAGATAAAGCGAGGCCCGAAAATTCCGCCGATTGCAGCCTCTAAAGCGGTATTATCGGAATTTGTTTGGTTATCCGGACGCATTTTGCGCGGGCCCGCCGGTGAGCTTCGACGCAGCCGCTGGGGGCGCTTTGGCGGCCGGGGGCTTACTCGATGGGCGTGGTCGGGGCCCGGACCACGGTGGGCCACCACTCTCGGAGAGCAAGGCACGCGACGTTGTCGCGGAGGAGCACATACGGGCTGATCTCGTAGCCCACGCAGTGGACGTTGTGGAACAAGGCGACTTGCGCCTTGCTGGACGGCGAATGGGCGGGCCCGTCGTAATCGAACCCCGCGAGCGCGAGCACCAGTCGGGCGCCGCGGAACGTCCAGCCCTCGGCAGTGAAGGTCTGATCTGCGATGATGGCGCTCGCTTGTGTCGCGGCGACCGTGACACGGTCAGCGTTGAGCCGGGCGGCGACGCGTTCGAACAATTCGAGGTCGGCACCGGCCCGCACGAGGAGTTGGCGGGTCTTTTTGACGGTTGGGTCCATGGCGTATTCGACCGCGGGACGGCCCTCGCGCTCGGATGTGCTCGTCGTTTCCTCGAAGCCGCGGGCACGCAGCCAGGCTTCGATCTCGAACGTTGGAAAGCCGGGACTTGAGGCGCTCATCGTCATTCGTTCCCTTCAGAGCCCTTGTAACGGGCGATTGTCCGCTCTTTGAGCGAATGGACTTCAACGCTGTAGGTCACCCAAGGCAGGCCGTCCAGCGTCTCGCGGAGGCACTGCTCGATTTCGTCTCGACCGCGCGTGCCAGCGGGCCGGTTCACCTCATCGCCGACGTCGAACGCGCGGCTTTGAGGGTTCCTCTCGTCTTCCTCGCTGCGTCTAACGTTGACGATCACCAGTCTCATGCGGCCGCGTTCGAGTTGCGGCGATGAGTAGAGCAGGCTATTTGTGACCCGCTCGATCTTGTAACGCAGCGGCGCAGAGAGTCCGTCGACGACGCGGTGGAGCAGACCCGGTCCTCGCTGCTCGGATGCGCTCGCCCGATCGAACTCGTAGTTGACGGTAATAACCGCCGCTTCGGAATCGGCAAACCAATCGCGGAGCAGGCGCAACCGCAGCGATCGCTCGGCACGGTTGAACGAACCGAGCCCGACAAGCGGTTGTTTCCATGTCTCGGGGCCTTCGGTGTTGTTCGTCAACTGCTGCAATTCCCGATGAACACGGGCGTCGCCTCGGCGGTCGTTGGCAGCGGCGGTGCTCGGCCCCGTCTCGTCCGAGACCGGCGGCTCGACCGAGATCGCGAGCAACTGCTTGCGCGCGTCGTACTTGAACTCGATCGGTTCGAAAGCGTTCGCCGAAGCCTCGTCCCAGACGCGCCAGACACGCGCGTAAGCGAGCGTCGTGAGGGCCCTGACCGACACGGCTGGATGGGCGTGGCGATCAAAGACGGAGAGCGTGGAGTGGATCGCGGAATCGCCTCCGTCGCCGAGATGCGGGTCGCGATTCGGAGGCGGTTCTTTGCCGACGTCTTGGGCGGTGGCGTGAGCTCGCTGGCCGAGCTTGTCGGCTATCGCCTCGCGGTACTCGCGCACTCCGAACTCGGGGGAGATCTCTCGTTCCTGGAGGCCCGGCTTCGCAAGCAACCCGTATGATTGGGCGAGGATCGAGATCTCTTCGATCTGCTCGGCGTCGTTGCGATCGTTGAACCAAGGCGACCACCCGCAGGTCACAGTTGGCCGATGAAGGAACGTCTGCGCCTGCCGATAGCTTGCGTCGCCCAACCGGAGTTCGAGTTCGACGGCGAGGGCAGCGCTGTACACCCGGCGCCCAATATCCTGAAAGGCGAGACGACGGCGGTGAAGCCTGTTCTCAGCAATCTCCTCCGGGCTAAATTTCGTGTTCGCCGCTGATATGGCCTGGAGTTGTGACGAGAGCTGGCCGAGACGCCGTTGCACGTCGGCGGACAACTTCGGCAGTTCGCAGATGGCGTAAGCCGTGTCGGCGTTGTATCCGCTCGCGCTGCTGTCGATGAGCAGGATATTCACACCGATGCGAGCCAGGTCACCGAGAAAGCGGCGCATCGCTCCAGGGGACCGTTGCAGACGAGCTTCGATTGCGAACGCCGCGGGCCATTTGTCGGGGTGGATGACCGACAAGATGAGGTGGCTCCCCTGCTGCTCAGGGTCGTAACTTTTATCGTCCCGCGGATACATCTTGCTCCGGCCCCGCCCGCGCCGACCCTCGACCCACTGCCCGAAGCAAAGCGAATTGTGGGTGAGCCCAAGCGCGGCGGCTCGACCACGCGACAGTTCGATGCCGTCAGGACGCACCAACAGCTCGTCGCCGTCTCTCATGCTGGCCTCCTCTCCTGAGAGGCGTCGCCAAGCGAGCGACGCTGCCGACCAACATAATGCCACGAGTCGTCTCTTTGTGCGCATGAACCTGTTTCTTGACCCAAACGCAGCGTGAGCAGATCAGCGATTATTCGGATTCTGTTTGGACGCTGGGTCGATGAAGAAGTCGAGGTTCACGGACGAGCAGATCGCGTTCGCGTTGCGTCAGGCCGAGGGCGGCACGCCGGCGAAGGAAGTGTGCCGCAAGCTCGGCGTCAGCGAGCAGGCCTTTCTACCGCTGGATGCGAAAGTTCGCGGGGATGGGCGTCGCCGAGGGGCGCAAGCTCAAGCAGCTCAAGGACGAGAATCGGAAGCTGAAGCAACTGGTCGCCGATCTCTCGTTGGACGAGGTCGTGCCCGATGGATCGAGGAGAGCGCGGCACCGCCTGAGCAAGGCGATCTTGAGCATGCCGAGGAAGCTGATGGCGAGCTTCTCGAAGCGAGTGCTGATTCGGCGGTTCTCCTTCTGGTGACCGATGGTCCGCTTGACGGTGTCCTTGCGCCGGTACACCGTTCGGTTCAGTCCCCGCCGCCCTTCCCGAGCGAGCCGACCCGATCGCTACCGAATCACGTCCCAGACGCCGCGACGTTCGCACCACACCCCGACGCGCCGATAGCCGCACCCCTTGCCCCCAGCGATCCACATCGGCTTGCGTCGCCTCAGCCGCACCCTCGCGACCGCGTCCTCAAAGCGCTTGCGCTCATCGGCTCGCCCGGCCGCGACGGTCACGCCCATGCGGCGCCACCTCAAAACATGCGGATCGGCACGACATCGCAGCACAGCGGCCCGGCTACCCCCACCGGTACCCCCAAGAGTCGCGCCGCCTGACGCTGCGCACATGCTCCGAATCAACGTGTCCACCAACATTCCGACGGACCACCGAGTTTGGCTACGATCGGCACGGCACAAGCTCGGCGGCCAAGCATGCCTGCCGCGCCCTCGATGTCAACGGCATGATGCGTCGAGAACCGCCGACGAATGGAGCATCCACCAGGAGCGCGCGACCTATGCGTGGAGACTCTCCCGAGGCAGAGGTTCAGCGGGCGAAGTCGCTGACCGCCGCGAAGCAGCGGGCCTCGAAGAAACGCCTCGTTCCTCCGCCGGAAGGCGCGGCGTGGCGCGACGCGTGTTTCAGTGGTTCATCCGATCAAGGCGATGTCCTCCTCGTGACGCCTTGGGAAGAAGCGGTGTTCGGCTGCTACGCGATGACCCGGGCCGCCTCCCATCCGCATGGCGGCTGGCCTGATTGGGCCTTCGCCGTCAAGACCGCGGACTGGATCGCGGTCCTCACGGCTCGGGCGACTGAGCAGACGCTGGTTCAAGGAGACGTGACGCTGCAAGGCGCCGTCGAGTCGTTCGAACTCTCCGTGGAGGGAGGATTGCTATGCGGGCCGCCAAAGCAGGGACGTGTGGGAATGCTCAATCACAATGGTGCGGGCTTGGTCGAGTTGCGATACGTATCGTCGTTGCGAAAGAGGCGTGGGGAGATGCGGTTTGTTGCTGCGGATGACGGCGTGCTTCTCGCAACAACGCCGCTGTGCGTGGCGGGCAGCCCGGCGCGTTTCGCGTGTGAAACGATCGAAGCGATGCGTCGCCGACGTTCGCGGCGATCACTCGGCTTCGCCTTCGCCCCGGTATTCGCGCCCGAGGAGCCGGCCTTGTCAAAATTCGCCGATCATCATGGGCAAGCACCGCTGACGGCGATGGCTGTCGTCGGGCTCATGCTCACCGCTGTCTTCTTCGAACTCGAGAGTGCGGGCGGCGGCGCCTGAGACCCGCGGCGTTATACGAACGCTCCGTCCGTCAGTGTGCCGCGGGCCGCAACGCGGCGCGTCGCGCTCATTGGGCCAACGGGCATCGGCCTCGAAGATGACAAACGTATTGCAACTCTCAGGCGTCATACCGTCGGCGTCCTTGCAGATAAGACGCGACCAGGGACGCATTCACCCCGGATCGAGAGCGTCGTGCGCGATCGAGCGCGCCTGAAGCACCCCGGAGGCCCGTGACCGCCTGCGACCGCATCTATAGTCCCGGCATGAACAGCGCAACCACCGCGAAGCACCGCGCCAAACCCGTCACCACGCTCGCACGCTCGCTCGCCGTGGCCGCCGCGTCGCTCGCCATCGCCGCACAAGCCGCCCTCGCAGCTCAAGCGACCCCCGGCAACGCCCCACGCCCCACCAGCGACGCCCAGACCCAGCCCGACGACCACCCCCTCGACCTCCTCCCCGCCGACGCTCCCATCGCCCTCGCCGTCCGCTCCATCGACGCCGCCGACGCCGCCTCCGCCGAACTCCTCCAGGCCGCCGAACTCACCACCCTCTCCACCTTCAAGCAGGTCCTCTCCGTCCTCGGCATCCGCGACGCCCTCGACACCACACGCGGCATCGCCGCCGCCGTCGTCCTCACCGACACCGACCTCACGCCCCCCGACCCCGCGCTCCCCAACGACGCGGCCAGCGACGCCGCGCCCACCCGCCAGGCCGGCATCGTCGTCCTCCTCCCCACCACCCAGGCCTCCGCCTTCGCCGACGCCATGCGCGCCCAGCCCCTCACCGACGCCGACCGACCCCTCGGCTGGACCCCGCCCGACCCAAACACCCCTGAACACGACGCCTCCGAGCCCGCCGCCTTCCCCAGCCCACGATACGCCGACGTCCGCCGCTTCACTTTCGACGACGCCACGCTCTACACCACCCCCGCCGGCCCGGGCTACACCGCCGTCGCCCTCCGACCCGAAACGCTCGTCCGCCTCGACTTCACTCCGGGCGCCCTCGAAACCAGACGCGCCGCCCTCGCCCCCGCCATGCGCGACGCCGCCGACCAAAGCGACCTCACCCTCTACATCCAGCCCCCCCTCGCCGCCCGCCTGCTCCGCGACCTCGCCGCCGGCGAATGGTCCGAAGGCCTCGTCGGCCCCCGCGTCATCGCCGCGGCCGAAGAATCGCTCAACACTGAACGCCAACTCCCACAAAGCTTCGTCGCCGCCGCCGACGCGCTCGTCCCCCTCGCCGACCAGACCCGCGCCGCCCTCTGGACCTTCGAGCCCGGCCCACGCGGCGTCCGCATCCAAGGCCTCGGCGCACCACGCCCCATGACCGCCCTCTGGGTCGCCACCCGCGGCGCCCAGCGACCCACCACCGACACCCCCACCGCCGACTCCCCCGCGACCGATGCCGATGCCGATGCCGATCCGCCCGGCGTCGACTTCTCCGACGACCCGCTCGCCGGCCTCTCCACCGTCGGCTGGCTCGCCGCCGTCGGCCTCGACGCCGACCGCCCACTCGTCCGTTCCCTCGCCCTCACCCTTCAGCAAACGCTCGCATTTGACCGCCTGCAACCAAGCCCAACCCGGCTCACAAGCCTGCACGACGGCGCCCTCGTGATCTACCAAGATGCCGCTGTGCTTCGCCTGCGCGGCGAACGCCGGCCGATCGCCGATGCAAGCGGCGGCGATGACTCGGAGGGCGCCGGCGAATGGCGCGAGGTGACGATCGGCGACGTGCGCGCGGCCGCGCCTCCGATGCTGCGGGGCTGGCTTGACGCCGCGTTGTCGCTGCTGCCGCCGGTCGGCGGATCGGCCGGCGCGGGGGAGCCGAGCGGCCCGGCCGCGACGACGTTCCTCGTGCGCTCGACGAGCGAGGAACTCGCGGCCGCCACGTCGCGCGAGCTGCTCGAGCGCACGCGTGAGGCGGGCGCCGCGG